>Ga0209254_10000415_pt1 | contig 33993 bp, 29 predicted proteins | sample FrelakmetDIP11DI_FD_187148 | JGI IMG/M metagenome (GOLD analysis project Ga0209254, IMG submission 187148) | Freshwater lake sediment microbial communities from the University of Notre Dame, USA, for methane emissions studies - DIP11 DI (SPAdes)... | ecosystem: Environmental > Aquatic >... | reverse complement strand
CGCGCTCCGCCTGGCCGCGTCCGAAGGGACCAGGTCTTTCCCCCAGGCGTCCATCCAGGATGACCGAGTGCTGCCGGCCATCAGAACTTCCTAAGAGCCCGGAGCTTGGCCGAGCTCGAGCGAGGATTGATCTCCAGCTCTCGCATTCCCGGGGTGACGGCCTTGGGAGTGAGCACCTCTCCGGTGGCGGCTCCACCGCACACACAGATGGGGAACTCGGGAGGACAGGTGCACGATCGAGCCTTGGCGGCAAAGAACTCCTTGACGATACGGTCTTCGAGTGAATGGAAGCTGATCACCGCCATGATCCCGCCCGGGTCCAGCAGTGAGAAGGCCTCGGGCAGAGCCCGCTTCAGGCTGTTGAGCTCGTCGTTGACCTCGATGCGCAGCGCTTGGAACACTCGGCGGGCAGGATTGCCGGCGCCAAAGCGGGCGGGGGTGGGAATAGCTCCTTTGATCGTGTCGACCAAATCCGATGTCCGGGTGTAGGGGGCAGAGGACCTGCGCACTGTCACCGCGCGGGCGATGCGCCGCGAATAACGCTCCTCTCCGTAACGGCCAAAGAGCTCCGTCAGCGCCGCCTCCGCCCAGCCGTTGAGGATGTCCGCGGCGGTGACAGGCAGAGACGGATCCATACGCATGTCCAGGGGAGCGTCGTAGCTGTAGGAGAAGCCCCTGTCCGGCGTGTCGATCTGCATGCTGCTCACGCCAAGATCCATGTATACCTGCGTAGCTCTCAGACCCTCTTCGAGAAGACGAGGCAGGACGGCGGCGAAATTGCCCAAGCAGAAGCGAGAGGGGCAGAGTAGGCCAGTCTTCAGTGTCAGGTAGTAGCCCTCGGCGATCGGGTCCTGGTCGCAGGCGACGAGCAGGCCCTGGGGACCGAGGCTACCAGCCACGGCTTCCGCGTGCCCGCCGCCACCGAACGTGCAGTCGACCACCCGGCTGTCCGAACGCACATCCAGCAGTTCGAGCAGCTCATCAGTCAGTACCGGGACATGGGCCATGGCCATCTCCGTGACGAGGGAAGCCGCCGCGCTAGGCATTCCCGACTCCCTTTTCTTCTTCCATCGCAGCCAGAGTGCCCGGATTCCATATCTCTAGATGCGTCCGGTTGCCCACGATCTTCACCCTGCCGGACAGCCCCAGCTCCTTGATGCGCTTGGCCGGCAGTAGGACCCGGCCTTGGCGATCGACTTCGACCGTATCCTGATTCTTGTAGATCGTCCGCGTGCGCCAGCTGTCGGCCTCGTTCTCAAAGACGTTGAGAGGTTCCAGGTATTTCTGATCGAACTCTTTCCAGGAAAGCGGGTGATATACGCGCACGCATGGTTCGCTGTCCTGGAAGCGCACGAGAACCGCGCCGTCACGGAAGTAGTCGCGATACCGCGCCGGCAGAGTCACCCGGCCCTTAGGGTCGAGAGTGTGGTCGAACTCGCCAGATAGCAACATATCTTGCATGTCCCCCACTTTAAACCAATTCTCCCCACTTTGCAACACTCCATACGATGTTTTGGCAGAAACTCCTGCTCAGGGTCACTGGACGGCGGCTGATCCGCACCTTCCATATGCGCGCTTTGGTGCAAACAACAATGTAATTGTATCAGAATGAATGGTCTATTGCATAGAAAGCAGGCAGAAACAGACGGAACGGTCATGAAGCGGGGAGCGCCGGCACCGCGACTGGAGCGGCAATCCGAGCTGCGACTGAGAGCGAATCGCCGCTCCGACTAGAGACGGCGCAGAGGCGCGTACTCGAGCAGGAGCCTCTTCTGTTCGCCCTGGTCTGAGAAGAAGACCCTTACGATCCCCCCTGGTTCCACTCCTAGAACCACTCCTTCGCCGAAACGGGCGTGCAGGACGCGATCACCAGGCGCCAAACCGACCGCAGCGGTGCGATCACGGGGCGCGGAGGGGACGGGTCCCGGCCTGCCCGCGGCGCCCCCTTGACGAAGGGCGCCGCGCTCAGACGCCGCGTGCGCCGGCCGCGCCGGGACCGAACTGCTGCGATAGTCGACCAGGCTCTTCGGGATCTCACTCAGAAAGCGGCTGGGAATCTTGTACCCCGCCCCACCGTGTAGCGTCCTTGAACGAGCGAAGGAAAGGTGAAGGCGATCCTGCGCACGGGTGACGCCCACGTAGCACAACCGTCTCTCCTCCTCCAAACGCTGTTCGTCCAAGGACCGGGAGTGAGGAAAGAGCCCTTCCTCCATCCCGGTTATGAAGACCACTGGGAACTCGAGACCCTTGGCGTTGTGGAGGGTCATGAGAGTGACGACCGGCTGACCTTCCTCCAAGCTGTCGATGTCGGCATACAGGCTGATCTCCTGCAAGAACTCGGCCAGACCGCTCTCCGGGTTCAAACGGTCGAACTCCTCGGCTACTCCCACGAACTCCTCCAGGTTCTCCAGCCGGCCCTCGGCTTCCAGCGTCCTTTCGGCTTTGAGAGTGTCGAGAAGCCCACTTTCATCAAGCACCTGGCGTAGCAGACCGGCCACCGACGGCGCCTTGGGCGGCACCGCCTCCGCGAGCGGCGCCCCGGTGTCAGCCGCGCCTATGTCTGCTGCGGCCGCCCAGCAGGCGAATCTCTCCCCCAGACCCAGGCAGGTCTGGGTCGCTCCGGTCGTGAAGCCGGCCACTTCACAAGCGCGGAGCAAGGCGTCTCGCACGCTGATAGCGTGCTCGGCTGCAAAGCCCTGAAGACGTCCCACCGCCACTTCTCCGAGACCACGGCGAGGGGTGTTGATGATGCGCAGTAGAGACACGTCGTCGCCTGCGTTCATGGTGACACGCAGATAGGCGAGAAGATCCTTGATCTCCGCCCGCTGGTAGAACTTAGCACCGCCGATCACCCGATAACCCACACCTTGGCGGACCAACATGTCCTCCAGAACCCGCGACTGGGCATTGACCCTGTAGAAGACGGCCACGTCGGAAGCAGCACGATATCGAAGAGCCCCGACGATCTCCTCGCAAACGAGCCGGGCCTCCTCGTGCTCGTCCCGACATTCGAGCACCGTCACCGGTTCGCCGGCACCCCGCTCGCCCCAGAGGTTCTTCGGCTTGCGGCCGCGATTGTGAGAGACCAGGGCGTTCGCTACCTCGAGGATGGTGGTGGAAGAACGGTAGTTCTGCTCCATTTTGACCACTTTGGCATCGGGGAAGTCGTCCTCGAATCTGAGGATGTTGCGTATGTCGGCGCCTCGCCACGAGTAGACCGACTGGTCGTCGTCCCCTACCACCGTCACCTGCCGGTGCTCTTCTGCGAGGAGCTTGACCAGGACATATTGGGCCCGATTGGTGTCTTGATACTCATCCACAAGTATGTGGCGGAAGAGATCCCTGTAGTACTCCAGCCTCTCGGGGAAGAGCTGGAGCACGTCGACCATCCGCATCAAGAGATCATCGAAATCCAGTGCGTTGGCCTCCAGGAGCCTCGCCTGGTAACGCCGATAGACCTGGGCGGCCACGTCCAGGTAGCCGGAGAGCCCCCGGTCGTCCCCGCCCTCCCCGTCCGTCCAGTCACCCCGGCCGTCGCCACTTCGGCGCCCGAAGTCGTCCACGTCGACCAACTTGTTCTTGGCATCGGAGATGAGGTTCTGCAGGGCGCGAGGAGGGAAACGCTTGCCGTCGAGGCGGAGATCGTCCAGGCAATGCTTGAGGAGACGGACGGAGTCGTCTTCGTCGTAGATGGTGAAGTTCGAGCGATAGCCGAGAAGAGCGGCGTCATGACGCAGCATGCGCGCGCAGGCCGAATGGAAAGTGCAGACCCACATCCACTGGGAAGAGGCCCCCAGGAGCGAGGCTACCCGCTCCTTCATCTCCCCGGCGGCCTTGTTGGTGAAGGTGATGGCCAGGGTCTGATGGGGTCTCACCTGGCCGGTCCTGATGAGATTGGCCAGGCGATAAGTGAGCACGCGGGTCTTGCCCGAACCGGCTCCGGCAAGGACCAGGAGAGGACCCCCGTCGTGAAAGACAGCTTCGCGCTGGCTGTCGTTGAGGTCCTTGGCTAGCTCAGGGTCCAAAGATCAGATCTCGGGCGTGCCTTCGAGCCTCACTGGGTCGCAGGCCTCCTCCGAAGCCGGGATAGGACGCCGGGGGCGCGGGCGCTTGCCGGAGGCCTTCGGCTGGGCGGCCACCGGGAAAGCGCCCGCGGACTCGGCGCGCAGTTCCTCCAGCTCGTTCTCCAGCTGCACCACTCGGCGCACCAAGCATTTCATCGCCGCCGCGACCGGGTCGGGGAGATGCGTGTAGTCGATGTCGGGGATCCCGACCTTCGCTCCCTCCATGATCACCGGGCGACCCGGATTGCCCACCACTGTGGAATCGGAAAGAACGTTCTGCACCACCACACTACCGGCGCCGACCTTGACGTTGTCGCCCAGAGTGATCGACCCCAGCAGCTGAGAACCGGCTCCGATGACCACATTGTCTCCCACGGTCGGGTGGCGCTTACCCGTCTCTTTGCCCGTTCCACCCAGGGTCACCCCCTGATAGATAGTGACGTTCTGCCCGATCTCCGCGGTCTCGCCGATGACCACTCCGGCCCCATGGTCGATGAACAGCCCCTCGCCCAACGTCGCTCCCGGGTGTATCTCGATGCCGGTCAGAAGACGGCCGACCTGGGAGACCAATCGCGCGGCCAAAGGCACATCCCGCCGCCAGAGAGCGCGGGCCAGCCTGTGGAACCACAGGGCGTGCAGCCCCGGATAGCAGGTGATGATCTCCAGATCGCTGCGAGCAGCGGGGTCGCGCTCTTTGATGGCCTGGATGTCGCGTTTCATGGTGGCGCTCAGTCGCTTTCCCGAATCGGTGAAGCGTAGGAATGCGTATGTACCACCCGTCAAGGCGAACAGGGTCATGGGGCCGGAGCCGCGCTGAAAACTCTGGTCCCCTCTGGTCTTCGCGCTCATTCCTCCTCCTCAGTTCTGGCCCTCGCCCCGAGCACCTCGTTCAGGCTGCCGCTCCTGAAGCCCTCCAGATCCAGAGCCACATACGCATAGCCAAGCTTGCGCAGGCAACTTACGATAGCACGCCGCCCGGATCCTTCGACCACTTGGGGGATGTCATCGACAGGCACCTCGACCCGGGCCAGATCCCCATGGTGCCGGACGCGGCAGACGCCGAAGCCAAGCTCCCGCAGGCATCGCTCAGCGGCTGCCACGACCCGGAGGCCGGTCGCTGTGATCTCCTCGCCATAGGGGAACCGGGATGAGAGACAGGGCGAGGCGGGAAGAGACCAGTTGGGCAGCCCAAGTTCGCGCGCCACCTCACGGACTTCCTGCTTTCCCATCCCCGCTTCGGCCAGGGGGCTGAGGACTCCAAGCTCCTCTCCCGCTCTGATCCCCGGCCTGTAGTCCGCCTGGTCGTCGCGGTTCGCGCCATCAGCGACCGCCCGCATCCCTTCTTGCTGGGCCAACCCGATCAACCTGCCGTACATCGACCGGCGACAGAGATAGCAGCGTTCCGGGGGATTGGCGGCGAAGCCCGGCACCGCCAGCTCGTGGGTGGTGATGATCACGTGTCTGGCCCCCAGGCAGGCGGCCATCTCCCGGGCAGCCTCCAGCTCGTCGGCAGTGTGCACGTCGCCGTGAGCAGTGACGGCGAGTACGCGTCTGGGACCCAGTTCGTCGAGGGCCAGTCGGAGGAGCAACGTGGAGTCCACTCCGCCTGAGAAGGCCACCAGCATCGAGCCCGCATCCCGGATAAGGGCCCGGGCTTTGCCCAAAGCCGGCCGGTTATCGTCCATCAGCGCCAATCGAGACTCGGGGACCGCAGCAGACACAATCCGGGTCCCGGGCCACCTCCAGCTTGTCGAATGTGAGATCCCAGAGATCCAGCACCAGCAGATGGCGGCTCCGTGCCTCCGGCTCTACCAGCAGCTTGATCACCTCGGTGGCCTCCACACTAGCTATCACCGCCACCACGGTGTTTAGCACCCCAGCCACATCGGCAGTCGGCGTCTGCTCGCGATCGGGCAGGTCGCGGATCAGGCAGCGCAGGCAAGGCCCGTCGCCCGGGATGATGGTCATCGTCATGCCGCTTGACCCGATCACACCGCCATACACCCACGGTATGCCTCGGCTGACCGCGTAGTCGTTCAGTGCGAACCGAGTGGGGAAATTGTCGGTCCCGTCCACCAGGAGGTCAAGACCGGCGGCGAAAGCGGGCAAGGTATCCGGGTCGATGGTCACCTGCAACGGCTCCACCGACACCTCGCTGTTGATCGCCCGCAGATGGGCCGCTGCTGCTTCCACCTTGGGAGTGCGGCGAGCCACATCGTCCTCGGTGAAGAGGACCTGCCGATGCAGGTTATGCAGTTCCGGATAGTCTCGATCGGCGATGCGAACTCGGCCTATCCCCGCACGAACGAGATGATTGGCAATGACCGAGCCCAGTGCCCCGCAACCAACCAGTCCGACCCGAGCGGCGGCCAGCTTCTCCTGACCTTCTCGACCTATCCGCGAGACCAGCATTTGCCTACTGTAGCGATAGAGAGGGTCAGTGAGGTCGTTGGGGTCGATCCGTCCTCGGTCCATCGCCGCCTCCTAGCCCGTCGGCTCGGTCTCAGCGGAAGCCGGAGGGATGAAGTCCTTGCCCACCACCACGATAACGCGCCCTGGATCCAGAGAGTCGTCTTGCTCAATCCTACCCACCCCCAGGGCCTCTTGCACGCGCTGAGCCTCAGCGCTCGCATCCGGGGCGGTGATGATCCGGGTCGACTTCACATCGGGAAAGTCATCCGCATTACGAAAAGGAAGCAGATCGTAGCCCAGGGGTTCCAGCATCGCTCCCACCTGCTGGGCGACACCCACCACGCCGGAGCCGTTCTGCACCTCGACGGTGATCACCGCACCGGTGCTTTCGCCGGCGAGCAAGGCCCTGGCCTGCCCCAGGTCCGGCTCGAAGAACTCGAACCCCACGCCTTCCACGACCTTTCCAGGGAGTACCTCCTCCGTCCAACCGCCCTCAGAAATCGATTCACCCAAGAGTCCCACGGCGGCCCGAAAACCCTCTGGGTCCCCAGCTATCTCCACCTGGTCCCAGACGGCGGCCCCCTCCCCTGCGCCGGAAGCGCCAAGGATGGTCAGCGCGGCCCCGGCGGCATCGGCGGCGTCTTCCTCGGTGGCCTGCAGTTCAGTGGGCAAGGAGCCGGCTTTCCCCATCTCGGCGAGTGCCTCCCGCAGCTCCGACCACTGCACCGAGGCGGTTGCTCCGATCTCCAGGGCCAGGTCTCGAGCGAGCCCCTCCCTCAGTGCCTCATCCTGGTTCGAAGCGTGGAGCTCCGCCAGGGTCTTGAAGCCGCTCTCCCCCGTCTTAAGAAGCATGTTCCCCGGCATCGCGAGGGCAAGGCCACCCTCCTCTTCGGGGAGCAGTACCACTACGACCGACACCGTCTCTCCCTGCTCGATGAACAGCATGCTGCTCCCCTTGACAGGGCTCGCTCCCACTGTCGTCGTGGTGGTCTCAGCCCCGCTGGTGCTCTCCGGACCGCCCAAGAACACCAACAGAGCCACGATCACCAAGATCACGACGACTATCGGCCCGGCCACGAACGACAGCCGGGTCATCGCCTTTCGGCGACGGACAGCCCGGCGGGCGGAACGGCGCTCCGCTCGGTGAGGGGATCCGGTCTCGGACCGGCGCTCCGTGGAAGAGGGGCGCTCCGTAGATCCCGTCTCGGCGCTCACAGCCCGCCATCACTCCCGGCAGCGGGTCGAGAAGTGGGCGCGGAGTAGAAGCCCGCTTTGCCGATGAGCTGTGCCACCGCGTCGGGGACTAGATAGCGGATCGGCTTGCCGGAGGCCAAACGCTCGCGGATCATGCTGGAAGAGACCGCCAGCGCCGGGATCTCCATCACTTTCACCCGAACCTCAGGACCGGCGCCGGCTACCCCGAGACCCAGTCTCTCGAACACGCCGGAGAGACGAGAAAGGTCATGACCCGGGCGGGTGGCCGCTATCAAAGTGCACAGCTCCAACACCCTGGCCGGGGCTTTCCAGGTGAGGATGTCGAGCACGGCGTCGGCCCCGGTGATGAAGAATACCTCGGTTCCCGAACCGAAGGTGGCGGCCACATGTTCAAGGGTGTCCACGGTATAGCCCACCTGCTCGCGGTCGACCTCATAACGCGAGACGGAGAAACGAGGGTGACTGGCAGTGGCCACGCAGGCGAGCAGATAGCGGAACTCCGCGGGAGCCAACCGCCGGGTCTTGTGAGGAGGATTGCCCGCCGGCATGAAGACCACCTCATCGAGGCCGAACTGCATCAAGGCCTCCTCGGCCGTGACCAGGTGCGCGATGTGGATCGGGTCGAACGCGCCTCCCATGATCCCCAGGCGCATCCCGGAGCATCGGCTCAGCCGGTAGAGAGGGTCTTGCTCATCCATGGTTCCTCCGCCATCCCAGGCTGATCAGCCAGGAAGCTAGCGAATGTGGCCTCTTCCGGTCACCACGTACTTGGTCGACGTCAGCTCCCGGAGGGCCAATGGACCTCGGGCATGCAGTTTCTGCGTGGAGATGCCGATCTCAGCGCCCAGACCGAACACCGCGCCATCGGTGAACCGGGTGGAAGCGTTGATGTAGATCACGGCTGCGTCTACCGCCTCGGCGAACCGGCGGCTCGTCTCCAGATCTTGCGTGACGATCGCCTCCGAATGACCCGTACCGTACTGTGAGATGTGCTCGACGGCCTGCTCGAGCTCTTCGACCACCTTCACCGCCATCTCCAGGTCGAGGAATTCCGTGGCGTAATGCTTGTCTGTAGCCCGCAGCAGTTTGATCTCGGTCTCTCCCAGGATCTCGCGCGTCCGGGCATCGACGTGGAGTCTCACCTTCCGTTCGTGCAGTGCCTTCAAGGCTACAGGGAGAAAATCGGCCGCGACCTCCTCATGCACGAGCAGGGTCTCCGCGGCATTGCACACTCCCGGCCGTTGGCACTTGGCATTGACGGTGATCTCCAAGGCCTGTCTGAGATCTGCGGCCTTGTCCACGTAGACGTGACAGTTTCCCCCCGCAGCGTATATCACGGGGATCTTGGAATGCTCGAGTAAGAACTCCTTGAGGGCTTCGCCGCCTCGAGGTATGACCAGATCGATCTGGTCCCGGAGTTGGAGAAGCTCCACGAGGGCCGCCCGGTCCTTGTTGGCCACGAACTGGATGCAATCGCCGGGCAGGCCTGCTTCAAGAGCCGCCCCGGTGATGACCTCCGCCAGGATCCGGTTGGAGCGGTAGGCGTCGCTGCCTCCGCGCAAAACGACGGAATTGCCGGTCTTGAGGCAAAGAGCAGCGGCATCGACGGTGACGTTGGGGCGGGCTTCGTAGACCACTGCGATGACCCCGAACGGCACGCGTACCTTCTCTATCTGCAGACCCTCCGGGGTCCGCCAGCCTTCGACCACCTGGCCCACCGGATCCGGAAGCGCGGCGATGTCCAACAGGCTTCGGGCGATGCCCTGCAGGCGCTGTTCGTCGAGCATCAGGCGGTCGATGAGGGCGGAAGAAAGGCCTTTCTTCCGACCCTCGATCACGTCTTTCGCGTTCTCGACCAGGATCTCCTCCGAGCGGCGCGCGAGGGCGTCCGCCATGGCCACCAGGGCTCGGTTCTTCTCAGCGGAAGAGGCCAAGGCCAACCGGCGAGAAGCCCGCTTGGCGTTCGTGGCAAGCTCTCTTGTCTTCAATTCGCCTCCAAGTCCGTCAACATACCAACACGAGATAGTCCCTGTGGATGGCCTCGGGAGAGGCCTGGGGTAGCACCTTTGCCACCTTGCTGCTGTGGAGTCCCTTCACCCGGTCCAACTCCTCTCTCGAGTAGCTGGCCAGGCCCTTGGCCAATTCGGTGCCGGTCTCGTCGACCACCGTGACCGCGTCTCCCGCCGCGAAATCGCCTTCCGCGGCTATCACGCCCACGGGCAGCAGGCTGCCTTTGCCCCGTAGCGCCCGGGCAGCGCCTTCATCCACGACGACTCTGCCTCGAGCCGGCTTGCCGTAGAGAAGCCACAGCTTGTAGTCGGGCAGACCCAGGGGCCGCGCCGAGAACCGAGTACCGACTTGGTCGCCGGCCAGACAGGCCTTGACGACGCCCGGCAGGGTCCCCCGAGCGATCACGGTCTCCACTCCACCGCTCGTGGCTATTCGAGCGCTGTTGACCTTGCTCCCCATGCCTCCCGACCCAAACGACCCGACCGGACCGATCCGCACACACTCCAGTTGGCTCAGATCGTCGATCGTCTCGATGAGAAGGGCGCCGCTGTCCTCATTGGGATCGGCGGTGAACAGTCCGTCCGTGTCTGTGAGGAGTATCAGCATGTCGGCTTTGACCAGCAGCGCCACCTGCGCCGCCAGGGCATCGTTGTCGCCGAAGCAGAGCTCATCGGTCGACGTGGTGTCGTTCTCGTTGATTATCGGCACCACTTTCCAGTCCAGCAACCGTCTCAAGGTGTTGCGGGCGTTCAGATACTGCGCGCGGGCGGCTACATCGAAGGCCGTGAGCAATACCTGGGCCGTGATCACCTCCTCGTGGGCGAACAGCTCAGTGTAGATATGGAACAGGCGCCCCTGGCCCACGGCCGCGGCGGCCTGCAAGTCCACCACTTCCACCGGCCGGCGTTTGCGCCTGAGCACTCCCATGCCGGACGAGACGGCACCTGAGGAGACGAGCAGCATCCGATTACCTTGCGCCTGCAGCTCGCAGACCTCCGCCACAAGACCGGCGACCGGGTCCAGGCGGAAGGTGCCCCGCTCACTGGTGAGCGTGCTGGAACCGATCTTGACGACTACCGTCTTGCCTGAGCGCTTGCCCGCCATCCACTCACCTCTAATGGAACTCGAAAGCGTGCCCTGCGATCTCTACATCATCGCCCGGCCGAGCCCCTTGGGCGCGCAGTGCAGCATACACCCCCAACCGGTCGAGCCGCTCCCCAAGATACCGGATAGCTTCTCCATCGGTCAGATCGAACCTGCTCACCAGGCGCTGAACGGCGCGGCCTTCGACCACGAACATCCCTCTCTCCCGGCGCACGGTGAAGGCTCTGGCAGCCGCCCCCAGGGGTCGATAGGTGACGTGCCCGCCGCCCTCTCCAGCCGTCACCACCTCGCCCGGAGGCCCGGGAGTCCGCCCGGCCGTCGCCGAAAACGTGGCGGACTCTCGAAGCTGCTCCGCCGGCTGCTGTGCCGACAGGTCGCGCAAGAGCGGCCCGATCCAGCGGATCAAGGGTGTCAGCCCCACACCGGTCAAGGCCGAGATAGGCCATACGAGGCGTTCGACCGGGACTTCCCCTGCTCCCGCACTGCCTGAGAAGGCCGGGTGACCATCACTGCGAAGGCGGGCGATCTCTGCTCGGAAGACCGCCGTCTGTTCCGCGACCACGTCGGACGAAACAGCGTCGGTCTTGTTCAGGAGGACTACCTGGGGCTTTTTGCCCAAGTCCAGACCGTGGGCGTCCAACTCGCCGAGGATGATCCGGAATCCGTCCAGGGGTTCGGACCCGTAGTAGCCGGTCAGATCTACCACGTGTAGGATCAGCTGGCACCGTTCCAGATGGGACAAGAACTCGTGACCCAGGCCGACACCGAGGCTGGCCCCCTCGAGAAGCCCGGGGATATCGGCCAGGACGAAAGAATCCCCCTCACCCGACCAGTCGACCACTCCCAACATCGGTTCGACGGTGGTGAACGGATAGGCAGCCACTTTGGGTTTGGCGTTGGACAGGCGGCGGAGCAGAGAGGATTTACCCGCGTTCGGCAGTCCGGCCAGCCCGGCATCGGCCATGAGCTTGAGCGTGAGCCGCAACCAGAGGCTCTCGCCTTCCTCCCCCAGTTCGGCGAACTTGGGGGCCTGGCGCACGGAACTCGTGAAACGAGCATTACCCCGTCCGCCGCTGCCTCCGCGGGCGACGAGTGTCTCTCGGCCGGCTTGAACCAGGTCGGCGATCAGTCGGTCTTCGGCCCAGACCTGCGTGCCCAGGGGCACCCGGATGTAGACCGTTTCCCCGGCCGCGCCATGCTTGCGGGCACCCTGTCCGGCCTGGCCCACACCGGCCTTAAAGTGGATCTTGTAAGTGAACTGCTGCAGATCGCGCGGCTGCGGGTCGGAGACCACGATGACATCGCCACCGCGGCCACCGTCACCTCCATCCGGTCCACCGCGAGGAACGTGCTTCTCTCGGCGGAAAGAAACGCAGCCGTTCCCGCCGTTCCCGGCCGCCACATGGATCTTTGCCTGATCGAAGAACATGGACGGCCCCGGAGGAGGCGAGCCCAGCCGTGGATGATCGAGAGGCCGTTACTCGGCGAGGATGCTGACGACGCGCCCCACTCTGCCTTTGGCGAAGACCACCCGACCGGCGGCTTTCGCAAACAGGGTGTCGTCAGAGCCAATGCCTACATTGAGGCCCGGGCGGAAGCGAGTACCACGCTGGCGCACCAGGATGGCGCCGGCCTTGACCGTCTCGCCGGCAAACGCCTTCACGCCCAGACGCTGGGCGTTGGAATCACGGCCGTTCCTGGAACTGCCGCCGCCTTTCTTGTGAGCCATCTCTAGTTCCTTCCTAAGAGATCTTCTGCACCTCGAGACGAGTAAGCCCCGAGCGGAAGCCGGTCTTCTTGCGCCAGCCCCGCTTGGGCTTGAATCTCGAGATGGTGATCTTGGGTCCCCGAAAATGCTCCACGACCCGGGCAGTTACCGTGGCTTCCTTGCCTCCCCCTGCCAGTCTGACCTTCTTGCCGTCAGCCACCAGCAGAGGTTGGAACTCGACTGTCGTCCCTTCGGCAGCGGCGAGGCGGTCGACCACGACCTCCCGTCCCTCTTCTACACGATACTGCTTGCCGCCGATCACGACGATAGCGAACATCTGAAGTACCTCGCGTTCTCATACCTTGCTGCACGGGCCGCGCGGCACGGCCGCGAGCAAGGCAGTATAGCAAGCCTACCCGCGGGAGACCACTAGTCCGGGGCGACGGTCAGGTAGTCGAGGGGAACGCCTTCACCGGCGGCATCCACAGAGAACCGATGCCCGGTGAGCACCTCGAGCTTCCGTATGCGTGGACTCCGTCCTCCCAGCAGGAGCACCGCTATGCGCGGATGCACTTCTACCCTTAGTCCCTGGAGAGTGGCCGCTAGCGCCAGGCTCCGTAGGCGTCGTTCCACTTCGATAAGCGCGGATTCCTCGGAGATCACCCGTCCTTCTCCGTGACAGACGGGGCACGTGCAGGTCATCGCCTCGCGCAACCCTCGGGTGACGTTCTGACGGGTCATCTCTACCAAACCCAGGGGTGAGATCTCGACCACGTAGGTCTTGGTACGGTCCTGAGCCAGTTCGGCCTCCAGAGCCGATAGCACGGCCTCCCTGTTGGCTCGAGCGGTCATGTCGATGAAATCGATGACGATGATGCCTCCGATGTCCCGCAGGCGCAGCTGGCGGACGATCTCCCTGCAGGCTTCCAGGTTGGTCTTGAGTGTTGTCTCTTCCAGGAACCGCCGACCTACGTAGCGGCCGGTGTTCACGTCGACCACGGTCATCGCCTCGGTGTGGTCGATCACGATGTATCCGCCAGAAGGCAGCTCTACGCGGCGGACCAGCGCCTTCTGCGCCTCTTTCTCGAGGCCAAAACGCTCGAAGAGCGACACCGGCTCCTCGTAGAGCTCCACTCGCCCCGCCAACTCAGGGGCAGCGGCTCTAAGGTAGTTCACCAGGCGGCGTTGAAGCTTCTCGTCGTCCACCAGCACGCTGCCGAACTCGGCGCCCAGAAGATCGCGCACCGCGCGCATGGCCACCTCTACCTCCGTATACACGAGGGATGGGGCCCGGGACGCAAGAGCGCGGCGTTCGACCCCGTCCCAGACCCTCTGCAAGAAGCGCAGGTCCCGCTCGACGGCCTCTTCCCCTACGCCTTCGGCCGCAGTGCGGACGATCAACCCTCCGCGGTCGGGCTTGAGTTCCCGGCAGATATCACGCAACCGCTCCCGCTCCGGGTCGTCCAGCCGACGAGATACTCCTGAGGTCGCGGCCTGCGGTAGATAGACGACGTAGCGGCCGGCAAGTCCAAGCTGCGTGGTCAGCCGCGGACCCTTGCCTCCCATAGCGTCTCGGGTCACTTGGACGAGCAGCTCTTTCCCGCCCCGTAGCAAGTTGGTGATCTTTCGAGTCTGCCCCGCCCCTCCGTCGGGGGGTGCGACTTCGTCCACATAGAGGAACCCGTTGCGCTCCAGACCGATATCCACGAAGGCCGCGTCCATCCCGGCCAAGACGTTCTCCACCCTCCCCTTGTAGATGTTGCCCACCAGAGAGAGGTGCCCCGGACGTTCCAGGTAGAGTTCAGCCAACCGTCCTTCCTCGAGCAGGGCGACGCGAGTCTCCAAAGCGTCACGGGAGATGAGAAGCTGTTTCATACGAGCTCGATCTCCGTTCGGATGATCTGTACGATGCCAAGCTCCAGGCCGGTCAGGGCACTCATGGCTTCGACGATGCGTTCCGGGCGGGCGGTGCCCGAAGGTGTGACCGCGGCCCTGAACGTCAGGGTATGCACCTCCTGCTCGCCTGTCTCCACCCTGAGGCGGTCGACATAGGCTTTGACATCGAGGTTGCGGACCCTCCCCTCTCGCCTCTCTTCCACCACCAGCGCAGGAGCTCGTTCGAAGCGCTCGGAGGCATCGGACAGCAGTAGGCCCGATTCGGGACCCGCACCTGGTCCAGGAGACAGCACGCGTATCCGGACCTCGTACACCGCCCCGACCACTCGCGCGGGGAGCGAACGCAGCGCCTCGTGTGGAGCAAGCGAGAGCAGCCGCATGTGCGCAGGCACCACTGAGCTGAGCCGCTGGAAGAACAGCGGCGGCGGCTCTTCGGCCAGTTCGAACTCGCACAACTCCTGGACACCCTCCCATCCCACGGCCAAGGGAAGAGCCAGACTGAGGAGAGGCTTGGGACGCATGCCTTCAGAGAGGGCCAACCGTCCCCCGGCCTTCCTCACCACCCGCCGGAAGATCTCTACCCGGTCCAGATGCCCTACGAACCGGCCCTTTCCTGTGACCGAGAAAGCGAGTAGGTACCGCCGCCGCTGGGTCTGACCTCGGGGACCGTGTTGCTGGGGGGCAGCCTGTTCGATGGCGGCCGGGTCTCCGGCCGCCTCCACCGGCCGGCCGGACGGCGCAGCCAGGTCGTTCGCCGGGGAATCCGGGCATGCCCCACAGGCGCTGCAACCCTCCCACCGGCAGTCCGCTGTGACTGCACCATCCACGGCTCGCTTCCACTCCTCCAAGAGGAAGTCCCGGTCCACGACACCTCTGATGACCTCCCAAGGTAAAGGCGAATCTCGCGGGATCGGGGTCGTGGCCAGGCGCTCGGCCGACGTGCCGGCGCCTGCCAGAGCCTCGGCCCAGGCGTCACCGCGGAACTGCTCGGTCCAGGAGTCGAAGCGGGCCCCTCGCCGCCAGGCTTCCTCAATGACCTCGCCCATCTCCTCCCCCCCTCGGGCCAGGGCTGCCTCCAGGTAGCTCTTGTCCACCCCATGCAGGGTGAGCTTCACGCCCGGCTTCCGCAGCCGTGAACGCAGCAGGTCCTGCCGACGGGCCAGGGTGTCGCGGTCGGCCATGCCGGCCCATTGGAACGGAGTGAAAGGCTTGGGTACGAAGTTGTTGACGCTCACATTGAGCTGCAGCCGTCCCGCCCGGGCCCCCAGCAGCCGTCGGCCCAGATCGCGCACGCGCAGACACAGATCGGCGATGGCGATGACGTCGGCCTCCGTTTCCAGCGGCAGCCCGATCATGAAATAGAGCTTGAGAGTGGTCCGTCCCGACCGCAGGGCCTCCTCGGCGGCCGCCAGAACGTCCGCCTCGGTCACGTTCTTGTTGATGATGTCCCACATGCGCGGGCTGCCCGCCTCCGGGGCCAACGTTAGCGAAGGCCCCGTGGGAGACGCCAACTGTGCGAGCCTCACCGCCGCGCTGTCCACCCGCAGCGAAGGCAGCGACACTTTGACGTCAGGATACGACCGCACCGTCTCCGCCAGCAGCTCACCGAGTCGCGTGTAGTCCGTGGTCGAGAGCGAGGCCAAAGCCAGTTCCTGATGGCCGCTGCTTGCGAACTGGGCGCCGGCCATCGTCACGATTTCGACCGGCGACCGCTCCCGCACCGGCCTGTACCACATACCCGCTTGGCAGAAGCGGCAGCCCCGGGTGCAGCCGCGCATGATCTCCACCCAGGCGCGATCGTGCACCCCGGCCGTCAGAGGCACGAGACAAGACCCCGGATAGGGAGCGCCGGCAAGCCGGGGCAGGACTCTCCGAGTGACGGTGGCGCTCAGACCGGGCACGTAGACTCCCTCGATCAGCGCGAGTTGCCGCTTCACTTCGGCTCGCGGGCCTCCCCAGCTCTTGCTCTCCACGAGAGCGTGAAGGATCTCGGGGAACAATTCCTCACCATCGCCGACGGCCACGGCGTCCAGGAACCTGCTCAAGGGCAGGAAATCGGCCACGGCCGGACCGCCCGCCAGCACGATAGGATCCGCTTCTGTCCTCTCGCGGGCAAGCAGCGGGATACCCGCCAGGTCGAGCAACTCGAGCAGGTTGGAGTAGTTGAACTCGTGCTGGAGCGTCAGCCCGAGTAAGTCGGCCTCCCGCACCGGGCTCCAGGTTTCGAGGGTCAAGAGCGGGACTCCCTGCCGCCTCATCTCGGTGATGGCGTCGGTCCAAGGGAGATAGGTGCGCTCGACAGCTATTCCCTCCATCTCTCGCGCGAGGTGATAGAGGATCTGGATGGCCTGGTTGGAGATACCGATCTCGTAAGTGTCCGGAAAACCCAGCACGACGCGAAGTTCGCCGGGAAACCCCGCGAAGCCGGGACCGGCTCCGAATTCTTCGCCTATCAGTCTGGCGGGCTGCCGGATCCTCGAGAGGATTTCTTCGAAGCGAAGCTGGACCGCCGTCTGAGTCAATGCTTCAGAGAGCCGGCAAGAGCCACCAACCGGCTGGTGGAGGCAGGAGCGCCTTTCTCGAAGTAGCGGACTGCACCCAGACCCATCGCCATGGTCGCCCCATAGCCGGTCAGGGGCTTCAGCACCCAGCCGACCGCCGGCATCCGCCGGGCGAGCCTGCGGGAAACGGATCGGAACCCGAAGCCCATCCCCACGATCGCCGCAAGCTCCACCGCCCGATCGAGATCGATCCTTTCCCCGTGGATGCCGGCGACGGATAGCACCATCTTGATCTGGTTGAGAGTCATGGCCGGCATGTCGGCCCCGGGAACGAAGAACGCCAAACCGATCAAGGCGTTCTGGCCGGCGGTCCTGTTGATCACTTTCTGGGCCGCGGCCATCCTCAGTGCCGGATAGCGGCGGGCGAGGGCCACCGATTGATGCCCCGCCTCGGTGGCGCAACAGGCAAAGACCTGACGCCAGCCGGCAGCCGAGTCGGAGAACGACACTCGTGCAAGCCCCAGACCCGGATGAGTCACCCTGCCCGTTGCCTGTGCGCCTTCTTCGACCGCGATGACAGCTCCGCCCTTCGGCGCCGACCGCTCTATCGCGTCCAAAGCTTCCGCTTCGGCAGCGGCCGGAACCAGCACCACCAGGACTTCGCCGGGGCCTGACAAGAATCCGGGCAGCTCCGCCAAGGGTCCGACCCAGGTGGCCGGCACGGTTCCCCCGACCGAGAAGTGGTGCTGCGCCAACTCCACCAGCCGGCTCTCCCCGGCCAGGAGTATGCCGGCCGTCTGCTCGGTCCTGGTCGAGACTTCTTTCCAGGCCTCGATGGCTTTCGACAAGTTGAGCGGTAACTTGGCCACTTGCACCCTCCCGATCCCTCTGGTGTCAAGGTCCCTACGTGTTCGGGCCGGCCACTGAATGTACGTGTACGCTCTCCAATAGGCCGACAGCCATAAAGAATACTACCAGGGAGCTGCTACCAAAACTGACGAGGGGCAACGGGATCCCGGTCACCGGCATGATCCCCACGGTCATGCCTACATTCACGAAGACCTGGAAGACGAACACGGCCGCCACACCGGCGGCGATCAGGGTACCGTACAGGTGGCGAGACATGCGGGCGATCCGAAACGCCCGCCAGATGATCAACGCGAACAGTCCGAGCAGTAGCATCGCTCCCATGAAGCCCAACTCCTCACCGATGACCGAGAAGATGAAGTCGGTGTGATGGGCCGGTAAGAAATTGAGATGCGTCTGCGTTCCTTCCATGTAGCCCTTCCCGGTGAACATGCCGCTGCCCACTGCAATCTTGCTCTGGGTCAACTGGTATCCCAGGCCCGTGGGATCGATTTCCGGATTCAGGAAGGTCGTGAGCCTATTCATCTGGTAGTCCTTGAGGAGGCTGACGCCGAAGACGCTGGGTAGGATCCGCAGAGCGAACACGATCGCGAAGATCCCTACACCGGCCAAAAGCCCCAGATGCGACAGGCGGATGCCCCAGACGATCAGCATGACCATGAGGATGGCGAGGAACACCAGTGCGGTCCCGAGATCCGGCTGCAAGAACACGAGCGCGCAGGGGATGAGCGTGTACACCACGCACAGGATCACGAAGCGCAGACGTCGACGGAGCTCGACCCCCTCGGCGAGCACGGCTCCGAGGGAGAGGATGAGTAGAAGCTTGGCCAGTTCGGACGTCTGCAGTCTCAAGAACGGCAACTCGAGCCAACGGTTGGCCCCCACCGTCTCGTCCCCGGAGCCGAGGACCAGAGTCAGGACGAGCAGCACCAGGGTGAGCCCATAGAGATAGGTCCTCCATCGAGCGATGTGCTGGTAGTTCACGACGCTCAGAATGATCATGAAAATGAATCCCAGCACCAAGCCGATCCCTTGTGACCGCACATAGAAGAACGGGCTGGAGATGTTCGGGTCGGCGTGGGTGGCCGAGTAGAGCATGAACAGACCGAACGCGGCCAAAGCAAGCGTGGCCGCCAGCAAGACCCAGTCGAGACTGCGTAGGTACGCACCCAGGGAGAAACCCAGGGGCTGCCGGCGTTCTCGCCCCGTCTGTAGCACGCTGGCGTGTTGATTCATCGGGCCGCCGTCTATTCCGTCACCGGGACGTTCTGTATGCCGCCCGTTTCGGTGTGGAAGTAGGCCTCCATCACCCTTCGGACCACCGGAGCGGCGACGGAACTGCCGTGCCCTCCTTGCTCCACGATGGCGACCACCACTATCTCCGGCTCCGAGTTGCCGTCGGCGGGGGCGTATCCCATGAAGAGCGCGTAGTCGTCATCCGGCTTCTTCTCCGCAGTACCCGTCTTGCCGGCCATTGCCAGGGGGAAACTGGCGAAGGTGGCGTAAGCGGTGCCGGAGGGATCGGAAGTCACCAGTCGCATGCCTCTCCTCACCTTGCTCAAGATATCGGCACTGAAACCAAGTTCGCCGCGCTTCTCGCCCTCGAACTGGTGGATGACATTACCGGACGCGTCCGTGATCCGTAAGCCCAGGTGAGGCACCCACACAGCACCGTCCTTGTTGGCCAAAGCGGACAGCGCCACGGCCATCTGCATGGGCGTGACCAAGAGGTCGCCCTGCCCGATGGCCAAGTTGATCTCGTCCCCGGGCTTCCAAGCCTGGGCTTCCGCGTCCTTACCGGTCTCCTGCTTCCACAGCTTATCCGGGACCCGGGTCCCATTGGTCTCGCCGGGAAGGTCTATCCCAGTGGTCCTGCCGAAGCCGAACTCGCGTACTCCCTCTTGAAGAACAGCGCTGGTCTGCTGCCAGAGCATGTAGCCCAGGTTGTAGAAATAGACGTCGCAGGATTGGGCTATGGCCGCGATCAGATTCAGGTCACCATGGCCTTCATCCTTCCAGCATTTCCACTTCTGCCCTTTCGCCTCGAAGCTGCCGTCGCAGTGCAGGATGGTGTCCGCGGTGACGATCCCAGCGTCAAGAGCCGCAGCGGCTACGAAGACCTTGAACGTGGAGGCGGCCGGGTACAGACCGGCGATGACACGATCGAACAGGGGATCGTGCGCCTCAGTCGCGTTGAGCTCGGCGTACGTCTCCGCGCTCATGCCCCCGACCCACAGCGAAGGATCGTAATCCGGATAAGAGGCCAGCGCCAGCACCTGGCCGTTCCGCGGGTCCAGAGCCACCACCGCCCCAGCGGCCGCTTCGGCAAAGCCGTCCTGGCGCGCACGCTCGAGGCCCTCCGCGATGGCCTCTTCCGCTGCCTCCTGCAACTCGGTGTCGATGGTCAGGACCAGGTTGCTGCCCGGCTTTGCCGCCACGTCCTCGAGAAACTTCTTCGGGCGACCGGCCGCGTCTACTTCGACCGTCTTCCACCCGTCCGTGCCCCGGAGAAAAGAGTCATAGGTCCGCTCGACCCCGTCCTTGCCGATATGGGAACCACCCTCGAGCTCGGCGAACACCGTCTGATCCAGATCGCTCTCGGATATCTCGCCGACATAGCCAAGCAGGTGAGTGGCAAACGATCTATACGGATACTGGCGCAAAGACGATGTCTCCACCTCGACGCCGGGGAAATCCAGGCTGTGCTCTTTGAGGTAGGCCACCGTCGAGCTCTCCAAAACATCATCTTTGACCGTGTGTGTCACGTAGGGGTCTTTCGTGGCCCGCTCGTAGGCCTTGAGTAGGTCGGCTTCGGCGATCTCGAGCAGTTCTGCCAAGGCGGAGATCTCAGCCTGGAACTGCGCGGGTTCTTCCTCCGGGTCGTACATGCGCATAGGCAGAAGCCCGACGCTCAGACCCGCCCGATTCTCAACCAGGATCTGTCCATTGCGATCATAAATGACCCCCCGGGGCGCCTCGATCACCACCTCACGCACTCGATTGTCTTTCGCGTAGGCGACGAACTCGTCACCGGAGAGGACCTGGAGGAACCACAAACGGAAGACGAGCACCGCAAGAAGGGCGAAAGCGACAAGCAGCAGCACGCCCACCCTGATGCCCACAAAGGAATCGTCCTCGGGCGGTCTTCTCTCTTTTGCCGGACGCAAGATCATTCCGCCCCACTCCTACCCGTTGCTGGTGACACACCGGGAGCCCGGATGACCCGCAGACGGACCAAGAGCGCGTAGACCGGGACGGCGATGAGCGCGTCGAGGATGGCCTCCGGCAGCATCTGCGTGCCCACCATGGTAAGGAAATCAGCCTGCGGGCCCATGATGTACTGGAACAATCCAAAGACGAACTGGGCGACGAAGGAAGTTCCCCCCGCCAAGAACAGTACCCCCCAGGGGGTCATCATCCCGAACCGGGCGACGAACATCCCCACGAAGTAACCTGCAAGCACGTAGATGAGCGCCCGCACTCCCAAGGGCTGGAAGAAAGCGACGTCGGCGATCAGGCCGGCGAAGAAGCCGAAGATAGCGCCCTCCATGGAACCCCGGCCCATCGCCACCACCACGGTGAAGATCAGAAAGAGATCGGCGGTGACCCCAAGGACGCTTACTCGCGACACTATGAGAGTCTGCAGCGCGACCGCGATGACGAGGAGAAGCAGCACCTTCCCCACCACAATGAGACGCCTACGACCCATCTCATGCCCCCGGGAGGATCAGTACCATTACTTCCTCGAGCACCCGGAAGTCGACGAAGGCCTGGACTTCGATCTTCTTGTAGATGTTGACATCTTCCTCCCCCACTTCGGCGACTATGCCGATGGGGATGGCCGGAGGATAGATGCCGCCGAACCCCGAGGTGACCACCACCAGCTTGGGCTCCACGTCGGGAATGTCCCGGTCGACGAAATCCATGGTCAGCGTGCCCGACACCGAACCTTCCACGATGCCTTCGGCGCGGGGCCCCTGGATCTTCGCAGCCACGCTCGATTCGGAGTCGGTTATGAGCTGCACCTGGGCCGAATGAGCGGTGACCGCGGTGACCTTGCCCACCAGCCCCTTGCCTGCCAGCGATTCTCCGGCCGTAGGCGTAGCTCCCACCACCGGTTGATCCACCCTGATACCGTCGGCCGAGCCCTTGTCTATCTGGATCCAAGCCTCCCAGCGGGTGGGCGACTTCCCGGTGACCCGAGCCACTTCGAAATCGGTCCCCTCAGGGAAGGTAGCCTTGTCTCGGAGATCCAGCAGGCTCTTCAAGCGCTGGTTCTCTTCCGCCTGTTCCTTGAGTTTCACGGCTTCCCCCTGGAGCTCTTGCAGCTCTGCCGCCAGGCGTTCGACCTCTTGATGCGCCGACCACAGGGTCCGGATCCAACCATAGCCGTCCTGGAACGGTTCCGCGGCCCGAGCGCCCCATGACTGAAGCGGAGAGAGGAGGCTGAGTCCGGCCTGCTGAACGGCGTGAACAGGACCCGACTCCGATTCCCTGAACGAGACGGTGAGGATCGCCAATGACGCGATTATCAAGACGACGAACACCAGTCGTCTCCAGACTACCTCGTTACGCACCATCTGGGCCCCCGCTATCTAGTAGCGGCGTCTCTTCGCCTTTTGTGACGTCCGATGTAGCGTATCGAACTCCTCGAGGGACCTGCCGGAGCCCACCGCTACGCAAGTGAGCGGTGACTCGGCCAGATTCACCGGCATCTGGGTCTCATCGCGGACACGCTCGCACATGCCTCGCAGCAAAGACCCTCCTCCCGCGAGCATGATGCCCCGGTCCATGATGTCGGAGGCCAGTTCCGGGGGAGTCTTGTCGAGGGTGGCTTTGATGGCATCGATGATGACCGCCACCGGTTCGGCGATGGCTTCGCGCACTTCCTCGGAGGAGATCACCAGGGTCTTCGGCAGGCCGGTCACGAGGTCGCGTCCTCTGATCTCGGCCTCTTCTTCCTGCTCCAACGGGAAGGCCGAGCCGATCTCCAGCTTCAACTCCTCGGCGGTCTGGCTGCCGATCATGAGCTTATATTCCTTCTTGATGTAGGCGATGATGGCCTCGTCGAGCTCGTCGCCCCCGATCCGGACCGACTGCGCCACGACTATCCCCGCCAGGGAGATGACCGCCACCTCGCTGGTGCCGCCGCCGATGTCGACGATCATGCTGCCCGTGGGCTCGACCACAGGGAGGCCCGCCCCGATGGCGGCAGCCATGGGCTCCTCGATCAGGTAGGCCGAACGGGCGCCGGCGCTGATGGTGGCTTCCTCGACCGCGCGCCGCTCCACCCCGGTCACCCCGGAGGGCACGCACACGACCACTCGAGGGTGAGCCCAGCGATTTTGGTGGACCCGCTGGATGAAGTGCCGCAACATCTGCTCGGTCACGTCGAAGTCGGCGATGACTCCGTCCTTCAGCGGTCTGATGGCTGTGATGGTCCCCGGCGTCCGGCCGAGCATGCGCTTGGCATCGGAGCCGACCGCCAGAACCTCTCCCGATCTGGAATCGATGGCCACGACCGACGGCTCGGAGAGAACGATGCCTCGTCCGCGGACGTACACCAGCGTGGTGGCAGTACCCAGGTCCACTGCCATATCTCGTCCGGCAAAGCCGGTGATGAACTCAGCAAAGCCTATAAAGCGTCCTCCAGGTAAGCGCTCGCCGAGCCGCGTCCCTCGGGACACGGCGCCCGGGTATTATACCCGCTGGCCCGCGAACGCGGCGGGCGGCCGACAAACAAGCCGCTCAAAGCCAGGTCCGTCGCAGCAGATCGAAGCCCGACTCCCTGAACATGCGAGCGAGCAGGCACAGAGGGAGTCCTACCACATTGCTGTACTCACCCCGTACCTCCGAGACAAAAGACCCGGCCAAGCCTTGGACGGCATAGGCCCCCGCCTTACCCCTCCATTCCCCCGAGGCGATGTAGGCATCCACATCCGCCGCTTCCAGAGTGAGAAAGGTCACGTCGGTCACGGCATGCTCGACAAGGACCTCGGACAGGATCACGGAGCCGCCGCGTCCGACCGTCAAGAAGGCATCGACCATTCCAGAAGGCCGAACGGTCCGCGCGAGCGCCACCCCAGAGACGACCTGGTGCGTCCTACCCGAGAGGGCTTCGAGCATCTGGACCGCCTCGTCGGCCGAGCCCGGCTTGCCCATGGCTCGACCGCCGACGGTCACCAGGGTGTCCGTGCCCAAAACGAACGCACCCGGCACGATACCGGCAGGCAGAGCTCCTCCTCGCACTTTGGATACGGCGTTCTTCTCGGCCAAAGCGGCGACAGCCTCTCCCTCAAGCACTTCCTCGGCATCTGAGGGCACGACGGTGAAAGGGACCCCGACATCTCGCAGAAGAGAGTGCCGGCGCGGAGACTGCGACGCGAGAACAAGCTGGAAATCAGCTGGGAATGACGGCCTGAGATCCACAGTCCCGCCCGAAGTCATCCTTTTCTCTGATTGAGTGATCTACGGAACCGCTCAGGGGACCAGGTCTCCACCCTCCGGGAAGAAGATCTCGATCTCGCGCTCGGCACTGGCCAAGCTGTCCGCGCTGTGCACCACGTTTCGCCGCACATCCAGCCCGAAATCGCCCCGCACCGTACCCGGAGCAGCCTCCAGAGGGTTCGTGGCTCCCATCATGCCCCGGACCACCTTCACCGCCGAGGGGCCCTCGACGACCATGGCGAAGATCGGAGCCGACGTGATGTGCTCAACCAAAACCTCATAGAAGTCCTTCCCCTTGTGCTCCGCGTAGTGGCTGGCAGCCATCTCCGGGGTCACCACGAGCAAGCGTGCGACCTTGATGGAGAGGCCCCGCCGCTCCAATCTGCTTATGACTTCCCCGATGAGACCACGAGCCACACCGCTTGGCTTGACCAATACGAGCGTCCGTTCTATCACTTTTCCCTCCAGACTCTCCGGGGATAATCAGCGCACGATTCATGATAAGGGCCCCCACGGAGCCCGATCACACAGGACACGAGGCGCAAACGCCGGTCAGATCTTCACCGGGCCTCAATGAGCTCGGAGGTCTCATCCATCGGAGGTGGGACCCTACGGGCCTTCGAGTCGTGGGCGCAATAAGGACATATCTTCCAGCTCGGCTCCAGTACCCTGTCGCACGAGGGGCAGGCCGACCGCAGGGGCCGCCGACAGCTGGGACAGGCCAGGTAGTCCGGTCGGATCAACTCGCCGCAGGAGGGACAAGCCCTCAGGACCTGTAACTCCTGCTCCATGGCCCGCACCTCCAACTCTCGCTCTCGGGCCTCGGCCAAGTATTCGGCCGGCCGGAGAATCGCATAGACCACAGTGCCCATGAAGGGCAGGATCAGCGAGGTGAGAACGGCCACCGCCACGATGACCGGATCGTCGATGCGCTTGCGGGCATCTTTGTAGGTCCAGAAAACGAGCGCCAACCAGAGGACCACCACGCAGAAACCAAAGACATACCCGGCGAGTATCCAGAGAGGAGAGCTGATGATCGTGTTGACGGTCTCGAAGAGCTCGTCCAACCCGCACCCCTAGTTCAGGACCTGGGTGAAGACATAACCGGCCGTAAAGAATACCACGGTCACGGTCAGCTCAGTCCTCGCTTCAAATCGGAGATGAGCGTCAAAGAGCCGGTCACCAAGATCACTTGATTGGACGTTGCCAGCCGGTACGCGCTCACCATGGCCGAGCGTGGGTCCGGGTCGACGAACACCTCCGGACCTTTGCCTAATCCCGATATGACAGCGGCCAGCTCGTCGGCGGTCAATGCGCGGGAACTGGAACTCTGTGTGGCGAAGATGATGTCGCACCGGGAAGCCAGATGGCGCATCATCTCCGACGCCTCCTTGTCCCGCAGGATCGAGACCACGGCGATCAACCTACGCCGCTCGAGGATCTGATCGAGTGACGCCACGGTCTCCGCCATCCCTGGGGGATTGTGAGAGCCATCGAAGATGCAAAGCGGCTGGGTGCCGATGACCTCCAGCCGGCCGGGGACCGCAGTGGAGGCAAGAGCCTCGCGGACCGAAGCGGGGTCCAATTCCCCGCCGGTGAACAGCTCCACAGCGGCCACAGCCAGGGCGGCATTGGCCCGCTGGTAACCACCCAACACTCTGAGGCGCAGATCGGTGTAGCAGCCATAGACGCCGAAGACGTCGAACGACTCCGCCCGCGGATCGGTGAGGATCACGACTTCCTCGCCCAGTAAGTGACACGCTGCGTCTCGGTCGACGCAGATATCCTTCAATTCGGCCTTCAAATCCGAGTCCAGCCATCCGGCGACGACCCGCCCCTTCGAAGGGATGACCGCCGCCTTCTCCTTGAGGATGGCGGAGAGCGTTTCGCCCAGAAGCTCAGTGTGCTCCCTACCGACGCTGGTGAGGACCTGCACCTCGGAAGAGATGACCGCGGTTGCGTCAAGGCGGCCGCCCAGGCCGGCCTCGATAACGGCCACCTCGCAGCCTTGCTCCCTGAAATGGAGCAAGGCGACGGCGGTCAGCACCTCGAACTGAGTCAGGTGCTCTCCCTCAGGGAGCGTACGCTCGAGCTCCTCGACGACGGGGCGGACGCGAGCGACAAGTTCGCAGAACTCAGCTTCGGTGGAAGGGCAGGAGTCCACCATCTGCCTCTCGGCCAGGCTGACCAGGTGGGGGGACACGTACGCGCCCACCCTGAAGCCTTGGGCTTCCAATAGCGAGGAGATGAAGCGGGTGGTCGAGCTCTTGCCGTTCGTGCCCACCACGTGGATGGTGCGGTAGGCCTTGTGAGGATCTCCCAGGGCTTCCACCAGCTTGGTGACACGCTCGAGGCCCAGACGCATACCCAACCGCTCCAGGCTGTTGACGTACTCCCACGTCTCCTCAGGGCTGCACGCGGACCCGCCCGCCTTGTCCTCGCTCGCTCTCTCTCCGCTCACTTCTTCGTTACCTCCGTGAACGGCAGCTCTCCCCCGACGCGCTCGGCGTACTGCCGCCCTACCTCCTCCAGCACCGCTTCGGCCTCCGCCAGGCGGCCTCGCTCTTCGGCCACCACCGCTTCGGGCGCTTTGGCCAGAAAGCCGGGATTGCCCAGCTTCGCCCGGGCCTTGGCGGCTTCTCCGTGCGCCTTCTGAGCCTTGGCCACCAGGCGAGCACGCTCCCGGTCGACGTCCACCAAGCCCTCGAGATCGAGCAGGGCTTTCACCCCCGGTCCCTCGATGGACGCGTAGCGCCCGGCCGGGCTCTCTCCGCCGAGGACGACCTGAAGGAGCTCGCATCCAGAGAGTTGGCGGAACGCGCCCTTGAGGCCGGCAAGAGCCGAGACCGCCCCCGGTTCCAGTTCGAGCACCACCACTTTGCCGGTCACGTCCCGAGCCAGGCCCAGCTCCTCCCTCGCCGACCTCAGCCCCCCGACCACAGCGGTGAACGCCGCCATAGCCGCCTCAGCGTCGGGATCCATCCACGTGGTCTGCTCGTCGGGGTACCGCGCATCGAACAGGCTCGCGGGATGCCGTCCCGAGACCACCTGGGGCAGATAGCCGTAGATCTCCTCGGTCACGAACGGCATGAGCGGATGCAGCAGAACCATCACCCGCTCGAGGAGGTAGAGCAAGTTCCCGCTCACCTGGCGGCGCTCCGTCTCGTCGGCGCTGTAGAGGCGGGTCTTGGCCACCTCCAGGTACCAGTCGCAGAGCTCGTTCCAAACGAAGCGATACAGGAGCCGGGCCACATCGTCGAACTCGTAGCTCTCGTACAGGACGGCGACTTCTTTGGTGACCGTCGCCAGCCGGCTGAAGATCCAGCGGTCGGCTACCGTCCCAAGCTCCACCTGTGGTTCAGCCTGAGGGTGGGTACCCTGAAGCACCAGGCGAGAAGCGTTCCAGATCTTGTTGGCGAAATTCCGGCCCATCTCGATGCGCTCCGCGCTGAAGCGCACGTCTTGCACCGAGCTCATGTAGGCCAACCCGAAGCGGGTGGCGTCGGCTCCGTATTCGGCGATGAGGTCGAGCGGGTCGATTCCCGTGCCCAGGCTCTTGCTCATGCGTCTTCCGTCCACGGCCAGCACCGTCGGATGGATGATAACGTCCCTAAAAGGCACGTCTCCTCTGAACTCGAGTCCCATCATGATCATCCGAGCCACCCACAGGTAGATGATGTCCCTGGCGGTGGACAGTACCGTGGTGGGATAGAAGGTCTGGAGCTGCGGCGTCTCCTCCGGCCAGCCCAGAGTGGCGAACGGCCAGAGAGCGGAGCTGAACCAGGTGTCGAGCACATCCTCCTCGTGGCGCACGGATCCGCCGCACTTCTCGCAAGCAGCCGGCGGGACCGCCGCCACCATGAGGTGGTCGCAGGCCTCGCAGAAATAGGCCGGTATGCGATGCCCCCACCACAGCTGGCGGCTGATGCACCAGGGCCGGATGCCCCGCATCCAGTCGAGGTACACCTCGCCCCAGCGCCCGGGCACGAAGCGGACTCGTCCGTCTTCCACGGCCTCGATCGCGGGTTGCGCCAGGCGCTTCATGTCCATGAACCACTGCAGGGACAGAAGCGGCTCGATGGTCGTACCGCAGCGGTAGCAGGTGCTGACCGCGTGATCGTAATCCTCGGCTTTGACAAACAAGCCCTGCTGTTCCAGTCGTTCCACGACCGCCTCGCGGGCCTCGACGGCGGTGAGCCCTTCGAACTCGCCCGCCTCCGCGGTCATGAGTCCATCCAGGCCGATCACGGACACGCTGGGAAGGCCGTGACGCAGACCGATCTCCCAGTCGTCCGGGTCGTGACCCGGGGTGATCTTGAGGGCGCCGGTCCCGAAGCCGATATCCACGTGCTCGTCGGCGATGATGGGAACCTCGCGGCCCACCAGCGGCACCACCGCGGTCTTCCCTACAAAGCGCCCATAGCGATTATCCTTGGGATTGACCGCCACCGCGGTATCTCCGAGGATGGTCTCGGGGCGTGTGGTAGCGACCATCAGCGTCTCGCCCGAGTCCGCCACGGGGTACTTCACGTAGTACAGCTTGGCCGACCGCTCCTCGTGCTCCACCTCCAGGTCTGAGATAGCCGAACCGCAGCGGACGCACCAGTTGACCAGGTAGACATCCCGGTAGATGTCGCCCTTCTCGTAGAGCGACACGAAGACCTTGACCACCGCCTGTTGGTAGGCCTCGTCCATCGTGAACCGCTCGGACTCGTAGTCGCAGGCGCAGCCCAGGCGCTTGAGCTGGTGGATGATGGTGGAGCCATACTGGCGCCTCCATTCCCACACCCGTTGCTCGAAGGCCTCGCGGCCGATGTCTTCCTTCCGCACCCCTTCGTCGGCCAGCTGGGCCTCCACTTTGTTCTGGGTGGCGATGCCGGCGTGGTCGGTGCCCACTATCCACAGAGTGTTCAGCCCGCGCAGGTGGTGATAGCGGATCAGGATGTCCTGGATGGTGTCGTTGAGGGCGTGGCCCATGTGCAGCGAGCCGGTGACGTTCGGCGGCGGGATGGCGATCGTATAGGGCGGACGAGGGTCGGCGGCGGCCGCCCGGAAGGCCGAGCGGTCGAGCCAACGCTGCATGATCCGCCCCTCGACTTCGTTGGCCGCGTAGCGAGCGGCCATGACGATCTCGGTCAAGGCTGCTCCGCCTCCTCTAGCCCGCTGGACCCCAGGAACACGTGAGGGAGCACATCGACGAAGTTGTCCACGTACACGATGTCGAGCCCCTTCTTGAGTTCGGCGGGCAACTCGTGCACCTGCGGCCGGATCGTCCCCGGCAGGACCACCGTCTCCACTCCTTCCCGGAGGGCGGCGAGGAGTTTCTCTTTGAGACCGCCCACCGGCAACACCTGACCTGTAAGCGTGATCTCGCCGGACAAGGCCACCTTGGGCAAGACCGGCGCTTGGACCAGAGCCGAAAGTAGCGCGGTGGCCACGGCTATCCCCGCCGACGGCCCCTCTTTGGGGACGCCCCCTTCGGGGAAATGCATGCGCACTTCCAGAGCCGACAACAGCTCGTGGTCCGAGGGCTGCGGAGGCTCGGACTCGGATGCCCGTCGATCGTGGCCACGTTCGGTCCGGCGCGGTCCGCTCTCTTCTCCGGTCTCATCCGGGCGGAAGCTGGAGTCGCGCCCCCCTATCTCGATCACCTTCCCCATGGCCGTCGGGAAGTCCGCGGGCCCCCAGACGGCCTCGGTGTCGTTCCGGTCCGCGGGCACGGCAGGGACACCGGCATCCTCCGCCGTCTCCGGAGGCTGATAGTTCTCGAGAAGGTACGCGCGGCCGGGAGAATCCAACCAGAGACCGGACAGCGCGGGGTCCCTGGCCAGCGATGTCTTGAGGTAGCCCCAGGCCGCGGTCACGCTTTCCTGCATGATCTCGCCCAGTTGGCCGGTGAGATGGAAGTCCCCTTTGCCGGGACTGACCACGCATTCGATGCGCAGGACATCTCCCCCGGCTCCGGTGTATGCCAGACCCAGACTGACCCCCACCTGGGGTTCCGTACCAAGACGAGCCGCCAGGAACGGCGCCGGCCCCACCAACCGGGCCAGATCGCGCGGCCCCAGCCTGCGCGGCACCGGCCTGCTCTCCACCTTCATGCGCGCCAAGCGCCGGTACACTTTGCCGACCAAACGGGCCACCTCCCGCACTCCTGCTTCCCGCGTGTACTCGCGTATCAGCAGGCGCAGCGCCGCCGGCGTGAACACGTTGCCCAGGTCGCTCAACCCGCTCTCCTCAGCGATCTTGGGGACCAGATGGCGTTGGGCGATCTCGGACTTCTCCCGGTCGGTGTAGCCCGGCAGGCGGATGATCTCCAGCCGGTCGTGCAGGGTCTCGGGGATGTCTTCTTCGTAGTTCGCTGTGGCGATGAAGAACACGTGCGACAGGTCGTACTCCAACTCCAGGTAGTTGTCCCGGAACGTCCGGTTCTGCACCGGGTCGAGGACCTCCATCAGAGCCGCCGCCGGGTCGCCTCGCCAATCTGACTCCATCTTGTCGATCTCATCAAGGACCACCACCGGATCGTCCACCCCCGCCCGCTTCAGGGCGTCGATGATGCGGCCGGGCATGGCGCCCACATAGGTGCGCCGGTGTCCCCGGATCTCGCCCTCGTCCCGCACCCCGCCCAGACTGATGCGCTGAAGGGGACGCTCCAGCCCCTGGGCGGTGGCCATAGCCACTGAGGTCTTACCCACTCCGGGGGGACCCACCAGGCACAGGATGGCATGAGGGGGCGTACCGCCCCGCAACGAAGCCACGGCCAGATATTCGATGATCCGGTCCTTCACGTTCTTCAGCCCGTAGTGAGTCTCGTCGAGGACCCGGGCCACAGCGGCTACGTCGGGGGCGGAAGACCCTGACTGCACCCCCCAGGGGAGCCCCAGGGCGGTGTCGAGGTAGGTCTTGGCCACCGCCACCTCGGCCGACAAGGGCGGAAGATCGCCCAGGCGCTTGATCTCTTTGGTTAGCGCAGCCGCAGCCGCCTCGGGCAGCCTCTTCTCCGCCAGCTGCCTGAGGTACGTGCCTCTCTCGCTGTCCTCCTCACCCTCCTCGCCCAGCTCCTCCTGAAGGACCTTCAGACGTTCATGAAGAAACACCCGGCGCTGCTGTCGTTCGAAGTTGTCGTGCACGCGCTCGGAGATCTCGTTCTCCAGCGCGATGAACTCATTCTCTTGGATAAGGGTCTCGAGCAATAGGAGTAGGCGGGCTTCGGGCTCTTCCCCTTCCAGAAGCTCCTGCTTGCGGTCGGGCCCTATCATGAGATTCGAGGCCGCTACGTTCACCATCTCCTCAGGGTCGTTGACCACCTCCAAGGCGGTCTCGGCCTCCTCCGGCAATTGGGGGGTCTGACCCACGTAGTTGGCGAACTCCCGTGCCACCGAGTCCATCAGCGTCCGCAGACGGGGCTGCCTGCCCTTGGGCTTGGTGAGCACCGGACTGTAGGCCACGGTGAAGAACGGCGATACCGATTCGAAGGTATCTATCACGACCCGCTGCCGGCCCTCGATCAGTGCCTTCAAGGTCCCATCGGAGAGACGGGAGAACTGCACTACCTTGGCCAGAGTCCCGACGCGATGGATATCTCCGGGCTCAGGGTCGTCGGTGACCGCCGATCTTTGCGCCGCCATGATCAGGAGCCCGTCGGACTGGCTCGTCTGCTCTAGGGCACGAACGCCCTTGTCCCGCTCGACGAAGATCGGCGCCAACATTCCGGGAAAGAGAACGAGGTCGCGCGTGGCCAGGAGCGGGACCGCCCGCTGCAATTCAGACATTATCCGTCCCCGCCTATGCGGATTCCTGATCCAGCTCCAGCTCTTCGCGTGCAGTACTGGTGACCAGAGTGGGGTCTATCCGCTTCTCTATGACCTCCCGGGTGACCACGCACTTACTCACATCCCGTCTGCTGGGCAGTTCGAACATCACATTGGTGAGCGCCGATTCGATGATCGAGCGCAACCCGCGAGCCCCCGTCTCGAGTTTCAACGCCTGCTGCGCGATGGCCTCGAGCGCGTCCCTGGCGAAGATCAGATCCACCCCGTCGTACGCGAAGAACTTACGATACTGCTTGGAGAGGGCGTTCTTAGGCTCGGTGAGGATAGCGACGAGGTCCTCCTGCCGGAGCTGATGCACGTTGCAGATCACCGGCAGACGCCCGATGAACTCGGGGATGAGCCCGAATTCCAGCAGGTCCTCGGGCAGCACCTTAGCGAACAGCTCGCCCACGTCGCGCTGATTCTTGCTCTCGATCTCAGCCCCGAATCCCACGCCCTTCTTACCGATCCTGCGTTCGATGATCTTCTCCAGATCAGCGAAGGCTCCGCCGCAGATGAAGAGGATGTTCGTGGTGTCGATGGTCAGGAACTCCTGGTGCGGGTGCTTTCGACCGCCTTGGGGCGGGACGCTGGCCGTGGTCCCTTCCAGGATCTTGAGCAGGGCCTGCTGGACTCCCTCCCCCGAGACGTCCCGGGTGATGGAAGGGTTGTCGGCCTTGCGGGCGATCTTGTCGACCTCGTCGATGTAGATGATGCCGGTCTCGGCTTTCTTGACATCGAAGTCCGCCGACTGGATGAGTTTGAGGAGGATGTTCTCCACGTCCTCGCCCACGTAGCCGGCTTCGGTAAGGGCGGTCGCGTCCGCGATCGCGAAGGGCACGTTGAGGATGCGGGCCAGGGTCTGGGCCAGGAGGGTCTTGCCGCACCCGGTGGGACCGAGGAGGAGGATGTTGGATTTCTGGAGCTCCACGTCGCCCTCGTCGAAGGCGCCCATATGTACACGCTTGTAGTGGTTGTAGACGGCCACCGACAGAGCGCGCTTGGCTTCCCCCTGCCCGATCACGTAGTCGGACAGGACGGAGTAGATCTGCTTGGGCTTGGGCAGGTTCTCCAGGTCGATAGACGCCGGCGGAGCGAGTTCCTCATCGATGATCTCGTTGCAGAGATCGATGCACTCGTCGCAGATATACACGCCCGGCCCGGCGATCAGCTTCTTGACCTGACGCTGGCTCTTCCCGCAGAAGCTGCAGAGCAGCTGCTCGGACCCTCCCGGCGGCTTCGGCACCAGTCGACCCCCTCTACCTGTGATCGAGAATCTTGTCGATGATCCCGTACGCGAGAGAATCCTCGGCCGTCATGAAATAGTCCCGCTCGGTGTCCCGCTCGACTTTTTCCAGCTCTTGGCCTGTCTGCTCTGCGAGTATCTCGTCAAGACGCTTTCGCAGGCTGAGCGCTTCGCGAGCGTGGATCTCGATGTCGGTCGCCGGCCCTTCGAAGCCTCCCGATACCTGATGGATCAGTATCTTCGAATTCGGGAGAGCATAACGTTTACCTTTAGCACCCCCCGCAAGTAGGAGAGCACCCATCGACATGGCGATACCGACGCAGATGGTCGAGATGTCGGGCTTGACGAACTGCATGGTGTCGTAGATGGCGAGCCCGGCGTAGACATTTCCGCCCGGACTGTTTATGTAGAGGGAGATGTCCTTATCAGGATCGTCCGATTCCAGATGCAGGAATTGAGCCACGACCAGGTTGGCCACCTGGTCGCTGATGGGCGTCCCCAGGAATATGATGCGTTCGTTGAGCAGGCGCGAGTAGATGTCGAACGCCCGCTCGCCGCGGCTGGTCTGCTCGACCACCATCGGGATCAGTGGACTCACGGCCTCATCCTTTCCGCGTAGACTCAAGTACCTTCTGCAGGAATATCGGCAGCCGGCCCGGCCTCGGCAAGCTCGGCGGCGGTTGGTTCCTCCAGAACCGGCTCGGCAGCC
>Ga0209254_10000414_pt1 | contig 34025 bp, 33 predicted proteins | sample FrelakmetDIP11DI_FD_187148 | JGI IMG/M metagenome (GOLD analysis project Ga0209254, IMG submission 187148) | Freshwater lake sediment microbial communities from the University of Notre Dame, USA, for methane emissions studies - DIP11 DI (SPAdes)... | ecosystem: Environmental > Aquatic >... | reverse complement strand
ATGCCATGTATAATATTTATTGATTGATAACTATTTTTTGCGGTTGCAAAGATACGCCGATTAGGGGGATGTTCAGGCAAAGATTTCTTTTGGCATTTCAGCAAAAAACCTGAATCTTGAAGACTGAAACCAATCCTACATGACGCTAAATTATATATGGCTGGCATTTTTCCTGATTTCCTTCGGCATTGCCTTTGTGCAATGGATCGTTACCGGAGACACCCAGATTTTCAAAACCATCGTGGATGGCATTTTTAAATCTGCCGGTGACAGTGTTGACCTTTCCTTTAAATTGATCGGGATCATGACCCTATTCCTGGGTTTTATGAATATTGGTGAAAAAGCAGGAGCGATCAGGTTTTTATCCAGGATTGTGGGGCCGTTTTTTGGGAAATTGTTTCCGGAGGTGCCCAAGCAACATCCAGCCCTGGGACATATGATGATGAATTTTTCGGCCAACCTGCTGGGTTTGGATAATGCGGCAACGCCATTTGGATTGAAAGCCATGGAAAGTTTGCAGGAACTGAATCCCAAAAAAGACACGGCGTCAAATTCCCAGATCATGTTCCTGGTATTGCATGCCTCCGGCTTAACCCTCATCCCGGTAAGTATCATTGCCATGCGGGCGGCTGTGAAACCACCGGCAGCCAATCCGACAGATATTTTCATTCCCTGCATGATAGCCACATTTGCAGCCACTGTTGTGGCGCTGATCGTAGTTTCATTCAGGCAAAAAATCAATTTGCTTCAACCTGTGATACTTGGCTGGATTTTAGGGATTTCTGCTTTTATCGGCCTGCTGATCTGGTATTTGAAAACCTTTCTCGATCAACCAGGAATTGAACAGTTTTCTTCGGTTTTAAGCAATGGATTGATCATTCTCATTTTTCTTGCTTTCCTGTTAGGCGGATTCAGAAAAAAGATCAATGTATTTGAAGCATTCATTGATGGAGCCAAAGGTGGCTTTGAAATTGCTATAAAGATCATTCCGTACCTTGTGGCCATGCTGGTGGCGATTAGCGTTTTGCGTAATTCAGGTGCCTTTGATTATCTGATCAACGGCCTCAGCAGTCTTTTTACGGCTATGGGAATGAAGACAGATTTTGTAGCTGCCCTTCCTACCGCATTGATGAAACCGCTCAGTGGCAGCGGGTCAAGGGCTATGATGATCGATACCATGACACGGTATGGTGCGGATTCCTTTGCCGGCCGGCTCTCTGCCGTTTTCCAGGGATCAAGTGATACAACTTTTTATGTTGTGGCCGTTTATTTTGGATCTGTATCGGTAAAGAATACCCGATATTCCATTCCATCCATGCTGCTTGCTGACCTTGCCGGAATTGTAACCGCAATCGCCGTGGCGTATTTGTTTTTTGGAACCTGAAAACAGAGTTGATATGAAGATTACATCAGCTTGCTCAAAACACGTTTTTGTTTTTTTGAGTCTATCAGTAATGGCCCTTTCTGTTAGTCTATACAGTTGTGGCAGAAAAGATACATCTGAGGAAGAGGAGTTTGTTTTAATGGGGCAACCCGACCAGTACCAGGAAAACGACACCCTTTCCATTAAACCCATACCTGAAAACCTGGGTATGTGGATCAATTATTACCAGCAATTTGATACGGCTTTCAATATCCGGAATTTTATGGCATCCGGAGTTACTGTACACCTCAATACCCTGGAAGATGCCACCACCGGTGATGTATCATTAATGGAAGGATTCTACCCTTTATTGTCTTTTTCTCCCGACAGCAGCCAGTTCATAGATTTCTGGTCTTACAACCAACTTATTGAAACAAATAAAGCAGGTGAAAAAATGGTCATTGGTGGGGACCCTGACCAGGAAGTTGCCTGGGTCAATAAAAAGACTGGCACCAAAAAACAGCTAATGTACAATGGGCCACAGCAGGTTGTGGAAACTGCCGACTGGATAAATAACCAATCGATCCTTCTCGGCATGATAAATGTAAATGAAAACAACACGGAATGGACGCCCGAAATCCTGTTATTTAATTTCGGGGATTCAACATTCACTAATTTCCGTTTAATCAAAAACCTTTCTGTAGAAAAAATGGCTATGGGAAATGCTGACTTTTCAGGTTTTTGGCTTAGGAGAAAAAATTATAAAAGAGGTTAGCGATATGATGAAAATTTTATTGCAGGGATATAGGTGTAAAGCATTTCACGGTGTATTTCCGGAAGAGCAGGTAACCGGAGGTGAATTTGAAGTCAACCTCGATGTTTCGTTTGAAGAGAAAGGGACCATTGAAAATCTGGAAGAAAGTATAAGTTATACTGATTTGCTGGCATTGGTAAAGTTATCCATGGGCAGGCCAAAGCCATTACTGGAAACGGTTTGCCAGTCAATCACCAGGGAAATTAAAGCCGCTTATCCTTTTGTATTTGAAATTAACATATCGATAAGTAAATTAACACCGCCGATCGCTAACTTTCAGGGTCGTGTTGGCGTTAGTTATCAAAAAAAATATAATCCCTGATGAAGCAATTTTTTCTTTCATATATATTTTCATGCATGTGTTTTTTCGCAGGCCTTTCACAGGATGTTAATTATCTTATCAGAGAAGGGGAGCAGCTGGAAAAAGCAATGAAGGATGAAGAAGCCGTAAAAAAATACCTGGAGGCATTAAAATTATCACCCAATGATATAACAGCGCTTGTAAAAACGAGCGAAATGAACAGTATAATTGGCAACAGGCAAAAGGATAAAAAGAAAAAAGAAGAATACTATAATGCGGCAAAGACATATGCAGCATCAGCCCTGAAAGTTAACCCTGCCAATCCTGATGCCAATTATGTAATGGCCCTTTCCATGGGAAGAATGGCGATGATCAGCAGCGGGAAAGAAAAAGTAAAAAACGTAAAGGATATTAAAAAATATGCGGATTCCGCTTTATCAGTCAATCCCAAACACTTCAAAGCATTACATATATTGGGAAAATGGCATCTTGAGGTTACAATGCTGAACTTTGCTGAGAAAGCAGCTTTGAAAGTTATTTATGGCGGCCTTCCGCCGGCATCACTGCCGATGGCTATTCTGAACTTTGAAAAGGCACGCGGTATCGACCCATGGTTTATATTGAACTATCTTGAACTGGCCAGGGCATATAAAGAGAACGGGCAAAGTGATAAGGCCATAGATGTGTTGAACAAAATGCTTAAGCTTCCTCCCAAGACACAAGATGATGCGGGGTATAAAGCTGAAGGGAAGAAAATGCTTGAAAGCCTTCAGTAGAATTAAACAGTATCAATTCAAATTCAATCAATAAAAAACATGATCAAAAAGACCGGTCTTGCATTAATGTTATCAGTATGCCTGTTGAGTCTGACTTTTGCACAACAGGTAATATCCGTAAAATCTAGTTATGATCCCCATCTGTTATTTTCTCCTTTGTTTTACCAGCAATATGGGAACGAATATCGTTCGGGTAGTGGCGAACCTGGTCCGGCTTACTGGCAGAACAGGGCCGATTACCAGATAACAGCAAGCCTGGATGATACTAAGAACCAGGTTAAAGGATCAGTTTTACTGACTTATAAAAACAACAGCCCGCATAACCTGCCATATCTCTGGTTTCAGCTCGACCAAAACCTGTTCAATCCTAAGTCGAGGGGGTTTGCTAAGATTTCACCAACCGGCAGGAGCCGTTACGGCGACAGCAAAAATCCGTTTGAAGGAGGGTATACCATCAGCAGTGTGAAGCTGATCACTACAAGCGGCGGGAAAACAGTGGAAACCGCAGTAGATCCTATCATAACCGATACCCGTATGCAGGTAATTCTGGGTAAGGCCCTGCAGGCAAAGGGTGATGCAATTAAAGTTAAGATAGACTATGAATACATTGTTCCTGAATATGGAGCAGACAGAACAGGTATATTAAAAACAAATGGTGGTAATATATATGCCATTGCACAGTGGTATCCCAGAATATGTGTTTTTGATGATATACAGGGTTGGAACACCTTGCCATACCTGGGGGCCAGTGAGTTTTACCTTGAGTATGGTGACTTTGATGTTTCAATAACTGCACCGGCAAGTCATATTGTAGTAGCGTCAGGTGAGTTGTTGAATCCATCAGATGTGCTTACTGCTGAACAATTGAAAAGGTATAAGGCAGCGCAGCAAAGTGATGCAACTATTGCCATTCGTTCTAAGGACGAAGTTTCTGTTGCTTCTTCCCGGCCACAAAAATCAACGTTGACATGGAAATATAAGATCATCAATTCGCGTGATTTTGCCTGGGCTTCTTCAAAATCTTTTGTCTGGGATGCGGCAAGAATCAATTTACCAAGCGGTAAAAAAGCGATGGCTCAATCTGTATATCCTGTAAATATTGCAGGTAATGAAGCCTGGGGGAGAAGTACGGAATATACCAAAGCAAGTATTGAGAACTATTCAAAGAGGTGGTTTGAATTTCCATATCCTGCAGCAGTCAATGTAGCCAGTAATATCGGCGGAATGGAATATCCGGGTATTGTTTTCTGCGGGGCCCAGGCAAAAGGGGCATCATTGTGGGGGGTAACCGATCATGAGTTTGGTCATACCTGGTTTCCTATGATCGTAGGCAGTAACGAGAGAAAATATGGCTGGATGGATGAAGGATTTAACACCTTCATAAACTCCATTGCATCCGAGGATTTTAATAATGGAGAGTATAAAGAAGAACAAATGGATGCGCATATGATAGCCAAGTTCATGTTCAGCGATCAGTCGGAAGCCGTATTAAATACACCCGATGGAATGAAAGAGGCCAATATCGGACTTGCGCTCTATTTCAAACCCGGTTATGCACTTGGCATACTTCGCAACCAGGTTGTAGGTGCGGAACGTTTTGATTACGCTTTTAAGAAATATATCCGCGACTGGTCATATAAACATCCATCACCCTGGGATTTTTTCCGCAGTATGGAAAACACGTTGGGAGAGGATCTTGGCTGGTTCTGGAAAGGTATGTTCCTTGAGAATTATCGATTAGACCAGGCAGTGAATAATGTGGGGTATGTAAGTGGTAATGCCGCAAATGGAGCGTTTATTACGGTGGACAATCTTAATCAGATGGCCATGCCGGTTATTGTGGAATACACAACAAAAAGTGGAGTAAAGGAGCGGATAAAATTACCTGTTGAGATCTGGCAGAATAATAAAAGCTGGAAGTTCAAAGTAAATTCAAAAGAAGAAATTATCAAGGTAGTCATTGATCCGGACAAAGTTTTCCCGGATTATGACCCGGCCAATAATGTATGGAACATTCCGGCTGACGGACCTAAATAATTAGCTTTTGGCGCAATTGAAAATATCGGAACTTTTGGAAAGTGGGGGTACTTTTGGAAAGTCCGGTGACTTTCCAAAAGTGCTCTTCTCCGTTTTAATGGGTTGGTGATAGAGGAATAGGATTTGAAAAGGTTTTAGAGTCCCTAAGGTTTCCAAATCCTCACCCAAAATGAAAAAAAAGCTCAGTGTTGATGTAATGGAAGGGGTGAGATTTTGGAATTAATCATAAGGTACTATAAATCAGTATTATAAGATATTTTGTCTTTCGGCCTGAAGCGGGTAAAAAAACCAGAGAAAGTATATATTTTCAACTGTTTTCATTACCTTTGCGCTCCCTAAAGAATTTTTGTTTCTATAGGGTATTAACCCAAATGGTTCCATAAGAGCCCCGTCTGTTCGGGGACACCAGCAGGGTCAACAGGTAAAATTTCAAACATGCCTAAGGTTAAAACGCATTCCAGGGCTAAAAAGACGTTCAAGATCACTGGAACTGGAAAAATTGTTTACAGAAAGCCCACTCGTGGCCACCTGCTCACCAAAAAATCAAAGAAACGTAAACGCGCACTGAGAATCTCCGGTGAAGTACATCCGGCCAACCTCGATTTCGTAAAACGTATGCTTCGGTTAAAATAGCAGGTAATTTTCATCCATTTTCACATCATTTAAATTTTTAGAATATGCCACGTTCAGTGAACGCCGTAGCTTCCCGGGCCCGCAGGAAGCGGATTTTAAAACAAGCCAAAGGTTTTTACGGTAAGCGTAAAAATGTATATACAGTTGCCAAAAACGTACTGGAAAAAGGTCTTACGTACAGCTATGTAGGCCGTAAACTTAAGAAGCGCGAATATCGCAGCTTATGGATCGTACGTATCAATGCAGCTGTTCGTGAAGAAGGCCTTACATACTCTGAGTTCATCAACAAACTCAAAGTAAAGGGTATTGAACTCGATCGCAAAGTTCTGGCCGACCTGGCAATGAATGAACCTGCTTCTTTCAAAAAGCTGGTTGAATCAGTTAAATAATGAGCAAGCAAAATATAATGACCGGATGCATGTTTGTGCATCCGGTTTTTTTATATCCCTGAATCCCGTAAAAAATTACATTTGTATACGGAATACATTTCTAAAGTTCATTTTTCATTTTTAAACCCGTAAACTCTTAACCAGAAGGTGCCATGAGCAATACGTATACTGATCTTGTCAAGCAAACCTTTTATTTTCCACAGGAAGGATTTGAAACACGGGATGGAAATCTCTTTTTTAATGGGCTTGACCTGAGGGCCATCATTGATAAATACGGAACTCCATTAAAACTGACCTATCTCCCCAAAATCGGGATGCAGATCAATAAAGCAAAAACCATGTTTGCCCAGGCCTTCAAAAAACACAAATATGAAGGCAAGTATTTCTATTGTTATTGCACAAAAAGTTCACATTTTTCTTTTGTAGTTGAAGAAGCACTCAAGCACGATATTCACCTGGAGACTTCCTATGCTTATGATATTGAGATCATCAATAAACTGTACGAGAAAAAGAAGATTACCAAGGATATCAATATTATCTGCAATGGGTTTAAGCAAAAATCATATACCAGCCGTATCGCCCGTTTACTGAATACCGGATTTAAAAATGTAATACCCGTCCTTGATAATAAGGATGAACTTGACATGTATAAACGTTCAGTGAAAGTACCTTTCAAACTAGGGATAAGGGTAGCTGCAGAAGAAGAACCTACATTTCCTTTTTATACATCCCGGCTTGGTTTCAGGGCAAAAGATATCCTTGAATTTTATGTTGATCATATAGAGGGATATGAAAATAAATTTCAGCTTAAGATGCTGCATATTTTCCTGAACAAAGGGATCAAGGATGATATTTACTATTGGTCTGAATTGAATAAAGTCATTAATCTTTATTGCCAGCTTAAGAAAATTTGTCCGGAACTGGACTCCATAAATATCGGCGGCGGATTTCCCATTAAGCATTCACTTGGGTTTGACTATGATTACCAGTTCATGATCAATGAGATTGTAGGGAATATCAAAAAAACCTGTAAAGCTGCAAAAGTTCCGATGCCCAATATCTATACAGAGTTCGGCAGTTATACGGTTGGTGAAAGCATGGCACACATTTACAGTGTGATCGCGGAGAAAACACAAAACGACCGTGAGATCTGGTATATGATCGATTCATCGTTTATTACCACGCTTCCGGATACCTGGGGAATAGGGGAGCGATTCCTTATGTTACCAGTAAACAAATGGCAGAATGAATATCAACGGGTAGTATTGGGAGGAATTACCTGCGACTCCCACGATTATTACGATTCAGAGGAGCATATCAATGAAGTGTTCCTTCCAAAATTAAACGGCGATACACCCAAAGAGCCTTTATATGTTGGATTCTTTCATACCGGCGCTTACCAGGATCAGATCAGCGGTTATGGAGGCATTAAACACTGCATGATACCGTCACCCAAACATGTGATCATAGAGCAGGATAAAAATGGCAAATTGGTTGACTGGGTATATGCAAAGGAACAAACAGCCCAAAGCATGCTGAAGATACTTGGTTATTTATAAGATTATTTTCTCATAAGTAAAATATTACCGGAAGTATGAAAAGAGCAGGTATATTATTTTTTCTGTGCATACTGGGTTCTTATCGGCTTCAGGCACAGACCACCGAAGATTCTGTAAAGGCCGTGGTAAATGCAATGTTTGATGCTATGAAAACAGGAAATGAACAAGCCCTAAAAGATTGCTTCTCGGATTCCGCCATCCTGCAAACCATAGCAAATAGTAAAACCGGAGAAAAAATTATTCGCACAGAGCAGGTTTCTCAATTTGCAAGCAGTGTAAGTAAATTACCCAAAGGTGCTGCTGATGAGAGGATCGTTTTTGAAACAGTTCGTATCGACGGCCCACTGGCAATTGTATGGACCCCGTATAAATTTTATTTTAACGGGCAATTCAGTCACTGCGGAGTCAATTCATTTCATCTTGTAAAGCTCAAAGGCAACTGGAAGATCCATTTCCTGATTGATACAAGAAGAAAAGAACCCTGTCTTTAGTTGACCTTCAGTTTATATTTCTTATTTACTTTGGGATCGTTAAAGTATTTATCTGCATCTTCAGGGCTCAGCTGCTGGTCAAGTTCTACCATCGGCAGGTCTATAAGCTGCAATCTTGTTTGCTTCAGTTCATCGCGAAGTTTCTTGGTTTTGGCAAGTATTTCAGGATCCCTTTCTCCTACGATACTGTTTTCGGATTGCATATATTCCATTCTCTTGATGGAACCCCTGATCTGAGATGCCGTATTTTGTTCCTGGATTTTATTTGGGGCAACGGCTTCTTTTACCGGCACCAGTGTCAGGCCAACGGCCGGGAGTATCTTACCAATATCCTGTGTGTTTGGATCTTCGGAAGCAGTTACCAAAACGGTACCGGCCAATGCAGTTGAGGAAGCTGTAATATCAAAGGCTGTCCTTGTTTTTTTATTGGATTTAATTGACTGGCTAACCGCATAAAATGTAAGTTTTAATTCCTGGATATACCTGGTCATTTCGTCATTTACTTTCTTAAACTCCTCATTTTTTTGCGGATAATTAATTCCCGGTCTTATATAAAAAGTGATGGTTGCCGTATCCTTGTTCATGAATTTATCTGCACCAATCATTTGCAGTACCAGGGTTTTTTGTTTGGCGGTATCAGTGTCGCGAATAAATTCAAAAGGAACCATCCAGGAAAACTCATCATTACATTTGGCAACCGTTCTGTAAGTAGTAAGCGGAAGGTTAGCATTAAGGGTTATTTGTTCAATAGGAAAGGTTCCGGTTTCACACTGGACCCTGAAACGGATCGAGTCGCCCTCTTCCAGGTATTGTATGGGACTGATCGTGGGTTTTACCTTGGAAGCGATTATTTCGGTACTATAAAACATGATGGTAAAACTGGTATCAACATGCTCAACAGGTATGTACAGATTCTGTACTCCAAAATCTACCCTGTAAGGAACATCGTATTTCAGCTTTCCGCTTTTAAAAAAAGATTTATCAGCTTTAAAATAAAGCATTCCTGTATTTCGGTCAATGCGGACACCCACTGGGCCGTTTTTAATATACCAGTAATACTGTTCAGCTGGACGGTTTATTTTAAGGTCATATTGCAGAACAGAATCCACATGGATGGTGAAGAAAGGATTCAGGTTGATAATCCGCAAAGTGCTGTCCTGCAATAACAAGTCGTTGTAAACTTTAAAAGTACTGTCGGCTCTCCTGGGGGGAATAGTATCTGTCAGTTTTTCCTGTGCGTTAGCAAATGGGGAAAGCAGGATCACGGAAAAAAAGAAATGACGAATATTCAAATTGAAGGGTTTATGAGTGAGCTAAATTAAACTAAACTTTAAAAATAAAACACTAAAAAGTCGTTAACAAAAACCCCCTCCGGGAACGGAAGGGGTTTAACCAAAACCAACTGCTAATGAAAAGCAACTTTGTAAATCTTATTGGATACTGATCTCTTTGGGCATCAGTTTCACTTCTTCTTTTTTGGGAAGTGAGATATTAAGTACTCCCTGTTCGTATTTTGCATTGATATTAGCTGTATCAATAGAATCATCAAGTTTGAAGGAACGACTGAAAGCGCGGAATGAAAATTCTTTTTTGATCATTTTCTCTGATTCATTTTTCACTTCAGATTTTTTCTCTGCAGATATTGTAAGCATGTTTTTCTCAACATTTACCTTGAAATCCGCTTTTTCCATTCCCGGAGCAACAACATCCAGGATAAACGCATCTCCGGTTTCCTTAATATTGACCGGAACAAAATCGTTGGAAAAATGAGAATTCCATTCGTTACCTGCAATTGTGTTGGGCAGGTTTTGGAATAAATCTTCAAAAAGACTGTTGAAAGTTTTTTCGAAAGGCTTCTGATTTAATTTTACCAGTGTCATAGTTGTATATTTTTGAGTTAAACCATTTTTGGTGACATTACAATCCTTTCAAATAAAATACCAGCCGTTTTTTTAAGTATTAATGTCATCATTTTAGTAAAATCGTCAGACATAAAGGCAGTTTAATGCCTTGTCTACTGACATAAAAACATATTGCTATCTTTGCTTAACATTTTGATTTAATTTTGTGTTTAAATAAGACAAAGCAATAAAATATGTATCCAGCACAAATTGTTATACCAATGAAAGAGGAGTTAACCGAAAACGGGTTTGATGAACTCCTCACCCCAGGCGAAGTAGAAGAGACTCTTAAAAAAGAAGGAACTACATTAGTGATGATCAATTCTGTTTGTGGTTGTTCTGCAGGAAGTGCCAGACCTGGTGTATTGATGGCTGTTCACAACAGTGAAAAGCGTCCCGACAGGCTTACAACCAGTTTTGCCGGATTTGATGTGGAAGCCGTTCAGAAATTAAGGGAACACCTGCTTCCTTATCCACCATCATCTCCAGCTATTGCGATTTTCAAAGACGGGTCCCTCGTTCATATGATCGAAAGGCACCAGATTGAAGGCAGGCCGGCTCAAATGATTGCACAAAACCTGATTGCTGCATTCGACGAATACTGCAATTAGTAATCATTTCGAAGCTAAATATTAAATAGTCCTGGTCAGTACCGGGACTATTTTCATTCTAACAATCCATTTTTTTAGCCTATAATTGCACCCATAATCAGCCCATACTGCATGTATCCCAATCTCTATTATTTCCTGAAAGAAACTTTTGACATTCAGCCCTGGAATTTCACCCAGTATATCAATTCCTTTGGCTTCTTTGTTGCATTGGCTTTTGTTCTTTCAGCAGTTTTGCTAACTATTGAGTTGAAAAGAAAAGAGAAACAAGGGCTTCTACAGCCTAAAGAGGAAACCATTAAAGTAGGCGAACCCGCCCGTTGGCCCGAACTCACTTTTAATTTTCTGTTTGGATTTGTAGTGGGTTATAAAATTTTAGGGGCATTTCTTAATGGATCAGATGTTAATCCACAGGAATATATTTTCTCCTCAAAAGGCAGTTGGTTTGGCGGATTAGCCCTTGCTATTCTTTTTTCCGGCCTTAAATACTGGGAGAAGAAAAAGCAGTCATTACCTAAACCTGAGGAACGCAAAATCAGGGTTTGGCCACATGAAAGGGTAGGAGATATTATTATAATCGGCGCGATAGCAGGATTTCTGGGCGCTAAAATATTCGATAACCTGGAAAACTGGGATCGGTTTATTCAAAACCCGATTGCCAATTTACTTTCACCCAGCGGGTTAACTTTTTACGGTGGTTTAATTCTTGCGGCAATAAGTATTTTATGGTTTGCTTACAAAAAAGGGATCAATCTTTACCATCTGGTGGATGCAGTTGCTCCAGTTTTAATGATTGCGTATGCAGTTGGAAGGATAGGATGTCATATTTCCGGGGATGGTGATTGGGGCATTTTTAATACTGCCTATATGCTGGATATTGATGGAAGTATTATTGATGCGCCTGAAGGAAAATTTAAGCGAATCCTGATGGATAACCAGGGCTTTGCACAATACCTAACCGGAGAATTCGGCAGCGTAGACAAAATTCCAAATACATATTTCAAAGGTCCGGATTTCCTCCCCAATTGGTTATGGGCCTATAATTACCCGCATAATGTTAATGAAGTTGGTGTACCTATTGCCGGATGCACCGGAAATTACTGCATGCAACTCAATCCTCTAGTTTTTCCGACACCTTTATATGAGATTATTGTCTGTAGTTTACTCTTTTTAGTCTTGTGGAGTCTGCGGAAAAAGATCAAAATTCCGGGAAGGCTTTTCGCCCTTTACCTGATATTTAATGGTATTGAACGATTCATGATCGAGAAAATAAGGGTAAATACCACTTATTCCCTTTTTGGTTTTCACCCAACCCAGGCAGAATTAATATCCACGATGCTTGTTCTTGGAGGTATCTGGTTGTGGTTCAGAAAAAGAAATATCCCACAGACACTGGCCCATTCTTAGGAATTGACTAAAGAATGATTCTTCGTTTGTCACCCCATTTTGGAGGTGAATCATAATTTTTATATTGAACTTTTGGAGAGTCCCGTGACTTTTGGAAAGTCCTATGACTTTTGGAAAGTCCCGTGACTTTTGGAAAGTCCTATGACTTTTGGAGAGTCCCAAGACTTTTGGAAAGTCCCAAGACTTTTGGAAAGTCCCATGACTTTTGGAGAGTCCCGTGACTTTTGGAAAGTCCCATGACTTTTGGAAAGTCCCGTGACTTTTGGAAAGTCCCATGACTTTAGGAGAGTCCCAAGACTTTTGGAAAGTCTCAAGACTTTTGGAAAGTCCCATGACTTTTGGAGAGTCCCGTGACTTTTGGAAAGTCCCGTGACTTTTGGAAAGTCCCATGACTTTTGGAGAGTCCCAAGACTTTTGGAAAGTCCCATGACTTTTGGAAAGTCCTATGAATTTTTGGAAACATACCCAGTTATAGAAACTTCTTACTTATTATGAATCCTCCTAAATCCTCATAATTTATCCTCATAATCCATCAAATCCCACAAATCCTGCTCCTTTAATAGTCTAATTCCGCCTTTCATCCTAAAACCCTCATCTACCTGTAACTAACCTAACCCACTTGCGTACCATGTATATCCCCGGTAATTCCGGAAATCACAAAAAATAACCTTCCAACACAAAACAAGTTACTATGTTTAACATAGTACTTAATTTTGAACTGTAACTAACATTAACAGGTACTAAATATTTAATAGAAATGAGAAAAATTATTTTGACAATGCTGTCTTTGATTATTACAACGTTAGGATTCAGCCAGTCTGAGGGGTATAAAATCAAAGGAAAAGTTAGTAGTGTTTCTAAACTAAATATTGAATATGCTACCGTTTCTTTATTGAAAACCAGTGATTCAGCTATTGTAAAAACATTATTAACCGATGCTTCCGGAACTTTTAGTTTTGAAAACCTGGCTAAAGGTAATTACCTGGTATCCGTATCAGCTTCAGGACATGTTACCAGTTTCTCTAAAATGATTATTGTTGATCAAAATCAGGGGGAATTATCACTTCCAGAATTTCATTTAGCCCTCGCTTCCAAAGAAATGGAAGGAATAGTTGTCATGGGTAAGAAACCTTTTATAGAACAAAAGATCGATAAGATGGTGGTTAACGTAGATGCACTGATTTCAAACGCAGGTGCTACGGCCCTGGAAGTATTGGAAAAATCGCCTGGCGTCACCATAGACAAAGATGGGGTAATCAGCCTAAAAGGCAAACAACAGGTAATGGTAATGATGGATGGCAGGCCAACATATCTTAGTCCTAATGATGTAGCTAACCTTTTAAGAAGCATGCCTGCCAGTTCCATTGACCAAATCGAAATAATGACAAACCCCTCAGCCAAATACGATGCTGCCGGTAATTCGGGGGTGATAAATATCAAAACCAAAAAGAACAAGCAAAAAGGCTTCAACGGTAGTGTAACTCTAAACTATGGCCAGGGACAATACTGGAGAACCAATAACAATTTCAACCTAAATTACCGAACCGGCAAATTCAACATTTTCGCAAATGGCGGTTATAGTAAATGGAATGGATTTCAAAACCTGGACATTGAAAGGAAATTCAAAGACCAGTCAACCGGAGACCTCACTGCCATTTTGGAATCACAGTCGAGAATGAGAAATTCAAGTGATAACTATGCTTTAAAGTTGGGAGCTGACTATTATCTTAGTAATAAAACTACCCTTGGGATAGTAAGTTCGGGTTTTCTAAACCCTGAAGAATTCTCCAGCCAGAACACCAGCTACCTTAAAAATCAATTTGCCATCACAGATTCTATTGTAACTGCCGAAAGCCTGAACACAAACAGGTGGAAAAATGGCAGCCTCAACCTGAACCTTCGTCATCAATTCGACAGTACTGGAAAAGAACTTACGATTGACCTGGATTATGTTACCTACAAAGCAAACAGCCAGCAGCAATTCATTAATACAACTTTTTCAGATAAATGGGCACCACAAAGCCAGGAAGAATTAAGGGGAGACCTTCCGGTCAATATTGATATTTACTCCATAAAAATGGATTACACACAAAATATCGGTAAGATCAAAATGGAGACTGGTATAAAATCAAGTTATGTTGAAACCGATAATTCAGCCTTCTATTTTAATCAGTTTTCCAACGGAGAAGTGCCGGATTACAGTAAAACTAATCAGTTTCAATATAAAGAGCTAATCAATGCGGGATATATAAACTTCAGTAAGCAAATAAAGAAATTCGGTATAGAAGCTGGCTTACGCTATGAGCATACTTATATTCAGGGTTTGCAGTATGGTAACCCGGTGACACAGGATTCTGCCTTCACCCGCTCCTATGGCAATTTCTTTCCTACAGTATATCTTAGCTACCAGGCCAGCAAGGATCATCAATGGGGTTTGAATTTTGGACGCAGGATCGACAGGCCGGCTTACCAGGACCTCAATCCGTTCCTTTTCTTCCTGGATAAATATACTTTCCAGTCGGGCAATCCATTTATCAGGCCAATGTTTACCAATAATGTGGAAATGTCACATACTTACAAGGGATTTTTGACAACCACCCTTAATTACAGTTATACTACAGATTTTCAGACAGAAACCTTTGAACAGGAGCAACTGCCCAATGGCGATGAGAGCTTTGCAACTATCGTGCGGCAGGGAAATATCGGGGTCAGGCACAATGGGGGTGTGGCAGTAAGCGCACAGGTCCCGGTGAAAAAATGGTGGACGGCAATCCTTTTTGCCAATCTTAACTATAGCAAATTCAGTGGTGAGCTAAACAATGAAATGATCAATGTAGAAGCAACCAATCTAATGTTGAATGTAAATAACCAATTCAAATTCAAAAAAGGGTGGTCTGCCGAAATCAGTGGCTGGTACAGGACAAAAGGTGTTGAAGGCCAGATAATGATCAATCCGATGGGTCAGTTAACCGCAGGAATATCCAAACAGATCCTGAAAGAGAAAGGAACCCTTAAATTAAATGTACGAGACATATTGTATACCCAACAAGTGAGTGGTAACATCAATTTCCAAAGTACGGAAGCTTATTTTCATAATTCAAGGGATTCAAGGGTAGCCACATTAACTTTCGTATATCGTTTTGGCAAGCCAATTAAAGGCGTTAAAACCAGAAAAAGTGGCGGTGCCGGTGATGAGCAAAACAGGGTCAAAGTAGGCAACAACAATTAATACAGGTTTTACTGGATAAAAAAGGTTAGTTTTCTCATGACGTTAGGTAAATCCTGTTGTTCTCAACGGGATTTTTTTTGTCTGCGAAGTCTTACTTTTGAAAAAATATACAAGGATGCCATCATTTGATATAGTCAGTAAGGTAGATGCCCAATTGCTGGATAATGCTGTCAATGTAACCCGTAAAGAGATACTGAACCGGTTTGACTTTAAAGATTCACCGGTAGAAATAGACCTTAATAAAAAGGAATTTTTACTGACGATCCAGACAGGTGATGATATGAAAATGCGCCAACTCATAGATGTACTCATTAACCGGGCAAATAAACAGGGAATTTCACCGGAAGCCTTTGACCTTTCCAAGGAAAGTTATCAGAGCGGGAAAGTGGTCAAAAAAGAAGTTTCGGTCAGAAACGGCCTTAAACAGGATGATGCCAAAAAGATTACCAAGCTGATCAAAGATTCGGGTTTAAAGGTACAGACCCAGATCATGGACGATATCCTGCGGGTGACAGCTAAAAAGATTGATGACCTTCAGGAGGTTATTCAACTTTGCCGACAGGCCGATCTGGGGTTGCCCCTGCAGTATGAAAATATGCGGAGTTAGGCCGTTAATAGGAAACATTTGCTTGAAACCCAAAAATTCATTAATTTCGCGTTTCATTTTTTAATCGACATGGCAAAATCCATGCGGCCTTAAAATCAAATTATAATGAAAAAAGGTATCCACCCGGATCAATACCGGTTAGTAGTTTTCAAAGACATGAGTAATGGTCATACTTTCCTGACCCGCTCAACTGCACCTTCTAAAGAAATGATCAAATGGGAAGACGGCAATGAATATCCCGTTATCAAAATGGAGATATCCAATACATCACATCCATTCTTCACAGGTCAAAATATCCTTGTAGATACGGCTGGTCGTATTGATAAATTCAAAAAGAAATACGCGAAAAAAGATTAATACGGTTTATCCCGTTTTTCAAACCCTCCCCACCAGGAGGGTTTGTTTTTTCCATAAACTCTTGCTTTTGTCGTAGTTTTAGCCTGAATATTTAATGGCTGATTAACCAAAACCGGATGAGTGCAAACCTTGTTTTACTGGAAAATGAGAGCCAGTTAAACCTTCTCCCTTTTACACTTACCAGGTCTGCTGCAGACTTAAGAATCGGTATCCTGACAATCCGGGAGAAATGGGCCATGCTATCTGGTTTACAGGTGGAAATCAGAAAAGAAGAAGATGGATTTAAAGATTCACATGAAGGTACAATCCCTGCAAACTTAATTCCCGGATCCGAGGCAAAGATTTCAACAGATGTATTGCATTTGGACCATCGGCAGATTCAACACCCATGGCAGCTGGTTGAATTCAACGATTGGGCTTTGAGAAATGATTTTCGGTTACTCACCCTTAACCGGATTTCTCAGCCACTACCAGGCATCGTTAGTGCCACAAATCCAGGCCAGATATTTATTGAAGAAGGCGCCAGGCTTGAGCATTGCTTTATACATGCAGGCGATGGCCCGGTCTATATAGGTAAAAACGCCCTGGTTATGGATGGCGCCATGATACGCGGACCAGTAAGTATTGGCGAAGGTGCAGTTGTTAAGATGGGCGCAGCCATATATGGCGCAACCACCATTGGCCCGTTTGCCGTGGCAGGCGGGGAAATAAAAAACAGTATCCTGATGTCTTATGCCAACAAGGCCCATCATGGTTACCTGGGTGATGCGGTGATCGGGGAGTGGTGTAACCTTGGTGCGGGTACCAGCTGTTCCAATTTGAAAAATACAGGCGGAAAAATAAAGATATGGGATATGCATCGGAAGGTGTTTAAAACAGCCGGGCAGAAATGCGGATTGCTCATGGGCGATTTCAGTAAGTCTGCCATTAATACTTCTTTTAATACAGGCACCGTTACAGGAATTTGTGCCAATATTTTTGATGGTGGCTCATTAACACCTAAATTCATTCCCAGTTTCAGCTGGGGAATTCAAACCGGCCAGCAGTATTTACTTGAAAAGGCATTAGCCGAAATAGAAGTCTGGATGAAATTTAAAAATGTAAGCCTCTCCGATGAAAAAAAACAACTGATCGAAAAAATTTATAAAGCACTTTAAAGAACAAACAACATGAGACAACAAATAGCGGCCGCAAACTGGAAAATGAATCTTACTTATAAGCAGGGGAAAACATTATTAGATGAGATCCTTAACAGCCAGATCATACTGGAGCCACATAAGAAAGTGATTTTTGCCGTACCTTTTCCATATCTGAGAATGGCCAGGAAAAAAGTAAAAGAAAGAGAAAATTATGCTGTGAGTGCACAGAACTGTCATCAACTAAAATCAGGCGCTTATACAGGCGAGGTTTCTGCTGAAATGATCCATTCAATGAGTGTAGGTTATGTAGTAATCGGCCATTCTGAACGCAGGGCTTATTTCAATGAAGATGATTCCTTGCTGGCCGAAAAAGTAAACATCGCATTAGACAATCACCTGGCGCCCATATTCTGCTGCGGAGAATCATTACCCATCCGTGAAGCAGGAACACAAAATGATTTTGTAGCCCAACAGCTTAAGAACAGCCTTTTTCATTTACCGGCCGAGCAAATGCAAAAGATCATTATTGCTTATGAACCAATCTGGGCAATTGGAACAGGCAAAACCGCAAGTTCTCAACAGGCTCAGGATATGCATGCATGGCTTCGTTCAGTTATTGCAAAACAATATGGTCAGCCACTGGCAGACAATATTTCCATTCTTTATGGAGGAAGTGTAAAAGGGAGTAATGCAGCGGAGATATTTGCACAACCGGATGTTGATGGCGGGTTAGTTGGAGGTGCCTCTTTAAATAGCGAAGAATTTGCCACCATTATAAAGGCATTGAAATAATTCAGCTGGCTTTATAACTTGTATAGTATCATACATATCAAACGGAAATTTAGGGAACACATGTAGACTCCAAAATGATAAATGCAAAATTTGCATTCATTTAATTACTCAACACTATGCATAAAGTTTTTATTAGCCAATTTGTTGCCTGCAGGCGAAATATTCTAATATTTTCCCTAGTTTTCTTTTGTTATTTATCTTCTTTCTCACAGGGATCAGAACCATACGGTAAAGGGCTTCGCATCGACCTCGATTCCAGTGGCCACAGGTACCTGCGCGTAATTTTTTGGAACCAGATTTGGATGCGCAGCATACAGCATAACCCAGGTTCCATTGTAAATGAACAACCCACAAAAAATACATGGGATATCGGAGCGCGGCGTTTACGTTTGCTTGGGTATGCGCAGATAACACCGCGTTATCTTATTTTATTTCATATTGGTATCAACAATCAAACTTTTGCAACGGGAGGCGCACCTGGTGGAAGCGGAACCGGCCCGAATGGTATTGCAAAAAAGCCAGCGGTATTTTTTCATGATGCCTGGAACGAATATGCAGTCATACCTGCAGTAAACCCCGTTACCGGAATAAGAAATAAATACACCCTTTATTTTGGAGCGGGACTCCATTACTGGAATGGCATTAGCAGAATGTCTTCCGCCTCTACACTTAATTTTCTGGCTTTGGATGCTCCGATGGTAAACTGGCCCCTGGTTGAAAACAGCGATCAGTTTGTAAGGCAGTTTGGGTTATATGTAAAGGGTAAACTGGGTAAGCTCAATTATAGTATGCACCTGAATAAACCTTTTGCAACCAATCTTACTCCGCCCGATCCAGATCCTATAAGAGGACCGATAGCAGTAGACAATAATGGCAATTCAAACCCGGCTATAGGCGGCTATTTTGATTACCAGTTTTTAGACCAGGAAGAAAACCTGTTGCCTTTTAGAGTTGGTACATATGTTGGCACTCGAAAAATTTTCAATATAGGCGCCGGCTTTTTCCATAACAATAATGGAACACTCAGTAAAAACATTATCAATAGCCAGGAAGTTTTTAATAAACATGATATCACTTTATTTGGCCTCGATGTTTTTGCCGATCTGCCGATAGGCAAACCTTCGCGTAATATGGCTTTTACAGGTTATTCTGTATTATATAAATACGATCTTGGCCCCAATTACCTGCGTACCATTGGAATCATGAATCCTTCTTCAGGCTTTGACCCTGGTATGCCTTCAAATGAAAGAACATTAAATGGACCAGGAAATGCCAGAATGTTTATTGGTACCGGGGATATTTGGTATACCCAGGCGGGAATACTTTTGCCAAACAAAACAAATGACAAATTAAAATTACAACCCTATGCAGCTTACACTTTTAAACGGCTAGAAGCAAATGATGATGCAGGACATTATTTTGACATTGGATGTAATTTTTTCCTTGATGCACACCATGCCAAGATCACACCTCAATACAGCAGCAGGCCGCTTTATTTTGATGTAAATGGTAAACGTAATGTTACTCAACGAAAGGGAGAATTTATGCTTCAGTTTCAGATTTATTTGTAAAAAAGTAAAGGAAACAATTGCAACCTGTATTTAATCAGGATATGGGGAATTGTATGAGCGATTACTTAAAGTAAGAATGATTTTGGAAGCATGACATTTAATTAATCCATCAATTAATTATTTTTCTACTTTTCCGGAAAAGCATCACCGATGTCGGCTGGAATAAGTTCATCGAGCTTATCCAGTTCGAGGACAGTTTTATCCCCTTTGCCTGATTGATGGTACATGGGACTGAATTTGGCACCCCGGATAATTTCAGTTCCTATATAGGAAGTTCTGGCCAAAACAACATTTGAAAAAAGGTCGTCAAAAGCCTCTACAAAAACAAATATTTCGACTTTACTTTCAGCCAGATCAAACATACTCATTCCAAATAACGGGCTCTTTTCTTTAATTGGATGAACAATTGTCCAACTAAGGTTCAGGGCATTTACTTTATTCATTTCCAGTTCAAGTGGAAAGAACTTATTGATTTTCCTGCCTTCATCTTCAATGGACATTGCCATTGTTAGTTTTACTTCTGCATTTGATAAATAATTATTCTTGTAAGGTACCATTCGGAACATTAAAGCGATACCATCTTTATAGGGGGAAATGACGGCGTTATACGTAAATTTTAAAAAAGCCCGGGGTCGGGAAAACCGACCATAGAAAAGGCCGGTAGCCAGGGCAAAATTAAGCAAACCCAAAAAGGCTTCAAATGTTGCCAAACTACTCGCCAAAAAACCAATGGGGCTGATACGGCCATAACCCAGCGTGGTAAATGTTTGTGTACTGAAGAAAAAACATTCGGTAAACCTTTCCAGATCACTGTTGCCAATAATTCCCTGCAAATGCTCTGTACCAATTAAAAAATATAAAGCCGCAAAAAGAAGGTTTATCAAAATATACGTGGTGAGCAAAACGCTTAAAAACTTCCAACTTGGAAGCAGCAAAAAAGTATGGTATAAGCTATACCTTTCAAAGAAATTCGAACTGCTTTTATCAATATTTGGCCTGCCGTTTTTTTGAACCAGGCGCCCGCCATACCAAGACCGGTTTGTTCCAAACCCAGTTGTATTGTCTGATTTTGATTCTTCGTTTATTTTTTTACCTGATTGCATCACAATTATTTAAGCAAGCGTGAAAATACAATTTAAGCTCAAAGAAATTCTTATAACTTCAGACTTTATATGCAGGAAAAAGAAATCCTATGGCTTGCCAGCTGGTACCCGAATGAAAAAAATCCGGTTGCCGGTGACTTTATTCAGCGACATGCCATAGCTGTTACGGCGTACCGGAAACTGACTGTTATTTATATGGATCAGTCGGGCTGGGAGGTAAACAGTACTACAGACAAAATTACCGTTACTGAAAAAGGTAACCTGACAGAGATTTGCTGTTATTTCCCTTTTCGCCGAACAAAAATCCCAATACTCGACATGCTTTTATATAATCTCAGGTATGAAAGAAAATATAAGCACTTGCTGAGATCTTATTTCACCGAAAAAAATATGCCTGAATTTATACATGTACATGTTCCTATGAAAGCAGGCAAACTAGCGCTGTGGGCAAAAAGAAAGTGGGGGATACCTTTTATCATTTCCGAACAGTCATCAACATACCTGCCTGCGGCTCCGGATAACTTTTATAACCGGAGCCCCTATTACCGGTATATGGTAAAAAAAATTTTCAGGGAAGCCCTGGTGGCCACCAATGTATCTGCTACAGTAGGCGGCTTATTGGAAAAAATTACAGGTAAAAAAAATATCCGGGTGATTCATAATACGGTTGACCCGTTGAAGTTTTATTGTAAACCGGCAGCCCTCCAAAAATTTCGTTTCATCCATGTATCAACCATGAATGAACAAAAGAATATAAAAGGATTATTGGAATCTTTCGGGGCTTTGTCTGCCATACGTGATGACTGGGAACTCAGGTTGGTTGGGCCAGTATCTTCATCACTTCAACAAATGCTGGAAAATCTTGATTGGGCAGGTAAGATAACCTGCAGTGGTGAGTTGCCGTATGCAAAAGTGGCCATTGAAATGCAGCAGGCATCAGCTTTTGTACTTTTCAGCCGGCATGAGAATTTCCCCTGTGTAATTGTTGAAGCATTATCATGCGGGTTACCGGTGATCACCTCAGATGCAGGAGGATCAGGTGAAGCAATTAACAAAAAAAATGGCCTTATTGTACCTGCGGAAGATACCGAAAAAATGACCGCAGCAATGATCTATATGCTGGACCATATTGACGATTACCATAAAAATCAAATTGCCCTGGATGCAAAAAACAGGTACTCTTATCCTGTTATTGGGAAACAGTTTGCAGCATTATACCAGGAAATCGGGGAGAGGTCAGTTAAACCATGAGTTTATTCACCAGGTCAACATAATCCTTCATCGCTTCTTCTTTGGTTTTTCCTTTTACGCCGGACCATGCATCATATTTTGCTTTTGAAACAAAATCAAATGGATTAGAGGGAGGATCTGTGGTATTATCTCCTTCAGTAGCCTGCTTGTACAATGAATACAATATCAATAAAGTTTCGTTACTGGGTTTTTCCCTAAGTCCTTTACTGTCTTCAACAGCTTTCTCAAAAAGTTCCTTCATATCCATATCCGGGGTTTGGTGCGAATGTAAGCCAAAGGTTGAATTGAACCAATACCTTTTTACGGGTATATGTTTTATTTATGTGAAAGGTATATCCAACTTTATGTTTTCCAGTAACTTGCATATCTGCCAAAAACCTTATTTCAAGGCAGCTATGGATTGCAAACTTTTTTTAAAGTTGTCAGGTCACACTTATATTGATCAGCATCAACTTGCACTCAATCCAGCGAAAATCAATTACTTTTGCACCGCAAACAAAGTCTTTCCCCTAATATAAGAGGATCTTTTTCCAGAGGAACAGTTTTATGAAGAATATCAGGAATTTTTGCATTATCGCACATATTGACCACGGCAAGAGTACCCTGGCCGACAGGCTATTGCAAACCACCAATACCATCAGTGACCGGGATATGATGGACCAGGTACTGGATGATATGGACCTGGAGAGGGAAAAAGGAATTACTATTAAAAGCCATGCCATCCAGATCAACTACATGCATAAGAATGGAGAGGAATACATTCTTAACCTCATTGATACGCCCGGTCACGTTGATTTCAGCTATGAGGTAAGCCGGGCCCTGGCTGCTTGCGAAGGGGCTTTGCTTTTGGTGGATGCAGCACAGGGAATACAAGCCCAGACCATTTCGAATTTATATCTCGCCATTGAAAACGACCTGGAGATCATCCCAGTGATCAATAAGATCGATATGGAAGGTGCGATGATCGATGAAGTGCGTGACCAGATCATTGATCTGATTGGCTGTAAATCAGAGGATATTTTACTCGCCAGCGGAAGGGCCGGTATTGGCATCGAAGAAATCCTGGAAGCCATTGTAAGCAGGATACCGTCACCGAGTGGCAATCCTGAAGCAAAATTGCAAGCCCTCGTATTTGATTGTGTATTTAATCCTTTCCGGGGGATCATTGTATACTACCGGATCATGAACGGCCGGTTACGCAAGGGCGATAAGATCAAATTTGTTTCGACAGAATCGATATATGAAGCAGATGAAGTAGGTATTCTAAAACTTACAATGTCGCCACAATCTGAAGTAAACTGTGGCGATGTTGGATACCTCATAACCGGTATCAAAAATGCCAAAGAAGTTAAAGTAGGTGATACCATTGTCAATGCAATTAATCCTGCACCGGCCATCCAGGGATTTGAGGAAGTGAAGCCCATGGTATTTGCCGGTATTTATCCTGTGGAAACTGAAGATTTTGAAGAGCTGCGTGAGTGCATGGATAAACTGCAACTGAATGACGCTTCTCTGACCTTTGAACTTGAAACATCACAGGCACTTGGCTTTGGTTTCCGTTGCGGATTCCTTGGATTGTTACACATGGAGATCATCCAGGAGCGGCTGGAACGTGAATTTAATCAGACTGTGATCACCACAGTCCCTAACGTTAGTTTTATTGCCTATACCACGCGTGGTGAAAAAATCGGCGTCAATAATCCTTCGGAAATGCTGGACCCAACGCAGATGGACAGGATCGAGGAACCATTCATTAATGCCCAGATCATCACCAAGCCGGAATATATTGGTAACATCATGACCTTATGCCTTGGCAAGAGAGGTATCCTGATCAATCAGAGTTACTTAACGCCAACCAGGGTAGAACTTCATTTTGAAATGCCCCTTACAGAAATCGTTTTTGATTTTTATGACAAACTGAAAAGTCAGACTAGGGGATATGCATCCTTTGATTATCATCCCATAGAATACAGGGAAAGTGATATTGTGAAAATGGACATACTGTTGAATGGCGATAAAGTGGATGCATTAAGTGCACTGATCCACCGCAGCAGGGCCCAGGATTTTGGCAGGAAGTTATGTGAGAAACTTAAAGACCTTGTACCCCGTCAGCAGTTCCAGATTGCCATACAGGCAGCCGTTGGCGCTAAAGTTATAGCCCGGGAAAATATCTCGGCCATGCGGAAAGATGTAACAGCTAAATGTTATGGCGGTGATATCAGCCGGAAACGTAAATTACTGGAGAAACAAAAAGAAGGTAAGAAAAGAATGAAGCAGATAGGTAATGTGGAAGTTCCGCAGGAAGCTTTCCTGGCAGTGCTTAAATTGAATGATTGATAATTTACTACAAGCCCACAGAGGACAGCAGAGGTTTATAAGAGAACCACGGAGAAAATACAAGCAGTAATTAAATGATTGATCTTATTTAATACAAGCGCGTAGAAGACAAAAGATGTTTATAAGGGAACCACAGAGTAAATACAAGTTCAATTTAAAGTATTGATCGTATATATTGCAATGAAGATAACCACAGAATTTTAAAAGAAAGGATCAGAGAAATACAAGATATACTCTGTGGCCCTCAAATTGTTCTCGGTGGCTCTCAGGGCCTGTATTAAATTCCTTTTAAAACTTAATATTTTTTTTATGTCAAAATTATCCCTCGGTAAAGAAATGAGTATTGAAGTGAAAGCAAGGCTCATTGCAAAAGGGTCAGATGCACCGGTCTCCGGCGATGACTTTGTTGTTAAACTTTACGATAAGGATTTTTTTGATGATGATTTTCTTGGGGAAGATTCACCCGATGCGGATGGCAGGGTTTCGATCATCTTCAACCCCGAAGCTTTTGACCGTAAAGACCCTATCCGTGAAAAATCACTCGACTTTTATTTTGTGGTCTATAAAAAAGGGCTGGTGATCTTTCGCAGTAAAGTGATGGAGCATGTTGATGTGGATGCCATCGAAACTTTCAAAATGGGAGAGGGTGAGGTGATTGATCTGGGAAGCTTTTTAATTGATACAACTAACCAGTAGCCAGTCACCAATAGCCAGTCACCAATAGCCCAAAGACAGCCTTTAAGGGATAAGCACGAAGTACTAATTGCCCCCTGTTTTTCCTTTCTTTTTAGCAGGATCTGCTGCTTTTGGCTTACCACCCAGTTTATCTTCAGTTTGCGGGTTTATGATTGGAGCCTCCCCATCTTTGAGTTTGAAAGTGAAGACTTTGTCTATGTGTACCCATTGTCCGTTTTTCCATTTGAAGCCTTCGTAGTCTCCATCAGGAATATAGGTGTACTTTTTTTTAGGTTCATTGCTTTCTGAGATCAGGTGATCGAAAATGATCAGGTCCATTTCTTCATCGTACTGCATCCGGGCATTGCCGTCTTTTTTATATTCGATCCAGAAACGCGATTGCTGTGGTTTGCGTAATGAATCTTCGTTGAAACTGAAAAACGGGCCACCGAAAACAGGTTTTCCCTGGTCATCGAAATGCAGCACTTCAACCCTTTTCATTGTACTGCTCATGTTATGTTCGTCGTACCCCAGCAGTGTATAAAATTTTTTTCCCTGGTGCTCTTTTGGAATGATCTTATAATAGATCGATCCTATCCACCAGTCATTATTAGAAACGGTATCAGCCAGATCGTCTATCAAATGACTTCGATCTATTAAGGGGAATAATTTAAGGCTTCCGTCTGCAGTCTTCATTTGGATAGCGCCGTGTCTTCTGTGCAAGCTCTGGTCGCGGATAACCTGCCAGGTAAATATCCTGAAACTGCTGTCAGGTGCATATAGCCGTGATATGCTATACAATGAATCAAACGGATAGCGAAACGAGTTAGGCGTTTTTAGTGCCCGAACAAGCATGCGGGTAAAAGCACTGTCTGCACGGAACCTGTCTGCAGCTTCTCGGCCGGTGATTATCTCAGTTGATAAAGTCTTAAGGGAATCTTCGCGTGTTCTCAATGACAACAAGTCTGCTTTAGTTGTCTGTTGCGCATTAACACCTGTATACAGGAGAAGGAATACAGTTGCCAGGATACAAATCGGCAAACGTAAACGGTTCCATGGATAAGTCATATAGCAAAGTTGCATTAAAATTATGGACCGGGTATGCATTTTTACAAAGCTTTAGCAAGTGCCTGCAGTCCCTGAAAAACAACATCAATCAAGGGATCCGGCAGTTCGGGCATCGGTTTGGTTGAGGGAATAAAGATGGTTTTGGCCCCGAGCGCTTTCCCGAATTTCATATCACTCATGGTATTTCCCACCATCAAGGATCGACCAAAATCGATATCAGGAAATTCTGCTTTCGCTTTATAACCCATACCCGGATTGGGTTTTCTGTTGGGACTGGCCTCATCTAAATCCGGACAGAAATAAATATGGTCGATTCGGCCGCCGTGTTTACTGATCGTCTCCATCATAAATGTATGGATGTCATCCAGGTCTTTTTCTGTCATCAGTCCCTTACCGATTCCCTTCTGGTTGGTTATTACAAAGATTTTGCCGAATCGCCTGGAAAATACACTTATTGCTTCAGGCACGCCTTCATAGAACCTGAATTCTCCGGGGTTCCGGATGTAATCCGCTTCTTTTTCGTAATTTATAACACCATCCCTGTCAAGGAATAAAGTCCAGTCTGAATCAATTGTCTTAAGGTCAAGCATGAATTAAATTTTATTCAACTCTTAGTCCTCCATTTTCTCTGCGGTTCTCAGTGGTTCGAAAACAGACCACAGGGGACCACTGAGGGAATTGAGGAACACAGATTTCAGGTAAATGATTACCCGGATGCCCCGGTTCGTGTCTTCACGAACCGGAAAACGAAATTATTTCGCTGATGGTTCGTGAGGACACGAACCATGGCGCCCGGTAACAACCCCGATTTCAGTTTGTAAATATAGGAGGACCGTTGAGATAAAAAGAGGGGCACAGAGAAAAAGGAATTTTTATATAAAGATTCGCAGTTCTTCCTGGGCTCGCATATAGTCCTCCGGGATACCAATATCAATGAAATACGCATCCTGAACCTGTCCGGCAATTTTATGCCTCCCGAGATATAAAGCCAGGTAATCATGCTCAAAGGAAAACTTTATGGGGAATGCCTCTTTCAGAAAAGCAATCCGGTTCAGCAGGTATACGCCACCGTTAATAAGCCCGGATGCGCAGGGTGCTTTTTCCCTGAATGCGGCGATAGTTCCATCCTCATTCAGCTCAACTGTTCCATACCTGTCAAAATCCTTCATGGGTTTCAATGCCAGGCTGCAATGAGCTTTATGTTGAAGGTGAAAGTCTTCCAGGGAAGACAGGTCAACATTAAAGAATGTATCCCCATTCAACACAAAAACATGTTTTTTCTCCGCTTTTATAAGTGCAGTAAATATTCCTCCGCCCGTACCAAGGGGCTGGTCTTCTTCTGCAAAACTTGCTTTTATATCCGGATGATGGTTCCTGATATGCGGGATGATGGCTTCTTTCAAATAGCCCACTGAAAAAATGAAATGGACAACGCCCTGTCGTTTTAAATATCCGATGAGGATATCGAGAAATGGGATACCATTTACAGGCGCCATGCATTTGGGCAGGTCAGGCAAAACTGTTCTTAACCTGGTTCCCATTCCCCCTGCTAATATGATCGCTTCTTTTTCTGACATTGCTTTATATAACTAAGTATCACTTAAACTGAAAAATATACTTCTTCCACGAACTGGCAGATGATATGCCCCAGCATAATATGTGATTCCTGGATACGTGGGGTATCTGAAGAAGGCACATTAAATAAAATATCACTCAGTGATTTCATTTTTCCGCCGGAGCTACCGGTAAAGCCTACCGTATGTACTCTTTTTTCACGGGCAGCTTCAAATGCCTTAACAATATTCCCTGAGTTGCCGGAAGTAGACAACCCGATCAAAACATCACCTTCCTGGCAAATGCCCTGTACCAGCCTGGCATAAACCACTTCGTAACTGTAATCATTGGCTACTGCGGTGAGGTATGATGTATTGCAATGCAAAGCTTCTGCAGGCAGCGCCTTCCTGTCTGTATAAAAACGACCGCTGAATTCAGCTGCAAGGTGCTGTGCATCTGCGGCACTGCCGCCATTGCCGCAAAACCAGATGCGGTTACCGTTTTTAAATGCGTTAACGATCAGTTCCACTGCTTTCTCCAGATCAGAGAGCATGGCAGCGTCAGTAAGAATTTGTTCCTTTACACTTATCGACGAGCGGATAATTTCTTTGAATTGCTCCTGCATACACAAATTATTTTAAGCCGACCATGTAGTAAGTCCGTATTTACTGAAATTAAACTGTTTGACTTCTCCCCCAAAGGTAACGAGGGTTTCAATTACATCATAGCGAGTAGTACCCGGACAATAAAAAATCATGAACCCACCACCGCCGGCACCGGATATCTTTCCCCCCAGTGCGCCTGCCCTCAGGGCTGCCTCATAGATCTCATCAATGAGGGAATTGGAAATATTCCTCGCCATCAGTTTTTTCTGGCGAAAACCAAAATCAAGGATTTCCCCGATCTCATGCAAACGCCCTTGCAATAATGCTTCTTTCATCATCCGGCTTTGCTCCTTCAGCTGATGCATGGCTTCAATGGACTGCTGATTGCTGTCGGCCACATTTTTTTGTTGTTCCATGATGATGCTGGCCGACTCGCGTGTTGTATCGGTATAATAGAGCACCAGGTTATTTTCCAGTTCATGTAAATATTCCGGTTTTATCCTAAGCGGGTTTACAATAACCTTATCATTTGCATAAAATTCCATGAAGTTGAAACCGCCAAAAGTTGCGGCATACTGATCCTGTTTACCACCGGCCAGTTGCAGATCGTTCCTTTCTATTTCATATGCATACTGTGCAATATCATATTCGCCGAGAGGCAGTCCCAGCATTTCTGTGAATGCGCCAATGACTGCCACAACCAGTGTAGAGGATGTTCCCAGGCCAGATCCGGCAGGCGCATCAACATTGGTGGTGAGTTTCAAGCCCGGTACCGGGATACCATGATCTTTCTGTATGCGGTTGAAAACACCTTTCAATAGATCGAGTTTACCAGTAAGCGGAAGGGTTGAATCAAAAGGATATGTTTCTTTTTCCTTTCTGTCAGCAGCCACTAATATGACTTGAGGTGAATTGAGTATCTGCAGGTGCGCCGTAGCATACAGGGAAATGGTAGCATTCAGGATCGCACCGCCATATAAATCGCTATATGGACTTACATCCGTTCCTCCGCCGGCGAGGCCAATCCGTAAAGGAGCTTTACTTCTGAATACCATTGGCCAGTAATTTAATATTTTGTTCCATCAGGTCCCAGGTGTATTTTTTCTTTTCTTCCCGGAGGTTGGGAATAAAATAGGATTCACCGAGGGTATAAAAATTAAGGATTTCATCTGCCAGCGATGCGGCATTGGGTTCTGCAACCAGTCCGGCTTTTTTATGCGGCACCATATCCGGTAATGCTCCTACCCGGGTCACGATCATGGGTTTTTCAAAATGATAGGCGAGGGGAGTTACGCCGCTCTGGGTGGCATTTTTATAGGGCTGTACCACAAGGTCTGCTGCACAAAGATAGTACTTCACCTGGCTGTCTGGAATAAATTCCGTTCTCAGTATAACCGTTTCCGTTATGTCGAGTTTCTTTATCTGTTCCAGGTAAGGATGACTGTCATCATAAAATTCACCAGCCACAACCAGCTTAATTCCTGAAGCCTTGATCCTTGGGTCGGCCATGGCTTCCAACAGGAGATCCAATCCTTTATATTGCCTGATAAATCCAAAGAACAGTATGAGTTTTTCGGCCGGAGGCAAAGAAAGAAATGTACGTGCTGCTGATTTTGTAACAGGTTCCCCAAAATTATCATAGAGCGGGTGAGATACAAATACCGCGGGCTTTTGCGCATCAAATAAACGCAGGTCTGCCATCACTTTTTTACTCATGGTAACAAAAGCATCGACAGGTTTTATGAAATATTTTGTGAATGCATGGTCGCCGATCCTTTTTTCATGCGGGATGACATTATCCGCGATACAAACCACTTTAGAGAAATGATTTTTCTTCACCTGCCGCAATATTGTTCCCAGGCATGGCCCCATGAACGGAAGCCAGTATCGCACCACAACAATGACAGGTTTGAGTTCTTTAATTTCTTTGCCAATGAGTAGCCAGTTAAGCGGATTTACAGAATTGATGACAACCCTAATATTGAGATCTGCAGGCGCTGGCTCACTGGAAAACTGTGTGGTTCCCGGAAATAAAAAACCCGGGTATTGCAGGGAAAAAGTATAAATTATCACATGATGGCCTGATTGCAGAAACTGCCTTGCCAATCGCTCATTGAATGATGCCAGTCCACCCCGGAGCGGATGTGCGGGCCCAATGATAACTATGGTTGAACTTTCCGGCATAGGCAGGGTAGCAGTATCAAATCAGGGGTTAATGTTCCAGGCCAAGTTTTTCCTCTACCAGGTAGCTGTTTCTTTCCGGTGCATTTCGAGCGATCATTTCGCCTAAGAAGCCTGCCAGGAAAAGTTGTGTACCAATCAGCATTACTACCATCCCCAGGTAAAAGGCCGGTTTATTGGTCAATGCAAACTCAGGGTCAATAAATTTTGATATCACCAGGTATATACTTAGGATAAATCCCAGGAAAAAAAAGAAACTGCCCCATAATCCAAAAAACTGCATGGGTTTTTTCCCGAATTTACCAATGAACATGATGGTGGTGAGGTCAAGGAACCCGTTTACAAACCGCTCCCAGCCAAATTTGGTGGTACCGTATTTACGTGGCCGATGCTCAACCACTTTCTCCCCGATCTTTCTGAAGCCCGTCCATTTTGCAAGCACCGGGATGTACCGGTGCATTTCGCCATACACCTCAATGCTTTTAACCACTTTAATCCGGTAAGCTTTCAGGCCGCAATTGAAATCGTGCAATTTGATGCCCGACATTCTGCGGGTAACCGCATTAAAAAACTTAGAGGGGATATTTTTGGTCAGCACATTATCATATCGTTTTTTCTTCCAGCCGCTAACAAGGTCGAAGCCTTCGTTTTTTACCATATGAAACAAGGAAGGGATCTCATCAGGGCTGTCCTGGAGATCAGCATCCATGGTAATAACAACATCGCCTTTAACTACTTTGAAACCTTCATTTAAAGCAGCGCTTTTTCCGTAATTGCGTTGGAACTTAATACCTTTTATGCTGGCATTATCCCTTCTTAATTTTTCAATAACTGCCCAGGAACCATCAAGGCTTCCATCATCTACAAGGAGTATCTCATAACTGAAACCATTGGCCAGCATAACTTTTTCAATCCATGCACAAAGTTCCGGAATCGATTCTTCTTCGTCCTTGAGGGGTATGACAATGCTCAGATCCATGAATATAAATTAGGATTGCTGCTGAAAGGGTGATTGTGGAACTTTTTTGGTTATGCCTGCAGCGATAAGGGATCCTATGGCACCAGACACCAGGTTAAAAAACAAAGAGCCACCGATGAGTCCTGCCCAGAAAAACTTCCTTACCATCTCAAGTGCCTGATCTATCTGTGCTTCAGGTAAGTTACCCTGTTTGAGCATTTGTTCCCTGCTGATATCAATGATCTTTTCCTTGTATTCAGGGAAGATCAGAAAAAAGATAACCTGGAAGGCAATCACAACGATTGTTGCAATGGCTGTTGTTTTAAAGCCATATGAAAAGAGCTGTCCGAATGTAGCCGTATGATCAACAGATTTACCGTATTGCGTTACAAAGAAAATGATACCTGCAAGCAGGATTACCATGCTGATATAACTCAGGGATTGGTTTCCGGTAAGGTCCATGAAAGTAAGGAACATGGAATAGATGATGAGCAATGCAGCAATAATGAGACCGGCTACAAAATGTGTTATTGGTTTTTTTTCTACCTGTTCCATGGTTGAATTATTTTACAGTTTTAAAAATGACGTATCAGTTTATTTTTATGTATGATCCCTGCCACCTTACCGGTGAGTTCTTTCCCGGTAAAAGCAGAATTTTTTGATTTGGAACGGATGTCTTCTATGGTAAAAGTATATTTAACTTCTGGTAAAAAAAGGGTTATATCAGCTTCCCTGCCTGTTTCTATTGTAGCTGACGCAAGTTGAAAAATTTTGCGGGGATGTTCACTGAGCAGTTGGATGGTTTTACCTAAGGGTATACCTACGGCACCAAGTACCCCAAAAGTTGTTTCCAGGCCGATCATGCCGGATTTGGCATATTCAAATTCACATACTTTATGATCGGTATCCTGGGGATTATGGTGAGAACTGATGCAATCCACTTTACCTTCTATGACCGCCGATTTCAAAGCAAGCCTGTCTGCAGGTGTCCTGACAGGCAGGTTAACTTTAAGGTTTGTATCGTAAGTATCCAGGTCTTCATCGCTGAAATAAAGATGATAAGGGGTAACCGAACAGGTAACATCAATTCCGCCATCTTTGGCTCTGCCTATATATTCAAGGGACTTGGGCGAACTGACTCCGGTAAAATGCAATCTCGAAGCAGCATACCGTGTAAGTTTAATATCCCTTGCCACCATCAGTTCCTCAGCCATTGCAGGTTTTCCCGGCAGGCCGAGGCGGGTGGATACAATGCCCTCGTTCATCAGCCCATGAGGGGCAATAGATGTATCGTCAGGAACCTGGAGGATAACGCCATTGAAGGTTTTTACATATTGCAATGCTTTTATCATGATCCCTGCAGACTGCAGCGGATTGATCCCGTCGCTGAAAGCTATGGCGCCGCTGACCTGCATATCGTACATTTCAGCCAGTTCCTTTCCTTCGGCATTGCGGGTTATTGCCCCGATCGGGTGGAGGGATACCGGGACGGAAATATTTTTATCCCGGATATATTCAACCATACTTTTATTATGTACCACCGGTTGGGTGTTAGGCAAAACGAAAATATGGGTAAAACCACCAACAGCGGCGGCCTGTGCGCAGGATTCGAGTGTTTCCCGGTATTCGAATCCGGGGTCACAGCAATGGGTGAAAACATCAACCCAGCCGGGCGATAGGTGGAGGCCTTCCATAGAAACAACTTCGTCAGCGGAAGCATCTATTTCCTGACCGATTTGTTCGATAATGCCATTTGTGATCAGGATATCTTGTACGGAATCATGGTGCGGTGAAGCAGGATCAATAATGTGGGCCCTTCTAATGAGAATGATCATGGAAAAGTAATTGAGCGAAGATAAACGTTGTTTAATAAATAACAGTCAGATATACCGGTCAAATTAAATAAGGAGAACATATACAAGCATGTACAGGATTTTCTGTGGTTTCTTTTTGGTCGATGTATCAGGCTTTTGTCTGCTTTTTATTGGTCTAATAGTTGGTGAATGTCAGGAAACCCTTATTTTTGCAACCCCCTTAATGTCTTTCTTTGGCTTACGGAAGTTTGAAAAAGTAAGTAAGAAATTTTTTTAGTATTTCCGCCTTGCAACATATTTCCTGGATTCCAGGATGCTTCGGCGGAAGAAACGGGATGTAGCGCAGCCCGGTAGCGCACACGTCTGGGGGGCGTGAGGTCGCAAGTTCGAATCTTGTCATCCCGACAAACTGAAAGCCCTGGAATTTCCGGGGCTTTTTTGTTTTGAAGCATTCAAGCTTGCTTGTAAATGCTAAAAAACAAAAAAGACCCAGCAGAGCGCAGCG
>Ga0209254_10000413_pt1 | contig 34039 bp, 30 predicted proteins | sample FrelakmetDIP11DI_FD_187148 | JGI IMG/M metagenome (GOLD analysis project Ga0209254, IMG submission 187148) | Freshwater lake sediment microbial communities from the University of Notre Dame, USA, for methane emissions studies - DIP11 DI (SPAdes)... | ecosystem: Environmental > Aquatic >... | reverse complement strand
TCCTTGAAGATCGAGTGCTTCTCGGCGCTCAGCATCCGCAGGTCAGGAACGACGCCGCCGGAGACCACGAGCGCGCCGTGGCAGACCATGCAGGTGCTGCCGTACTTGTACCTGCCGTTCTCGACCTGCGCGGCGGTGGCGTCGGATTTCGGCGGCTCCGGGATGGAGGCGTTCTTCTCTGCGATGCGCGGCATGGGCGCCCTGCCGCCGAGCTTGAAGACCAGCACGTGGCCGTCGTTCAGGTACTTGCCGGACGCCATCGTGCGCGGGTCGCCGCCGGTCACGCCGCCGGCGCCGCCGTAGCCCGCCATGACCGCGACGTACTGCTCGCTGTCGATCGCGTAGGTCACGGGCGGGGCGATGATGCCGACCATCGTCGGCACGGCCCACAGGATCCTGCCCGTGTCGGCCGCGTAGGCCACGAAGCGGCCGTCGCCCGTGCCCTGGAACAGCAGGTTGCCGGCGGTGGTGAGCAGGCCGCCATTCCAGAACGCGGGGTGCTCGATCTCCCACACAGTCTTCTTCTGGACGGGGTCCCAGGCTTTCAGGAAGCCGCGGTCCGGCGGCAGGCTGCCGCCGAACTTCGCGAGCAGCGCGTAGATCGTGTCGGTGTAGGAATTCCAGTCGATGCCCGGGTTCCAGAACATGTCGCGCCGGGTGTACTTGCCCGTCTTGAGGAACTCCTGGTTGGGCGGGTAGATGCCCGTCGGCTGCATGGCCGGGATGTAGACCAGGCCCGTCTTCGGGTTGAATGCCATCGGGTGCCAGTTGTGGCCGCCGAAGGCCGCCGGGACGATCAGCCGTGTCTCCTTGCTGTAGTCCGCCTCGGGCGTCTCGACCGGGCGGCCGGTCTTGAGGTCCACGTGCGTGGCCCAGGTGGCCGGGATGTACTTGTCGGCCGACAGCAGCTCGCCGGTCACGCGGTCGAGCACGTAGAAGAAGCCGTTCTTCGGCGCCTGCATCAGCACCTTGCGCGGCTTACCGCCGAGCACGAGGTCCGCGAGGATGATGTGCTGCGTGGCCGTGTAGTCCCAGTTGTCCGACGGCGTGGTCTGGTAGTGCCACTTGAGCCGGCCGGTATCGGGATTCAGCGCCAGGATGGACGACAGGTAGAGATTGTCGCCACCGCCCGGCGAGCGGATGTCGCGCGCCCACGGCGAGCCGTTGCCCGTGCCGACGTAGAGCGTGTCGAGCTCGGGGTCATAGGCCATCGAGTCCCAGACCGTGCCGCCGCCCCCGCCGACCCACCACTCGCCGTTCCAGGTCTTCGCGGCCTCGGCGAGCTCCGGGTGCTCGAAGCCGTCCTTCGGATTGCCGGGCACGGTGTAGAAGCGCCAGGAGAGCTTGCCGGTGTCGGCGTCGTAGGCCGAGAGATAGCCCCGCACGCCGTATTCGCCGCCGCCGTTGCCGATCAGCACCTTGCCCTTCACCACGCGCGGCGCGCCCGTGATGCTGTAAGGCTTGGTGCGGTCGATGGTGTTGACCTCCCAGCGCTTGGAACCGGTCTTCGCGTCGAGCGAGACGAGGCGGCCGTCGATCGCGGCGACGTAGACGGTCCCCTTCCACACCGCGACGCCGCGGTTCACGGCGTCGCAGCAGAGATAGCGGCCCCACTCGCGCGGCACCTCGGGATCGTATTTCCACAGTTCGCGGCCGGTCTTCGCGTCGAGCGCCCACACCACGCTCCAGGTGCCCGTCGTGTACATCGTGCCGTCCACCACGATCGGGCTGGCCTGCAGGCCGCGCGTCGTCCCGGTGGCGTACGACCAGGCGAGGCCGAGCCCGCCGACGTTGCCGTCGTTGACCTGCACGAGCGGGCTGTAGCGCTGCTCGCCGTAGGTGCGGCCGTGGGCCAGCCAGTTCTGCGGCTCGCTGTCCGCCGCGATGATGCGTGCGCCGTCGACCGTGGCGGCGCCGCCGACCGGCGTGCTGGCGGCGTTTGTGACGCTGACGGCGAAGGCCGCGACCAGCGCGGCGCAGGTGCGGTGGCGACGAAGCTGGCTCATGGGCGACCGCGCTCGGAAGTCAACGGGGGCATGAGTTTCGGTGGGATACGGGACGCTGGCAAGGGCCGGCGGCCAGGGGCCGGCCGGGTCGCTTTCCGGCGGCGGCCGGGACATGATTGGCTTTCCAGCCGTGAACGGATCGGAACCGGACCGCCGACAGGGGAGCCACGATGCCTTTCGCTGACTACGGCCGCTACGACGCGCTCGGCCTCGCCGGGCTCGTGCGCACGGGACAGGTGAGTCCGGCCGAGCTGCTCGACGAGGCGCTCGCGCGCACCGCGCAGGTCAACCCGAAGATCAATGCCGTGATCCACCTGATGGAGGGACGCGCCCGCGAGGCGCTCGCCGCCGGGCTGCCCGACGGCCCGTTCCGCGGCGTGCCGTTCCTGATCAAGGACCTGATCACGGGCTACGCCGGCGAGCCGATGCGCTGCGGGTCGCGACTCTTCAGGGATTTCGTGCCGCCGGAGGACGAGGAACTCACCCGCCGCTACAAGGCCGCGGGCCTCGTGATCTTCGGCAAGACCAACACGCCCGAGCTCGGGGTCACCAACGTGACCGAGCCGGAGCTCTTCGGCCCGACCCTCAACCCCTGGAACCTCGAGCGTACGCCGAGCGGATCGAGCGGCGGGTCCGCCGCGGCCGTCGCCGCGCGCATCGTGCCCGCCGCGAACGCGAACGACGGCGGCGGCTCGATCCGCACGCCGGCCTCGAACTGCGGGCTGGTGGGACTCAAGCCGAGCCGCGGCCGCAATCCCACGGGGCCGCAGGCGCCCGACGTCTGGTGGGGCTTCATCGGCGAGCACGCGGTGACCCGCACCGTGCGCGACAGCGCCGCGCTACTCGACGCGACGGCGGGCGACTATCCGCAGCAGCTGATGAAACTGCCCGCGGCGGAGCGGCCGTTCCTCGAGGAGACGCGGCTCGAGCCCGGGCGAATGCGCATTGCCTTCAGCTACGACCCCGGGCTCGGCAAGACCCTCCACCCGGAGAACCGCAAGGCGCTCGAGGCGACCACTGCCGGGCTCGACCGCCTCGGGCACGAGGTCGTCGAGGTGCACCTGCCGTTGCCGCCGGAGTCGTTCGTAGAGGGTTACGCCGCGCTGGTCTCGGCCGATGTGGCGGCGACCCTGCGCATGGCGAAGACGATCGTGGGCCGTGAGGCCACGAGCGACGACGTCGAGCTTGCGACCTGGGTGCTCGCCAGCATGGGCGAGGCCCAGTCGGCGGCGGAGGTCGCGTCGGCGATGTGGACCATGCAGACCTTTTCGCGCCAGTGGCTCGCGTGGTCGTCGGCCTTCGACGTGCTGCTGACCCCGACCGTGGGCGTGCCGCCGATGCCGATTGGCGCCTACAAGCTATCCACGTTGCAGCGGCAGGGCCTCAAGCTCCTCACGGCGCTGCCGGCGGGCGCGCTCCTGAGCCAGCGCTCCAAGGTCGTCGAAGCCTTCGAGCCCGTGTTCGAGGCCTCGCCCTACACGATGGTGGCGAACGTCACGGGACAACCGTCGATGTCCCTGCCGCTGCACTGGACCGCCGACGGCCTGCCGATGGGCATGCTGTTCACGGCGCGGGTCGGCGACGAGGCGACCCTGTTCCGGCTCGCGGCCCAGCTCGAGCAGGCGATGCCCTGGGGCGGACGCATCGCTCCGCATGCGATCCCATGAGGCCGTGGCGGCGCCGGACCGGTCGGGCGTAAACGCGACGGGTTCCCATCGGCAGTTTCATTCGGAGCACGATCATGACGAGGATCGACGGCGGGAGCGGTGACGCGCAGTTCGTGGACGTGGCCGGGTGCCGCATCCGTCATCGCGTGCTGGGCGCGAACGGAGATGCGGTCGTCATGGTGCACGGCTTCGGCGGCCGGCTGGAGAACTGGTCCGGGAACCAGGCGGCGCTCGCCGCCGGCGGGCGCGCCGTGGCAGCCCTCGATCTGCCCGGCCACGGCGAATCCTCGGTGGACGTGGGCTCGGGATCGCTCGACGAGCTGGCGGCCTGTGTCCGCGGCTACCTCGATGCCACCGGCCTCGGTCGCGTCCACCTCGTCGGACATTCGATGGGCGCGGCGTTGTGCCTCGCCCTGACCGACCACGACCCGGCCCGGGTCCGGTCGTTGACGCTGGTGGCACCGGCGGGCGTTGGCCAGAAGATCAACGCGGATTTCATCCGCGGCTACATCGGGGCGCGCACGCGGCGGGAGATAGCGCCGCTGATGAACCTGCTGTTCGCGGAACCGGGGAGCGTGACGGAGGAGATGCTGGAGCAGGCCGTCGCCTACAAGGGGCGCGCGGGCGTCGTCGAGTCGCTGACGAAGATCGCGTCGAGTCGTTACGGCGGCACGCCCTCGGGCCGCCAGCTTCGGGACGTCGCTGGCAGCGTGCCGACGCTGGTGGTCTGGGGCAGCGCGGATTCGGTGATCCCGCCGCCGGCTCCCGGTGAGTTCGTGCGGGACGGCGTGCGCATGCACTTGCTGACGGGCTCCGGCCACATGGTGCAGGTCGAGGCGGCCGCCGAGGTGAACCGGCTGATCGGCGGGTTCCTCGCCGCCTGAGGTGGCGCTTCAGGGCCGGTTGCGGCCCAGCCGTTCGTGGCTCGTGACCCAGTCGCCCGCGAGCACGGCGCTGCCGAGCGACACGTCGCCCGCCAGCACCACGGCCGCGACGATCTCCGCGAGCCGGTCGGCCTTGCCCTGGCCGTAGCAGCCCATGACTTCCAGGCATTCGCGCTGCGTGGGCAGCCCGGTGCCGCCGCCGTAGCTCGCGACGATCAGCGAGGTGAGCGTCACCGACCAGTAGTAATCGCCGTTGTCGAGCAGCTGCGCGTAGGTGATGCCGGCGTGCGACTCGGCGACGTTCGCGACGTCCTGGCCCGTGGCGATGAACATCGCGGCGATGCCGTTCGCGGCGTGCGGGCCGTTGTAGGCCGTGCCGGCGAGCAGGGCGCCGGCGTTCGACACCTGGCGCGCGCGGAACAGCGTCTTCGTGTCCACGCGCATGAGGCGCTGGAGCACTTCGTTACTGATCACGGCCTCGGCGACCACGCGCCGGCCGCGCGTGCGCAGCGTGTTGATCGCGGAGTGCTTCTTGTCGGTGTCGATGCTGCCCGAGAGCAGGTATTTCGGGTGAGCCGGGTGCGCTGCGCGGATCCACTCGCAGGCGGCGAACGTGGCCTTGCCGGTCATGTTCTGCCCGGCGGCGTCGCCCGTCGTGTAGTTGAAGCGCAGGTAGAGCAGGTTCGCGACCGGGTACTGCTCGATCTCGACCAGCCTTCCGATCCTGGTCGTCGACTCTGCGGCCGCCTTCGCGCCGGCGAAGTTCGCCACCAGCCACTCGCCGAAGTCGCGGGCCTCGCGAGCCGTCGAGAACATGAACACCGGCGCGCGCTGCATGGAGCGCTTCACCACGGTGGCCGTGACGCCGCCGCACTCGGTGAGCACGCGCATGCCGCGGTTGTAGCTCGCGACCAGCGTACCCTCGGTCGTGGCCAGCGGCACGTAGAAGTCGCCCCGGGCGTGCTCGCCATTGACGCGCAGGGGCCCGGCGATGCCGATCGGCACCTGCGCGACGCCGACGAAGTTCTCGATGTTCCCGGGGAGCAACTGCGGGTCGAAGGACTGCCGCCGGACGTGGTCGAGCCGCGCCCCGGTCTGCTCGCGCAGGAACTCGGCCCGTCGCTCGGCCATCTCGGGCGTGTAGTCGTTGGCAGGGTCGCGGGGGATCGGGGCTCGGTCGGACATGGGCGGCGGTTCTCCATGGCAGGTGTGGCGCAGACGCAACACTTCACCCTGCATCCGTGCCGATGCGGATGGTGCGCGCCCAAACAGGGGGCTAACCTTTCGGGCAGCCGGCCGGACCTTGACCGGTTCGGCTGCGTGAATGTTAAGCAACAACCCTGCACGCGACCCCCGGACGCCGGAATGGCCATGGTACCGGTCTGTCGTGCACGAACGGAGACCCCCGATGAAAAGCGCGAAGATCAGGCGCCAGGTGCTGATGGCACTCGCGGTGGCGGGCGTGTGCATGACGCCGTGGCAGCTGCGGGCCGAGTCGTTCGGCTGGCAGGACTTCTGGCCGAGCGGCGAGTGGATCGTGCGCGGCGGCGTCGGCATCGCCGACCCGCAGGCCAGCAACAGTTTCGGTGGCGACACGAAGCTCGAGTTCGACTCCGACACCCAGTTCGTCTTCGACCTGACCTGGATGTTCACGCCCAACTGGGGTGTCGAGTTGTTCGGCTCGACCCCGTTCAAGCACGACGGCGTGGCCCGCTACGAAGGCGACAGGCTCGGCGACGGCAACGTCGAGTACATCCCGTGGACCCTGAGCCTGCAGTACCACTTCCTGCCGGACGGCTTCGTCCGTCCGTACCTCGGCCTCGGTGCGACCTATGGCTGGATGATGGGCGATGAGCCGCCCGAGATCGACTTCGATGGCGATTTCGGCTTCGGCGGTGGCGCCGGCATCGACTTCGGCCAGCCCGAGAGCAACTGGCTCGTGAACGTGGCCATCAAGTACATCGACATCGGCTTCGAGTACGACGGTGGCCCGGGCGACGACTTCAGCGGCAAGACGGTCGACATCAACCCCCTCATCTACAGTCTGAGCGTGGGCTACAAGTTCGGCCGTGCTACGCCGGTCGCGGCCGCGGCGCCGGTGGCGGCCGCGGCACCGGTCGCGGCGGCGGCGCCGGCCGACAGCGACGGCGATGGCGTCGTCGATGCCGACGACAAGTGCCCGGACACGCCGAAGGGCGACCGCGTCGGTCCGTTCGGCTGCTCCTGCGACGTCAGCGTCCAGCTGCAGTTCAAGTTCGACTCGGCGGAGCTGACCCCGGAGGACATGGCCGCCCTGGATCGCGTCGCGGCAAGACTGACCGAACTGCAGTTCATCGGCGGCGAGGTGTCGGGACACACCGACAGCGTGGGCGACGACGCCTACAACCTCGACCTGTCCAAGCGTCGCGCGCAGTCGGTCCTCGCCTACCTCGAGTCGAAGGGCGTGGCCGCCGGGCGCATGACGTCCGTGGGCTATGGCGAGACCCGCCCCATCGCGGACAACGCCACGCCCGAAGGGCGCGCGCAGAACCGCCGTGTGGTGATCCGTCGCACGGACTGCGGCCCCGCCAATTGAGCTGACGCTTCCGTCATCGTCGAGATGCGGGGCCGGCAGGAGCAATCCTGCCGGCCCCGCGCTTGGTGCCGGGCTGCCGACAGGGGACTGCCATGCTGTTTGAACTGCGCCTGCTCGCGTACCGGCTGATCAAGCCGTTCCAGTGGCCCACCTCGCGCCTGGTGCCGATCCCGCGACCGACCGTGTTCGTCGGTGCCGACTCGGCGCTCCGGCTGTGCGACACCATCGCGCAGTTCGGCCTCAGGCGTGTGCTGATCGTCACGGACGCGGTGCTCGTGAAGCTCGGGCTGGTCGAGCCGCTGCGGCGGGCGCTCGCCGAGCGGGGCGTCGAGGTTGCCGTGCACGACGGCATCACGCCGGACCCGACGCACGACGTGCTGCAGCGGGGATTCGAGGCGGCCCGCGCCCATCGCAGCGACGCGATCCTGGCGGTGGGCGGCGGTTCCGTGATCGACGCCGCCAAGGTCATCGACGCGATGCTGGTGAGCGGCAAGAGCCCGGCGAAGCTGGTCGGCATGCTCAAGGTCGGCAAGCCCATGCTGCCGCTGTTCGCGATTCCGACGACGGCGGGCACGGGCTCGGAGGTGACGGTCGCGGCGGTGGTCACCGACCCGGTCGCGCACCTCAAGGCGGCGGTCATCGACCCGAAGCTGGTCCCGGCGGCCGCTGCACTCGATCCGCTGATGATGCGAGGCATGCCGAAGCCCATCACGGCGGCGACCGGCATGGATGCGCTCACCCACGCGGTCGAGGCCCACACCAACCGCTGGCCGCACGCGGACACGGCGTTCCATGCGGTGTCCGCCGTGCGGATGATCTTCGCCAGCCTGCCGCGCGCCTGCGCGCACGGCGATGATCTCGAGGCACGCGAGGCGATGGCGCTGGCGTCGTTCTACGCCGGCCTCGCGTTCACCAAGGCCTACGTCGGCTACGTGCACGCGTTCTCCCACAAGGTGGGCGGCATGTACGGCGTGCCGCACGGGCTCGGCAACGCGATCCTGCTGCCCTACGTGCTCGATTTCCTCAAGGACGCGCCGCTCGCGCAGCAGCGCCTCGCCGAGCTGGCGGTTGCCATCGGTGCGGGCAAGGAGGGCGAGTCGCGGGCCGCACTGGCGCAGCGCTTTGTCGAGCGCGTGCGTGAACTCAATCGCACGATCGGCATCCCCGGGAAGCTCGAGGCTTTGAAGGCCGGCGACGTGCCCGAAGTGGCGCGCGCCGCGATGATCGAGGCGCACCGGGACTATCCGGTGCCGAAGAACATGAGCCTGTCGGAAGCCGAGGCGCTGCTGCGGCGTTGCCTGGCCTGAGAACGCTCGAGCTGCCTGGAACCCGAACATGACCAGAGCTGCGCGAACCATTCGGCCGGCGGCGTTGCGCGGCGCAGGCTGGGCCCTGGCCGCGATCGCGTCTGCAATGCCGGCTCTTGCCAGGGATGCCTTGCCGTCCTGGACGGACGGCCCGGCCCGGCAACGCATCGTGAGCTTCGTGCAGGACGTCAGCGCACCGGGCGGCAGGGACTTCGTCGCGCCCGCCGAGCGCATCGCCGTGTTCGACAACGACGGCACGCTGTGGACCGAGCAGCCGCTGTACTTCCAGCTCGCCTATGTGCTCGATCGCGTGAAGGCGATGGCGCCGTCGCATCCGGACTGGCAGACGAAGCAGCCGTTCAAGGCGGCGCTCGAGGGCGACGCCAGGGCGCTCGCCGCCGGGGGCGACCATGCCCTGATGGAACTCCTCATGGCGACCCACGCGGGCAACACGACCGAGGAGTTCCAGTCCTCGGTGCGCGACTGGCTCGCCACGGCGCGACACCCGAAGTTCGGCCGGCCGTACACCGAGCTCGTGTTCCAGCCGCAGCTCGAGCTGATGGACTACCTGCGCGCCAACGGTTTCAAGGTCTACATCGTCTCGGGCGGCGGGATCGAGTTCATGCGGGCGTTCGCCGAGCGGGTCTACGGCGTGCCGCCCGAGCAGGTGATCGGCTCGAGCATCAGGACCCGCTACGAGTTGCGTGACGGCAAGCCGGCGCTCGTCCGCCTGCTGGAGATCGATTTCATCGACGACAAGGCGGGCAAGCCGGTCGGCATCAACCAGCACATCGGCCGCCGGCCGATCCTGGCCTTCGGCAATTCCGACGGCGACTTCGAGATGCTGGAGTGGACCACCGCGGGCGCCGGGCCGCGCCTCGGTCTGCTGGTCCACCACGACGACGCCGCGCGCGAGTTCGCGTACGACCGCGACTCGTCGATCGGCAGTCTGGATCGCGGCCTGGACGAGGCGGGCAGGCGCGGCTGGGTCGTGGTCAGCATGAGGAACGACTGGCGCGCCGTTTACCCGCCGGTCGAGGCGCGGAACTGAGGCCCGCCGCGCCGGACGATTCCTGAGTGATGCCGCCGCGGGCGGGGGCGGCGCTCGGCGAACTGCCCGGCATGATCGAGGCCTTCCCGGCCGTGTCCAACGTCATCGAGCCGTGAACCGGGACGGCAGCCCGTCCTGCTAGTATTCGTGCACCCAGCCACGGACCACGCTCGGGAGTTGCAGACATGAACCCAGGATCCTACCTCCGGCCGGCCCTGCTCGGCCTGCTCGCGCTGTTCGCTGGCCAGGCCGTCCTTGCGCAGGAGGCCGCGCCGGCCGCCGCGCCGGAAGCGGCATCGGCCGCCGCACCGAACCTCAAGTACTCGAACAAGTGGCGCATCGAGGTGAAGGAGGGTGCGAACAACGACGGCGTCGCGCGCTTCCGCGTCACCCCGAAGGGCGAGGCGCCGACCGAGGTGACCGTGAAGATCAAGGACGGCCGCTCGGAGAACGGCGTGGCGGCCGATGTGAAGAACGCGTTCCGCGCCGCGCTCGACAAGAAGCGCTTCAGCGTCGAGGGGGACGACTTCGAGGACGTGCTCGTGAAGGCGAAGAAGGGCCCGGATTTCTCGATCGAGCTGGTCGAGTCCACCCTGAAGGGCACGCACTTCAACCTCGACCGGGAGTAGCCGCTCCCGCCCGCGGCGGCGGCAGGCCCCGGGGTCAGCCCGGGACCTGCGCCTGCTGCATCAGCACCTCGCGGAACCTCTCGCGCAGGTCCTTCTTGCTGATCTTGCCGGTGGCGGTCATCGGCAGCGCCTCCAGCAGGATCACCTCGTCCGGCAGCTGCCACTTGGCGAAGTGCTCGGCGATGTGGGCCAGTACCGAGTCGCGGGTCGGCTTGCAGCCCTGGCGCGGCACCACCAGCAGGATCGGTCGCTCCTCCCACTTCGGATGCTTGACGCCAATGGCTGCCGCCATCAGCACCTCGGGGTGGCCGCAGGCGCAGTTCTCGAGGTCCACGGAGCTGATCCACTCGCCGCCGGACTTGATCACGTCCTTGGCGCGGTCGGTGATCTGCAGGAAGCCGTCGGGACCGATCACGGCGACGTCGCCGGTGGCGAACCAGCCGTCGTTGTCGTGTGCGGCGGAGTGCTCGAGCCCGAAATAGCCGCTGCACACCCAGTTGCCGCGTACCTTGAGCTCGCCCGCGGACTTGCCGTCCCAGGGCAGTTCGTGGCCATCGTCGTCCACGACCTTCATCTCGATGCCGAAGATGCCGTGGCCCTGCTTGGCGTGCAGACGGTAGCGGTCCTCCGCCGGCAGCGATTCCATCTCGGGCCGCAGCGTGCCCACCGTACCGAGCGGGCTGGTCTCGGTCATGCCCCAGCCCTGCAGCACCTTGGCGCCGTAGGACTCCTCGAAGGTCTTGATCATGGCGAGCGGCACGGCCGAGCCGCCGATCAGCGTCTTCCTGAGGGTAGGCACCTTCTTGCCGCTCTGCCCGAGGTAGGTGAGCAGCAGCGTCCAGATGGTGGGCACGCCGGCTGCCATGGTGACGCCCTCGCTGTTGATGAGGTCCACCAGCGTCTCGGGGTCGCCCATCTTCGGGCCCGGCAGCACGAGCCGGGTGCCGGTCATGGCTGCGTTGTAGGGCAGCCCCCAGGCGTTGGCGTGGAACATCGGCACGACGGCGAGGATCACGTCGCGTGCGCTCACGCCCACCGCATCGCCCATGCAGCCCGCGTAGGCGTGCAGCACGTTGGAGCGATGGCTGTAGAGCACGCCTTTCGGGTGCCCGGTCGTGCCCGAGGTGTAGCAGAGCGAACTCGCGGTGCGTTCGTCGAAGGTCGGCCAGTCGAACTCGGCCGGCTGCCCGCCGATGAACGACTCGTAGGAGGGCAGCATGCCCTTCACGGGCGCGGGCATCGCCTCGTCGCTGGTCATGACGACGACGCGCTCGACGCAGGGGATCTTGCCCTGCAGCACCTTGAGCAGCGGCAGCAGCGTCGGGTCCACGAACAGGATGCGGTCGGCCGCATGGTTGATGATGTACTCGAGCTGCTCGGGGAACAGCCGCGGGTTGATGGTGTGCATCACCGCGCCGATGCACGAGACCGCGTAGTAGAGCTCGAGGTGCCGGTAATCGTTCCAGGCCAGCGAGCCGATGCGGTCGCCCGGCTTGATGCCCGCGGCGGTGAGCGCGTTGGCGAGCTGGCGGGCACGGCGGAACACGTCGCTCCAGGTGCAGCGGTGCCGCGGCGCGTCCAGCGTGACGGAGACGATCTCGGTGTCCGGGTAGTTGCGGTCGGCGAACCGCATGATGTCCGTGAGCAGGAGCGGGCGCTCCATCATCATTCCGTGCATTGCTCTCTCCCGCGTCTCGATTCAGAGGACCTCGAGGGTCCGGTCGTTGTTGGTGAGCCGGATGCTCGCATATTCGCAGCGGCCGTGGCCACGCTGGAACAGGCTGTTGGCGATCAGCCAGACGCGCACCACTTCGCGGGCCGGGCCGCCGAGGATGCGTGCGTAGTCCGCGTGCAGGTCGCGCTCCTCGTCCAGCCAGCGGCCGAGCTCGCGCGACCCGCTGCGGACCACGACGTGGGTCTCCTTGTCCCTCCAGGTCGGCAGCGGGCAACGGTACACCGTGCCCTCGGGCAGCGCTGCGCTCCAGTAGTAGGTGAGGTCCTGCCCGTCGTCGAACTCGACGGCGATGCTCAGGTAGTCGTGCGAGGGCAGGGTGTCCTCGGCGAGGTCGACGGGCAGCTCGTCCACGCGCCAGGACCACTGCAGCCGCGTGCCCGGCGCGAGCGGCAGCCTCGCAGCGCGCCGCAGGATTCCGACGTCGCCATGCGTGTGGCAGCCGATCGCAGGTCGGCCGTCCGGGGCGACCGCGGGCCGGTAGATCTCGCCGGGGCCGAGGTACCACAGGTAATCCCAGTGTTGCGGAACGGGCGCCGGCTGGTCGAGGCGCTCGGCCTCCGCCAGCACGAGCGCCGGCACCGTGGTGGCCCGGGCAGACGTCCGGAACAGTTCGTGGACGTCGGCCCCGGGCGGCCAGCGCAGCGTGAGCACCGACATGCCCCCCGATACTCTTGCGTATTCGCTCTCCGGCGTGCCGAGCCGACCGCTCAGGTCGGCCCACTCGCCCGGAAAGTAGCTGGCGAGCCACAGCCGGCCGCCCTCGCGGGCCTTGAACGTGTTCGTGGCGCGGGTGCCGCGGAAGACGGGGCCGCGCTCGCCGACCCGGCACCACAGCTGGAACGACGGTCCGACCCAGATGTCGAGTGCCCGAGAGAGGTAGACGCGCCCGTCCGCCAGCAGCGTCACCGACTCGCCGGGCTCGAGGTCGACGCCTGTGTCGTGCCAGGGGGGTTGCGTCGCGGGCAGCCAGTGGAACGCGTGGGCGGAGGCGAGGCCGGCCGGAAGCGACCGGACCCACGGCTCGAGGGCAGCGCGGAACGCGTGGTCGCCGGCCGTGACAGTCGTCCTTCCGGACAGGCGCCGGCGCAGGCCGCGCGCGGCCAGGCGCGAGGCGATCGCGAGCTGGTGTGCGGTTTCGCGTACGCGCGGCAAGGGTGGTCGCCCTCGGTCCGGTGCCCCGGGGCCGAGGTCAGCGCACCGCCGCGCGTCGAGCTGCGCGTCGTGCAGCCGGCTTCCCTGCGCGGCCGCCCGTCGTCCGGTGCGGCCGTGCGGCCGGCTCGCGCCGTTTCACAAGGGCCAGGTCGGCCTCGAGTTCCGCTGCCGCGGCGATCGTGTAGTCCGCGAGCTGCTGCAGGTCCGGGATCGCCTCCTTCAGGGCGATGAACGTGACGTGCAGATCGTCGACGTAGGTCGTGATGGTGATGTTGAGCACCTGGTGGTGCGCAACGACAGAGATCGGCAGTGCCAGTTCGACCTCGGCCCCGTTGAAATACACGCGTTTCTCCAAGCCGGCGGGGTTCGAGATCACCGAGTTGGCCAGCATCGGCAGCTCGCTCAGGCCCAGCGACTCGATGGTGCTCGCGATCGAGTGCTGCACGATCGAGTACAGGGTGAGCGCACCGCCCTCGAGCTCGCGCATCTCCTCCTTGACCTCGCCGGTCTCCCGCGCGACGTCCGCGAGGCGCTGCGCCGGCGACACGCCCGGCCGCCCCATGGGCACCTGCAGGATGGTGATGCGGTTGCCCGTGCCGCCGTGGTCCGTGAGCGCGACGGGCATGTCCGTCACCAGGGGCCTGTCGAGCGTGATGCCGCGCTCCGCCAGGTAGCGATGCATCGCCATGTCGATCAGCGTGAGCATCAGGTCGTTGATCTTGGCGCCGCTGCTGCGGCTCATGGCGCGCACCCGTGCCAGCGGCAGCCGGCAGTGCGCCAGCACACGATTCGGACTCGGCGCCGCCTTGAGCACGTTCGGCGTCGAGATGAACGGCGCCGTCAGGCCGCGGCCCATTCCCAGGTCACGCAGTCCCTGGTGCCACACGAGTCGCAGCAGGTCGTTCGCGGTGCGGCGGGTGTCGTTGATCGTCCGCAGCAGCGAGGTGTCGTGCCGGACCGTGCCCGGGCCGGTGGGCGGGACGAAATGGCGCAGGCCTTCCCAGATCGCCCGCGGCAGGTGACCGGACCGCGAGGTCGTCACCATCGTGTTGATCGCGTTGATGAAGCCGATGCCGTCGATCAGGCCGTGGTGCGTCTTGAAGTAGAGCGCGACGCGCCCGCCGGGCAGGCCGGTGAACACGTGCTGCTCCCAGAGCGGGGCATCGCGGTTCAGCAGCTTCACGTGCATCACGCAGAGACGGTCGAACAGGCCCTGCAGGTCCGTGCCGCGCGGCAGCTTGTGCCGGTACAACTGCTTTGCCGGGTCCATGTGCTCGTCCTCGACGAGCGAGAGCAGGCCCGGTATGGGCCCTGGCCGGAGGCGGTAGCTGAACGGCGGGCCGACCGGACACTCGAGCATGGTGCGCACGAGCCGGTCGGCGAACTTGCCGCGCGCGCCGGGGGGTGGCGCCAGCACGAACAGCAGGCCGATGCCCATCGGACGGTTTGGCGTCTCGAGCAGGAAGAAGGCCTGGTCTACCGGGGACAGTCGTGGCATCTGCCCCATCCTAACCCGGCGCCGCCGCGCCACCATTTCGCAAATGGCTAGCTGCGCCGCAGCAACCGGTCACGCCAGCGACTTCAGGATCTTGAATTCCCGCTCGAGCTTCTGCTCGACCTCGCTGCCGGCGAACGACGCGATGATGCCGCCGAGCAGCGGGATGCCGCTCGTCACGTCGAAGTTCCACTCGACGTTGCAGCCGCCCCTCTCGGGCTGCAGGGACTTGGTGCCCGAGATCTTCACCGGCACGCCCTTGATCTCGATGGCGATGTCGGCCGAGTAGCCGTCACCGTCTGCGGCCCAGTCCTCGGTGTGACTCACCTCGTTGGTGCTCGGCACCAGCCTGCGGATCGCCGCCGGCGGGTTCGCCACTTCCCTGCGGGAGATCTTGAGCTTGACGTTGGGCGAGCGGCCGTCGCGCTTGATCTTCACGTCGGTGCCGCCGAGCTGGTCGTAGATCGTCTCCTGGTGCTTCTGGTCCGTGCAGAGCTTGAGCGCCGAGTCGATGTCGGTCTTGAGCGTGTGCTTGACGTGAACTTTCATGGTCTGACCCCCTCGCGGCGCGCCGCGCCCTGTCGTCACCCCGGCCAAGGATAGCGCGGGCCTGCCCGGTCACGCACCCGTCAGCAGGACCGCCGCGCCCGTCAGGCGGCCCTCGCGCAGCCGGGCCAGGGCCTCGTTCGCGTCCTCGAGCGGGAAGATCGTGACTTCGGTGCGCACCGGGACGCGCGGCGCGAGCGCCAGGAACTCCTCGCCGTCGCGGCGGGTCAGGTTCGCGACCGAGCGGACCGTGCGCTCGCCCCACAGCAGCGCATAGGGGAACGACGGGATGTCGCTCATGTGGATGCCGCCGCAGACCACCGTGCCGCCCCGCCGCACGGCGGCGAGTGCGGCCGGCACGAGGGGACCCGAGGGCGCGAAGATGATCGCGGCGTCGAGTTCGTCGGGAGGGCGCTCGTCGCTGCCGCCCGTCCAGCTGCACCCCAGCTCGCGGGCGAACCGCGCGGCCTCCAGGTCGCCCGGGCGGACGAAGGCCAGGCATTCCCGGCCCTGGTGGCGGGCCACCTGCGCCACGATGTGGGCCGCCGCTCCGAACCCGTACAGGCCGATGCGGCGCGCGTCGCCCGTCATCCGGAGCGACCGGTAGCCGATCAGCCCGGCACAGAGCAGGGGGGCGGCGTGGGCGTCGTCGATGGCGTCCGGCAGCGGGAGGCAGTAGCGCCCGTCGGCCACGGCGTACTCGGCGTAGCCCCCGTCGACCTGGTAACCGGTGAACCGGGCCGACCCGCACAGGTTCTCCTCGCCCCTGCGGCAGAAGTCGCAACTGCCGCAGGTCCAGCCGAGCCACGGGACGCCGACGCGAGCCCCGACCGTCAGGTCGGCCAGCGGACCCCGCTCGATCACCTCGCCGACGATCTCGTGGCCGGGCACGATCGGGTGCTGGATGCCGGGCAGTTCGCCGTCCACGACGTGCAGGTCGGTGCGGCACACGCCGCAGGCGTGGACGCGGATCAGGACCTCGTGCGGGCCGGGTCGGGGCCGGTCCCGCTCGACGAGCGCGAGCGGGGCGCCTGCCCGGGTGAGCGCCATCGCGCGCATCCGTGCGGTGGGCGTGTTCACGGCGGCTGCAGCTCGCCCTGCAGGCGGCGCGACATGATGCGTTCGTACAGGCCCGGCGCGAAGCGGCTGAGCCACCAGGCCTGCCGTGCCGTGCGGCCGACGAACAGCTGGCGTTGCCGACGGGCCGCGGCCTCCACGATCCGGGCGGCCGCATGTGCGGCCGTCAGGGGCCTTCCGACCGTCACCTGCGCGTGGCGCGCCGGGCGACCGTCGCCGCCCAGGGCGTGGCGGTCGATGTCGGTCGCGACGAAGGACGGGCAGACCATCATCACGGCCACGTGCTGCGACTCGACCTCGGTGCGCAGGCTCTCGAAGAAGCCGTGCATGGCGTGCTTGCTGGCCGCGTAGCCCGTGCGTGCGACGAGCGGCGTGTAGCCCGCGACGCTCGAGACGGCGACGACCAGCCCGCGCGTCGTCACGAGCTGCGGCAGCGCGGCCTTCGTGCAGTTCACGGCGCCGAAGAAGTTCACTTCCATCACGCGGCGGATGACGGCGAGATCGGTATGCGCGAAGGGGCTGCGGTGGCTCATGCCGGCGTTGTTCACCAGCACGTCGAGCGCGCCGAAGCGCTCGACGCACGCCACCACGGCGCGCGTGCAGGCCTCGGCGTCCGTCACGTCGCAGGACAGGGCGAGGCAGTGCCGCCCGTCCCGCTCGAGCTCGGCACCCAGCGCACCGACGGCGGCCGCGTCCACGTCCAGCGCGACGATGCGTGCGCCGGCATGCGCAAAGCACCGCGCCAACGCCTGGCCGAGACCGCCGCCCGCGCCGGTGACCAGGACCGTCCTGCCGTCGAAGGAGGAAGGGGCGACGCTCATGGCGGCCCGAGCCCGCGCGACCGGCGGAACAGCTCGAATACCTCGGCCGAGCTGAGCTGCGGGACGTAGCCGAAGACCTCCTTGAGGCGGCGGTTGTCGAGCACCGGCCGGTAGCGCAGGAAGTTCACCTGCTCCGGACCGTACCGCGAAAGGCGCAGCGGGTGCAGCACGGCGAGCACGGCGCGCAGCACGCCCGGCCGGATCGTGAGGCAGCGCTTGCCGAGCCGCGCGGCGATCTCCTGGATGCTGAGTGCCCCGTCGCCTGCCACGTTGTAGATGCCGGGTGGCCCGCCGAAGATCGCGTGCTCGATCGCACCCGCCACGTCGCGGTCCCAGATGAACACGAACGGGCTCGCCGAGCCCCGGATCGCGATCGGCCGCGGCCGATCGAACAGCGCCGTGATCTGGTTGCGCGTGGTCTCGCCGAGGATGGTGCCCACGCGGAACACCACCTGCTCGAGCGCCGGGTGGGTGCGCCGGTACCCGGCCAGCATCTCCTCCACGAGACGCTTGTGGTGCGAGTATGCGAACTCCTCGTTGCCGCGCACCGGGTCGTCCTCGGAGAGCCAGGGCGGGTTGTCGGCGTGGTAGCCGTAGGCGGCGCCGCTCGAGGTGACCACGATGCGTCGCACGTGCGCGGCCACGCAGGCCTCGAGCACGTTGCGGGTGCCGAGCACGTCCACCGTGTACTCGAGTTCGCGGTTGGAGGCCGGACCCGGGGTGACGATCGCGGCAAGGTGCACGACCGTGTCGATGCGGTGCCGCTCGAGGACCGCGGCCAGTCCCGGTTCGCGCACGTCGAGCGCTGCGTATTCGACGCCCGGCCGGCGCCGCTCCGGCGGCACCTCGCGGATGTCGCCCGCGACGATGCAGGCGGGGTCGCCGTCGCGGCGGGCGCGCCCGGCGAGCGACTCGACCAGGGTTGCGCCCAGGTAGCCGGCCGCGCCGGTCACCAGCACGCGGTGGGTCATGCTGCTGCTCCCGAGGCCACGGGCGGATGGCGGCGCCACCAGGTCGATACGGTGAGCCCCGCCAGGAGGTGCCAGATGCCCCACCACGCGGCCACGATCGCCATCCCGCCGAGGCCGCCGAAGAAATTGAAGACCAGGGCCAGGCCAAAGCCGGAGTTCTGGATGCCGACCTCGAGCGACACGGCGCGGCGGTCGGCCTCCGCCAGGCGGGCCGCCCGCGCCGTGTAGTAGCCGGTCAGCAGCGCAAACGCGTTCAGCAGGAAGACGAACAGTACGACGCGCTGCGTGTAGCGCAGGAAGAAGTCCCAGTTCACGACCAGCGCGCCCACGACGAACAGCACGAAGAATGCGAGCGACAGGAGGCGGAACGGCTGCCTCGCGCGCGCGGCGAGGGCCGGGAAGCGGTGCGACACCCAGATCCCGAGCGCCGTCGGGATGCCGAGCAGCACGACCACGGTGCCGAGCACCTGCCACGGGCTCAGCGCCACCGACTGGAGGATCGGGCGCGTGTGCGGGTTCAGGCCGCCCCAGAAGGCGAGGTTGAACGGCGTGAAGAAGATCGAGCCGAGCATCGAGAATGCGGCGATGGTCACCGACAGCGCGGTGTTGCCGCGCGCGTGGTTGACGAGAAAGTTCGAGATGTTGCCGCTCGGGCAGGAGGCCACCAGGATCATGCCGAGCGCGATGCTCGGCTCCGGCTCGAGCACCATGGTGAGCACCCACGCCACGGCGGGCAGCAGCACCGAGTGCGCCAGGATCCCGATCACGGTGCCGCGCGGCGCCGTCACGATTCCCTTGAAATCCGCCAGCCTGATGTCCAGCGCGACGCCGAACAGCACGAAGGCGAGGATCACATCCAGCGCGACGAGCGATCCCGGGCTGAAGTTCAGCCGGACCGCGTCGATCCCGGTCATTTGCCCTTCGGCTCCAGGTGCATGTCCTTGAAGTGCATGAGGCCCGGCGCCCACATGTGCTTCACGGGATCGACGTCCACATGGATGACCGCGGGGCCGCCGCTGGCGAGCGAGCGCTCGATCGCGGCCTTCAGGTCGCGAGGATCGGCCACGCGTTCGCCATGCGCGCCCATGGCGCGGGCCAGGTCGTCGAAGCGGATCTCCCCGAGGTCCGCGTTGATGGTCTCGTCCGGCCCGAGCGACTTCCTGATCAGCGTCTTGATGGGCTTCAGGGCGAACTGCTGGTTCATCTTCACCATGCCCCACTGCTTGTCGCAGAGCACGAGGAAGACGACCCGCAGGCCGTTGCGCACGGCCGTCTCGACTTCCTGCGGGTGGAAGCCCATCGCGCCGTCGCCGATGATGCAGCAGACCGGGAGTTCGGGTCGGGCCACGGCGGCGCCGCAGGCCTGCGCGACGCCGGCGCCGAGCATGCCCATCTTGAAGGTCGAGAGAATCCGGTTCGGCACCCGCGACTCGGTGAACATCATGGCCCACACGGCGGCATTTCCGCCGTCGGCCACGAGCACCGAGTCGGCCGGGAACACCTGCTGGCACACGTGCGCGACGTGGGCCGGATTCATCGGCACCGCCATGTCCTCGAGCTTCTCGTCGAGCTTGGCGCGCTCCGCTGCGATCTTCTCGCGGTACCTGGCGACCCTGCGACGCCGCGCATCGAGGTTCATGCGACCGGTGAGCCCGGCGAGCCGCTCCGCGAGCGCCGCGAGAAACAGCCGCGCGTCGGCGAGCACGGCGAGCGCGACGGGCTTGTTGGCGCCGAGCACGTGACCGTCCGTGTCCACCTGGATCATCTGCTGCTCGGACGGGTGGCGCCAGTAGGGCGCCTTGCCCCACCAGTCCGTCTCGCCGAGCCGCGAGCCGACGGTGAGCACGAGGTCGGCGTCGTTGCGAACCTCGTTGTTGAGGGGGATGAAGGGCATCGGGATGGCGAGTTCCGAGGTCTCGGGCAGCACGCCGCGCGCGGCCCAGCTCGTCGTGACCGGTGCGTGCAGCAGCTCGGCGACGCGGCGCAGCTCGTCGTAGGCGGCGGCGTGGACGATGCCGCTGCCCGCGTGGATCATCGGCAGCTCGGCCGCCGCGAGCATGTCGGCGGCGCGCTCGACCTGGTCCGGCGCAGGCACGATCGGTGCCACGCGCCGGTACTGGTGCGGCTGCCAGACGGGGACGTCGGCCTTCACCTTGCCGTTCATGACGGTCTCGGGCACGTCGAGGTGCACCACGCCGGGGCGCCCCTCCCAGCAGTGGCGCAGCGCCGTACGCGTGAGTTCCGCGACGCGGTCGAACGAGACGACGGCCTTGCTCCACTTGGCGAGGTGCGAGATGGCACCGACCTGGTCGAACGACTGGTAGGCGCCGCCGCGGTCGGGATACACGATCTGGGGGCGGCGGCAGCTCGTGATCGCGAGTACGCGATTGCCTTCGGCGTTCTCCACCGCGAGACCGGGCAGGATATTGGCGACGCCCGGGCCGTTGCTGGCCATGCAGACGCCGAGCCGGCCCGTCAGCCGGGCATAGGCGCCCGCCATGTGCGCGGCGCAGGTCTCGTGCCGCGGCGTGACGATCTCGATGCCGAGCCGGTGCAGGCTCGAATAGAAGCCGAAGTAAGTGCCGTCGATGATACCGAAGACTCTCTCGACACCTTCCGCCTGGAGCATGCGGGCCAGGACTTCGCCGCCGCTGGTTTCGGTCATGATGTGTCCCCGGGGATGGCCGGATACGGCTCGCTCGAGTTGTCGCTTAACTATACCCGCAAGCCTGCGCGCGGAGACGGGGCGCACGCATAGCCGCTAGACTGCGGCGGTTTTCCACGATGGCGAAGCCGGGACTGGTCCGTGGCCGACGCAACGATCCAATGGTTGCCACTGCTCGCCGCGCTGCTCGGCGCGGGCGCGGCAGGCGGGCTGCTCGCCGGGCTGCTCGGCGTCGGCGGGGGCATCATCGTCGTGCCAGTGCTCGACCTCGCGCTGACCGCCGCAGGCGTGGCGCCGGCCACCGCCCTGCACCTGGCGGTCGCAACCTCGATGGCCACCATCGTGCCCACGTCGATCTCCTCCTCGCGATCGCACGCCCGGCGCGGCGCGGTGGACGGGAGCGTGATCCGCCGCTGGTCGCTGCCCATCGTCCTGGGCGCGCTCGCCGGCGCGCTGCTCGCCTCGCGGGTCGACGCGCGCGTCCTCTCGACCGTCTTCGGCGTCGTGGCCCTGCTGGCGGCCCTCAAGATGCTGCTGCCGCTCGACCGGCTGGTGCTGCGGCCCGAGCTGCCACGAGGGGTCCTCGGCGCCTTCATCCCGGCGTCCATTGGCGCGATCTCCGCGATGATGGGCATCGGCGGCGGCACGCTGTCGGTTCCCACGATGACGCTGTGCGGCGAGCCCGTCCACAAGGCGGTCGGTACCGCCGCACTGCTCGGGCTCTGGATCAGCGTGCCGGCCACGCTCGGCTACCTGTTCGCGGACGCCGCGGGAGCGGCACTGCCGCCGTGGACCGTCGGCCTCGTGAGCCTGCCGGGCTTCGCGGTGGTCGCCTCGATCGCATGGTTCGTGGCGCCGCTCGGCGCGCGGCTGGCCCATGCGCTCGACCGCCGCAAGCTGTCGGCGGCCTTCGGTGTGTTCCTGCTCGCGGTCGCCGTGAGGATGCTGTACCGGACCTTCGCCTGACAAATGCGGCGCGTGCGCACCGCTCCACGACGGGACGGCCGACGGTGACACCAGCGGTCACGACCGCTAGCATGACGGCGGGGAGATCAATCTGCGTGGACAAGGCGTGGTCGCCGGGCCGGCGAAGATGAAGATCACCGTGGCGATCGCACTGGGTGGCGTACTGGCGCTGGCGGCGCCACTGGCGCGGTCGGACCGGGATGCGCCGGCGCAGGCCGCCGGGCCCGCGATCGCGGCCGCGCTCGCGAGCGCCGACCGGCCCGAGGCCGACCGCGCGCAGGACGAGCGCCGCAAGCCGCGCGAGTTCCTGGAGTTCGCGGGTGTCGCGCCCGGCATGTACGTGCTCGACGCATTCTCGGCGAGCGGCTACTACACAGAGCTGCTGTCGCGGGTCGTGGGCCGCGGCGGCGGGGTGATCGCCTACAACAACCCGGCCTACGCGAAGTTCGCGGCAAAAGGCATCGCCGAGCGCCATGCGGGCGACCGCCTGCCGAACGTGCGGCAACTGACGGTGGACGTCGACAAGCTCGAACTCGCGCCGCGCAGCCTCGACGCCGTGATCTTCGTCATGTCCTACCACGACCTCTACTGGCGCCCGGCCGACGGCTCGTGGCAGCCCACCGACCCGGCACAGATGCTGGCCCGGCTGCACGCCGCGCTGAAGCCCGGTGGCGTGATCGTGGTGCAGGACCACGTGGCCAGGCCGGGCGGCGACACGGCCGCGGTCGTGGACTCGCTGCACCGCATCGATCCGGCGGTGGTGCGTCGCGACTTCGAGCGCGCCGGTTTCGCCTTCGAAGCCGAGAGCGCGATGCACGCCCACCCGGACGACGATCACACCGGGCTCGTCTTCGACCCGGCGATCCGCGGCAGGACCGACCAGTTCGTGTACCGGTTCCGCCGGCCGGAACCCTGATGCGTCGGATCCTGCTGCCGTGAGTCCTGCGGCTGCACCGGACGGGACGGCCTGGTCGCCGCCGCTGCGCCTCGCCATGTGGTCGGGGCCGCGCAACGTCTCGACCGCCCTGATGCGTGCCTGGGAGAACCGCCCCGACACGGTCGTCGTGGACGAGCCGCTCTACGCGCACTACCTGCTCGTCACCGGCGTGGACCATCCCGGCCGCGACGAGGTCATCGCGCGCCACGAGACCGACTGGCGGCGCGTGGTCGAGTCGCTGCTCGCACCGCTGCCGCCGGGCGCGCGCATCCTGTACCAGAAGCAGATGTCGCATCACCTGCTGGCGGAGATGGGCCGCGAGTGGCTGGGCGGGATGACCCACGCCTTCCTGATCCGCGATCCGGCGCCGATGCTCGCCTCGCTCGAGGAGAAACTCGGCCGCTTCGACCTCGAGGCGACCGGCCTGCCGCAGCAGATCGAAATCTTCGATTTCGTGGAACGTACGACCGGCCGCGCGCCGCCGGTGGTGGACGCGGCCGACCTGCTCGCCGCGCCCGAGGCCACGCTGCGCGTGCTGTGCACCGCGCTCGGGATCGCGTTCAGCGAGCGCATGCTGGCGTGGCCGCTCGGCCCGCGGCCGACCGACGGCGTGTGGGCGAAGCACTGGTACGAGCGCGTCGAGCGCTCGACCGGCTTCGAACCCGTGGAGGCGGCCGAGGCGCCTCGCCTCGCGGGTCGGCTCGCCGGGCTCGACGCGCGCTGCCGCCCGCTGTACGAGCGGCTCCACGCCCATCGCCTGCGCGCCTGAGGCCACCGGGAGGCAGAGACGCATGCTGCAGAAATTCGACCAGCGCAATCGCGACCTGATCGTGAACGTCAACGGCCGGCTCACGCATCGCGACGCGGCGGCCGTGAGTCCGTTCGACTCGTCCGTGCAGGGCGGCGACGCGGTGTGGGAGGGGCTGCGCCTGTACCAGGGACGCATCTTCCGTCTCGAGCAGCACCTCGACCGCCTGATGGGTTCCGCGAAGGCGCTCGCGTTCGCGGCGATTCCGCCGCGCGAACTCATCGTCCGGGAGATCTCGCGCACGCTCGAGGCGAACGGGATGTTCGACGGCGTGCACATCCGGCTCACCCTCACCCGCGGCGTGAAGGTGACGTCGGGCATGGACCCGCGCCTCAACCAGGCCGGCCCGACGCTGATCGTGCTCGCCGAGCACAAGCCCCCCGTATACGGCACGGATGGCCTCGCGCTCATCACGAGCAGCGTGCGCCGCTTCCCGCCCGACTGCCTCGATCCCAGGATCCACCACAACAACCTGATCCAGTCGATCCTCGCGAAGATCGAGGCCAACGTCGCGGGTGCCGACGACGCGCTGATGCTCGACGTGCGCGGCTTCATCGCCGAGACCAACGCGACCCATGTGTTCATCGTGGACGGCGCGCGCGTGCTCACGCCGCGCCTCGTGGCCTGCCCCGAGGGCATCACCCGCGGCGCGGTGCTGGAGCTGTGCCAGGCGCACGGCATCCCCTGCGAGGAGCGCGACCTGACGCTGACCGAGGCCTACCGGGCGGAGGAGGTGTTCTGCTCGGGCACGATGGGCGAGCTCGCGGCGGTGACACACGTCGACGGCCGCGTGATCGGCGACGGGCGGCCAGGGCCCGTCACGCGGCGGCTGACGGATCTGTTCCGGGAACTGACGGCGCGCGGGGGCACCGTGGTTGTCAACGGCGCCTAGACATCGTGGCGGGCCATCCTGGGGCAGGCGATGTTGGCGCCGAGCTGCCGGGCGTGCCACCGCAGGTGATCTTCGACGAACGTCGCAATGAACCAGTAGCCGTGGTCGTAGCCCGCGTGCATCCGCAACTCGAACGGCTGGCCCGAGCGGCGGCAGGCGTCGGCGAACACGTCGGGGTTCAGCTGCTCCGCGAGGAACTTGTCCGCCGTGCCCTGGTCCACCAGGATCGGTGAGTGAAAGGGGCGCGTCGCCACGAGCACGCTCGCGTCGTAGTCGGGCCACGCGGATTCGTCGGCGCCGAGGTAGCCCGCGAAGGCCTTGCGACCCCACGGGCACTGCATGGGCGCGGCGATCGGCGCGAAGGCAGAGAGCGAGCGATACTGGTCCGGGTTGCGCAGTGCGCAGACCAGCGCGCCGTGGCCACCCATGGAGTGGCCGAAAATGCCCTGGCGTTGCCGGTCCGCCGGGAAGTTCGCGGCAACGAGTTCGGGCAGCTCGCGCGTCACGTAGGAGTAGAGCCGGTAATGCGCCGACCACGGCGCCTCGGTCGCGTCGACGTAGAAACCCGCGCCGAGCCCGAAGTCCCAGCTCGCGTCGTCGCCCGGCAGGCGCGGCTGCCGCGGACTGGTGTCGGGCGCGACGAGCAGCAGGCCGAGTTCGGCGGCCAGGCGCTGTGCGCCCGCCTTGATCATGAAGGTTTCCTCGGTGCAGGTGAGCCCCGCGAGGTAGTAGAGTGCCGGCACGCGGCCCTGCCTCGCCTGCGGCGGCTCGTACACCGCGAAGCGCATTTCCGTCGCGCATTCGCGCGACTCGTGGACGAGGAAGCGCTGGAGGCCGCCGAAGCAGGCGTGTTCGGAAACGACTCGTACGGCCGGTGTCACTGGTCCACCCACGGCGACGGCCGCGGCCGCCTGAGCCGGCGACGGCTCTCTGATTTCGTGTAGATGCCGCAGTCGTGCTTCAGCCGGGTGCGCAGCAAGGTCACTCGCGCCTCGAGTTCGGCCGTGCGAGGCTGCTCCTTCCGCAGCGTATCGAGCAGGTCGAAGACCCGCTGGGTCGCCTCCCACGACAGGTAGAGCGCACCGCCGCACGCTCCGACGCAAGCGCCCGGACCAGCTCGTCCCGCGACCTGCGCGCCTGCAGGAACCACTGAGCGGCGAAGCCCGCCAGGAAGCCGGCGGCCGGGAACAGGACCAGCCTCACGATGTCGAGCCCGATCGTCTCGCCTGCCATGCGTGTCACTCCACGTGCCCGTCCGGACGCGTCGCCGCGGACGCGCGACTTCAGAAGGTCACCACGCTGCGGATGGACTCTCCTGCGTGCATGAGGTCGAACGCCTCGTTGATGCGGTCGAGCGGCAGCGTGTGCGTGATCAGCGGGTCGATCTCGATCTTGCCGCGCATGTACCAGTCCACGATCTTCGGCACGTCCGAGCGGCCGCGGGCGCCGCCGAAGGCCGTGCCTTTCCACACGCGTCCCGTGACGAGCTGGAACGGACGTGTCCTGATTTCCTGGCCTGCGCCCGCCACGCCGATGATCACCGACACGCCCCAGCCGCGGTGGCAGCACTCCAGCGCCTGGCGCATCAGGTCCACGTTGCCGACGCACTCGAAGCTGTAGTCCGCGCCGCCGTCGGTGAGCGCGACGAGGTGGGGCACGAGGTCGCCCTCGACCTCTCTGGGGTTCACGAAGTGCGTCATGCCGAAGCGCTCCGCGAGTGCCTTGCGCGCGGGGTTGATGTCCACGCCGATGATCTTGTCTGCGCCCGCCATGCGCGCGCCCTGGAGTACGTTCAGGCCGATGCCCCCGAGCCCGAACACCACGACGTTCGCGCCCGGCTCGACCTTCGCCGTGTTGATCACGGCGCCGATGCCGGTAGTCACGCCGCAGCCGATGTAGCAGACCTTGTCGAAGGGCGCGTCCTCGCGGATCTTCGCGAGCGCGATCTCGGGCAGCACGGTGTGGTTCGAGAACGTCGAGCAGCCCATGTAGTGGTGGATCTTCTCGCCGCCGATCGAGAAGCGGCTGGTGCCGTCGGGCATCACGCCCTGGCCTTGCGTGGCGCGGATCGCGGTGCAGAGGTTGGTCTTGTGCGACAGGCACGATTTGCACTGCCGGCACTCGGGCGTATAGAGCGGGATCACGTGGTCGCCCCTGCGCAGCGTGGTGACCCCCGGCCCGACGTCCACCACCACGCCCGCCCCCTCGTGGCCGAAGATCACCGGGAACAGGCCCTCGGGGTCCGCGCCCGAGCGGGTGAACTCGTCGGTGTGGCAGACGCCCGTGGCGCGGATCTCGACCAGCACCTCGCCGGCCCTGGGACCCTCCAGGTCCACGGTCTCGACGACCAGCGGCTCCCCGGCCCGGTAGGCGACGGCGGCGCGTGTCTTCATGGCGGGTCCTCGGGACGTCGGAGACGATGCGGAAGCCTAGCGCATCGATGCGTCGGCCGGGACCGCTACCGAGTCCCGCCGGCCGTGCCCGGTGAATCGTCCGCCGCACTGCGAGGATGATCCCGCCTCCAGAGCTGCACGGATCGGACCGCGATGGCCGCGGCCCCGAGCACCAGCACCGTGCTGAACGCGGCGTAACGGCCGTACCCGGCCGTCAGCGCGTTCATCCGCTCGAAGAAGAGGGCCCAGATGCCGACGGCCGCGTAGGTCGCGGCCAGCACGGTACCCAGGTTCTGTCGGGGCTTCAGACCGATCAGGAAGCCGATGATGGCGCCCACCACGGGGCCGGTCATCCAGAACGGCAGGAAGACGAACGCGAAGAGCCCGATCATGCCGTAGCGGGCCACCCGCGGCCGGCTGGCCTCCGCCGAGCGACGCATTTCAACGAGGAAGCGGCGCAGGTGATGGGCGCCCACCACGTTGTCCCAGCCCAGGACGAAGAGCGGATAGAGGACCAGCACCTGGATCGTCTCCGTAAGCATGTTGCTGGAGATGACCGCGACATGGTTCATGCCGCTGGCATACCCGAACGACATCCCCGCCGCGCGGCCGACCGTCATGTTCAGCCCGGTCATCGTCGCGTACACCGCGGTCCCGTCCGGATACACGAGCCAGCCGAGGCCGAGCGCGATTGGCGTCACGATGGCGAGACCGAGGCCGACCGACAGGATGCGGGCCTCGACGCTGCGCAGGACCTCGCTGTTGCGCCACCCGCGGCGCCCGGGGCCGGGGGGCGGCAGTTCGGACTTCTGCTGGGATGAGCGGTCCATGGCGAAGCGGGCTCGGCGCATGCGGGCCGGCCATCCACATTATGCGCGCCCCGGTGCCGCGGCCGTCTCCGGGACCTCCGAAGGGCGGCCTGCAACCTTCCGGCCGGTCGGCGCATCTCACCGATACCTGCCGCCCCCCTGACCGGAGCAAGACGATGATCCGCTACGTCGCAACCCTGGTGTATGCCTTCTCCGCCGTGGCGCTGGGATCCTCGGGCAACATAAGTAAAGTCAACAGCAGCATCGAGGTGGACCCCGGCCAGCAGGCCGGCGACGTGTCGACCGTGAACGGCTCGATCACGATCGGCAGCGACGCTCGCGTCCGCGACGTCGAGACCGTGAACGGCGCGATCCGCGTCGACCCGCGCGCCGAGGCGCGGACGGTCGAGACGGTGAACGGCTCGATCACGCTCGGCGAGAACGCGGTGGTCGCCGAGGAAGTCAGCGCGGTCAATGGCAAGCTGACGCTGCGCGGCGGCGCCCGGGTCGACGGGCGCGTCGAGAACGTGAACGGCGACTTCAGGCTCGAGGGCGCCACGGTCCGCGGCGGGCTCGGCACCGTGAACGGCGACGTGTTCGTGGGGGCGGGTTCGCGCGTTGACGGCGGCATCCTGGTCGAGAAGCCGAGCGGCTGGTCCTGGAACAGGTCGGACCGTCCGCGCGTGACCATCGAGTCGGGCGCGGTGGTGAATGGCACGCTCGAGTTCGAGCGGGAGGTCGACCTGCACGTCGGCGCCGGCGCCGTGGTCGGCCCGGTGGAGGGTGTCGCGCCGCAGCGGCACGCGCTGCCGTGAATTGAGCGGGCCCGGTCGCTCCCCCCCGGCACGCAGTGCTCCCCGCGCGCCCTTCGCCAGCGTAATCTGTCGGATCTATCCGACCGGGCACGCGGAGGGCGGACGTATGAAGACCAGGCCACGAGACCCCGGCAAGACGCCGGGGCTGCCGCCACCGCTGGCGCCGCCTTCCCGTGACGCCAACCCCTGGACGATGTCCGGAGGTGATGCCCCCGGCGCGGCCCGCCCGGCGGGCGCGACGCGCGAACCGGGGCGGCACCCCCGGTTTCCCGTCACGCCGGTCAGCCCGGTGAAGCCGCGCAAGACTCCCGTCGTGCCGATGGTCATCTTCGGCGTCCTCGGCATGGTCGCGTTGTCGACCGCCATCCGGGCGCTCGAGTCGGGAAGGCTCCAGGAGGCGATCGGCCCGATGCTGGTCGTGGCGTTCGTGGCCTTCGTGATGCTGCGGCGGCTGCGCAAGCACAAGGCATGAGGTGCGTGCTGCTGCCGTTGCTGTTTGTCGGGGCCGCCGTGGCGCAGGCGGAACCCTCGGCGACGCTCGAGGAGTACGTGGGCCTGCACGTCGGCAGTTTCAACAGCGCAGCGCAGGCCAGGCAGGACGCCCGCTACGACTTCGTCATCTGGCACGTCGCGGAGATCTGGCCCGACCCGCGTGACGACGAGCGCTGGCTCTATACCGAGAGCTGGATGGACGGCGCGCCCGCGCCCTACATGCAGCGCGTCTCGCGGCTGCGCGCGGAGCCCGACGGGACCATCGCAGTGCGCCGCTACACGCTGCCCGAGGCGCCGCGCTACGTCGGCGGCTGGCGGGACCCCCGGCTGTTCGATGCGCTCAAGCCCGAGCAGCTCTCCGAACTGCCCGGCTGCGGCGCCGTCGTCACGCGCGCGGGCGCAGGGCGCTTCGAGGGCGGCACGACCGGCAACCGCTGCCGCAATTCCTACAAGGGCGCGGCCTACGCGATCTCGCAGTCGGCGCTGACGGCCGACGAGATGCAGAACTGGGACCGCGGCTTCAACGAGCGCGGCGAACTGATGTGGGGGCCCGCCGCCGGCGCCTACCGCCTCCGGCGCGTGGGCGAGACGGGCGCCTGCGTGCAGCCGGTGCGCATGCTGGTGCATGGCGAGATCACGGACCGCAAGGCCTTCGGCGCCTACGTTCGCGCGATCGCGGAGTCGGGCCTGTATCCGAAGCACGGCGGCTACTACGAGGCGATGTCGCCGGCGCTCGAGGTGTTCGAAGGAACGCCGCCGCCGGGACGCGGCGTGATCATCGCGCGCTTCCCCTGCCTCGAGGCCGCGCAGCGCTTCTGGCGCTCGCCCGAGTATGCGGAGATCCGCAAGCTCCGCGAGGGCATCGCCGAGTTCGAGGTGCTGGTGCTGCCGGTGCCGCCGATCCCGAAGACGGCGCCCTGAAGTCGTGGCGCGCGCCGCTCCGGCCAGCGCCGGAGCGGCGGCTGTTCATTCCCGCAGTCCCGCGCGGCTCGTCAGGTAGACGGCGAAGGTGCCGAGCCAGTGGCCGCCCTCGTAGTGCTCGCCGGTGATGGCTGGCAGGGCGGCGTCGGCGTGCGCGCGTGCCGCAGCCATGAGTGCCGCGCGGCGCCGGTCCGTCGCGGGCAGACCGCTCGCGATGCCCTCCAGCATCCACGCCCGGCTGAGGTTCAGGCCGTCGATATGCGCGAGCTTGGGGTCGCTGCGGTCCGTGACGATGCCGGGCGGGAGCCAGCCGGCGCGGCCGTCCGCCGGGATGTCCGGCAGGAACTTCGCGAGCCACGGTGCGTACTCGTCGCGCGGCAGGATGCGGCGCATGAAGTCGGCTTCCGCGAGGCAGGGCGAGAGGAAGTCCTCGCCCGAGGGCTCGTAGGCGAGCGGGCAGTCGCGGTCATTGCCATAGTAGGCCCGGCCGCGAGCCTCCAGCAGGCGCACCATGCCGACGTCGCCGCGCACCTGCGCCCAGTCGGCCATCAACGCGAACGCGAACGCCGTCTGGCTGTGCTCGCCCGATCGGATCGGGTACTGCAGCTTCGGCAGCCACGACATGATGCGCTGCGCCGACTCGCTCTCGAGCGGCGCGAGGATGTCCGCCCAGTGACGCGCCTGCGGGTCGTCCCAGCCGCGCAGCTCGCCGGCGAGCGCCAGCAGCCACGCGAGCCCGTAGGGTCGCTCGAACGAGGCGCGCCCCGGCCCGCGCAGGTAGGCTACCTCCGCCGCGACGTTCGCGGGCGTCAGGCTGAGTGCGAGCGCCGCGCGGGCCTCGGCCTCCAATGGCGCGCCGGAAAACGTCCGCGCCAGCCGCGCGAGCAGCCAGTGGCCGTGCACGGACGAGTGCCAGTCGTAGCAGCCGTAGAACGCCGGCGTGAGCTCGCGCGGCGGTCGTGCGTCGCCGTCGGAGGCGAGCACGTGCGCGATCTTGTTCGGGTATTCGCGATGCACGCAGTCGAGCGCGAGCCTGGCGAATCGCGCCGCCGCGGCCGGGTCGAGCGACGGTGCGGCGGTCGTGCGGTCGACGGCGGTCGCGAACGACGGCAGCAGCAGCGCGATCAGCCAGGCTCCGGGGTGCTTCATCCGTGGATTCCTCATGCCGTTCACCGCCCCGCGGCGAACACGTGGACGCGGCGCGGCGCGAGCGTCGCCCTGCCCGCCACGACCCGCGTGCCGTGCAGGAGTTCCGTCGCGACGTCGAGCCCGTCGGCGCCCGGCATCGCGTAGTCGCGCAGTTCCTCGCCGCCCAGATTCGCGACCACGATCAGGCGCCGCTCGCCCAGCGCGCGCTCCCAGGCGACGACGTCGCTGCGGCCGGTGTCGAGTACGCGCACCGCGCCGCGGGCCAGGGCCGGCTCCGACTGGCGCAGGCGGATCAGCCGGCGGTAGTGGTTGAGAAGCGAGCCGGGATCGGCTTCCTGCGTTGCGACGTTGCGGCGCTCGTGGCCGGGCTGGAGCGGTTCCCAGGGCCGCGCCGCGGCCGTGAAGCCGGCGTTCGGCGCTGCGGTCCAGGGCATCGGGTTGCGGATCATCTCGTCGGGCTTGGCCCCGGTCTGTCCGATCTCCTCCGCGTAATAGAGGAAGGGCACGCCCGGCAGCGTCAGGAGCAGGCCGGCCGCGAGCCGCAGTCGGGCGTCGTCCTCGCGGAGCTCGCTCGCCACACGGTTCTGGTCGTGGTTGGTGATCATCGTGGCGTAGCGCCCGGCCGGATAGCTCGCGGCCACGTTCGCGACCGTGTAGGCGAGCTTGTCCGCGGTGCCGGACTTCGCCGCGTCCAGGATCGCCCCGGCGAGATCGAACTCGAAGGCGAGGTCGACGGCGTCCGCCTGCACGTACTCGCTCACGGTCTCGGTGCCGGTCCACACCTCGCCGACGGTCAGCGCGCCGGGTGCGACGTGCTTCACCTGCGACTGGAAGCCCTTGAGCCAGGCGACGGTCTCCGGCGTGTCGTTCATCGCGTCGCCATCCTCGACGAGGTGGCGGATGGCGTCGAGCCGGAAGCCGTCGACGCCCACGTCCCGCAGCCAGAACTCCGCGATGCGGTAGGCCTCGGCCGTGACCGCCGGGTTGCGGTAGTTGAGGTCGGGCATGCCGGACCAGAAGATGCCGAAGTAGTGCTGGCCGTTCATCTCCTGCCAGACCTGCTGTCCCCAGGGACCGCGCGTTTGCGGCACCCGGTCTGGCGGCACGAAGAGGTACCAGTCGCGCCAGGCCGGGTCGCCGCGCAGCGCCGCCTTGAAATTCGGGTGCTGCGAGGAGGAGTGGTTCAGCACGAGGTCCACGATCACCCGGATGCCGCGGCGATGCGCCTCGGCGAGCAGGCGCCGCAGGTCCTCGAGCGTGCCGTACAGCGGGTTGACGCCGTAGTAGTCCGTGACGTCGTAGCCGTGGTAGCTCGGCGACGGGCTGATCGGCATGAGCCAGATGCCGGTGATACCGAGGTCAGAGTTCGTGGCCGGATCGCCGTCGTTGAGGTAGTCGAGCCGGTCGATGAGCCCCTGCAGGTCGCCGATGCCGTCGCTGGCGAGCGGGCCCGTGGTCGAGTCGGCGAAGGAGCGCACGAAGATCTCGTAGAACACGCGGTCGTTCCACCATCCCGGCTGCGGCTCGGCCGCGGTTGCAGCGGGGGCCGCTGCTGCCCCGGCGCCTGGCGCCGGGGCGGGGCCCGGCCGCTCGAGCGGACTGCGGCAGCCCGTTCCCGCGAATGCCAGCAGCAGGATCCACGAAGCGCGTTGCATGGCGTGCATGTCCGATCTCCCCGATGTCAGCGAGTCAGCGTGCCGTCGGCGTCGAGCACCCGGCCGGGCTGCGTGCACCCCGGGGGCCCGCGCCGACCGGGCTGTTGCTCGATTGCGACAAAAGCCGCCGGGAGAGCCGTGCCGGGCCAGAAGCGGGAATCTCAAGCAGCCAGCGTTGCTTCCCGTGCCGGGAAGCGTGCATAATGCTTCCCGTTGTTGTGCATTATAGACAAGCAAGGCGTTGCAGCACGTAGCGGCCTCAATCGCCGCTGACGTCTATACTGCACCGCAGAAATCCTCAAACACGGGAGTTCGCGATGTACTCGAAAGTTCTGAAGGCCATGGTGGTGGCGACCCTCGCTGCCGCGCCGATTGCGGCGCAGGCGTGGGGCACGGGGTCGTGGGACACGACGCCGGGCGAGCAGAAGGGCGACTTCATCGTCCGCGGTGGCATTTCCCAGATCAATCCGCAGGCTGAGAACCTCCAGCCGGTGGGTCCCGTGGCGAACGTGCCGAAGTCCACGCTGGTCGTGGACAGCGACGTCAGCTTCACGTTCGACGTGACCTGGATGTTCAGCAACCACTTCGGCGTCGAGCTGCTGGCGGCCTGGCCGTTCACGCACGGCATCGACCTGAAGCCGTATGAGGGCGGCAAGATTCGCTTTGGCTACGTCGACGTGCTGCCCCCGACGCTGAGCCTGGTGTGGCGTCCCATGAGCGATGAAGCGACCTGGCAGCCGTACATCGGCGCGGGCGTGAATTACACGATGTTCAGCGGCGAGCACCTGCGTGCCGATGCGTTGTCGTCGGCGGGCCTGCAGCGGTCCAAGCTCTCGATCGACGACTCGATCGGCGCGGCCGGTGTCGTCGGCCTGGACGTGTTCCCGGGCGACGAAAAGAAGTGGTTCGCGAACGCGAGCGTCCGCTACATCCAGATCGAGCCTGACGCGGAACTGCAGGTCCCGAACGTGGCCACTCCCTCGGCGTCGGGCAGCAGCCGCGTGAAGCTCGGCACCGTCGACATCAACCCGATGGTCTACACCGTGGGCTTCGGCCGCCGCTTCGGCGCGGCGGCTCCTGAGCCGGTGGCTGCCCCGCCCCCGCCGCCGCCGCCGCCGCCGCCGCCGCCGGCCAAGTGCGCCGACAGCGATGGCGATGGCGTGTGCGACGAAGCCGACAAGTGCCCGAACACGCCGGCCGGCACGAAGGTCGACAAGGTCGGCTGCCCGCTCGAGCAGACGCTCAAGCTGCTGTTCGACTTCGACAGCGCCGAGTTGCGCCCCGAGTCGATCACCGAACTCGAGCGGCTGGTGAAGTTCATGGGCGACGTGCCGTTCGCGACGGCCCTGATCGAAGGCCACACCGACAGCGTGGGCAGCGATGCCTACAACCTGAAGCTGTCGGATCGTCGTGCGAAGTCGGTGTTCGACTACCTGACCTCGCGTGGCGTGGATCCGGCTCGGCTGAGCTCGATCGGCCACGGTGAGGCCAAGCCGATCGCCGACAACGCGACCGCCGAGGGTCGTCAGCTGAACCGTCGCGTCATGCTGATCCGCACGGATACGGGCATGTAAGCGACCTGCAGGCTCGAAGCCTGCCACGAGGCCCCGGGGCGCGAGTC
>Ga0209254_10000412_pt1 | contig 34089 bp, 25 predicted proteins | sample FrelakmetDIP11DI_FD_187148 | JGI IMG/M metagenome (GOLD analysis project Ga0209254, IMG submission 187148) | Freshwater lake sediment microbial communities from the University of Notre Dame, USA, for methane emissions studies - DIP11 DI (SPAdes)... | ecosystem: Environmental > Aquatic >... | reverse complement strand
AGACAACTGCCCCGGCGGCCGCTGGCCGAAAAGTCTGCCGCGGGGGTGGCCCGGCGCGAAGGAACGCCGTTCCTGACGATAGAAATGGGGGTGTGGTTCGAGGCTGACGAGTGCGCGCGATTCGAGATCAGCCGCCGACTGGTGGCGAGGTATTGCGAGGCAGCCGAGGGCGGTGAATCGGCGGTCGACCCCGAGCGGCCTTGCCTACCTCCGGCCGCGCGACAGCCGTCTCGCGTTCGATACCGCCTTGCGGTGGACCGGCGCCAGGCCCGCGGACAGCACGGAGGCCGGCCAGGTGAAGAGGAGGGGCAGCGCCGAGGGCATCGAGGCGGCGCGGAATGGCTGCTGGAAGAGGGTCGGGCTGAAAAACTGGTGCCAGAGCTGGAGCTGGACACGGGAGTACTCCACCCACATCGCGTACCAGCCCTGGGTGAACGCGATCAGCTTCTCGCTGCCCATCTGCGCGAACTCACGGCGATCACTGTGGCGGGGGCGGGCGCCAGCCTGCGCGAAGCGCGTCATGCGTTGTGCGACGACCAGCGGTGCCGCGAGCGAGAGGTCCGCGGTCTGCCTGGCCAGGCGCCGCGGCGCCGAACGGCGCGATGTCTTCATGGGTTGCTCCTGACACGATGATGGCGGTCGCGGCTTGCGAGGGCGCGGACTATCGCCGACCGATCCGGCCAGGGCAAGCGGCGCGCCCGGCCACGAGCCGGGACCGCGGCGCCGATCGATCGCCACTTTCCCATGGTAAAGTTGGGGCGCTTCCAACAATTGCATCGAGGCGGCCGTTGGATCTAGACCCGAACCTGCCCGCTGCAACGCTGCTGAAGCAAGGCGGCTGGTTCGGTGGGCTCCCGCAGGCGCTGCAGGCGCTCATCCTGCGGCGCTCGGTCGTCCGCTCCTTCCAGAAGGGTCAGCCGATCATCCGCGAGGGGGAACCGCCCAAGGGCATTTTCGCCGTGCTGGAGGGCCGGGTCCGCGCGCTCCGCCAATCGAACGACGCCGACGAGATCCTCATCCACGTCGGCGAGGCCGGGTTGTGGTTCGGCGAGTACGGCCTGCTGTCCGGCAAGCCGAGCATCGGCAGCGTTGTCGCCGATTGCCCGACCCGGGTGCTCATGCTCGCGGCGGCGGACTTCGAAGCGATCGTCGCGGAGGAGCCGCGCTACTACCGGCATTTCTCCAATCTGGCCATCGAGCGCTATGCGATCCTGTATCGGTACCTGGCCGAGGGGCCTCGCCTTTCGCCCGACGAGTGGCTGTGCACGCGGCTCGCGGACCTCGCGGTGCTGCGACGGCAAGACATCCCCGCGACGGGGACCGTGACCCTGGCGGTGTCACAGGCGGACCTCGCGACCATGATCCGCGTGTCGCGGCAGACGCTCAATGCGCTCCTGTCCCGCTTGCAGGCCTGCGGCCTCATCGACGTCGGCTTCCGGCGCATCTGCGTCTTGGACGAGGCGGGGCTGCGACGAGAAAGCCTGTCCGCTGCGCCGCAGGCCACCGCGCTGTCCGGCGTCGCGAGCCTGACCGACGCCTGAGCTGCCCGTGCACGACTCGCCGTCGCCCGCCCCTGGGGCCGCTCACGCCGGCCGGGTGGCCGCCGGACCCTGGCTGACGCGCCCCGTCGTCGCCTGGGCGCTGTACGACGTGGCGAGCTCCGCCTACCCGGCGCTGGTTGCCACCTATTTCGGCCTCTACTTCGTCAAGGTCGTCGCGGCGGACCGGCCGCAGGCCGCGACCTGGTGGGGGCTGCTGGCGGCGCTCACCCTGGTCGTCGCGGGACTGCTCGCGCCCTTCGTCGGCGCGCTGGCCGATCAGCGCAACCGACGCCTCGGCATCCTCGCGGCGGCGACCGTAGCCTGCTGCGCCGCCACGATCGCCATGGCGTTCACCGCCCGCGGCGGGCCGTGGCTTGCCGCGATCCTGTTCGTCGTGGCGCAGGTCGGCTACACGCTCGCCACGGCGATCTACGACTCGCTGCTCGTCGCGGTGGCGCGGCCGCCGCACCTGAATCGCGTGTCGGGCTTCGGCTGGGCGGTCGGACTGATGGGTGGCATCGCAGCGCTGTGTATTGCGATCCTGGTGATGCGCGGCGCGCCGGTCGGTAACCAGCCCGCAGTGCTCGGCCAGGTCTTCATGCTCAGCGGCGTCTTCATGGTGGTCATTGCGTTGCCGGCCATCGCGGCGATGCGGTCCTTCCTGGACCGATCGGCCGCGGGGTCTTCCTCGCGGGCCGCGCGCGCCCCGTTTGCCGCCGTCGTCGGCACCCTGCGCAGCTGGCGCCACCACCGGGCGGCGTTGCGCCTGCTGGGTGGCTACTATCTGATCAACGACACGCTCGTGACGCTGACCTTTTTCATCGCGATCGTGTTCCAGGCGCGTTACGGGCTCGACTTACAGGGACTGCTCTGGCTGAGCCTGCTGTTTCACGTCGTCGCCATACCCTCGACCTGGCTGTTCGGGCACCTCGCCGACCGCTGGCAGGTCCGCGGGACGGTCCACCTGCAGATCGCGATCCTCTGCGCCGCTCTGGTGCTGCTGGCCGTCGGCTCGGGCGGGTATCTGCCGGTCGTGATCGTGGTCCTGCTTGGCCTCGTCTTCGGTTCGCTCCAGGCGCTGTGCCGATCCTGGTTCGCCCTGCTGACACCGGCCGAGCGGGCGGCCGAGTTCTTCGGCTTCAATGCGGTGGCGGGCCGGCTCTCCGCCGCGCTCGGGCCGCTGACCTTCAGCGCCGTCGCGGCGCTGACCGGCAGCCAGCAGGCCGCGGTGCTGTCGCTGATCCTGTTCCTCGTGCTGGGCGGAGTGGCGTTGCGCGGAGTGCCGACCGATGCGTCAGGGAGCCGAAATGGCCACTGACGGCGTGCGACCGACGGCCGAGGGGATTACCGCGACGCCGGCCTGGCATTCGCTCGAGCCCGCGGACGCCTGCGTCCGACTGGCCAGCAGCCCCGAGGGGCTGACATCCGCCGAGGCGGAGAGCCGCCTGCGGCAGCACGGTCCGAACGTCCTCGAGCGCGTCGGCGGCGAAGGCCCGTTGCGCATTCTCTGGCGGCAGATCGACAACCCGCTGATCTGGGTCCTGCTCGCATCCGCGGTGGTTGCGGTCGCGCTCGGCAAGGTAACCGACGGCCTGGTCGTGCTCGCGGTCGTCGTGCTCAACAGTCTCATCGGCTTCGTCCAGGAGTTCCGCGCGAGCCGGGCCATCGAGGCGCTTCGCGGCATGGTGCCGGAGTACGCCATCGTGCTGCGCGACGGTGCGAGGCACACCGTGCCGGTGGCCGACCTCGTGCCCGGGGACATCGTGCTGCTGGCCTCGGGCGACAAGGTCCCGGCGGACCTGCGGCTGGTGGCCGTCAAGAACCTGCGGATCGAGGAGGCGGCGCTGACCGGCGAGTCCGTTCCGGTCGAGAAATCGCTCGGCGCCGTGGCCGCGGAGACGGCGATTGGTGACCGCGCGCCGATGGCGTTCGGCGGCACCCTGGTGACCTATGGCACCGCCACGGGCGTGGTGATTGCGACTGGTACCGGGACCGAGCTCGGGCGCATCTCGACGCTCCTCCAGGAGACCACCGACCTCGAGACGCCGTTGACCCGCGCCCTGGGCACCATCGGCAGGTACATCGCGCTGGCCGTCGTCGCCGTGTCGACCGTCATCCTGACCATCGGCGTGGTCCGCGCCACGAACGCGGGGCTGCCGCTGCTCGAGTCTTTGCGCGAGACCCTGACCTTTGCGATTGCGCTCGCCGTCGGCGCGATCCCCGAAGGCCTGCCGGCGATCGTCACGATCTCGCTGGCCATCGGCGTGCAGCGGATGGCGAGCCGGCGCGCGATCGTCCGCCAACTGCCCGCGGTCGAGACGCTCGGCTCGACCACCGTCATCTGCTCGGACAAGACCGGGACCCTGACGCGCAACGAGATGACGGTGGTGGAGGTGTGGACGCCGGCCGGCGGACCCTGCCAGGTCGAAGGGGTCGGGTACGCGCCGGTCGGCGGATTCCGGCGCGGCGCGGGCGAGGCCGGGCCGGCGGCCGCGGACGTGCGGCTGCTGCTGCTCGATGCCGCCCTCTGCAGCGATGCCTCGCTGCGCGAGCACGCAGGCCAGTGGACCATCGCGGGCGACCCGACGGAGGGCGCGCTCGTCGTGGCCGCGGAGAAGGCCGGAGTCGCCGTGGAGGAGGCACGCCGCCAGCACGCGCGGCGCGACGCCATCCCGTTCGAGGCCGAGAACCAATTCATGGCGACCCTGCACGACACGCCCGACGGGCGCCGTCGCGTCGTCGTCAAGGGCGCGCCCGAGGTCGTGCTGCGACGCTGCGGCGACGGCCCGGACGGCGTCGACCACGCCGCGCTGCACGCCGAGGTCGAGCGAATGGCCTCGGGCGGGATGCGGGTGCTCGCGCTCGCCGAGAAGCCCTGGGGCGAGCGCCACCCTGACCTGCGCCTGGACGACGTGACGGGAGGGCTGCGCTTCCTGGGACTGATCGGGATGATCGACCCGCCGCGTCCCGAGGCGATCGCAGCGGTGCAGGCCTGCCAGAGAGCGGGCATCACCGTGAAGATGATCACTGGTGACCACAGGGCCACCGCCCAGGCGATCGGCCGGCAGCTCGGGCTGGCCAACGAGGGGGCGGCCGTCGCGGGCTCGTCGCTCGACGGCCTCTCCGTTAGCGACCTCCGCGAAGTGGCGCAGTCGACCTCGGTGTTCGCCCGCGTGGCACCGGAGCACAAGCTGCGCCTCGTCCAGGCCCTGCAGGCCGCCGGCCACGTCGCTGCGATGACCGGGGACGGGGTCAACGACGCGCCCGCGCTCAAGCAGTCCGACATCGGCGTCGCGATGGGCATCACGGGGACCGCGGCCTGCAAGGAAGCGGCGGATGTCGTGCTCACGGACGACAACTTCGCGACGATCGTCGCCGCGGTGGAGGAGGGGAGGCGCGTCTACGACAACCTGATCAAGAGCCTCGCCTTCGTGCTGCCGACCAACCTGGGACTGGCCCTGATCCTGATCTTTGCCGTGCTGTTCTTTCCCTTCGATCCACAGACGCGCCTCTTGCTGCTGCCGATCGAGCCGGTACAGATCCTGTGGATCAATCTCGTTGCGGCGGTCGCGCTCGCCTTGCCGCTGGCCTTCGAGGCGAAGGAGGCGGACGTGATGCAGCGGCCGCCGCGTGATCCCAACGCACCGGTGCTGTCGGGCTTCGTGATCTGGCGCACCGTCGTTGCCGCGCTGCTGATGACGGCCGGCGCGATTGCGCTGTTCTCATGGGAATACGGGCAGTACATGGACGACGGCGCCTCCCATGAGGCGGCGCTCGCCGAGGCCCAGACGATCGCCGTCACCACCGTGATCATGTTCCAGATCTTCTACCTGCTGAACAGCCGCTCGCTGCGCGCCTCGGTGGGCGCGACGAGCAACCCGACGGTCTATCTCGGCATCGCGACGGTGCTGCTGGCCCAGGCCGCATTCATCTTCGCGCCGCCGCTCCAGGCGGTGTTCGGCAGCGCGGCGCTGGATTGGGACGATCTCGTCGTCGCGGCGCTCGTCGGGTTTCTCATCGCCCCCGTCATCGCGGTCGAGAAGTGGTTCCTGCGTCGCTGGGCGTTGCGTCGGGGGCAGATCTGAGTCGGGCCTCAGCGCAGCTTCAACGTTGCGGAGGGCGCCTCGCCGTAGAGAGCGGTGTAGCTGGCCGCGAAGCGCCCGAGGTGGAAGCAACCGCTGTCGGCCGCAATCCGGGCAACCGTGGTGTCGTCCGGCCGGCCGGCCAGCAGGGCGCGGCGGGCGCGCGCCAGGCGCATCAGGGTCAGCAGTTCTTTCGGATTGGCACCGTAGGTCTCGACGAAGGCGCGCTCGAGCGTCCTGACGCTGGCCCCGACATACTCACACACCTGCGTCACCTGTATGGGCTGGCTCAGATGCCCCTCGAAGAAATCGCGGGTACGTTTGACGAGCCTGAGCCGTCGCTGCAGCGACCCGGGCTCGGGTCCTCCGGTCGTGTCGACGGCCGGCAGCGTGGCGGCGAAGGCGGCGGTCAGGGTCTCCGCGACCACCAGGCCTGCCGCGGTCGCGTCCAGGATGTCGGGGTCGCCCCGCTCCATCGCGTGCAACGTCTCGAGCGCGTCGTCGACGGTCTGCTGCATGCGTTGCTGCTGGGCCGCATCCAGGTGAGGGAAGGTGGTGGCCGAGCGCAGCGCCACACCAGTCTGCTCGAGCGTGAGGCGGGAGACCTGGAAACCCATCCACCGCGTGTGCGGAGCGAGCCGGTAGTGGAGCTCGCTGCGTTCGGCGAGCGCCACGACGGCCGCACCGCGGACTAGGGTGCCATTGAGGTGGCCCACGTCCGCTTCGGAAGTTACGAACCCCAGCACGATGCGGTCGGCCGGCATGCCACCGCACGCGAGCAGGGGCAGGTTATAGGCGCCGTAGTCCAACACACGGCCGCCAAGATCCGCGTGCACCAGATCACCCACGAAACGTCCGCTCGTCAGCTGGACGTGGTCTATCGCCCCCCCGCGAACGGCCTCGTCGAGGGCGTCCGGGCGAAAGGAATCGAGCTTCAGGCTGCTGACTGATGTGCAGTGGGAGCGGGCGGTCACGTGAGCCTCGGATCGGGTCCTTCTGACGCAGTCTCTCCGCAAATTAGAACGTTCCGATAAACCGATGTTCTGCCTGTCCGCAGCATCGCAAAACCTCGTGCCGGCCGCAGGCCGTCATCGGGCGACAGAAAATTCACACGCAAGCCCAGGCTATTCAGGCTTCAGAGGACCAGTCTACGAAATACTCGCGAATTCGCGCTGGCGAGAACGACGCCTCGTCCCGTCTGCGTTCGCATCCGGGGTCCCCCGGGTTACCGCCGCCCGGGTGACGCACCATCCTAGTGCGCAACAGAACGGTCACCCGGGTTGGCGAATATTGGATTTACACGAATAGCTGAGTACCCGACTATGTCTTTCCCGTCGACCGAACGGGTGTTGTTCCATTAGGGACGCTCTGATGAAGTCATCCCTCGTCATTCCCGCGAAAGCGGGAATCCACGAAATTCAGCAACATGGACCCCCGCCTTCGCGGGGGTGACGGGTTTTTCAGAGTTGTCTTAGCGTTCGTTTCCGGTATCCACCTTAAGGAGTGCACTACCAATGGCTCACCGAACCTTTCTGCCAAGACTCGCCGCAGCCGGACTGCTGCTGCTCGGCACTGCCGCCCAGGCGGCCGACAAGCCCAACATCCTCGTCATCTGGGGCGACGACATCGGGACCTGGAACATCAGTCACAACAGCCGCGGCATGATGGGCTACCAGACCCCGAACATCGACCGCATCGCCAAGGAAGGCGTGGCGTTCACCGACTATTACGGCCAGCAGAGCTGCACGGCCGGCCGCGCCGCGTTCCTGGGCGGCAACGTGCCGGTGCGCACGGGCATGACCAAGGTCGGCCTGCCCGGCGCGAAGGAAGGTTGGCAGAAGAGCGACGTCACTATCGCCACGGTGATGAAGAGCCTCGGCTATGCCACTGGCCAGTTCGGCAAGAATCACCAGGGCGACCGCGACGAGCACCTGCCGACCAACCACGGCTTCGACGAGTTCTTTGGCAATCTCTATCACCTGAACGCTCAGGAGGAGCCGGAGAACGAGGACTACCCGAAGAACCCCGAGTTCCTGAAGAAGTTCGGGCCGCGCGGCATCATCCACTCCTGGGCCAATCCGGACGGCACGCAGAAGATCGAGGACACCGGCCCGCTCAACATCAAGCGCATGGAGACGGTCGACGAGGAGACCCTCGCTGCCGCCAAGGACTTCGTCCAGCGGCAGGTGAAGGCCGGCAAGCCGTTCTTCACGTGGTGGAACGCCACGCGCATGCACTTCCGGACCCACGTCAAGGCGGCGAACCGCGGCATTTCGGGTCAGGACGAGTACTCCGACGGCATGGTGGAGCACGACCGGCACGTGGGCGAGCTGCTCAAGCTCGTCGATGACCTCGGCATCGCCGACAACACCATCGTCTTCTACTCGACCGACAACGGCCCGCACTACAACACCTGGCCCGATGCCGGCACCATGCCCTTCCGCAGTGAGAAGAACTCGAACTGGGAGGGTGCCTACCGCGTCCCGGCCTTCGTCCGCTGGCCCGGCCACTTCCCGGCGGGCACCACCCTCAACGGCATCGTCTCGCACGAGGACTGGCTGCCGACCCTCGCGGCAGCTGCCGGCGCGCCCGACATCGCCGAGAAGTTGAAGGCTGGCGTTGAGCTGAACGGCCGCAAGTACCGCAACTACGTCGATGGCCGCAACCTGCTCGACTACCTGAGCGGCAAGGCGAAGGAGTCGCCGCGAAAGGAGTTCATCTACGTCAACGACGACGGCCAGATCGTGGCCATGCGCTACGACGCCTGGAAAGCGGTCTTCCTGGAGAACCGCGGCGTGGCCTTCGGCGTGTGGCGCGAGCCCTTCACCGAGCTGCGGGTGCCGCTGCTGTTCAACCTGCGTCGTGATCCGTTCGAGCGGGCCCAGCACAACTCGAACACCTACAACGACTGGTTCCTGGATCGGGTCTTCGTGCTGGTGCCGATGCAGCAGATGGCCGGCCAGTTCCTCATGAGCATGAAGGACTATCCGCCGAGCCAGACGCCGGGCTCGTTCAACCTGGAGAAGATCCAGAAGCAGATCGAAGCTGCAACCGGCGGAAAGTGACGGGTTGATCGTCTCGCGGGGCGCTTCGTTGTCGAAGCGCCCCGCACTTTTCTTACCTCCTTTTGGCCGTTATCAGGAAGATGACAATGAAAGCGGCGACAAGGCGATCGGGAGTCTGCGCCAGGCACCTCATCCTCGTGCTGCTCGTGCTGCTCGTGCTTTTCGTGAATGGCGCGCCGCTGGCGTGGGCGAGCGATGTACTGCCCTCGTGGAACGACACGGCGGCCAAGAAGGCGATCGTCGCCTTCGTGGACAAGGTGACCACGCCGGGATCGCCCGACCTCGTCCCGCCCGCCGAGCGTGTCGCCGTGTTCGACAACGACGGGACGCTGTGGAGCGAACAGCCGATGTACGTCCAGCTCGCCTTTGCGCTCGATCGCGTCAAGGCGCTGGCGCCGCAACATCCCTATTGGAAGGACAAGCCGCCGTTCAAGGCCGCGCTCGAGGGCGACATGAAGGCCCTGGCGGAGTCCGGCGAGCACGGCTTGCTGGAGCTGGTGATGGCTACGCACGCCGGCAACACCACGGAGGAGTTCGCCGCGATCGTGAAGGACTGGCTCGCGACGGCGAGGCACCCCAAGTCCGGCCGGCGATACACCGAGATGGTCTACCAGCCGATGCTGGAGTTGCTGGCCTATCTGCGGGCCAACGGCTTCAAGACCTTCATCGTCTCGGGTGGCGGCGTCGAGTTCATGCGCCCCTGGGCGGAGCAGGTCTACGGCGTGCCGCCGGAGCAGGTCGTCGGCAGCAGCATCAAGACCAGATACGAGGTCCGCGACGGCAAGCCCGTGCTGGCGCGCCTGCCGGAGCTCAACTTCATCGACGACAAGGCGGGCAAGCCGGCCGGCATCAACCAGCACATCGGTCGGCGGCCGATCGCGGCCTTCGGCAACTCCGACGGCGACTTCCAGATGCTGGAGTGGACGACTGCGGGTGGGGGCGCGCGCCTCGGCCTGATCGTCCATCACGACGATGCCGAACGGGAGTATGCCTATGACCGCCAATCGCACGTTGGGCGGCTCGATAAGGGCCTCGACGAGGCCCCGCAGCGCGGCTGGTTGGTGGTCAGCATGAAGGACGACTGGAAGCAGATTTTCCGGGCGGACGGCAGTGCCCTTCGGGATTGAACGGCCGCCCCACCGGCCTGCTTTTCCGCCCGCTCGATCCGCACCGGCGGACGGAATCTGGGCGCCGGAGTACGAGGAACGTTGCGTCCATTCCGCGCCGATGGCGCCGGGGCCGCGGTTCAGCAGGGCTTGTCCGACCGCGTTTCGAGCCTGCGAATCGCCGCGTGCCACGAATTGGACGCGCGAGAGGCTGGGCAGGACAATCGGCGCGCGGCGGCGGTGCCGTCGCGATTGCAGGATACGATGCCATGCGCGAACGCGCTGGGAGGCAGCATGGGCAAGCCCGATAAACTGTTCAACAAGTTCACGAACAGAAAGAAGCGCTCCGAATCCGACTGCGCCGTCGTACAGGAGATAGTGGACTTCTATCAAACCTCGGCCGACGACGCCCAGCGCAAGGAATCGCTGAAGTGGCTTTTCAAGACCATGGAGGATAAGGACACGACGGAGATCGTGCGTACGAGGATTGCGTTCCTGCTGAAAGCCATGCAGGACACATTGCCCGGCAAGAAGCGCTTCCGCCTGGAGAAGTACGAACGCAAGGTGGAGGCGAAGAAGAGCGGTCGGGCGAAGAAGGCCACCTCCAAGAGCGCAGTCGCCGAAGCACGCATCGAGCGGAAAAAGAAGGAGAAAGAACCAGGGCAAGGTGCCTGAGCGGTCTTCTCTCGCCCGGCTCAGGAGGCGGGGATTCAGGCCACCACCGCGTCGATTGCCAAATTGACAGCTGACAGCCAGCTGGCGACGCCGATGACTCATGGATGGCCGTTCGACCAGAGGAAAAAGGGCGTTTATGCGACCCCTACTCCAGGGGCGCGCCCGGCGCCTCGCTCGTGGTGACGGCCTTTTCCAGGTGCACCAGCACCGCGCGCTGGAGGGCGCGGTCGTGGTCGGCATGCTGCGCCAGCAGCCCGGCGGTCGGGCGGATCTGGTCGTCGTCGATCACCTGATAGCCCGCGGGGACGGGCACGCGATCGATGCAGCGCTCGAGCACGTCGTCGAAATTGAAGGTGATGATCGAATCCAGGTTCGGCGAGTGCCACGCCGCGAGCGCGAAGGTGCGGATCTCCTTCATCAGCGGCGCGGCCTCGAGCTGATCCTCGGCGCTCGTGTTGCTCAGCGCCGAGAGTGTGGTCAAGGTCGTCTACAGCAGCCAATCGCCCACGCCCATGGCCTGATCCTTTGCGCGATGAGTGTCAGACCCTCAGCAGCATCTGCATCAGATTCGGCATCCCGCGGCCCTGGTGGTAGCGGTCGCGGCCGAGGTCAATGCAGCAGTCGAGCAGGATGCGCTTGACCTCGTCCGGCCGGCCGCGGAATTCGCGCCGCACCGACAGGAAGGCCGCGAGCAGCCCCGACACGTGCGGCGCCGCCATGCTGGTGCCGCTCTCGAAGAGATAGTGGCCGGCATTGCCCGCGCGCCAGTGCGAGTTGCACGACAGGATCCGCTCGCCTGGTGCCACCACGTCGGGCTTGGTGCGGCCGTCGGCCGTGGGCCCGCGCGACGAGAACGGCGAGATGCCGTACAGGTGGGGCCGGTCGGCGTTGACCGAGCCGACCGCGATGCACTCCTCGAGGTTGGCCGGGTCGCCGACCGACATCGGCGAGTTGATCTCGACCTCGCCGTCGCGCGTCTGTACCTGGAGCTGGCCTTCGTTGCCGCAGGCCACGACCACCAGCACGCCATTGCGCCAGACCCGGCGCAGCTCGGCGCAGATCGGCGAGAAGCCGCAGCCATACACCGTGTGGTCGAAGGGGCCGCCCAGGCTCAGGTTGACACAATGGACCGCCAGGCCCCCGGTGACGTCCTCGTTCTGCTGCGCGATGTGGTCCAGCGCCTTGATGATCCAGGCATCCTCGCCCTGGCCATCGTTGTCGAGCACCTTGTAGACGATGAGCCGGGCCTGCGGCGCCACGCCGCGCAGGTCGCTCTCGCCGTTGGGGCCGACTACCTTGCCGCGCGCCGACTGGCCGGCAATGATCCCCGAGACATGCGTACCGTGGCCATCGCTGTCCTTGGCGTTTTTCAGCAGCTTCGGCGGGCCGGGCTGGGTGCAGTCGTAGACTGCGGCGATCACGCCGGCGAAGTGCGGGTGATCGGCCTGGATGCCGGTGTCCAGAACTGCCCAGGTGATGCCGGCACCGTTGGCACTGAAGCTGGCCAGCGCGGCGTCGGCCTTGATCGTACCGAGCGAGCGCCGATCGGTGAGCTTGGACTTGCGCGAGCTCTGCCACACGGCATAGACGCGCAGGTCGCGGTGCCGGGCACCGACCTGCTGCAGTTCGTCGGCGGTTAGGCGCGCAGCGACGAAGCGGCGCAGCGGGTCGATGCGCGCCGCGGCCTCGTCGCTGACGATGTTGTGCAGCTGGGCCGCAGCGTTGGCGATGCGGTGTTCGAGCCGCAGGTCGGCGCTGCCGTTGCCGTTGCCGGTGGCGCTGCGCAGCGCGGCGCGCTCCTGGTCTTCGCGCGCCTGGGTGGCCTCGCGCGTCTCGCCCAGGGCCCGGTAGCCCGGTTCCAGCACTTCGATGAGCACAGGGTGGCGCTCCTGCGGCTCGGCGCCCAGGCGCTCGGCCACGTCGCGCGCGATGACGAATCGGGCCATCGAGTCCATGCGCATCACGCTGTTGACGACGCGCCGCACGCTCGGGTGCGTGAGGTAGCCGACCGCCGAGTGCGGGTTGAAGCCCCACAGCCGCCGCGTCTGCGCGTTGACGATGATCTCGTCCTGCACCCGCGTGCCCGTGACGCTGGGCGCGAAGTCGTTGGCGATGCCCTTGTCCAGCGCCACCGGGTCCAGCGGATCGGCAAAGTTGTGCCAGCGCGGCACCTGCAGCGGGACGCTGGGCGGGGTTGGGTCGAGGAAGTCCTGCACCTCCTGGATGCCCAGCGGCGAGCCGATCGTCACCAGCGCATCCAGGCGCTGCCCTCTGGACTTCAGGGTCGAGAGCACCTCGTAGGCAATGATGGATCCCTGGCTGTGGGCCACCAGCGTGATCGGCCGCTGGCCGGCGGCGGTCAGCTCGTCGCGCAGGCGTTTCTGGATCCGCTCGCGCATGCCCGGCGCGAAGAAGTAGGCCGCGGTATCGGCGATGAATGCCTTCAGGAAGGCCTGGCTGATCGGCCGGCGCGCCCAGGCCGGCAGCGGCAGCACCTTCTTGCCGGGGCCACCCTTGCGCGCGTCCGGCCCTTGCGGCGGCGCGCCCAGCTGCTCGAGCAACCGGGCCTCGAAGGCGTGCACCTGCGCATTCGTGTCGGCGACGAGCCGCGTGCGCCAGGCATCGGGCGCCTGCGCGGCTGCGGCACGCTTGCCCTTGGCCGACGGCGAGGCCGGGGCCTTGGGCGGGTGCACCAGGTCGCACCAGTAGGCCATGCGGCTGCGCTCGCCGAGCTCGCAGCCGAACAGCGCCAGGTCCCACTGCTGCTTGATCTGCTCGCGCGGCGGATGCTGGCCGATGCCGTGGACGTAGATGACCAGCGACTGTTCGGACCCGGTGTCGCTCTTGCTGACTTTCTTGCGTGTGGCCATGGCCGTTCCTCCCCGTGCGACTTCACCTCGACGATGCCACGCCGAGGGGCCGGGCTGTCAAGACCTAGTGTCGGAACCGCAACGCCGTATCGGCCGTTACCTCGAGCGGCAGGGGTTGCTGGACCGGGACGCGGAGAACAGCTATCTGGCCGGCGATGACCTCGAGGCCGAGCCGATGGAGCAGCTGCTGGGTTCGTCTATTAGCTACCGCATCGCCATTGGGCCGCAGCAGGGCCGCAAGGGGTTCACGCTACAGGCGCTGCCAGCGTTTGAAGAGCCATTCGATGGTGGGGTCGGGAAGGTCGCTGGACTTTCCCTATACGCCGGCATCGCCGCGCGGGTGGATGAACGCAAGAAGCTCGATCGGCTGTGCCGCTACATCAGCCGCCCAGCGGTGGCGGAGCAGCGGCTGTCGCTCACGCCAAACGGTAACGTGCGATACCAATTGAAGATGCCTTACCGCGACGGTACGACGCACGTCTTCTTCGAGCCGCTCGATTTCATGGCGCACATCCCTGTGCGCCACCCTTCGGGCGACCTGCGGTCGTGCAAATCGGCGTTCCTGCCGATTTGTCATCGCCCGGTTGGCGGCTTTGGTACCCAGGCCCCGGATCAACCTGACTCGATTCCATGGGGTATTCGCGCCGAACAGCAAACACCGCGCGCGGGTGACACCGGCCAAGCGGGGCGAGCGTCGCCGCCGCGCAGCACTACGTCGCCGCAAGCGCCTTCAGTTGGCTGAACACGGCGAACAGGCGTTGCTTGCGTTCGTCGTGCTCGACGTGGCCAATGCTGCGCTCGAGGTCGGCCAGCGTCGACTGAAGTTTCCAGAGTGCCGCGCCCTCCGCGATTACGTCCGGCAGTAGCTCCTCGGCCTTGTCGGCATCACCTCCGTCGAACGCGGCTCCAAGCAGGGTCGCTCGAAGCCACTCGTCGAGGGAACCGCGGTACCGTGCCCGCTCGCAGGCCGCCATCACGAGATGCAGGGTCGACTGCGCGCGGCCCTCGTCCCCCTTGCGGCCGCGCTGTCGGTAGAGGCGCGGCAGATTGCTCGCGCAGTAGTATTCGTTCAAGTCGAGCTGCATTCCTTGCTCATAGCTGTCGATAGCCTTCGAAAGATAGCGAAGTCTTTCCGTGGCATCGGTGGCGGATTCCATTAGGCGCTTATAGCGACCTCCGAGCAGCCCCAACCGCTCCGGCGACGGTCCGGCAGTTCGGACGAGTTCCTCAAGGGCGCCAATGGCGTCGGTCAAGCGACCCGTGGCGGACACCGCGAGCGCACGTTGCTCTTGAACTTCTGCCATGCTGCGCGTCTGCTCTGGCAACTGGTCGACGAAAGTCAGCACATGCTTCCAGTCATCAGGCCTGTCGACAGCGCCCACCAACGTGCGCAGCAGCGTCAACGCAACCACGGGGTGCATGGTGGGCCGCAGCTCGGTCGCGACCAGATGCAGTGCCTTGCTCATGCGCTCCTTTCTCGGCAGGCTGCGGATCCCGCGTACCGTGGCTTGGAACGAGGACAGGGCCTCGAGTTGCCTGCGCATCGTCGACGCCGCCTCCGGAGTCGGCCCCGCCGGATAGCCGGGCAGACACTCGTGCATCGGTCCGCGCCCGTCCTTGAGCTTGGCGATACCGTCCTTGATCGCCGCCTGGATCGCCGCTGCGGTGTTGGCCGAAATCTCACCGTCCGGGAGCGGAAAGCGCACCATACGCATCTGCGCCACGTCAAACACCTGTTTCGACCAGTCGGCGGCAAGCAGCACGCAGCCGCTATCGCGCGAGGCGTGACGAATGCCCACCTCGTAGTACACGTTGGCGTTCGGAATGGTCATGTCGGCGAGCACCAGGTCCGCGAAGTACAGGCGCTCGAGCATTTCCTTGATGATTAGCGCGCCGAGGTCCTGGTCGGCTCTTACCGGCTCGTAGCCCAGCGCGGTAATCACAGGCACGTAGGCACGATCCCACAGGGCGTTGAAGTCGATCTCGGCCGGCCCCTTGCCGGCCTCCGCCTGAGATGGCTTCCGTCCATACGGCATGACCATGAAGCACAGCGGCTTCACCATACTGGGACTCCCTCGGACGATGGACTGCGATCCATGCGGACCACTCGCCACGTACAGGGCGAGCGAAGGAAAACTGGCTGAGCATAACGCAACCGACTGAGGGGTCAAGGACGGGAGCGTGCGGCTCGGCTTCCGCAGCCACGCAGCGCCGGTTCGGACTTGAAACGATGGCGGTGTCGGCCATGACCGGCTGGACCGAGAGTGCGAAGCCGGCGCCCAGCGCGCTGACGAGAAAGTTGCGCCGGTTCATGGGCGGCGTTTCGGGAACGAGGGTTTGGTATTAGGCGATCTCGGTTCCTTTGACTACGATGAAACGTGGCTTCCGCCACCCGGAAGGCTTCCGCGAGAGAAGCCAATCGAGCATTCCCGACACACACCAATTGAAGGAGGCTTCACATGGCAATCGACACGCATATCAAGTTTGACGGCATCGACGGCGAGTCCACGCACAAGGACCACAAGGGCGAGATTGCGGTGCTGTCGTGGAACTGGAACGTCTCCGCCAGCACCTCTGCAGGTACGGGCAGCGGCCGGGTCGGCAAGGCGTCGCCGGGCGACTTTGTGTTCACTCATATGTACGACAAGGCTTCGCCCAAGCTGGCCAAGACCTGCGTTCAGGGCACCGCGCTCAAGGAGGTCTACCTGACTGCGCGCAAGTCGGGCGAAGGTCAGAAGGATTTCATCAAGGTCACCATGAAGGACGTGTTCATCGCGTCCGTCCAGGAGAATGCCGACGACACCGGCCTGGGCGAGGCGGTCACGCTGAAATACAGCAGCATCAATTTCAGCTACAAGCCGCAGACCGCCAAAGGCACCTTGGGTGATGAAGTCGCCATGTCCTGGGATGTGAAGGCCGGCAAAGTCACTTGAGATGAGGATTGCCGAGCCGCCGCTCGCCGAGGCGCTGGCGACGGCCATCGATCACCTGAAGCACGAGCGTCTGGACAGCGCCGAGCCGGCGCTTGTCCGCGTGCTCGAGCGCTGGCCCGGCCAGCCCGACGCCCTGCACTTCCTCGGCGTGCTGCGTCACGCGCAGGGCGACACCGGGGCCGGCATCGAATGCATCCGCGCGACGCTGGCCAGCCTTCCCGAACATGCCGGGGCCTGGAACAACCTGGGCAACCTGCTCCTGCTGGATGGCCGGGCAGATGAGGCGGTCGAGGCTTATGCCAACGCCGTCCGCTACGCGGGGGATGACCGCGAATCGGCCCTCGCGCTCAACAACCTGTGCTGCCTGCACCGCCGGCTGGGCGCGCTGGGCGACAGCGAACTCGCCGCCCGTCAGGCCATCGAGCGCGCGCCGGATTTCGGCGACGCCTGGTACAATCTGTCGCTCACGCTGCTCAAGCTGGGCCGCGTGCACGACGGGCTGGTGGCCAACAGCCGCGCCGTCGCGCTCTGGCCCCAGAACGCCCAGCCGCGCCATGAAGTGATTCGCGCCCTGTTGCTGCTGGACGAGCGCGAGCGCGCGGCTGAATTGCTGCGCGACTGGCTGGCCGAGGACGCCCACAACCCGGTCGCCCGTCACCTGCTCGCCGCCTGCGGCGGGGAGGCGGCACCGGATCGGGCCAGCGACCGCTATGTCGAAGAAGTGTTCGACGGCTTCGCGGCCAGTTTCGACGCCAAGCTGGAAGACCTGGGTTACCGCGCCCCGGCGCTGGTGACGGCGGCGCTCGAAGCCGTGGCCGGGCCGCCCGCCGCCGTGCTCGACTTGTGCGACGCCGGCTGTGGCACCGGCCTGTGCGGACCCGGCCTGCGACCCTGGGCGCGCAGCCTGAGCGGCTGCGACCTGTCGGTGGGCATGCTGCGCCGCGCCGAAACGCGCAAGCTTTACGACCGCTTGCACCAGGCGGAGCTGACCTACTACCTGGCCACCCAGCCGGCCACGTTCGACGCCGTCGTTTCGGCCGACACGCTGTGTTACTTCGGCGTGCTCGACGACGCCGTTCAGGCAGCGCACCGAGCCTTGCGCCCGGGCGGCTGGCTGATCTTCACGGTCGAGGCGCTGACCGACGGCGAGCCGAATAGCCACCGCCTGCAAACCAACGGCCGCTACGCGCACAGCCAGGCCTACCTGCGCGCAGTCATGGCCGAAGCCGGTTTCGAACGCATGGACCTGCGCGCCGACACGCTGCGCATGGAAGCCGGCGAGCCGGTTGCAGGCTGGGTAGTCAGCGGCCGGAAACCAACCGGATAGCAGCTGCGAGGCAAGTTCGCCAGGCTCGGTGCGCTGATACGGAAGAGGCCGAGAACGACTTGCTGGCGCTGGGGATAGCCGCATCTGCGGCGAGCGGGTCACCGAGGTGCGGCGCGTGAGCTTCGCCCCCGGCGCGGTGGGCATCGCGCGGTGAGCGACGGTGGCCCACTTCAGCGGACCGCCGCGACCACCATCTCCACCAGCGCATCGGGGTTGCCGGTGACGCCATGCGCGCCCGCCTGCACGGCGCTCGGCGCGAGCGTCGCCGCCATGCCGACGGTGGTGTAGACGAAATAGGGCGTGGCGACGCCGGCCTGCCGCAGGCGCTCGAGGAGCGTGTAGCCGGCCTGCGGGTCGCCGGGCCGGCCCATGTCCGAGATGATCGCGGCGAACGGGCCCTTCTCGGCAACGGCGCGCATCGCCGCGTCGGTATCGGGCGCGAGCTCGAAGCGGATGCCGTAGGACTCGAGCGCGCGCCGTTCCCAGCGGTTGTTGTCCGGCTTGTCGTCCGCCCACAACACCGTTCGCTCGCTCGGCACCTCCCGCATCGTCTCGCCGGCGACCCCGGCGCCGAGGCGCGGATCGCCGAGAACGTCGGGGCCGGCGCCCGCGATCGCCGCGGTCGATCCCGCGCGCGGCTGCCCTGCGGGCGCCTGGACACGCTGCAGGGCTTTGGCCACGCCGCCCGCGAGGTCGACGATCGCCTTGCGTGCGGCGGGCTTGCCGAGCGGCACGTTCGCCTGCTTGCGCCAGTCGTACATCTGCCGGCTGGCCAGCTCGGTCGCCAGCGGGTCCTTCGCGCGCTCGTCGTCCTTCTCGAGCCTGGGCGACTCGACGAAGTAAAGCGGCAGGATCAGATCGTCGCGGCCGAGCGCGCGCTCGTGCTCGAGGAAGCGGCCGAGCTCGTCGCGGCACGGCCCGCTGTTGAGAAAGAGCGGGCTCAGCATCGGCACGAAGACGCTTGACTGGTTGATCGTTTCGGCGAGCTTCTTCTGCCACTTCTCGCCGATCACGATGCCCTCGACGTCCTGGAAGACGCGGAAACTCTCATCCCCGCTAACGACGTGCACCGCGTTCTCGAGCGCCTTGCGGAACGCGGTGATGTAGTGGCCGAAGAACTCGTCGTCCTTGCGGGTGTAGCTCAGGAAGGCGAGCGGCTCAGTCATCGGCGTCCTCGGGCGCGCGGCGCGTGCCGCGAGACTATAGCGCACTCCTCCGCCGAAACGATCGCGTTCGACGCCGACCACCCGGAGGTCTTCGCCGCCGAAGACAACGGCGCCGTCCCGGTCGAGCTGGTGCTGAGCGAGCCCGCCGCCTGCCTCACCGCCGTCGTCGCGGCGGTCGCGCAGATGCGCAACATCCCGCTGCGCTCGGTCAGCGCGATGGTCGAAGCCGGCAATGACATCCAGGGCGTTCTCGGCATGGACCCAGACGTGCGCAACGGCTTCGACGGGGTGAGGGTGACGTTCAACGTGGACGCCGACGCGCCCCGCGAGCAGATCGAGCCGCTCGTCGCGCAGTCGCAGACGGGCTCGGCGGGGCTCGAGGTCATGACCAACCCGACCAACGTTACCGTCACGGTGGCCTGAGGCCGGCGAGCAAGGCGGAGCGGCGCCGATGCGCACGACCGTCGTCGGCGGCGGCGCCGGCCACGCCAGGCTCGCAATGAGCCACTGCCTCGCGGTGCGCTCGAGGGCACAGGAGGTTCCAACGCCCCCTGCAACGCCTGAAATGGGGCCGAGACCGGCCTGAAATGGCCTGAGGTGCCGCGATGTCGGTGCATCGATCAGCGCGTCGACCTCCGTACCGCCCTGTGTCGCCAGTCTCTGGCCAGTGCACTGGGTACGCCCGCGGCCTCAGCTGCAGGCTTGGCCCTGATGTCGAGAGCGTCGCGCCGACACGACCCGCAGCACCGCCCCGGCTCCGTGTCCGGAGTCGATCTTGGCGGCCTGTGGCGGCGTGCGTCTGTAGGCAGGTGCCGCTCAACCTGCGTGATGCGGAACCGGCTCGCGTGCCGGGGCCTTGGGCTGGCCTTATCGCTCGTTCCTGTTCGAGAGCTTGATGTATTTGCTGTAGAAGGGAAGTGTCATTGTTGCGATCCCACTATCAGTCAGCTCGTTGCGCGCTTCAATCAAGGGCTCGGGGCCTTGGCTGGTGAAAACGCCACGTCGGTCTGCCGCACCATGCGCATGGGCGTATCGACTTGCTTCTTGGTCAGTTCGAAGGCCTTGAACACGGATTGGCCGTTGGCCAGATGGGAGAAGTAGCACTCGGCCCATTCCGAGGTCTGCTCACCGGTGACATCTTGCTCGGTGGCCACGACGTTGGCGACGCTGGCCAAGTCCACGGCAGACCATGCCGCGCGGCATGTGGCGAAAACCACCAGGCGGGTCTTCGATTCGACGAGCAGGCCCGAAAGGCGCTCGGGCTTCACATACTCCGGTTCAGCGTCGAGCGGAATGTTGGTCTTTATATCCACAGGCGAGAACACCAGCGCGCCGTTCACCGGGTGGAGGGGCATCACGATGTAGACGACGTCAAACCTCTCGCTCACCAGGAGCGCCAGTAGCCGCTTGCGCGAGCAGTTCCACTCGACCGTGACGCGGCCCGGGAATGCTTGTTCGATGACCGCGACATCGAGTTGGAATTGGTATTGCGGCTGAGAGTACTGCTCGTTGGCGATACAGAGGATTCGCGGGGCCGGTAAGGTTTCGACTCCCGCCGCCACGGACTCGAGCTCCTTCACGAGCGCCGCGAACTGCTCGCCCATTGCCTTGAAGTTGACACCCGGTGGCGCCACCCCGAGCTGCTTGGCGACAGCGTCGTAGATCTTCTGGAGCCCTTCGGGATCGGTGATGAGGACACCCTGGAGCAGGCTGAGGGGCGCCGGAAGGGACGCCGGCGTCATTCCTGAATGGCAAATTGGGATCAACGGAATCCCCCGCAACCACACGGCGCCCGCTTCGAAGTTCACCCATGGCCGTCCTACGGCCTCGCGGCTCGCCATGACCATCACGAGGTCGGCGGCCTTCAGGGCAGTCTCGACCTCATCGAGCCACTTCTCCCCCACCTCGATCGTAGTCCGGTCCGACGAGACGAAGACGTCCGGGAGCCCGAGGAAGTCGGCAACGAGCCGCTCCTTCAGCGCCCGCGCGAGGGCCGTCTCCTTGGAAATGTGACTAATGAAGATCTGCTTTCGCTTCATCCGTTCTCCTTGGAGTTGCAGTCTGGTGCAGTGTGGAGCCTACTTCAAGGGGATGAACAGCAGCGTCACCATCAACGGTCAGCGCATTTCGCGCAACGGGAACGGAACGCTCAGCACCCACTGCCGCACCGGCTGCTCGGGAAACACCTCGTCCACCAGCTGTGCGGCACTCTCGGCCATGCGCCGGGCGCCACAGCTTGGACAGAACCCCGGCGTTTGCAGCTGAACGCCACCAGCTGCTCGCCATGGCAGCTATCGCAGCCGACCCGCATGAACCCGTGCTCGAGCCGGCCGCACCTGAGGTAGTCCTCGAACTCGCGCTCGACATACGCCGGCAAGGCCGTACCCTGCGCCGCCAAGTGGGCCCTGAGCGCGGGATAGTATTCCTGGGCGAGCTGGTATAGGAGTGTGCGCTCCGGGCGGTGGCGTGCCATCGATCGGACCACCGACTGCGCGTTCCTCGAGTCCGAGCTCGGGCGCCTCTGGTCGACACTCGCTGCCGATTCGCCCAACCGCAGCGCGGCTGCACCGACCGCGCGGATCTTTGAGGTGAGCGGACTGAGCGCCGCGGAAACGCGAGTGCAGGTCGGCCATCTCGCGATGCGGTAGACGAGGGCGCGGACGATTCCGCTTGGCTTGCCGACCTCGGGGACTACAATCAAGACAATCCCTCGCGGCCCACGCCCGCGCAGGGGTGCGTCGCGCGATCGGGGGGTTACACGAGGACGCTAGTCGTAGCCTGCCGGTTTTTCCATAAGTCCACGCGGGCCGACGGCCCGCCACGCGGAGGGAGACTGTCATGGCCAAGAGAGCGCTATGCATCGGAATCAACAACTATCCCGGCACGCACATGGATCTGCAGGGGTGCGTCAACGACGCGCACGACTGGGCCGCTGTGTTACAGGCACGTGACTTCGCGGTCAGCACGCTCGTCGACGCCCAGGCGACCAAGGCCGCGATGGTGCAGGCGATGACCGATCTGATCGGCACCGCGGTCAGCGGCGACAGCCTGGTCATCTCCTTCTCGGGCCACGGCACCTACCAGCCCGACACGGACGGCGATGAGGTCGACGGCCTCGACGAGGCTCTCTGCCCCTATGACATTCAGATCAGCCGCGCCGCGCTCATCGACGACGAAATTCGCACAATCTTCGGCACCCGCAAGGCCGGCGTGCGGCTGGTGCTGATATCGGACAGCTGCCACTCCGGGACGGTGACCCGCGCGGCCCCGGCGGAGCCCGAGGCCGACGCACCGCGCCCGCGCTTCATGCCGATGGGCAACTGGCTGCCGGAGGACCAGCTGCCGCGCAACCGCAGCGGCCATGTGGCCGCCACCATCGCCGCGGTGTCGAGCACCTCGCCCTTCCTCGGCGCGTATTCCAAGCAGCAGGGCGACCTGCTGCTCGCCGGCTGCAAGGAAGGCCCCAACAACTACAGCTACGACGCCAGGATCGCCGGCCGCTACAACGGCGCCTTCACCTACTACGCGCTCAAGACCCTCAAGGCGCTGCCGGCCGGGGCGACTCACGCGGATTGGCACCGGGCGGTCTGCGACTATCTGCCCTCCGCCAGCTACCCGCAGAGTCCGCAGATCCTGGGCAACACGGCGGCCCGCAGGCAGAAGGTCTTTGCCTGAGAGAGGGCGGGGACGGCGCCGGACGGCCGATTGAGCCATTCACCCCGGGGTGGGGGCAGGACCATGCGATGGATCGCGGGTCCTGGTCTCACCCTCCGGGCAGCCGCATATCGGGCCGCCGCAGCTGGCCTGACCCCTCGCCCGTTGCCCGTCAACGCCGCCGTTTCCACAGGTGACTATTGCAGGGAGTCCGATCTCGACTTGCGACTTTCCATCATCCGCCCACGCAAAGCAGCCGGCAGCCCAGCGTCCGCTTGGCGAAGGGATGTGTCTCGATTCCGCTAGCACCAGACCATGACGGAGTACCTCCCATGACCGAAACACGCCCGCCCGCCCTGCTCATCCCGGTCCGTCCCGATGCCGCAGCACGGGGCACGAAGGAGTTGCCGGCGCTGCTGCAGTCCGCCAGCCGTGGCGGTGACCTCACGCAGGATCCCTTCCTGGCCAACGTGAAGGTCGACGCGAGCTATCCCCTAGCGGCCGTGGGGCGCGGTGAGCCGGGAAAGGAGCGCAGGCTGGAGGTCGACCGCAGGCTGCTGGCGCTGGAGGCCTCCGACGGCAGCACCGTTTTCATTCGCTCCGACCGGCTGCGCGAGGAGCTGCAGCGTCTCTATCCGGAGGCGCTGACGGACGGACAGATCGACCTGGCGAAGTTTCGCGATCGGGAGGCCGCCAGCCGCGGTGGGATGGACTGGCTGTGGTCGAAGCTAACTGAGCTCACGCTGGGCAGCGACAGCATCCTCGACGCGGCGAAGGACCAGGCGTCGCAATGGGTCGAGGACTGGCTGGGCGAGAAGGTACAGGAGGCCGCGGAGGCCGGCGCGTCCTGGCTGGGCGCCAAGGCCCTGATGTGGGCGATCGAGTCGCGCCTGCCGGGCACGCCGGGGCTTTATCAGTGGCGCGGCGGCGAGCTGACCGCATCCGATCGCTGCGACAAGAACGACCCGCGGCTCACCGGTGCCAGCAAGGAAGGGCCCATGCTGGTCTTCATTCACGGCACCGGTTCGCACACTCTGGGCAGCTTCAAGGATCTGCGCTCACCGGGCGCGGCGGCGGACTGGGAGCCGCTTGCGCAACGGTTCGCCGAGCGGGTGTTCGGCTTCGAGCACCGCACCTTTTCCGAGAGTCCCATCGACAACGCGCTGATGCTGGCCGAGCTGTTGCCGGCGCAGGCTCGGCTGTCGCTGGTGACCCATTCCCGCGGCGGGCTGGTGGGCGACCTGCTCTGCCTCGGGACGCTGGAAGACACCCTCATCAGGGCCTATCGGCGCGACCCGCCCGTGAACGGCGATGAGACCGAATGGCAGCGCCGCATACGGGAGAAGGTCGCGGCCGAGGAACAGGAAAAGCTGAAGAAGCTGCGCGCCCTGCTGGACGCGAAGGGCCTTCGGATCGAGCGCTACGTGCGGGTGGCCTGCCCAGCCCGCGGCACGACGCTGCTGTCGGACAACCTCGACGTGTTCCTCTCGGGGCTGCTATCCCTCACGAGCAAGGTGGTGGGCGCGGTCGCCGGCCCCGCCGGCGGCGCGGTGCTGTCCGCCTTCAAGCGGGTCGTCCTCGAGATCGCTGACAAGCGGGTGGAGCCGCAGCTCGTGCCGGGCATCGAGGCCATGCTCACCGATGCCCCCATGGGTGTGCTGCTGGCGCGAGCGCCGCGCCGGCAGGGCATCCAGATGGCCGTGATCAGCGGTGACATCGAGGGCGGTGGGCTGCTCAAGCGCATCGGCGTGATGTTCACCGACTGGATGTTCTTCGACCAGGTGGACAACGACCTGGTCGTCGACACCGCCTCCATGTACGCCGGGCTGGCCCGTCCACAGGACACGCACTACGTGTATGACCAGGGCGAGACGGTCAACCACTTCAGCTACTTCGATAACCGCGTCAGCCGTGCCGCATTGCGCGACTGGCTCTCCGTGGACAGGCCCGCCGACCTCGCCGCCTTCAGCCTGCTGGAGGCGGAGCGTGAGCCGACGCCGATCCAGGCGCGGGAGCTGGCACGCGGACGCAGCGCCAGCCGCGGCGAGATCAAGCCCGACAGCCGCCCGGTGGTCATCCTGTTGCCCGGCATCATGGGCACGCACCTGAAGCGACGCCGCGCGGCGCAGCCGGTAGGTGCCGGCGACCGGATCTGGTTCGACCCGCTCGACCTGATCGCGGGTGGCCTCGGAAAGATCCGCTACGGCCAGCCGGACGTGCATGAGGAAGCGCTGTTCGAGATGTTCTATGGCGATCTCACGGAGCATCTCGAGGCGAGCCACACGGTGATCGCCTTCCCCTACGATTGGCGCCTCCCACTGCAGGACACCGCCGACCGCCTGGCGAGTGAGGTGCGCAAGGCGCTCGACGACAACCTGCACCAGCCGGTGCGGCTGCTCGCCCACAGCATGGGCGGGCTGGTGGTGCGCACCATGATCGCCAAGCACGCGGGCCTGTGGGACGAGGTCGCGGCCCGTGCCGGCGGCCGCTTCATCATGCTCGGCACGCCGAACAACGGCTCGCACCTGATGGTCGAGACCCTGCTGGGCAAGTCCGACACCGTGCGCAAGCTGGCGCGGCTGGACATGGGCCACAGGCTGTCGGGCGTGCTGGAGATCATCGCCGGGTTCCCCGGCGCGCTGCAGCTACTGCCACGTCCAGGCTTTCTGGACAGCGGGGGCGCGGCACAGGAGAAGGACTACTTCAGGCGAGACCTGTGGGATGGCTATCGGCAATTCAACAAGGACCGCTGGTTCGGCGACGGCGCGGTCGGCACGCCGGACGCCGAGGCCCTCGAGACTGCTCGGGCCTTGTGGGATGCCTCGCTGCTCGGCGCCTCGAACAGCATTCCCTCGCATTCCGAACGGGTCGCTTACGTCTACGGCCAGGCAGACAACACTCCCTGCGGCGTCAAGATCGAGAGTGGTCGCCTGAAAATGATCGGCACCAGCGAGGGAGACGGCTCGGTCACCTGGGCCTCCGGCCGGCTCGAGAACATCCCGCCCGAGCGCTGCTGGCACATGCCGGTCGCCCACGGCAATCTCGCCGATGCCGAGGAGTATTTCCCCGCCGTCCTGGACCTGCTGCAGACCGGCGAGACCAGCCGGCTCGGGCGGCTGCCGGTATCGCGCGGGATCGCCGCCACGCGCACCTACGACGCAGGGCCCGTTCCGTACCCCACCGAAGAGGAGGTCACGCGCAGCCTGCTCGGCGCCACGCCCAAGCGGCGCAGCAAGCGCGCACCCAGCCAGCACCTCGCCGTCAGCGTGGTGGCGACGGATCTGCGCTACGTCCAGCTGCCCGTCATGTGCGGCAACTATCTGGGGGATCCCATTGCCGGCGCCCAGGCCTACATCGACCGCGATGTGGTGGGTGGGGCCCTCAGCCAACGCCAGAACCTCGGCGTGTATGCCGGCCCGATCGGCACCTCCGCGGTGGTCCTGAATCCCCGCAGCGTCGAGGACCTCCGGCGCGGCACCGGCCGGGGGGCGATCATCGTCGGACTGGGTACGCTCGGTGAGCTATCGGTCAGCAAGATCAGCGACACCGTGCGCGCCGGGGTGCTGCGCTTCCTGCTGCACACCTTCGACTGCACACGCGATGACAGTCAGCCGCGCCTGGCCGAAGGACCGCAGGAGCTCGGCCTCGCGAGCCTGCTCATCGGCTACAACTCCACCGCCAACATCAGCGTGGGGGATTCCGTTGCGGCCGTCGTGCGCGGGGTCTGCGAGGCCAACCGCCAGTTCGAGGACGCGATGGGCCCGAAGCTGCGCGTGGGACGGCTGGAGTTCGTCGAGCTGTACCGTGACATCGCGATCACCGCAGCCCATGCGGTCCGCGACCTGGCCAAGACAATCCAAAGGGACCTGCGCCGCCTGGAGGTGGTGATAGACGCGGCCGACCAGTTGCGGCAGAGCGATGGCGTTCGGCAGCGGCTCGGCGTAGCCAGCCCATTCGGCTACTGGCCGCGACTGATGGTGACTGATGCCGACCGCACCGAGGAGTCCTGTCCTCCCGAATGCTATCGGGTGCAGCGGGTATCACCGATCCCCGACGACGTGGTGCACGTGCTGGTACAGGAGGAACTAAGCCGGCGCGAGGCACAGACCGGAGAGCCAACTGCCGCGACTGCCGAGAAGCCGGCCGGCGCCTTGGCAACGAAGAGCACGGCGAGCGAGGCGCGCCGTCCGCCGGGGGCGCAGTTGGCGGAACGGCTCAAGTATGTCTACCTTTCCGAGCGGGCGCGCGCCGAGGCGGTCGTGCAGCAGCGCCAGCCAGGACTGATCGAGGCCCTGGTGAAGAATGCCATCACTCAGGACAGCTACAACGCTGACCTCGCCCACACCCTGTTCCATCTCATGGTCCCTCTGGATTTCAAGGCGGCCGTCCGCGACGCCGAGCGCCTGGTGCTGATCGTGGACAGCTATACCGCCAATCTGCCCTGGGAAATGCTCGAGGCGGATGACGAGCCGCTGGTATGCCGCACCCGCATCGTGCGCCAGCTGGTCGCCGCGCAGTACCGCAAGGCAGTACGCGGCTCCACCACGAAGGCCGCGTGCATCATCGTCGACCCGTCCACGGAGGGATTCGTGGAGCATTTCGGAAAGCCCGGCACCCAGGCGCTGCCTCGCTTGGACTGGGCAGTAAAGGAAGGCCAGGCGGTACGTGAGGTACTCACCGCCGCCCACTACGACGTCGAGTTCGTCCCCTCGGAAGGCCGGGCCCTGGACGTGATCAGCAGGCTGCACAAACGTCCCTATCGCATTCTCATAATCGCCGCTCATGGCGAGTTCGAGCTTACCGCGCGCGATGGCGCTGCCCGCAGCGGCGTGGTGCTGTCCGACGGCATGGTGCTCACTGCGGCCGAGGTCGGCCAAATGGAGGTCGTGCCGGACGTGGTTTTCCTGAACTGCTGCCACCTCGGCAAGATCGATGCCGCGCCCGCCTACAACAAGCTGGCCTACAGCCTGTCACGGGAGCTCATCGAGATGGGGGTGCGCTGCGTGGTGGCCGCCGGCTGGAAAGTGAACGACCAGGCTGCTTACACCTTTGCCGATACCTTCTTCAAGGCTCTCGTGTCGGACAACGAGACCTTCGGCGAGGCCGTGCACCGGGCGCGGCGGGAGACCTACACGAGCCATCCTGGCAGTAATACCTGGGGGGCGTACCAGGCCTATGGCGATCCCGCCTTCCGCCTGCAACGCGGCGGGGACGGCAAGCCTTCCCTGCCACCCAAGCCAACGGCGCCGGAGGAGCTGATCACCGAGCTCGATCGGCTGCGGCTCGCGGCACACCACGACAAGAAGCGCAACCTGAAGAAAGCACAGCGCGACGTCCAGGACCGTGTCGACACTGCCCCGGCGGAATGGCTCGGCCTGCCCGAAATCCAGTATGCAATTGCATCCTTGTTTGCGGAGTTCGGCCAGGAGGGTTTCCAGCTGGCGCGGGCCGCGTATGAGCGTGCGCTCGTCGCCGAGGAGAGCATGGGACAGCACTTGCCGGTCAAGGCCATCGAGCAGCTCGCCAACCTCGAGGCGCGCACCGGCGAGAAGATTGGCGGCGCCGAAGGAGCGGCCCTGATCGATCGTGCCATCGATCGGCTCAAGGGGCTGCTTGCTTGCACCCAGGATGTGAGCGCGATTCAGGCGGGCGGGACCGAGTCACCTGCCGTCCTCCCGCAGCGAGCCAACGTGGAACGCTGGTCACTGTTGGGCAGTGCCTGGAAGTACAAGGCAGCCGTCCTCGCTCGCGCGAAAGAGGCCGCCTGGTCAGAGGTGGAGCTGGCCCTGGAACGAAGCCGCGACGCCTACCTGGTAGCGGGTAGTGCAAAGGCGAGGGACACCATCGATCCTTACCCGGTGTTGAACCGGCTGCAACTGGACGGCTTGCTGGGCGATGTCGATACCACCAGACATACGGAGTTCACTCAGCTGGCCAATCGCTGCAAGGGAATCGCCAGGGAACGATTCACGACCAGCTATGACTTCTTCGATGCGGTCATGGTCGCCGATGCCGAGCTGGCGGTCCGGATGATCGACGGCACCCTGGCCGGCTCAGCCGACACACTTGCCGAAGCGTATTGCTATGCCGTCGCCGACGTGCCGAGAAGCGCGCGGAAATTCGATTCGGTCGTCAAGCAACTGCTTTTGCTCGCCGGGTTCTATCGGCTGCGTGGCTCAGGTGACGACAAAAAATGCGCTGAGGCCCTCGAGGGTGTTGCACAGAAGCTCGCCCCCAATGGCGGCGTCGTTACAAGGGCAGCGCTGGGCGATACGCGCGGTTTGCCTCAGACCAGGGAGGCCGGGGCACCCAGCGGCGAGACCCAGCCCGACCCGGATAGCCCACCCACCCCGCGTCGGCCGGTACGTCGCGGGCCGCGCAAGGGGGGGAGCAAGAAATGAACGTCTTTCTCTCCTACTCATTCCGGGAAAAAGCTGCTCTAGGCAGTTTTCTGGCGGGTGCCGTCGTCGAGTGGAGCGCTCGAATACGGCATCTGGAAGCAAACGGACCATGAAAAGCCCGGTCGACGCACGACTGGAGGAGACCAGACGATGGCCAAGCGCTACACCGTAGGCAAGAAGGAAACCCTGAAGCAGATCGCCCGGGAGCAGATGGGGGACCAGACGCTCGCCAACGTCCTCGCCGACTACAACGGCATCGTCGGTAAACGACAGCTGGTGGCGGGCGAGGTCGTCGAGATCCCGTCGAAGAAGGACCTCGCGCCGAGCCGTGCCGCTCGGCCGCGTGCCGCGGCCTGGCCGGCGGTACCCCGTGGCCTTCAAGAGGTTCTCCAGACCTTCGGCAACCTCTATGACTATGTGCGCGACGACGGCAGCGTCGACCCTCGGTGGGAGTCCGAGAACATGGTGCTCGTCCCACTGCCCTTCGCCTTGCCGCTGGACTGGGACCCCGCGAAGTCGGTCACCCGCGTTCGCTGCCATAAGCTGCTGGCGCCGCTGTACCAGGAGGTCTTCGGCCAGATCGTCGCGCAGAACCTCAAGAGCACCCTCAAGACCTACGGCGGTGCCTACCAGTACCGGGCCAAGCGCAACGGCGCGAAGCCCTCGACCCACTCTTGGGGCATCGCCATCGACTTCAACGTGCGCACCAACGCGATGGGCACGAGCGGCGACATGGACCCGCGGCTGGTGGCGCTGATGGAACGCTTCGGCTTCGTCTGGGGCGGGCGCTGGGCGGGCCGGGGCAAGGACCCGATGCATTTTCAGTACTGCACCGGGTACTGAGCCGGCCGCAGAGGGTTGATCAGCGCGGGATCCGGCGGCGCATCGCCCGCAGCAACCTGCGTTCGTAGTGCCCACCGCCGCCGGCGTGACAGCGCCGGACATGGAGCGCGTCCGCACGTCGGCGACCGCAGCGCCGGCAAGGATCTATCTGCATATCCGGGATGAGCTTCAGCGGGCGGCAGCCGAGCGGCTTGCCATAGCGATCCGCGCGCCCGATCGGGACGTGCCGGGGATCGAGCGGCTCGATGTCGGCCCGGCGAAAACCGAGCTGCGTTATTTCCGAAGCAGCGACAAGGCCGAGGCCGAGCAACTTGCCGCCCAGCTGCGCGCCAACGGCGTCGCGGTGGAGACCAAGCTGGTCGCGGGCTACGAGGACTCACGCCGGATCAGCCCAAGACATTCCGCCGTGTGGCTGGCCCCCGGTGAGCCCGGCCCATAGTGTCCGCCGGAGGCTCGGCGCGTCCTCCGGCAGGAAGGCAGGCGTCGATGACGACGTTCTTGTTGGCCCTGTGGGTCGCCATGGCCTTCGATCGTCACATTGCCATCCCTTCCACCCTTGCCCGATCGAGCCTCGCCCTGAACAGTTGAAATACCTATCCTTATCCACCGGCCGGGAGAGGAGGCGCCACGATGACCACGGTCTACGTCTCGTACCGAAGCACCGAGCAGCCGTTCGTCGAGGCAGTGATGTCGCGCCTGGAGCCGAGGCATGACATCCGGATCGACTACAAGATCCCGGTAGGCGCCGACTGGCGCAGCCACCAGCTCGACGAGCTGCGCACGTCGGAGGTCTTTCTGGTCTTCGTCTCGCACGACACGCGCGGGTCGGACTTCCAGAACGCCGAAATGGGTGGCGCCCGCTTCTGCGCGAGCTTCCTCGACGGCAAGCTGATCGTGCCCGCCCTGATCAACGACGTGGAGCCGCCGCGTCCACTCGCGCACCTGGACTACCTGGATCTGCGGCACCGCGATCCCGACCGGGCCGCCGAGGAGATCGACCAGGCGATTGCCAGGCGCGCACCGCGCGTGCGGCTGTTCATCAGCCACGCCCACCTGGACGCCGATCTCGCGTCGCGGCTCGTCGACGTCATCAGCGCCAGCCTCGAGGTGCCGGCCGGCGAGCTGCGCTGCACGTCCGTCCCGGGCTACCAGCTCGATCTCGGCACCATGGCGCCGGATGCGCTGCGGCGGGAGCTGGGCTCCGCCGCCTGCGTCATCGCGCTGCTCACGCCGAGCAGCCAGGGCAACGACTGGGTGTTGTTCGAGCTCGGCGCCGCGTGGGCGAACGCCAAGGTGTCGGTCCCGCTGCTCGCCGGCGGGCTGCAGGACGCTGTGCGGGGCGCGCGGCTCAGCGGCTCGACGACCGGGCTGCGCCGCTTCAACTCGTCGTGTGGCCCTCAGGAGAACGCATCGTGTTCAATTGCGCTTCCATGCTCTACCGTGCCGTGCTGATCCCGTGTTGTCTGGCAGTGGCTCCTGGTGCAGCCAGTGCCTGTGATGGTCCACGCGACGTGCAGGAGGCCACCCTCGCTGCGATCAAGGCGTTCGTCCACGACAAACAGATGACGGTGCTGACCTTCGCTGGCTATTCCGGTGCCCAGTACGAGGACCCGCAGGCCATGATCGAGCATGCGTCGCGCATCCTCGATGGGCAGGAGCCGGGGAAGACCTTGGTCAACATCGGTGCCACGGAGGTGGGAATCGGCGCCGTCTACGAGCTCGCGAAGCGAAAGGGATTCACGACGATGGGAATCGTTTCGTCGCTGGCTCGCGACGAGCACGTGCCGCTGTCGACCTGTGTCGATTACGTGTTTTATGTGAAAGATGCTTACTGGGGCGGGAAGATCCCCGGCACCGACGATCTTTCTCCCACCTCGGCAGCGATGGTCGACTCCAGCACGTCCTTTGTCGCGATCGGCGGAGGTGAGTCCGCGAGGGATGAGTTGCTCGCAGCACGCAAGGCCGGCAAACCGGTTACCTTCATTCCAGCCGACATGAATCATCGGATCGCTCGCGAGAACGCCCAGAAGAAGGGCCAGCCCTTACCGACAGACTTTCGGGGCGCTGCGCATGCTGCGCTTGCTGCGGGTGTGTAGCTTCAGGCGATTCCGGACAGGCAAGGCAGGCGGAAGTGTAAGGCCAGCTCAGTCGGAGCAGCGCCTCGGCGCGAGGTGACCACATGAGCCCCTGGCCGAAGCATCCGGTCATCTACGAGATCAACACCTGGGTCTGGCTGGACGAACTGAGCCGCCGGTATGGCCGCCCTGTCACCCTCGCGAGCGTGCCGCCGGAGGAGTGGGACGCGCTGGCCGCGCTCGGCGTCGACGCTATCTGGCTCATGGGCGTGTGGGAGCGCAGCCCGGCGGGGATCCGTATCGCGCTGGCCAACGAAGGGCTGATGGCGGACTTTCGCCGGGCCCTACCCGATCTCGAGCCGGCGGATGTCGTCGGCTCCCCGTACTGCGTGCGGCGGTATGTCGTCGATGGTCACCTTGGGGGACCCGACGGGCTCGCCGCCGCGCGTGGAATGCTCCGGGAGCGGGGTCTGCGCCTGATCCTCGACTTCGTCCCCAATCACGTGGCGCCCGACCACCCGTGGGTCCTCGAGCATCCCGGGTATCTCATCCGCGGTGACGGGAATGACCTGAGGGCCGATCCGGCGTCGTTTCTCGAGGTGGGTGACGAGGTCTTCGCCTGCGGGCGCGACCCCTACTTCCCGCCGTGGCCGGACGTGCTGCAGCTGAACGCCTTCGACCCCGGCCTGCGACGAGCCGTCGTGGACGTGGTCTCGGCCATCGCCGAGCAGTGCGACGGCATTCGTTGCGACATGGCCATGCTCGTGCTGAACGGGATTTTCGCGCGCACCTGGGGCCCTCGTGCCGGCGCGACGCCCTCGGGCGACTACTGGGCAACGCTCATCCCGTCGATCAAGCACCGCTGGCCCGAGTTCCTGTTCATCGCCGAGGCCTACTGGGATCTCGAGTGGCAACTGCAGCAACAGGGTTTCGATTACTGCTACGACAAGCGCCTCTACGATCGGCTGGCGTACGGCAACGCCGAGGGCGTGCGGCTCCATCTCTGCGCGGATCTTCCGTTCCAGGAGAAGCTCATCCGGTTCATCGAGAACCACGATGAGCCACGGGCGGCAGCGACCTTCTCGCCCGAGAAGGGCCGCGCCGCGGCGGTCGTGGCGCTCACGCTCCCCGGGGCCCGCCTGCTCCACGAGGGCCAGTTAGAGGGCCTCAAGGTGCGACTGCCCGTTTTCCTCGGCCGCCGCCCGGCGGAGCCGGCCGACCGTGACCTCGCGGCCTTCTACCGCCGGCTGCTTCGGGGAACCAACCACATTGCCTTTCGCAACGGCCAATGGCGCCTCTGCGACCGCAGGGAATCGCCCGGCAACCTTGGCCATCAGGACATTCTCGCGTGGTGCTGGGCGGGGGACAGCGAACGCTTCCTGGTCGTCGTGAACCTTTCCGACCAAGGCGCCGAGGCGCGCGTCGAGGTGCCGTGGGAGGTGCTCCGGGGCAGAACCTGGCGGCTAGTCGACACCCTGTCGGACGAGGCCTGCGAGCGGAGTGGCGACGAGATGCGCGGCAGCGATCTTCATGTCGCCCTGGGACCCTGGGGCTTTCACGTCCTGCGCGTGAGTCCCTGAGCGCGACGGGGATGCGAGCCGTGCAGCCCGCGCGCCGCTGCTTCGTCCGGTGCGCCGCGATCAGGTCCTGCGCAACTCGTGCACGGCCCAGAGCAAGGCGATCAGGGCAGAAACGACGAGCGCAGTCTCGATCATGGTCGGATCACCCCCGCTGTTGTTCTCGGTAACTATAGATCGGCTGCGTCGGGGCGTTCTTCAGCGTCGCCCCTGCCGTTCAACGCTGCGTTCCGGCGCCGTTGCCGAGCCGGTGGGTCCACGCCACCGCCCATTGCGGTAGGCTTGTCCCCATGAGGTCTGTCGCCGAGTCCGGGAGCGTCGACCGCGAGGCCTTGCCGGGACCACGCGAAGTCGAGGTCGTGATCGAGATTCCGCGGGGGAGCTTTCTCAAACGTGGGTCGACGGGCCGTATCGATTTCGTCTCGCCATTGCCCTGTCCGTTCAACTACGGCTCGGTGCCGGATTACCTCGGGCTCGAAGGAGACCTGCTCGACGCCGTCGTGCTCGGGCCACGACTGCGAGTCGGTACGCGCCTGAAGGTCCGGCCGTGGGGCGCCGTGATCCTCGTCGACCGCGGCATGGCCGACGACAAGCTGATCTGCAGCCGGAACCCCGTCAGCGCGATCGAGCGTCGATGGATACTGCGCTTCTTCGGTCTCTACGCAAGGTGCAAGGCGCTGCTGAACCTGTGGCGCCGACGCCCCGGTCGCAACGCGTGCGACGGCTGGTGCGAGGCGGGCGAGGCGCTCGATCGCGCCCGGCCGCGAGACCTCG
>Ga0209254_10000411_pt1 | contig 34109 bp, 31 predicted proteins | sample FrelakmetDIP11DI_FD_187148 | JGI IMG/M metagenome (GOLD analysis project Ga0209254, IMG submission 187148) | Freshwater lake sediment microbial communities from the University of Notre Dame, USA, for methane emissions studies - DIP11 DI (SPAdes)... | ecosystem: Environmental > Aquatic >... | reverse complement strand
GTTTCAGGCCGCCTTGAAAAAGGCCAAACGGCTGTGTCGGCTGTGGGAGAAACTGCGCGCCTTGTTCACCCTGCTGGAATTCAAGTCGATGGCGGAAGTGCTCCAAGCCATTGCCTATGGCTACCGCGCCACGGTTCAGCTCGAGACGCCAGGGTAAGGCGGGGCAAGCATCGCGCGAAGATCACCGGGGCAGAGACGACGAACACGAGTGGTAGCTGCTGGCGTTACCCGTTTAGCATTTCGCCGGGCCAGCCGGTGGAGGGCATGGCGTGCAAGAAAGACGACCGTCTGACGAGGTCGCGTCGTGTGTATCGCGTTTGTAGGGCTTTGCCACACGCTGCTCAAGGCGCAGAGAAAGTACCAAGGGTGGGTGACCAAACTCAAAACGGGAATTGCTGGCGCCGTGTTAACGAGGGTGGCCGTGATCGCCGGGTAGCCCCGCGTCAGGCGCGCTTCGCCCTCCAAATTCGGTGGCGTACTCTTCCGGACGATACTGACTCCTTCGAGCTACTTCGTGTAGGGCTTCTCGAAGTTCACCGGGTCGAGCGCCACCACGACGCGCGTTAACCGCGGGGTCTGTTGGGCCACGGTGCGCTGGGCGATGCTGTACAACCCTTTGAGGAACAGGCGGTGCGACAAGCGTTCGTTCGCCAGCAAGCGATAGCCCCGTTTGCTGGTCATCAGGACGCCTGGTCCGGACTCCCGCGCGCCCCGCGCAATCTGCGTGACCAGCGGCGATTCACTCGCCACGATCCCCTGCACCAGCAAGCGCACCACGGCGGGCAGGCGCGCATCCGGCAACCGCGCCGTCAGGGGCTCCAAGAAAGTTTCCAAACTCGCCTGTAACTCGGTGACCGGCAACTTGCGAATCAGGTCGTTTGGCGTTATCGTAGGCATCAGCCCGCTCCTTGGGAAAACTGTGGTTGGTTGGCACCTCCCAGTTTACTCCCTCGGAGCGGATGGCGCTTATTCAGACTTGTGGGCAATCACCAGGTTTACAGGGATTGACTAAACCCGCCTGCTGTCTTACACTATCGCTGCGTTGCCTGTCCCTTCACCGGTTCAACTTCCACAATTGCCCTAAGGAGCCACAACATGCCTACCGAAACCACCACCAACATCGCCCTGCCCTTTCCCGAAGCTGCCGATCGCAACCTGCGCATTGCCGTCGGCGCGTGCAAGTTGAAAGTCTCGCCGGGCGCCGCCGAGCCGTGGGTTGTCGGCACCTACGTCGATCAGAGCAACTCGCTGCCGCCGCTGATTCAGCAAGAGGGCGGCGAGGCGCGCATCATGCAGAACTACCAGGCCTTCAACCCGTTCGGATTCTTCAGCAGCACACCGAAAATCGATCTGATGCTGGGCACAGCGCTGCCCTACGCGCTGGGTGTCGAACTCGGCGCGAGCGATAACACTCTCGATCTGGGCGGGCTGCCGCTGACGCGCTTATCGATCAAGCAGGGCGCAGGAAAAGTGGACGTGAACTTCTCGGCGGCCAATCCGCAGCCGATGAACTTGTTGCGCATTGAAGCGGGCGCAACCGCATTGGAGATGCGCAATCTCGCCAACGCCAACTTCACCGATATGATCCTGGAAGGCGGCGCGGCCGGCTACAAGTTTGACTTCGGCGGCATGCTCGCCCGTGATGCGCATGTACGCCTGACTACGGGCATGTCGGGTGTAGAGATTAGCGTTCCAGCAACCACCGCGGCAAGGATCAAAGCGGAGATGGTGATGGGCGGCCTGACCATCGGCGACGGCTTCACGAAGAAAGAGGGCGCGTTCTGGACCGAGGCGGCCATCAAAGGTCAGACGCCGGTGTTGACCATCGAGGCCAACATCTCGCTGGGTGGATTGACGATCAAGGCCGTGTAACGCGAGTGATCGCGCGGCCCATCAACTGAGCTAGGGAGGCTCATCATGGCTTACGAATTCTACGTGACGATCGAGAGCAGCAAGTCAGGCATCATCAAAGGTGACGTTGCCAGACGCGGGCACGAGGGTAAGATTGCCGGACTGGCGTTTGACCACGAGGTAATGATGGAACAATCCCGCCGCGGATCGGGTCAGGCCGTCGGAAAACGCCAGCATTCACCCGTCACCATTACCAAACGTTGGGATGTGGCTACCCCGCGCTTGTTTCAAGCGCTCGTTACAGGGGAAACACTCAAGTCAGTGCTGATTGAATTCGGAGTCACCGATCGCAAAACGGGCAGGAAACTGATCTATCACACCGTCAAATTGACCAACGCCTCCATCACGGACATTTTCCAGTACGCCGACGCCGACACCGGTGAGATGGAAGATGTGTCGCTTGTTTTTCGCAAGATCGAGATTGAGAACAAAATCGGCAAGACTGCGGCAGTGGACGATGTGACAAAGTAATAGATTGATCGCATGCAGCGCAACTCAAGCAAAACGCCCGCTGTTTTCGACAGGGGGCGTTTCGCTTGAGAAGCATAACCCGTGTCAATCCCCAAAACAAATCCCCAACTCGCGCCCCGTCAAGATCGTATCGCACTCCAGCGGCACGTGCTTCATGCGGCCGGCCACTTTCTTCAGCGGCACGTAGCGCACCGTCGGCGGATCGAGCGCCACCATCACGCCCGATTGACCTTCGGCCAGCGCCCGCACGGCCGCCGCGCCAAAGCGCAGGGCGATCAAGCGATCGAACGTCGTCGGCGATCCGCCGCGCAGCAAGTGGCCCAGTACCACAGCACGCGCTTCCTTGCCGGTGAGCTGCTGCAGGTCTTGTGCGAGTCGCTCACCCAGTCCACCAAGACGATCCGCCCGACCGAGTTCCTTGCTCACCACCGAGACTTCTCCCCCGATCGGTTTGGCGCCCTCGGCCACCACCACGATCGAAAACGTGCGCCCCATCCGATCGCGCTGTTCGATCTTCTCGGCCACCTTGTTCAAATCGTAGGGGATCTCCGGGATCAAGATCGCATCCGCCGAGCCGGAGATGCCGGTATTGAGCGCGATCCAACCGGCGTAGCGGCCCATCACTTCCACGACCATGATCCGTTTGTGCGCTTGCGCCGTGGAATGCAGGCGATCGAGGCAGTCTGTGGCAAACGACACCGCCGTATCGAATCCAAAAGTGACGACGGTATGCTCCAGATCGTTGTCGATGGTCTTGGGCACGCCGACGACTCTCAGGCCCCTTTCGGCAAAGACATTGGCGATCGACAACGAGCCATCACCGCCGATCGCAATCAACGCATCGATCTTCTCCCGCCGAAACGCGCGCATGATCTCATTCGAGCGATCTTTCTCGTACGCCCTGCCCTGCTTGTCCATCGTGGGATAACGCAGCGGATTGCCGCGATTGGTCGTGCCAAGGATCGTGCCGCCCATGTGCGTGATGCCGCGCACGCGCGATCGAGTCAAATTGATCAAGCCGCCGTCGGGATACTGCTCCGGCAAGAACAAGCCGTTGTAACCGTCACGAATGCCCACCACTTCCCAGCCATGATTGATCGCCGCCAGCGTGGCGGCGCGAATCACCGCATTCAGGCCCGGCGCATCGCCGCCGCCTGTGTTGATGGCAACCCGGCGGATCTTTGATCGTGAAACAGACTTCTTCGTAACCATCTTGACCTCCTGAGTGACATCTAGGCATAGAGGTGACGCGCTAGAGGCACTTGTGTGCACAAACGCTTCGCATGTCAGCAGCGGCGGCTCCTCGCGCAGCACTCCGAGCGAAGCGAGTGAGCACGCCGCCCTGCGCGCAGTGGGTGCACGTGTGCCGCCGTCACGCTTCGCGGGGCGTGGGAGCCCGAACTGCTGGCATTCTGACAACATCTGCACGCACGCGAAGCGCTTGCGCCATTTCCATGCTTTTCCCGGTACATTGTATAATCAAAAATCAGAAATCGAAAATCGGCAATCCCGTATGACCTTTATTCCGCGCGCAGACCAACAAAAAGTCCTGGCCTTCCTCGACACCGGTGGCTCCCTCGGCGTCTCGGCCGTGCCCGGCAGCGGCAAGACCGCGATCCTGTCCTACCTTGCCGCCGAGTTAGTGCGCCAGCGCATTCGCAACGAAGAAGAAGTGCTGATTGTCACCTTTGCCAATTCGGCGGTGGACAACTTCGCGCGGCGCATTCGCGGCTTCCTCAACCAATCCGATCAATCGCTGCTGCCCGATGTGGGCTATCGCGTGCGCACCTTGCACGGCCTGGCGCACGACATTCTGCGCGAGCGCCCTGCCCTGCTGGGCCTGCCCGAAGACTTCGACATCATCGACGAACGCGTCTCCACGCAGCTTCTCGATGATGCGGCCCGCAACTGGATCAGAACCAATCCGCAGATGTTCGAGTTGTTTATCGATCGTACATTGGACGATAACCGGCGCAAATGGCTAGCGCGCGAGAAGTGGCCTGAACTGGCGATCGCCGTAGCCCGATCGTTCATTCGCCGCGCCAAGGATTATCAGTTCACACCGGCTGCGTTGCGCGAACAAATGCCGCATTTCACCGACGCGTGGGCGATCGGCGCGATGTGTCTGGACATTTACGATCACTACGAGCGCGGGCTGCGCTATCGCGGCGGCCTCGACTTCGACGATCTCATTCGCCTCGCACTGCTGGGCCTGCAAACCGATCAGCACCTGCTCGATCGGCTGCGCGCGCGCTGGCCATACATCCTCGAAGACGAGGCGCAGGATTCCAGTTATCTGCAAGAGAAAATTCTGCGCCTGCTCACCGAGAAAGGCAACTGGGTGCGCGTGGGCGATCCCAATCAATCGATCAACACCACGTTCACCACGTCGAGCATTCGCTTCCTGAACCAATTCCTCGCCGAACCAGGTGTGGTCAAGGTGCCGATCGTATATTCAGGTCGCTCGAATCGGCGTATCATCGCACTCGCCAATCAGCTGATCGACTGGACGATCGCCGATCATCCCGATCGCAACGTGCGCGCCAACGCCTTTCGCCCGCAGCACATCGAGCCTACCCCACCCGATGATCCGCAGCCCAACCCAATTGATACATCCGACGACATCGTGACGCTCTACAGCGAATCACTCTCGCCAGAGAAAGAACTCGATCTTGTGGTGAAGTCGATCGGGCGCTGGCTGACGCAGCATCAAGATCGAACCTGCGCCGTGCTCGTGCCAGACAATCAGCGAGGCTACAAAATCAGCGAAGCGCTGGAAGCGGCGCAACTTCCGCACGACGATATGCTGCGCAGCACGGTTACCACACGCGAGGCAGCGAAAGCGCTGGGACACATTTTGCGTTATCTGGCCGCGCCATTATCGGGCTCACTGCTGGCGCGTGCGTACAACGTGTGGGTCGAGCGCTTTGAAGAGAGCAAAGAAGCTCATCCTTCGACTTCCTCTTCGCTGCGCTCAGAGTCCGCTCAGGATGAGCTCAGTGCCGCAGAGTCGAAGGAGGCGGGACGCGAAAGTGAGATTGCTTCGCACGCCCTGTCCGCGCCAAGCGCGGGGGCGCGCTTGGCGACGACGCTCGCAATGACGATGACCACGCGCATCATGAGCGGCCTGCGTCGCTGTGATCAAGTGGAAGCCTATTTGTGGCCGCGCCCCGATCTGGATTGGCTGGCCGACTACAAACCCGCGCAGGAAGATCAGGCCATGCGCGCCGAGTTGATCGACTTCCGCACAGTCATCCGCCGCTGGCTGGAAGCGAGCGCTCGACTCCCGATCGATCAACTCATCCTGACGATCGCGCAGGACTTGTATCAAAGCGCCGATCTCGATCGGGCCGCGCGCGATCTGGCGCTGGCGCACAAAATCGCCGTGGTGCTGCGCCAGGTCGCCAACGAACATCCGGCGTATCGCCTGCCCGATCTCGCCGACGAACTCGATCGGGTGGCCGGCAACGCGCAGCGCTTCATCGGTTTTGGCGAAGACGATCTGGGCTTTACGCCGCGCCCCGGCCGTGTCACCGTTGCGACGATGCACAAAGCCAAGGGGCTGGAATGGGATCGAGTGTATTTGCTCGGCGTTAACAACTACGACTTTCCGTCGGTCGAAGCACACGATGTCTATCGCGGCGAAACGTGGTACGTCCGCGACGGGCTGAACCTGGAAGCCGAAGCGGTCGCGCAGGTGGAAGCCATCGCCGAGCGCAAAGACTATCTGCTCAGCGTCGCAACGGAGAAAGCACGCCGCGATTATGCCGAAGAGCGCTTGCGCTTGTTGTACGTCGGCATCACGCGCGCGACCCGCGAGTTGATACTCACCTGGAATACCGGCAGCCGCGACGATCAACCGAAACAGCCTGCCGCGCCGTTTATTGCGCTGCACGCCTTTATGGAACCAGGTTCATTCTCGGATAGAGACTAAACAGGAAGATCGAACATGCCCGCTCAGCCACGCACCGCGATTCGCAGGCCCGTACGGCGCTCTGAAGCCGACAATGATATCTTGCTGATGCTGCTCAGTTTTGCCGCCTCGGTGGTGGTGACTCGCGTCTTTTTACAACTGACGGGTTTCCCCAAGCTCGGCGGAGAAAGCGGCTTGCACATCGCGCACGTGCTGTGGGGCGGATTGCTCTTGTTCATTGCGACGTTGCTGCCGTTGATTTTTGCCAACCAGTGGGTCTATCCGGTGACCGCCATTCTCAGCGGCATCGGCGTGGGGCTGTTCATCGATGAAGTCGGCAAGTTCATCACCGCCACCAACGACTATTTCTATCCGGCAGCGGCGCCCATCATTTACGGCTTCTTCCTGCTGGTTGTGCTGCTATACTTTCAAATTCGCCGTCGACGGCGCATCGATACGCGCAGCGAATTGTACTACGCCCTGAGCGAACTCACCGAAGCGATCGATCAAGATCTGGATACGGTAGAATTGCAGCAGATTGAGCAGCGCCTAATCAAGATCAGAGACAATGCCACGCAGCCTGTCCAGGCGCTGCTGGCGCAAGAACTACTCGACTTTCTGCACTCCGATCGGCTGATCGTCATCGAACATCGGCCCGGCCTGCTGGAAAGGCAATTAAATCGTCTTAAGCGTGTCGAAGCGCACTATTTCACTCGCCCGGTGCAGCGTGCAGTGCTCATCGCCGGCATGCTGCTCTTCGGCTTTCTGGCGATGGATGAACCCGTGCGGGCGTTGACCCTGTTGCGCGACGCAGGTGATCCGGTGGCGCGCCTGATACAACTCGATCTGATCCGCTCACCAAACGAAATCAATTGGTTCGCCTTGCGCATGATCTTGCAGGGTCTTGCAGGCGGGATGCTGTTGCTCAGCGCTGGACTACTCTTGCTGAAGCAAGACCGGCGCGGCGTCCTGTTGGGCCTGACCGGGATGTTGTTCTACCTCATCACCGTCAATCTGGTCGTCCTGTACTTCGATCAGTTTACTTACATTCTGGCCACGGTCATCGAGTTCGGTTTCTTCATGAGTATGCTGCGCTATCGGCGGCGTTTCATCATTCCGCGCGAACCAAGCCTCGCGCTTGCGAAATAGCCCTCCGGGGAGGTGAGCATGCCTTCTGTGCTGAACGGTATTCGAGTCGTCGATCTGACTGAAGCCCTGGCTGGACCTTACTGCACGATGATCCTGGGCGATCTCGGCGCGGACGTGATCAAAGTCGAACGTCCGCAGGGCGGCGATCAGAGCCGCAAATGGGGGCCGCCCTTCATCGGCAGTGAAAGTGCCTATTTTCTCGCAGTAAATCGCAACAAGCGCAGCATCACCGTCGACATTGCCAGCGACGAGGGCAAGCAAACGATGCGCCGCCTGCTGGACAAGGCCGACGTGTTTGTGTGCAACGTGCGCAAAGTGGAATCGCTGCAAAAAGTGGGACTCGATCCTGAAACCGTGCGCGGCTACAACCCCCGACTGATCTTCTGCTCGATCACGGGCTATGGGCGCACGGGACCTTACGCGGGACGCGGCGGCTACGATCTCGTCGCGCAGGCCGAGTCCGGACTGATGGCGGCGACAGGAGATGCAAACGGGGAGCCGATGCGCTGGCCGGTTGCCATCGCCGACATGACGACAGGCGTGTGGTCGGCGCTGGGCATCCTCGCCGCTTTGTATGCGCGCGAAAAAAACGGGCAGGGCCAGTTCATCGATCAAGCGCTGCTCGACGGCCAGTTGAGTTGGGCGCAAGTCATGGCGAGCGATACGTTTGCCACAGGTCAGCGGCCACCGCGTCTCGGCAATCGCCACGCGACCATTGTGCCGTATCAAGTGTTCAAAGCGCGCGATAAGCACGTGATCATCGCCGTGGGCACACCTGCTTTGTGGGATCGCTTCTGCGATGTGCTGGGCTTCGGCGCGCAGCTGCGGGATAATCCGCGCTTCGCCACCAACCCCGATCGCTTGGCGCACTATGCCGAACTAATCCCAATTCTCGAAGCAGCACTCACACAGCAGGATGCCGACTATTGGCTGGAAAAACTGCGCGCCGCCGAGATTCCGTGCGGGCCGATCAATGCCCTTGACGAAACGCTGAACGATCCGCAGATTCAGCATCGCGGCATGATCATTGAGTTGGAGCATCCCGTCGGCCTGCTCAAGATGCTCGGTAGTCCGCTGCATTTAGCGGATACACCTGTCACCTATCGCAGACGACCGCCGCTGCTGGGGGAGCATACGCAAGAAATTCTGGTGGAAGTGTCATTCTGAGCGAGCGTCAGCGACTGAAGAATCTCAACCGCAGCCGACCGCATCGATCATCGATGCCAGAGATTGTTCGCCTACGCTTCGCTTCGGCTCAGAATGACATGGCTGGTGCTCTTTTCATTTGGAGATTGCATGCCTTCGAGTTCACCTCGCACCGCCCTCATCGTCGGGGCCTCTTCCGGCGTGGGGGCAGCGCTGGCTCAACGATTGGCGCGTGAAAGTTATGCGTTGGGCTTAGCCGCCCGCCGGATCGATCGCTTACAGGCCTTGTGTGACGAATTGAAACACACCCACGGCACCCGCACCTTTGCCTATCAGCACGATGTCATCAACACGCATGAAGTCCCGGCGCTGCTTGAAAAAGCCGACAGTGACCTGGGCGGACTCGATCTGTTCATCTACTGCGCGGGCGTGCTGTTTCCGAATGATCCCACCGCTTACCACACCGATGACGATCAGTTTATCTTGCAGGTCAATCTCCTCGGCGCGGCAGCCTGGATCAATCCCGTGGCGCAGCACTTTCACCACAAGCACGCAGGGCACATCGTCGGCATCGGCAGCATCGCAGGCGATCGCGGCCGGCGCGGTATGCCGGCTTACACTGCCTCGAAAGCGGGGCTGCACACTTACCTCGAAGGGATGCGCAATCGCTTGTGGCGCGATGGCGTGACAGTGACGACCGTCAAGTTGGGACAAGTCGAAACCGACATGCTGAAGAATGCTGATCGCAAGCGGCGTCCCATCTCAGCCGATCGTGCCGCCGAATTGATCTGGCGCGCCATCGAGCGGCGCAAACAGACGGTGTATGTGCCGTCGTGGTGGCGATGGATCGGGCTGGCGGTGCAACACCTGCCCTCGATCGTCTTTCGCCGCTTGAATATTTGAGTTGCCACAGTGCCCCACTCTGTGTTACGATGCGTCTACCAACTCCCAATCACGAGGCCCACCATGCTCATTACCCACGGACGAATCGCCACTTTCGGACTAAACCCACAAGTCATTAACGACGGCGCAATCTACATCGACGGCGATCAGATCGCGGATGTCGGCCCCACTGCGGAACTACGCGCCCGCTACCCTGCAGCGGAGCGGTTCGACGCGAGCGGGCAGCTCGTGTTGCCCGGATCGATCTGCGCGCATACACATTTCTATGGCGCGTTCGCGCGCGGTATGGCTATTCCCGGCGCACCCGCCAGGAACTTCGTGGAAATTCTGCAGAAGTTGTGGTGGCGGCTCGATCGGGCGCTAGATGAAGAGAGTATCCGGCTGTCGGCGCTGGTGTGCCTGGCCGATGCGATTCGCAACGGCACGACCACGCTGATCGATCATCACGCCAGCCCCAACTTGATCGACGGCTCGCTCGACATCTGCACGGAAGCGATCGCGCAATCGGGCCTGCGCGTGTGCGAATGTTATGAGGTCACCGATCGCAATGGGCTCGCTGGCGCACAAGCCGGCATCGCCGAGAATGTACGCTTCGCGAAGCAACTCGCCGCGCGCCCCAATCCGTTGCTGGCGGCATCTTTCGGTCTGCACGCTTCATTCACCATCGGGCTGCAGACGCTCGATCGGTGTGTGGCCGAAGCGCAGGCGCTGGGCATCGGCTTCCACGTACACGTCGCCGAAGGTGATGCTGACGAGATCGACAGCGAGACGAAATACGGCCAGCGCGTGGGCGAGCATCTCAACGAAAGAGGCGTCTTGAGCGAGAAGACGCTGTCGGCCCATTGTGTGCACGTCAATCAAAATGAGATCCAGCTGCTGGCGAAGACCAACACCAAAGTCAGCCATCAGCCGCGCAGCAACATGAATAACGCGGTCGGCACCACGCCCGTGCAGCAGATGCTCGACGCGGGTGTATGTGTGGGCCTAGGCAATGACGGCTTCAGCAACAACATGTACAGCGAAATGAAAGCCGCCTATCTCGTCCACAAATCCACTGCGCATGATCCACGCGCGATGCCGGGCAACACTGTGACCCGGCTGGCCTACGAGAACAATGCGCGCATCGCCTCGCTGTTCTGGCCGCACCCTGTCGGCGAGATTGCACCCGGCGCGTATGCGGATCTGGTATTTCTCGACTACTTTCCTTACACACCGTTGACCGCTGGTAACTTACCTTGGCAGATCATCTTTGGCGTCGATGGCACGCATGTCACGACGACGATTGTGGGCGGCAAAGTGCTGATGCGCGATCGGGTGTTGCTGACGCTGGACGAGGAGCGCATCGCTGCGCAGGCGCGTGAAATCGCGCCGCAGATCTGGCGGCGTTTTGAGGAGATCTCGGCCCAGGAAACGACCCGGTGATACCGTAACCCTATCGCACACATGACTGCCGGACTATTGTCCGGCAGTTACGTTTTGAGATACGCTTGAAGCATCTTATTTTGGAGAACTGGAGGCAACATGTTGAAACCTGTCAATTTCCTGGCTGTGCTCGCGCTGTGGCTCGTCGTCTCGATCGTGTTTCTGACGGGGCTTGTGCCCTCAAGCCGCGCACAAGCCCCGTCAGCGCAACTGGCGGCGGATAATACGTGCGCGGCCATCAGCTGCACTGTATTCTTGCCGCTTATTTTCAACCCAGAACTGCTGACGCCGGCCCAGTTCGAGGTGACGCAAGGCGTGCAGCAACCCGACAATTCAGTGCTGCTCGTGGCCAACCGCCCCACCTATGTGCGCTGGACATTGACAGCCAGCACCGCCTACACCAACGTCACCGCCCTGCTCTACGGCACGCGCAACGGCGTGGCATTGGCCGGATCGCCCCTCAGCGCGCTCAATAATCCGCGCACGTTGAAATCTACAGCCAACCGCGCGACGCTGAATGACACCGTCAATTTCAGACTGCCGGACTCGTGGGCGTCAGACGACATCCAGTTATCGGCGCGTGCGGCCAACGCCACCGGCTATGACGTAAAGACCACCGCTGCCAACTTTCATTTCAACGACAGCACGGGCCTGGACACGAAAGTGGTTCCGATCGAGTATCACTGTTCAAACTCGAGCGCCGTAGTTTTGCCCGGCCCGGCTCCGTACACTTATTTGACAGCCTACACCTTCCAGACTTATCCGATTCCAGCGATCAGCCTCAGCAACCATGCCGCGCTTTCTTTCACCGGCCCCTGTTACAACAATCAACCCGATCCCGCCGGTAGTGACTGGTCCGCCATTCTGGACAGCGTGACGACCATCTGGGAAACCGAAGGTAGCCCGGACATCTATTACTATGGCCTGCTCAAAGTTTATTGCGGCGGCGGCTGCATCGCAGGCATGGGTTGGATTGGTTGGCCTGTCGCTACGGGGTTTGACGGCTTTGGCACTTCCCACTCCGGCGCCAGCGAAACGCACGCGCACGAGGTGGGACACAATCATGGCCGGCGGCATTCTGCCGGGTGCGGGGCGAGCGGCGCGGACGCTTCATTTCCCTACGTCTATCCGGACGGCAAAGCTCGCCTGGGCAATGACGCTCATCCAAACTATGGCTTCAACATTGATACGCAAGCCATCTATCCGCACGCCGGTAACTACGACTATATGAGTTATTGCGATCCGACCTGGACCTCCGATTACACCTACCAGAAAATCTGGGAGTTCGCCAACTCGGCCTTGCGCCTCAGCAGCCTTGTGCCGGTAGCTGCCAGCCGGTCGTGGGTAATCTCAGGCCGGATCGATCCGCAAACCGATCGGGCGTCTTTCGATCCTGCGTACGTGATCGATCTGCCGGCCCGAGCGCCTGAGCCGGGCGACTATGTGCTGGAGTTGCTCGACAAATCCGATCGAGTAGTGGCCGCCTATCCGTTCGAACCGCTGCGCGCTCCAATCGAGGATCCAGAGCGCGCGGGTGAAAGCATGAGCTTCCATCTCAGAACGCCCTACCGGGATCAGGTTGTCACGCTGCGCATTAAGCATGACGCCGTGATCATCGGAACCCTCCGCGCCAGTGCGAACCCACCGCGTCTGGTGGCCGTCACCCGATCGACCTTGGCGGGCTTCAACAATTCGGTCTATTGGTCAGGTAGGGATGCAGACGGAAACGCGCTGAGTTATCTGGTGCGCGCTTCAATGGACCAAGGCAAGACGTGGCAGACCATCGGCGTCAACCTAACGACGCCTTCGATTACCCTGCGGCCTGAAGACTTTGGCGGCCATCAAGTGGCATTGGAGATTCTGGGCAGCGACGGCGTATACACCAGCAAACTCGAAATGGGCCCCTATTGGGTGGAAGAGAAATAAATCAGAATTCTCTGATAAATATTGACAGGGGATAGGCGTGTGATACAATTTTCTTGCAGTTCTAACCTGACGGGCGATCCACCGTCACATGGTCAAGGGAAGAAGCATGACGGACACACGCCAGGATATCTTGAACTACCTGCACGAAAAAGGCGCGGCCGATGTCAACGGCCTTGCAGGGGCGCTGGGCTTGTCGCCGGTCACGATCCACTATCACATCAACGTCTTGCAGCGCGACGGTCTGTTGGAGACCAAGGCGGTGCGGCAAGGCGTGGGGCGGCCGCGCAATGTCTTCACGCTGCGCGCCGCGGCGTTCGAGACGTTTCCGCAAGGTTATCACCGCCTGAGTGATCGCTTGCTGGAAATCTTGAAGAGCCGCATGACCGAAACGGACATTCAGGCGCTGTTCGAAGGCATCGGCGCGGAAATTGCCGCCGAACACGCGGCCAACTTGAAGGGCAAGACGCTGGAGCAAAAAATCGGTCTCTTGGTCGGGTTGCTGGGTGAAGAAGGGTTCATGTCGCGACTAGAAAAAATCGGGACCGATCATTTTGTGCTGACGCAAGTCAACTGCCCGTACCAGTATGTCGCCACCCGCCACCCGGAAGTCTGCGAGCTCGATCTGCAGTTAATGAACTCTGCGCTGGGGACCGCCGTGAAGCGCGAAGCCTGTGTTGCCAACGGTGATTCCGTATGTACCTTTCACATCAAATCGCAACCGATTCAGTTGCAAGCATAGGAGCCACCATGTCAGACGCCACGGAAGTACAAGAGTACACGCCTGAAGAACAGGCGCTGCGCGACGCCCTCCGCACGGTGATCGATCCAGAGCTGGGCATGAGCATCGTCGAACTGGGCCTGGTGCGCGAAGTGCACATGCAGCCGGATTTCACCGAGATCAAGATGATCATGACGACGCCGTTCTGCCCGTACGGCCCAGCCATTTTGGAGCAGACGCGCCGCGCCGCAGAAGCGCACCTGAACACGCCCGTCAAGATCACGCTGGGTATGGAGATGTGGGAACCTTCGATGATGGAAGGCGGACCGCCGGCCGAGTGGGGACTATTCTGAGTAACCAGACCCTTCAGGTGGGAATAACCGCCCGAAGGGTTTTTCCTGTGAAGGCATGACGACCAATCCTGAATTTCACGCCGCTGTTCAGCGGCCTGATCATGAAATCGATTTGGCCAGGGCGGCGCTGCTCTATGCCCGCGATGCCTACCCCGAGCTCGATCCGGCGGTGTACCTCAATCAACTGGACAAATGGGCAGAAGACATCCGATCGCAGATTGCCGCCTCCGCAGATCCCATTGCAGCGCTCAATCAATATTTCTTCAGCGATCTGCATTTTCGAGGCAATCGCCGCTATTACGGCGATCCGCTTAACAGCTACCTCAATCAAGTTATCGATCGGCGGCTGGGGCTGCCCATCACTTTGTCCGTACTCTACATCGAACTTGCCCGGCGCGTTGGCCTGCAAGTCGACGGTGTGGGCCTGCCGGGCCATTTCATCGTCAAACATCTCGATCGGCAGGGCGTGCGCTTCATTGACCCGTTTCATCAAGGACGCTTGTTGACGCCTGACGATTGCCGTAACCTTGTGGTCGATCTATCCAACGGCTCACTCGCATTTCAGCCGGCGATGCTGGAAGCCGTGAGTGCGCGACACATTTTGACACGCATGCTGACTAACCTAAAAAACGCCTATGTCCAAGAGCAGCAATTCGATCGGGCGGTGCCGGTCGTGGAACGGCTAATCGATCTGGCGCCCGCTGATGCGGTGCATTGGCGCGATCTGGGTCTACTGCATTATCAACTCGATCGGTATGGTCCGGCATTACAGGCGCTGCATCAATACGTTTCGATCACGAATGCGGCTCCCGATGATCCGGTTCAGCAGGTCATCGCCCAGCTACAGGTACAGATCGCGCGCTTGAACTAAAAACCTCCGGAAGCTTGAAGTCTCCCGGAGGTTGCACTCATTTCTTTTTCAGCTTAGGTTTCGCTTTGGCCGCGGCTCTTTTCTTCCTGGGCGGCTTTGTGACGATAAGATCCACCGCCGCCATCGCCGCGCCCACAATGCCGGCTTCGTTGAGCAACTGCGCCGGCACAATCTTAGCGCGCTCGGCCTGTAGATAACCGCCAAATTTCGCGTAATTCTTGCTGACCCCGCCTCCAATCACAAACAAGTCCGGCGAGAAGTACAGCTCCAGCCGCGCCAGAAACTCGTTCACCCGATTGGCCCACTTGCTCCAACTCAGATCTTTCTGCGCACGCGCCAGATCGGATGCGCGTATTTCGGCGTCCTTGCCGCGAATCTCCAGGTGGCCGAGCTCAAGATTCGGCACGAGTTTTCCGTCCAGGAGCAGCGCGCTGCCGATGCCGGTGCCAAACGTGAGCACCAGCACCACACCGCGCACGCCCTTGGCCGCACCAAAAGAGGCTTCGGCCAGGCCGGCCGCATCCGCATCATTCACCAGGCGCAACGGGCAGCGGGTCTTCTGCCGCAGGAAAGACTCGGCGTCAAAGTGCATCCAGCCTTGATCGACGTTGGCCGCAGAATGGGTGACGCCATGCTGCACAATCGCCGGAAAGGTGCAGCCGACAGGCCTGTTCCAGGCGAAATGTTTGACAATTTCGGCGACGACTGCGCCAACCGCCTCCGGCGTAGATGGCTCCGGCGTCGGAATACGGAACCGTTCCTGAGTTAGCACCCCTTTCTGCACATCCACCGGCGCACCTTTGATGCCCGACCCACCGATGTCGATTCCCAACACTTCCATGCGCCCACCTCCTAGCCTCAGGTTGCGATCATTCTACACCAAAACAGCCCCCAAATTCAACTTCGATCTGGACAAACGCGCTCACTTGGCCTATACTCTAACTGGTCAGACCTCTTACCAATACAGGATGTGACGCGATGAACTGGGAACTGCCGCCCCGCCCCGCCGAACGGGTGGAAAACCGCCTCATCAACGCCATCGTCGATGGCGACTTTCCGATCAACTCCAACTTGCCGCCCGAGCGTGAACTCGCGCAGCGTTTAGGAGTGACACGCCCCACCCTGCGTGAAGCCCTGCAGCGGCTGGCGCGCGATGGCTGGATTGAGATCCATCACGGCAAGTCCACCCGCGTGCGCGACTACTGGCACGAAGGCAATCTTGCCGTGCTGGGCACCATCGCCCGATTTCAAGACCACATACCACCGGACTTCGTGCCCAATCTACTGCAGGTGCGCGAACTGCTGGCGCCGGCCTACGCGCGGCTGGCCGTCAAACGCGCCGCGAAAAATCTGGCGCGATTCCTGGAGAATTACCAGAATCTGGTCGACACGCCCGACGTCTTTGCCAAAGCCGATTGGGACGTGCATCAATATCTGACGATTGAATCAGGTAACCCAATCTTCACACTGATTCTCAACGGCTTCAAAGAGTTGTATCCGCCGATGGGCGCGGTGTATTTTACGCCGTCCAAAGCTCGCGCGCGGTCGCGCCGCTTCTACGCCGATCTCTACGCGGCCGCGCAGGCGCGTGATGCCGCTCGAGCCGAAGCCATTACGCGCGTTGTCATGCGGGACAGTATCGCGCTGTGGAAGAGCCTCAAGCATTAGATGTTGGAGATTGGAGGTTTGAGATGCGACGCTGGAATGGTTGGGGCGACGAGGCCACCACCTATTACCTGCCTGAATCCGCCGGACACTTTCTGGAATCGAGGGTCGGCAAAGGATCGAGTATCCCGGATGTGACGTTTGAGCGCGCAGTAATGGCCGTGCCCCCCTCGCGCCTGACGCCTTACACACGCCTGTCGCTCGATCCCGCTGATCGGGTATATCACGCGCGCGGGCAAAGTCTGCCCGATTGGGTCGCACTACGGCAGGGTCGCATTGAAGCATATCCCGACGGCGTGGCCTATCCCGTTTCGGATGACGACGTGCGCGATCTATTGGCGTATGCCAAACGATCGGGGGCCCGCCTGATTCCGTTTGGCGGCGGCACCAGCGTCGTGGGGCATATCAACCCGCGCCCGATCGATCCCCCCACCCTCACGGTCGATCTCAACCATATGAATCGCCTGATCGATCTCGACATCACCAGTCAACTTGTCACGTTTGAAGCGGGTGTTTGCGGCCCCGATTTGGAACAGCAGCTCAAAGCGCGCGGATACACCCTGGGACATTTCCCGCAATCGTGGGAACTCTCCACGCTCGGCGGCTGGATTGCGACACGATCGAGCGGGCAGCAGTCGTATCACTATGGCCGCATCGAAGATCTGTTTGCGGGCGGGCACACGGAAACACCGCAAGGCCCGATCGATCTTCCGCCTTTACCGGCCAGTGCTGCGGGACCCGATCTGCGCCACCTCTTGCTGGGTTCCGAGGGACGCTACGGCATCATCACGCGCGCCATCGTGCGCGTACAGCGTGTGCCCGAAACCGAGGACTTTCACGCGATCTTCTTCCACGATTGGGTCTCTGGCGCAACTGCGGTGCGCGAGATCGCGCAAGCGGGCATCCCCGTTTCGATGCTGCGCCTGAGCAACTCGCAGGAGACTGAGGTGACGCTGGCCCTGTCTGGCAAAGATCAATTGGTGAGCCTGGCCGATCGAGGCTTGCGACTCTTCAAGTATGCCAAAGATCGCGCGCTGTTGATCTTCGGCGTCACGGGCAGCAAGGCGCTCACGCGTTTTGCGAAACACGAAGCGACGGCCATCGCGCGCAAACACGGGGGCTTGGCCGTCGGTACGACTATCGGGCATCTATGGCGCAAGAGCCGTTTCCTGTCGCCCTACCTGCGCAATACGCTGTGGGAGCAAGGCTATGCGCTTGACACGGTGGAAACGGCGCTGCCGTGGAGTAAGGCCGAAGCGACTGCACTGGCAATTCAGGCAGCGATCCGCGAAGCGCTGCAAGTCTTCAACGAACAAGTGCTGGTTTTTGCGCATCTCTCGCACGTCTATGCCGATGGCGCGAGCATCTACACCACTTATTTGTGGCGGCGCTCGCCCGATCCTGATCAGACGCTGGCGCAGTGGCAGACGATGAAGGATGCGGCCAGTCAGATCATGATCGCCAATGGCGGGACGATCAGCCACCAGCATGGAGTCGGAGTCGATCACCGCCCCTATCTTGAAGCCGAGAAAAGCGCGATCGGGATGCAGATGATTGAGGCCGTCCGCCATCAACTCGATCCCGATCGGCTGTTGAATCCCGGCAAGTTAGTTGAGTAGACAAGTTCCCTTGTTTCCTTGTCTACTGGTTTCCTTTTTCCTGAGGTAAAGCATGTGGCACAGCAACTGGCGTGAAAAAATCTGGAGCGATCTCGATCAGTCGTGGGACCTGATCGTGATCGGCGGCGGCATTACTGGCGCGGGCGTCCTGCGCGAGGCAAGCCGCGCAGGACTGAAAACCCTGCTCGTGGAGGGACACGATTTTGCGTCGGGCACATCCAGCCGCTCGTCGAAAATGGTGCATGGCGGCCTGCGTTATCTTCGCAACGCCCAGGTCAAACTCACTGTCGATTCCGTGCACGAACGCGAGCGTTTGCTGCGCGAGGGACGCGGCCTGATCGAGCCGCTGAGTTTTCTCATCGCGGGCTACCACGGCGATCGACCGCCTTCGTGGGTCTTTGGCATGGGGTTGATGGTTTACGATGTGCTGGGACGCCGCTGGGCTCATCACCACTACAACGCGCCGCAATTGCAGGAACTATGTCCGCAAATCACGGACCGTGACTTGGTCGGCGGCTATCAATACTACGACGCACAGACCGATGATGCCCGCCTGGTACTGCGCGTCATTCGTGAGGCCGTGCGCGCGGGCGCCATTGCCATCAATTATGTCCGCGTAGAAGGGTTGCTGCGCGATCGAGCTGGACAAGTGCGCGGAGTGCAGCTATGCGATCAGATTGGCGGGCGAACGAAAGAAGTGCAGGCACGCGTTGTGATCAGCGCGGCAGGCGCGTGGTCCGATCACGTGCGTGGCTACTTGAACGCCCGCCCGCAGCTCCGGCCCTTGCGCGGCAGTCATTTGATTATTCCGTGGCACAGGCTGCCGCTGACCCAGGCCGTCAACTTCCTGCATCCCATCGACAACCGCCCGGTCTTCGCTTATCCCTGGGAGGGCATCGCGCTCGTCGGCACCACCGATGTCGATCACGGTGCGGACGTGACGACCGACCCGCATCTCACGGAGCAGGAATTCGATTACTTGATGCTGGGCGCGTTGTATGCGTTCAGGCCCGCCGGCCTGCACCTTCGCGATGTTCAGGCCACATTCTCCGGCATCCGGCCGGTGGTCGATACTGGGCAACGCGATCCGTCCAAGGAGTCGCGCGAGTCTGTTCTGTGGGAAGAGAGCGGACTAGTGACCATCGCCGGCGGCAAACTGACGACGTTCCGTCTGATGGCGCTTGAGGCGCTGCACACCGTGCGACGCCGCTTGCCGCATCAACCGCGCTTCAGCACCAAGCAACGTATGCTGGATCCGATCGATACAGAGTTGATCGCCGATCTCGATCCGGGTGCGGCGCTGCGGCTGTTCGGGCGCTATGGCGCAGACACGTTGGCATTGCTGCAAGCAGCACAGCCCGATGAACTGCAGCCGATCGAGGCATCGCCGGCGTTGTGGGCCGAGCTGCGCTGGGCGGCCCGCGACGAGGGCGTGGTGCATCTGGATGATCTGCTACTGCGCCGCGTGCGCCTAGGCTTGTTGCTGCCGCAGGGTGGATTACCGTTGATGGATCGCATCCGCTCCATCGCGCAGCCGGAATTGGGCTGGAGCAATGCGCGCTGGGCGCAGGAGGTAAGTGATTACACCTCTTTGTGGAATCGATGCTATAGTGTTTCTCATTGATCCACGAAGGACACGAAGGAACACGAATGAGCCATTTAGGGAGGGACTATGCCTGAGCCGCAAAAACAACCTGGCTTGCTTTACAAAGACGAGGTCTACCAGATTGTTGGCGCTGCAATTGAAGTCCACCGCGAGCTTGGGCCGGGATTCCTCGAAGCAGTTTATCAGGAAGCGCTCGAAATAGAGCTGGCCGAACGTGGCATCCTATTTGAAGCGCAGAAGGCCCTGAAGATCGTTTACAAAGGGCGTCGGCTCAAAAAGGAGTATGTCGCCGATCTGGTTTGTTACGATAAAATCGTCGTCGAGTTTAAGGCCATGGACAAACTTTCCAGTCGTGAGACAGCGCAAGTCCTTAACTACCTAAAAGCCACAGGGCTGCGCGTTGGCCTGATCATCAACTTCGGTAGCGAAGGTGTTCTTGAATGGGAGCAGCGCATTAAGTAACACGGCTTTCTTTCGTGAACTTCGTGTACTTCGTGGATCAAAAAGAGAGGAGACATGACCCGCGATCGCATTCTCGCCATCGACAACGGCACGCAGAGTGTGCGCGCCCTGCTGTTTGATCTGCGCGGCAATCTGCTCGCCAAGAGCCGTGTGCCGATCGAGCCCTACTTCTCCACGCAGTCCGGTTATGCTGAACAAGATCCCGCCGTTTTCTGGCACGCGGTGTGCGCTGCCTGTCAACAACTCTGGCAGCTGCCCGGTGTAGACAAAAACAGCGTTGCGGGCGTGGCTTTGACGACGCAACGGGGAACGGTGATCAATCTCGATCAAAACGGCCAGCCGCTGCGGCCCGCCATGGTGTGGCTCGATCAACGTCACACAGAAAACCTCAAGCCGATCGGTGGATTGTGGGGTCTGGCGTTTCGCCTCTCCGGCATGACACCGACCGTAGCGTATTTGCAGTCCGAGGCCGAAGCGAATTGGATTCGCACGCATCAACCGGATGTGTGGAACAACACACACAAGTATGTGCTGCTGTCGGGCTATCTCACACAGCGCTTGACCGATCGCTACGTCGATTCGATCGGGTGTCAGGTGGGCTATCTGCCGTTCGACTACAAACGCCAGCAGTGGGGGAAACCGAGCGATTGGAAATGGCAGGCCGTGCCGCTCGATAAATCGTGGCTGCCCGAATTGATTCCGCCCGCCCAGCCGTTGGGACAGATTAGCCGATCGGCGGCGGAAGCCACCGGCATTCCGATCGGGCTGCCGCTGATCGCCGCGGCCGCTGACAAAGCGTGCGAAGTGATCGGATCCGGTGCGCTCGATCCGCACATCGGCTGTTTGAGTTACGGCACCACGGCGACCATCAACACGACGCAGCGCAAATACGTTGAAGCGATTCCACTGATACCGCCCTACCCCTCGGCTGTGCCTAACGCCTACAGTCTTGAGATTCAGATTTATCGCGGCTACTGGATGGTGAGCTGGTTCAAGAGCGAGTTTGGCCAGCACGAGCAGCGAATCGCAGACGAGCGCGGCATTGCGCCGGAAGAGTTGTTCGACGAGTTGGTGCGCGTCGTGCCGCCCGGTTCCGATGGACTGGTGCTGCAACCCTACTGGTCGCCCGGTCTGAAGCTGCCCGGCCCGGAAGCGCGCGGCGCCATCATCGGGTTTGGCGGAGGACACACGCGCGCGCATTTGTATCGCGCAATCCTGGAAGGCCTGGCGTATGCGCTGCGCGACGGCGCAGAACGCTCGACGAAGCGCAGCGGCACGCCGATCACTGAATTGCGCGTGGCCGGCGGCGGTAGTCAAAGCGATCAGGCGATGCAGATCACGGCAAACGTGTTCGGCCTGCCGGCCTCGCGCCCGCACTTGTACGAGGCATCGGGCCTCGGCGCCGCGATCGATGCGGCAGTGGGCTTGAGGCTGCATCCCGATTTTGCTACGGCCATCAAAGAGATGACGCGCCTCGGCGCCACCTTCGAGCCGCAGCCGGCAGCGCAGGAGATTTACGACGAGATTTATCACCATGTGTACGGCAAGATGTACGGACGCTTGAAACCATTGTACGAGGCGCTGCGTAAAGTGAGCAGGTAGTCACCATGCTGGACGAGCAACACTTCAACCGCGTCGCACGCGCTTTGCCGGTGCTACAAGCCGCCGATCCGCGACTGGTGCGCGAATTCAAACAGGCCGCCTTCTTCGCGCGCATTCCCGCTGGCCGCGATGTCTTTGTGGAAGGCGATCAGATCGACGCGATTGCGCTGCTGATCTCCGGCGTAGTGCGAGTCTACAAAATCGGGGAGACCGGACGCGAGATCACGTTGTATCGCTTCGGGCTGGGCGAATCGTGTATCTTGACCGCCAATGCGATCCTCAGCCACCAGTCCTTCCCGGCGATTGCGTCCGTGGAGCAGGACGCCGAAGCCGTGATGATTCCCGCGGATACCTTTCGGGAGTGGGTGCGCCGCTACGATCTGTGGCGCGAGTTTGTCTTTGACCTGCTGTCGCAGCGTCTGGCCAGCGTCATGACGCTGGTGGACGAAGTGGCTTTTCGCCGGATGGACAAGCGCGTGGCGGCGCTGCTGCTGGAACAGGCGCGGCGGCAGAATCCGATCCGCATCACGCATCAAGAAATCGCGTCGGATCTGGGCAGCTCGCGCGAAGTCATCAGCCGCCTGCTGGAAGACCTGGCGGAGAGCGGCCACATCCGATCGGCCCGCGGCACGATCGAGGTGTTGGATTTTGCGCGGTTAGAAAGTCGCGCCGTTGTGTGACTTTGTCACCGACAAAGTGCCGCTCATCTCCTATACTGGAAGCACGATACCAATCGAAATTCCAATACAGGAGACACTCAAATGAACGCTTTCGTTAAATTCATGGCTTCAACGACAGGACGCATCGTGCGGATTGTGGCGGGGCTGGTGCTGATCGCCGTGGGGTTGTTCGCCGTTGGCGGCACGGGCGGCATCGTCCTGGTGCTGGTCGGGCTGCTGCCCCTGGCGGCGGGCCTGTTCGACTTCTGCGTGTTTGCCCCGCTGTTCGGCTGCCCGCTCAGCGGCCCCAAGATTCGCGCCGCCAAGTAGGCCCGGCGAACGCCACCTACTACACGCACAGCGGCCGAGGGGTCTCCCTCGGCCGCTGTGCGTTGTCTAACGTCCCGTCGCGCCACTGCGCCGAACCGCATTATCTGCTACAATCGTCAGGCTTGTGCTGCACATCCCGCAATAGGAGAAACGAGCATGAACCGCGACGTCCTGCGCCAATGGATCACCATGTTGACGATTGTGGCACTCATCGTCATGAACGTGCTGGCCAATGCCCTGCCGCTCAACGGCCTGAATACCGGCCAGATTTCTGACACCTTCAAAGTTTTCTTCGTACCTGCCGGCTATGTCTTTTCCATCTGGTTTCTGATCTATGTGGGCTTGCTGTGCTACGGCGTCTATCAGGCGCTGCCGGCGCAGCGCGACAATCCACGTTTGCGCCGCGCCGCCGCTCCGTTTGTCGTGAGCAGCATCGCCAACATCGCGTGGCTGTTCTTCTGGCATTACGGCCTCTTTACGCTCACGGCCATCGCCATGGTCACCGTGCTGGTAAGCTTGATCCTGGTCTACCTGAATCTGGGCGTGAATCAGGTCAAAGTCTCGCCCGGCGAGCGCTGGCTGGTGCACCTGCCGTTCAGCATCTATCTAGGCTGGATCAGCGTGGCCACCATCGCCAACATCACCAACGTGCTCTGGCTGTCCGGGTGGAATGGCTTCGGCCTAGCGCCAGAAGTGTGGGCTGTGATCATGCTGGCCGTGGCCGTTGTGTTGGCGTTCCTGATGGCGTGGTTCCGCCACGACGTGGCCTATCTGCTGGTGCTGGCCTGGGCCTTTGCGGGTATCGGCGTCAAGCAGGCCGGCACGCCGCTGGTCTCAACTGCGGCCTGGATTGCCACCGGGCTGGTCTTTGTCGCCGTGGTGCTCGCCTTAGTGCACAAGCGCACGCCGCAGACAGCTTGATAAATCAGCGCGTGATCTCAGAAAGAATGGTATGCAGGGATCAGGGATCAGCAAGGAACGGTCAGCCAGCAGCGGCCAACAGTCAGTGAGTGGTCAGTCCGGTGCATTGACGTTGAGGGTAGTTCATCCTATACTGATTGCAATGCTTTGTTCGCTGTCCGCGTCCCTGCGGAAGGTCACCTGCGCAGACGCGGTTGATATGCAACCGGCGCACGAGGCAATGATTCTCCAGGGGAGAACATGCCTGAAATCATCCTCGGTCTTATCATCGGCGCGATCGTCTTCGTCTGCGCTTTTTCGATCAGCAAGCTCTTCGCCTCTTCGCCGCGCGCGGCAATTGTGGGCAGCCTTATCGTGATCGCCGGCCTCATCGGCTTTCTGGCTCCCGCGCCGTGGTTGCTGGCCGTCGATGCCGTCGCTACGGTGGTGTCGCTGGTCGTGGCTGATGCGCTGCGGCGGCGCGGACATTACGTGGCACGCGAGAAGCCCGGCGGCCTCACCGCGGCTCATTTGGCCCTGATGAATCCCATTCGGACCGCTTATGGCCGCCCGCCGCTGTGGCTGATTCCCGCACGCTGTATCGAGACGGATGAGCGCGATATGGTGGAGCACGCCAATCGGCTGGCCGCCGAGATCAGAGACACCGTCAAGGACAGTCCGCTGCCTGCCCGGAAACGATCGTCGTTCGAGCAGCAAGCCGGGGAGGTACCCCACAATCTGGAAATGGCCTTGTGGAAACTGGCCCGGCTGCGCCGGATCGCGGCTTCGATCGATTACCGTTACGATCAAGACGGGCACAAGCATCAAGAGATCCAGTTAATGGTGAATCAACTGCGCGGCGTCATGCAGCACTCCGTCGAAGTGTTGTCCTCGATTTCCATTTCGCTGGTCAAAGTGCAGCTCGCGCACGACGACATTGCCGCCGACCGATTGTTGGCCGATCTCAACGAAAGCAATCAGCGGCTCAAAGACTTGTCGGCCAGTTACGCCGAAGTCAAGAACGGGCAGGTGGCATGAAGGCGATCAGGCCTTCCCGTTTCTTCTTGATACGCGAGTCGGGCACGGCCTTTACAGGCACAGTGCCCCAATAGAATCCGCCGCTGGTTTCGCCTTGCAACTGCTAGAACTCAATATCCTCGCGGAGGCTTGAAGCCTCCGCGAGGATCAGCTGAGGAGGCCTATGAAGATCCTCGCTCTCGAATACCATCCTCCCGATGCAAGTGACGATCAACTTACGGAGGTCCTGTTACGGGCCGAAGCGCGCCGCGCGTGGGAACTGCATCAGGCCGGCGTCATCCGCGAATTGTACTTCCGCGCGGATAGGCCTGCGGCGGTACTGGTGCTAGAATGCGTCAATGTTGAGGAGGCGCGCGAGATGTTGAACACCCTGCCTTTGGTGTGTGAAAAGTTGATCGACTTCGAGTTGATTCCCTTGTCCGCTTATCCGGGCTTCGCCCGACTCTTCACCGCCGATCAGAACAGATCAAACTGATCGTTACAGGAGAGGAGCGACGTGAATTCATCATTCTGGCGCCTCACCATTTTCAAGATCGTCGCCGTCATCTGCGTGCTGTTTGTCGTGCTGACGGCCAGCGCCATGTTCATCTATCCGGGCGGCACCAACACGGATAAAACCGCTGTCGGATACTCGTTCCTAGGTAACTTCTTCAGCGATCTGGGCATCATCGTGGCACACAACGGCCAATCCAACCCGGTCGCGTCGGTCATGTTCCTCATCGCGCTGGGATCAGCTGGAGCAGCGCTGGTGTTGTTCTTCATCGCGTTCCTCCAATTCTTCACCGCCAGCGCGATCAATCGCGTGCTGAGTGTGCTGGGGAGCTTGTTCGGCGTCATCGCCGGAGCGTGCTTCGTCGGCGTGGCGCTGACACCGGCCGATCTCTTTGGCCAGGCGCATGGCGACTTCGTACGCGGCGCGTTCTTCACGTTTCTGATCGCAGTCCTATTTTACAGCGTGGTGATCTTCCGCGCCCCAAACTACCCTAACGGCTACGCGGCGGTGTTCATCGTCTTTGCCGTGCTGTTGAGTGTCTATCTGGTGTTGATCTTCGCCGGCCCCGATTCTGAAACGCCGGAAGGCTTGTTGATTCAAGTGACCGGGCAGAAGATCATCGCGTATGCGTCCATCATCAGCGTGTTGATTCAGTCGCTGGGGGCGCTGCGGGTTAATCGGGCCCGAGCTTAACCTTCAGTCGCGCACAAGGAGTCAAGCATGTCAGACCAGGCAGAAGATCAAAAAGACAAAGCAGCAGAAGAAATTAAGCCCGCACCCAAAGATCAAATCGTCGAGGTGCAGCACACAGTCCCGATCGGCGGGAAAGAGATCTCATATACGGTCACGACCGGCACGCTGGTGTTGAAGGAGGAGAGCGAGAAGACCGGCGATAAAGCAGGCGAGTCGGAGGGCGAGAAGCCCAAAGCCTCCATCTTCTTCGTGGCTTACACGCGCAATGATGTCGAGGACAAAACTCGGCGGCCAATCACGTTCTCGTTCAACGGCGGGCCGGGATCATCGTCGGTCTGGCTGCATCTGGGGGCGTTGGGACCGCGCCGGGTGCTGATGAATGATGTCGGCAATCTGGCGCCACCACCCTATCGGCTGGCAGACAACCCGGAGTCGATCCTGGACGTAACCGATCTGGTTTTCATCGATCCAATGCTGACGGGTTACAGCCGCGCGGTCGTCGGCGAGAAAGCCAAAGAGTTTCTCAACTTCAAGAAGGACATCGAATCGGTCGGCGATTTTATCCGGTTGTACACCACGCGCTATCAGCGCTGGCTGTCGCCCAAGTTCCTGATCGGCGAGAGTTACGGCACCACGCGGGCCGCCGGGTTGAGCGGCTACCTGCAAGATCGGCACGGCCTGTACTTGAACGGCATTATGCTGGTGTCGTCGATCCTCGATTTTAGCACGATCGATTTTTGTCCCGGCAACGATCTACCGCACATTCTCTATCTGCCCGCCTTCGCGGCCACGGCCTGGTATCACCAGCGTCTCGACGCGCAACTGCAGAAGGATCTGCACGCGCTGCTCGACGAAGTTGAAGCGTTTGCGCTGGGCGAATATACCACGGCCCTGATGAAGGGCGCGGCACTCACCGTCAAAGAGCGTGCGACCATGATTAAGCGGCTGGCGCGCTATACCGGCCTTTCGCCAGACTACCTCGATCGCGTGAATCTGCGCATCGAGATCATGCGCTTCACCAAGGAACTGCTGCGCGATCAACGCCGCACGGTGGGGCGCCTGGACGGCCGCTTCACCGGCATCGATCGGGATTCCGGCGGCGAGATGTTCGAGCACGATCCCAGCATGTCGGCCAGTATTGGACCATACACCGCCGCCTTTTATGATTACGTGCGCCGCGAGTTGAAATTCGAGAGCGATCTACCCTACGAAGTGCTGAATTTCAAAGCCCACGAGCTATGGAGTTTCGCGCAGCATGAGAATCGCTACGTGGAAGTGGCGGAAACGCTGCGCAAGGCCATGGCGATCAATCCGCACCTCAAGATCTTCGTCGCCAACGGCTATTACGATCTGGCCACGCCTTACTTCGCCACCGAGTACACCGTCAATCACCTCAGCCTCGATCCCAGTTTGCGGCAAAACATCAGCATGGGCTACTACGAGGCCGGGCACATGATGTACATTCACGAACCGTCGCTGGCACAGTTGAAGCAAGACCTGGCGGCGTTCATCGGCGACGCCACACCGCGGGCCTAAAACGACCCTGTCATTCTCGCGCGTGGTCGCCATGCCCGCCGCCGCGCGGCGGAGGCGCGCTGGGCGCACCGGGAATCCAGAGACCCAATCAGCGCCGAGCGCCAACGGCGAGCCCGGACGCTCGATAGAAGCACTCGGGCATGACGAATGAGCAACCGTGCTTCCCTGAGCTTAATCCGGCTCAAGCCTTGACTCCAGTAAATCACGCAGGAATTCACATGGACACCCAACAATACGCCGCCACTGCCGAGTTCTACGACTACGTCGTGCCGTATCAGACCCGCCCGGATGTGGCCTTCTTCGTCGAAGCCGCGCAAGCCAGTGGCGGGCCGGTGCTCACAGCGAGCTGCGGCTTCGAGGTTGAAGCGCTGTACGCCGACTATGACAGGAGCCTGTACGGCTCAAAATATCCGGGCGAGCTGATCTTTGTGGCGAAGAAGGTGCTGCATGAATAACGCACTGATCGCCATGACGCGTCAGATCAGCCCGCGCTTCGACGAATGCGAACTCACGCATCTCGATCGGCAGCCGATCGATCTCGATCTCGCCCGCGCGCAGCATCGCCAGTATGAAGCCGCATTGCGTGAACTAGGCTGCGAGGTCCTCTCCCTGCCCGCCGAACCCGATCTGCCTGATTCGGTCTTTGTGGAAGATGTGGCGCTAGTGTTCGACGAAGTCGCCATCATCACGCGGCCCGGCGCGGATTCGCGCAAGCCGGAAACGGAATCGGTCGCACGGGCGCTGAAGCCGTACCGCACACTGTGCTTCATCGAAACACCCGGCACGTTGGATGGCGGCGATGTGTTGCGCGTGGGCCGGGCAGTCTACATCGGCCTGTCGAGCCGCAGTAACCGATCGGCGATAGAACAACTGCAAGGCTTTCTCGCGCCCTATGGGTACACGGTCAAAGGCGTTGAAATAACCGGGTGCTTGCATCTCAAATCGGCAGTGACGCAGGTGAGTGAAGACACGCTGTTGATCAATCCGGCGTGGGTTGATCGAACAATCCTTGGTGACATGCGCTTCATTGAGGTGGATGAAAGCGAGCCTTCCGCCGCGAACGCCGTGTGGATCGAGCGCGCGGTGATCTACCCTTCAGGTTTTCCAAAGACGCAGCAAAGTTTGGTAGACGCCGGACTGCGCTTGAAGATGGTCGATGCGACTGAAGTCGCCAAAGCCGAAGGAGCGGTGACGTGTTGTAGTCTCATCTTCCGGAGATCGTGAGGTAGGACAATTGCACTATCGACCCAATGCTGCGCAGCGTGCCCTGCATCCCGTTTTGAGGACGAAAGCGAGCGGCTTGTTTCTGGCGCGCGTCTTGCATCATCTCGATCGGCCAGTGCTGCGTCTGTCACATGGCCGCCATTCGCTGACGAGTATGCTGGCCGGGTTGCCGGTCGTTACCGTGACCACCATCGGCGCGAAGAGCGGCCAGCCGCGCACCTTGCCGCTGGTTGCCATACCCGACGGCGAAAACGTCATCCTGATCGCCTCGAACTATGGGCAGCAGCATCATCCGGCGTGGTATTACAACTTACGCGCGCATCCCAAAGTGCAGCTAACTTACGAGGGACAGACGACGACTTATATCGCGCGTGAAACCGCTGGCGCCGAGCGCGAACGGTGCTGGCAGCGCGCCGTCGATCTGTATTCGGGTTACGCACGGTACGAAGAGCGCGCAGGGCAGCGCCAGATCGGCGTCTTCTTGCTGACACCGCAGGCAAAATAAAACGAGCCACCTCGTGGGAGATGGCTCGTCACATCCTAGTGCTTCACAGGCTATTCTTCGCTTTCAGGTTTAGTCACTCTGGTCTTCGTCACAGGCTGCACCGCTTCTTGCAGCTTTGCCACTTGATATTCCGATTGCGCTTCAGCCGCCTGCAGCGCAACGATCACATCGTACACCGCGACGATGGCGTCGGCCACGTCACTCATTGACTCCGCAGCCTTCGCGGTGAGATCGATCACGGCCACGGCCAGCAAGTCCCACAGCAGTAGTTCGAACGCTTCCTTGTTGTACCACTCGACGTCGTTGTAGCGGTTGATGTTCAGGACGGCGCGCACATCTTCATCTGCCAGCAAAGTCTCAAGCAAGTTGGCGGCCCGTTTCCTGGCGACCCCTTTCGTCGTATACCACTGCTGATGCTTGACCAGCACGCTGATCGCGCCGGCAGCCTGGCTGGCTTGCCCGTCTGGCACACCGAGTGCCCGGAAGGTTTGCGCTATAGTGCGGCCCAGCAGCCACTCAGTCAGCCACGCATGACTGTGGGTGGCTGAGTTTTTTTCGCTCACCGCCCTGCCCAGCGAACGCACACTCGCCCAACTGAACAATGTGGCCCAGGCGAGTGTTTCTTCCATGATCGGCGCATTGGCAACCGCCGATGCTTTCGCGGTTTTGGATTTCGGTGCAGCTTCAATAGGCGCGGATTGCCGCAAATTCGCCAACAGGAATTGAATTGCCGCCGTATACTTGCGCGACTTCGGCAGTGGGAAACGCTGGGCGACGATCGGAAGCTGCACGATTGCCTTAACATCCGATCGAATAGCCGCTGGAACAATCGTGTCTACGGCGGGCAGCCCCAACAAGTATTGGATACCATCGACCACGTGCTGAGCCTTCAGCGTCACTTCCGTATCGATCGCAGGATTGACTTCCGCCGCCAGATCGAGCACACGGTTTTCCAACAACCACCGATAGAAGCCCGCACTGGCCAGTTCCCGGAAGGGGATTTGCACCGGCTGCGAGAAAACTTCACGCGCGGCTTCGTCGATATCCGGGACGCCGCCGCCCTGCAAGTATTCGGCGAGTTTGGCGTAATGCCGGGTCTCATCGTCCTGGACCTCGCGCCAATCCATGAAGACGTGATACTTATACGCGCCCAGCTCGATGTAGAAACCGTGCTGGCACAACTCGCGCCCGTTGCGAATGTATTCCAGTCCCGTAATCTGATCGCGAAAAATATAGTAGACCTCGTCGTCGCCGCGCAGATTCAGGCCGTCCTTCAACTCGCGCTGCAGCAGCACCTTTTCGTCGCCGTGACCAGTCTTCACCGCATACGCGGCCGAAGTGCGGATCCAGCCGCGCGTATCGGCAAATTTGTTGTGATACACCACCAGCGCCTTTTCGCCTTCATACCCGTTCGAATACGCAAAGACGTTTTCGTCGACCGTGCCTTCCGGCGTGTACACATCGTACAACAGGAAATCCTCAACACCGGCAAACACGTAGCGCTTATGCAACAGCGGGAAGATTTCGCGCACATGCCGATCGACGAGCCACTGATCCGGCGTCTCGCTGTAATAGGCGCGCCGATATTCCATGCCATACTTCTCGGCGTAACCTTCCATCTGGCCGTGACCGAACATCGGCAAGCCCGGCATGGTCGACATCAGCACACAGATACCGAAATATTTGTCGCCCTTGCCAAATTGCTCGACCGCCGTCTTTTCGTCCGGATTGTTCATGAAGTTTACGTAGCGCTTTAGCACTTCCGGATCGAACTCCATGGTGTTCTTCATGACGACGCGGTACTTGCCGTTGTCTTCATCGCGCAGCAGGTTCATGAACGCGCTGTTGTACACGCGATGCATCCCGAGCGTGCGGACGAAGTAACCTTCCATCAGCCAGAACGCCTCGGCCAGGAGCAGCGTGTCCGGCGCTTCAACGGCCACCCGATCGACCACCTCGCGCCAGAATTCCTCTGGAATAGCCGCATCAAATTGATCCTTGGTTAGGCCATACTCCGCGCGCGAGGGAATGGCGCCGCCCGTGCCCGGCTCGGGAAACCACAATCGCTGAAAGTGCCGCTTGGCCAGTGTCATCGCCGCGTCGAAGCGAATGACGGGGAAGTTGCGCGCCACGTGCAGGATCGTTTGGATCACTGCCTCACGCACTTCCGGCTTGAGATAGTCCAATTGCGCGGTGTCATTCCACGGAAAGCTGGTCCCGTCATTGCCGTGATAGATGTACTTGGCACTGCCCGTCCACTTATCGACACGCTTGAAGACCACCGCCGCATCGCTGTGATTGAAGTAGTGATCTTCAAGATAAATGCCGACGCGCCCATCCCACGACCAGTCCGGCCCATTAAACGTATACGACGGAAACGGCGGAGAATCGAGTGTGATGAACCAATCGGGATGTTCGATCACCCAGTTGGAGTCGACGCCCATGTGATTGGGCACCATATCGCTGGACAACCGAATGCCGCGCTTCCGCGCCCGTTCGCGCAGATCCTGCAAAGCGGCATCGCCGCCCAGGTCTTCGGCGATGCGATAGTCCATCAACGAATAGGCCGAGGCCACCGCTTCGGGATTGCCCATCATCTGCTTGATGCGTTGGGACGCGCGGCTGCGCTCCCACAACCCGATTAGCCACAAGCCCGTAAAGCCCCAGCGCCGCAGTTGATCCAGTTCCTCGTCGGGTATCTGATCGAGCAAGGTGATCGAGCGTTGATATTTCTTCGAGAGTTGATCAAGCCACACATAGGTGTTCTTGGCAATCAACACGAGGCGCGGCATCCAGTGCAAATCGGCGCTAAAACGCTCCGGCTCCGGTAGAAAGTCGTAGCTGCTGCCCGTCGTGGGGCCAAACAACGCCAGCGAGGCTTGCTGCGCTTCCGCGCCGAAGACGGGAACCAGCGTGGGGCCGGGGCCGGTGAAAATGGCTTTCTCTTCTTCGCGGATGAAATCGAGGCCGCCCAACACTCGATAGAGATACTGCCCCAAAATGATGCCCCACCGTCCGCGCATGTAGTCCAACTGATCGACCAATGAGCCGGGCGCGGTCAACGCCGGGGCGCGCAGGAAGTCGATGAGGTTCTGGCCGTCAAGGCCAAACGCGGGCTGCGTGGCAAAGAATTCACGCAGGCCGGTCATCACCTGTGGGTACGCGGTTTCTTGACGCAGCGGCGTATCGTCGAATAATTCACGGTACGGCTCAAAGGCCGGGTTCTGATTGGCCAGCCACAGCATCAGCATTTCTTCCAACTCGATCGGGTGATGCGCCAGGCCGCTAGTCTCGCCTTTCAAATAATCGTTGATCGTGATCTCGCCCTTGTAGACCGCCACGGGCGGGAACTCATCCACGAAGCGGCGCAGCGTCTTCTCCACTGCCTCCGGCCCGATCTGCGCCGTCAGGTAATCCAGCGCTTCCTGCATCACCCGCGGATTCTTCTGTTCACGATACTGCTTCAGCGCGTAGTGCTGCAGTTCATCGATCAAACCCAGGGCATTGATCTGTGCGGCCTTCACCGTCTGATCGGGTGAGCGCTTCGCGTTGATCTTCTGGGCAAAAGTGCGCGCCGCGTAGAAGTTGGCGAAGATCACATTGCCGTTGAAGGAGAACAGCGCTTCGTCAAAGCCGTAATAGTCGCGCGCACGGCGGGATACGTGAAATTCAAACGTGGGCATCATAGCCTCCGAGGGCAAGGGTTTCCGAAGCCAGTTAGACTTCGGAAGTCTCGACAGTTAGCGGAAATCTCCGACCAGTTCAGGCTTGTTGTTTAAAATCTGCTCGATGCGATCCATCACGCCTGACGTCACCTTGGGCGTCACGTCCAGCGCTTTCATGTTCTCGGTCACTTGCGCAGCCTTGGACGCGCCCGTGATCACCGTGCTGACGTTGCGGTTCTTCAGGCACCATGCCAGCGCCAACTGTGCCAGCGTACAGCCCAATTCTTGTGCGATGGGAACCAACTGCTTGACCTTCTCGATCTTCTGCGCGGTTTCCGGTTTTTCAAATTCCTCGCGCAGCCATTCGTAGCCGGGCAGTGTAGCGCGCGTGCCTTCTGGCAGGCCGTCATTGTATTTGCCCGTCAACAGGCCGCTCGCCAGCGGGCTCCAGATCGTCGTGCCGAGGCCGAACTCGCTGTACAGGCGCTCGTACTCTTTCTCAAAGCGCTCGCGGGCAAACATGTTGTATTCGGGCTGCTCCATCAGCGGCGGAATCAGGTGCTCGCGCCGCGCGATCAAATGGGCCTCCATGATCTCCTGCGCGCTCCACTCGCTGGTGCCCCAGTAAAACACCTTGCCCTGATTGATCACATGCGTCATCGCGCGCACCGTCTCTTCGATGGGCGTGCGCTTGTCGGGACGATGACAGAACAGCAGATCCACGTAGTCCAACTGCATGCGCGCCAGCGAGGCATCCAGCCCTTCGATGATGTGCTTACGCGACAGGCCCTTATCGTTGACGCCTTCCCCACACCAGAACAACTTGGTGGACAACACCAAATCCGTTCGTTTCCACCCGGCCCGCTTGATGGCCTTGCCCATCGCGATTTCACTGCGGCCTTCGGCGTACACTTCGGCGGTGTCGAAGAAATTCACGCCGTGCTGGTACGCCTCCATCATCGTTTCATAGGCGATGTCCTCGCCCACCTGCTGCCCCCAGGTGACCCAGCCGCCCAGCGACAACGCCGAAACCTGCAGACCCGATCGCCCTAAATACCGATATTCCATATTGCTCCTTGCAAGGGATGTGGTAACCAGGGGGATTATACCGCAAGACAGCAGCCACGATACAGTAGGTAAGAAGCGCAGTGATTATTGAAGCGCGTAAACCGTCATATGTTCCGGGCTGAACGGCGAATTGCCCACAAACACCGCCGGCCAACGTGTCGCCAATTGCGGATACCAGCCGGGGAAGGTGACGAAGTACTGCGCGCCTTTTGCTTGCAGCCATTCCCCCAACTTCGCTTCGTCTCGGATGAAGGGAATGAC
>Ga0209254_10000410_pt1 | contig 34166 bp, 30 predicted proteins | sample FrelakmetDIP11DI_FD_187148 | JGI IMG/M metagenome (GOLD analysis project Ga0209254, IMG submission 187148) | Freshwater lake sediment microbial communities from the University of Notre Dame, USA, for methane emissions studies - DIP11 DI (SPAdes)... | ecosystem: Environmental > Aquatic >... | reverse complement strand
CCGGATAGGTGCAAGATGGCCCACGCCTATTGCTCGTTGAAGGATGCAGGCGTGCACATGAGCTCTGGCACTGACGCCCCCATCGGCCACATGAACCCCATGATCAATGTCTACGCCGCCTCCGTCCGGAAAGACCTGAAAGGCTTCCCTGAGGGATGCTGGCACCCGGAGCAGAAGATCACTGTGGACGATGCGCTGCGCATGGGGACCATCGAAGGCGCCTATGCCACCGGCGAGGAGAGCGAGAAGGGCACCATCGAGGTCGGGAAGCTCGCGGACATGGTCCTCGTCTCCGGAGACCCGCTAGCCGTGCAACCCGAGATCATAAAGGACATCAAGATACTCATGACGATAGTAGGCGGGAAGGTGGTCTATGCCGCACCCTGACACTCCTCCTCAGGGGCAAGAATTGGCATGGACCATCGGTCCCATATTCCTCTCCTCCTCTCATCGAAAGAAAGGGAGGGAGGAGATGACTTAATCAGGAGGAAATAAAATGGCATTAGGACCGGGTGAAATTCCGTTGGGTTTGGCAGGCCTCTACATAGCTGGAGTCCTGTTCGTGAACCTCTTGGCCTTCATGGGAAAAGCGGACACCAAGGACGCAGCGATCTTTAACGTCATCGTAGGATTTCTGGCGACCGCCACTGCCTTATACAACTGGCTGGTCTTTGGGAGTCCGCTCGCCTGCGCGCAATCCTTGCTGTTCGCCGTCACCTACTTTTGGCTGGGGTTGAACTTCTACAAGGGAGTAAAGGACCAGAGAGCTTTAGGGTGGTACTGCCTGTTCGTGGCTATCAACGTCATTCCATTCGCCGCGTACACGTTCAACTCAGAGCTTTGGATACTGGGCATCAACTGGATATTGTGGGGCATGGCATGGTTCATGTTCTATGTTATCCTCGGAGCTCAGAAGAGCCAGTACTTCAAGGCGATGCTGGGGATCACATGGGTGGCCACCATCGTACTTTGGTTCTGCGCTCTCGGATGGCTTATCGGATGGATGGACTTCGCGAAGTGGTACGGATTCATCTAAGCAGGTTCCTTCCGTGGGCATCTTAAACCCTTTCCATCAATTCATTTTTCTGAGAAGCGAAAAGAATGTTAAGCAGGGGTTCATAGGATTGTAACCAAGCTGCCATTATGGCAGATGCAAATCATGCCTTCATCGATTTCAAGTAGAGATAAAGCCCAACAATTATGGAGCTGATGGCAAGGAAGGCGCCAATTGCGATGATCCACAACGAGTCCTCGAAGAATTGCTCACCGCGCTCCATAGCGTCATAGTACATGTAGATGACAGCCACGAGACCAAGCAGTCCAGATCCTGAGACCATGAATGCCGCCGACCTATTTTCCGATCTCCCCGAATCCAGAGGGTCTTTCTCGGGCATAGATGGTGATATGGGATTAATGCAATAATCATTATGCTCATTCCTATTGATCGTCGTGAAGCGGATCATCTTTTTAGGAATTGTCATCGAAACCGGATACTTTGAAAGCGCGAATTCTAATCGACTTCCCTCATCTGGAAAATAGCTGTTACGCGGACATTGATGAATTTATGGGATTTCCACGTCCTTTTTCATTTCCACTTTCAAAAAAGACATTCAAATGTGTGAGAAATGAAGATAGTATATTTAATGGGAGTTGAGCCTGTATCGCCCGCTTAACTTCATCAATGGGTCGGGGGTAATTAGATGAAAGAAATGACATCTACGCAAAGGTTCGAAGCCGCTTTGAAGCACGAGACGCCTGATATGGTGCCGATATCCTATTTTGCCGGCATCCTTCAGCTGCACTGGGTCAAGGATAATCTGACGTGGAAGGACACCGTGGAGTATGGCAGGAACGGCATAAAGATGGCACAGGTCACCAGCCATTTCCTCGACGAGGTCGGTGGCGACACCGCCTATATCCTTTCCGATGTAGGTGAGATAGTTCAAGGCTGGGGGGTAAGGATGAAGCTGCCGGACGCCCCGGACATCCACATGGCTCTGGGCAAGTTCGCAGTGAACGAGCCGGAGGACTGGGAGAAACTGGATGTTCTGGACCCGTTGATCGACGGTCGCATGCCCACCTACTTGGACGCCTGTCAGTGGCTCAGCGCCAAGTACCACGAAAAGGTCCCAATAGGGGTTGATGTCCCTTCCGCGCTCACCACCGCCACGCACGTCGCTCCGATGGAGACGGTCCTGATCCACATGCTCACGGAGCCTGATGCCCTGAAGAAGGGCTTGGTGACCATCGGCAAGACCGTCGAGGGATTCCTTAACGCTTGCGCGGACGAGGGCGCTTTCTACTCCGCCTACCTGACCACCCGCGCCTCGAAGGAGATCACCACGGTGGATCAGTACAAGGAGTTCGGTGTGCCCTACGATATGGAGATTTTCAAGAAGACGGAGAATATGTACCACATTTGCCACGTCTGCGGCGTCGAGCCTATGTTCGATATCATCGCAGAATACTCGAGGAAGACCAAGAACACCAAGGGCATCTCCTGGTGGGACAAGGGTGCCAAGCCCAACCTGCAGGAGGCCAAGGACGGCTGGGGCGACGTGCTCTGCCTGATGGCGGGCATCGACCACACCAACACCCTGACCGATGGCACGCCAGAGACCATCGAGAAGGAAGTGGCGGAATCATGCAAGATCGCCATGCCAGGAAGCGGATTCATCTTCGCCGCGGGATGCGACATCTCACCTAAGACCCCCAAGGAGAACATGAGGGCCATGGTCAAGGCGATCAGGAAGCACGGCAAGTACAAGTGAGGCTTGCCAGTACAAACCAGAATGGGATAAGGTTCAGGAATCAGAGGTGGAAGAAATGAAGGATGAACAGTACAAAAGGATATACGACTGCGTCGTAAACGGCAAGGCCTCAGAGGCCCAGAAGATCGGGGAGGAGATGAAAGCGGCAGGCATCGACAGCAAAGCCATCGGCTTGGTTTTGATCGATGCCATGAACCTGGTCGGACATAGGTACCGTGAGCGTGAGATCGCCCTCCCCCAGCTCATCCTGGCAACGCATTGCTTCAAGAAGATACTCCTGCCCTACACGGCGGACTCCAGGGGCAGCGAGGGCGTGGTCGTCATCGGGACGGTCAAGAACGACATCCATGACATAGGGAAGAACCTGGTGGTCTCCATGCTCCAAGTCTACAATTATACGGTCTACGACTTGGGCAAGGACGTTCCGTTGGAGAAGTTCGTCTCCGAGGCCAAGAAGGTCAACGCCGACATCCTTGGTGCGGGGACGCTGCTGACCGCCACCATGCCAGAGCTGATCGAGATCATCAACATGATGAAAGAGGCAGGCATCCGCGAGAAGGTCAAGTTCGCGGTCGGGGGCGCTCCGTTGACGACCACCTACGCCAAGCACATCGGCGCCGATGGCTATGCCGCGGACGCCATCCTTGCCGTGGAGATGGCCAACCACCTGAAGAAGGGCGAGCAGAACTACCAGGCAGCCAGACAGGGTAGGTAAGCAGACCTGCGTGATATAATGACAACTAAGAACTCGCAGCAGAGGGTCCACGACGCCATCAAGCACAGGCCAGTGGACCGCGTGCCGGTGAGCGGCATGGCCTGGTTCATCGGGGCCAGGGCGGGCGGTTTCGGGACGAAGGAGTATGCCACCACGGGAGAGAAGATGGCCAAGGGCCAGCTGGCGTTCTTGGAGAAGACGGGCGTCGACCTCCTGCATCCCATGTCCGACGTGGGCCAGATGGCCTCGGGCTGGGGGACCGTGATGCGCTACACGGAGGGCCTAGCCCCTATGATGGACGACTTCGCCATCCGCGAGCCAGAAGATTGGGAGAAGATGGAGGTCCTGGACCCCATGAAGGATGGAAGGATGCATGTCCCCATCCAGGCCATCTCCATGATGCGGCAGAAGATCGGGCAGACCGTGTCTCTCATGCCATATGTCCCCAGTCCCCTGACCAGCACGACCCATGTCAGGGCCATGGAGAACGTGCTCATGGACATCATCCTGGAACCGGAAGCGCTCAAGAAAGGGCTCAAGATCATCGCCGACACCACCATCGAATACGGCAACAGGATATTCGAGGCCGGGGCGGACGGTCTTCTGTATGCCCCCACCCGAGCTTCGGCGGAGATCGTGACCTTAGACCAGTACCAGGAGTTCGGTGCGGTCTACGACAAGCAGGTGCTCGGAGGGATGGACAACCAGGATGGATTCAACATCTTGCACGTATGTGGGGTGGAGCCGTTCTTCGAGACGCTGTCCAACTTCCCGAACACCGGTGGCATCAACTGGTGGGACCGAGGTAGCAACCTGAAGATCAAGGAGGCCAAGCAGAAGTGGGGCAAGAAGGTCTGCCTCGTGGCCGGAATGGACCAGACGACCACCCTGATGATCGGTAGTATGGACGACATCAGCAACGAGGTAAAGGACACCATATCCCAGGGTTTCGGGGACGGGACCGGGCTGATCATAGCGCCTGGATGTGAGATATCCCCCAACACCGACTTCGAGAAGATCAGGGTCATGGTGCGTGCAGCTGAGAAGTATGGAAGGAGAGCTTAGAGAAAGGAGGAAAGGAGAATGAGCCAAGACTTGAAAGGAATCTCCATGAAATGTGAGCCCCCGGGACCGGAGGCCCAGAAGATCATGGAGAGGGACAAGCGCTATATGGCCACCACCAATAAGGTCATGCCCGTGGTCGCCAAGCGCGGCAAGGGTATGTATGTGGAAGACGTGGATGGGAATGTCTACCTTGACTTCCAGTCCGGGATAGCCGTCAATAACCTGGGCCACTGCCCGCCCACCGTCGTCAAAGCGGTGCAGCAGCAGGTCGAGACCCTGATCCACTTCCCTGGCATCCTGCTCTCCCAGAACCTGGAGGGCCAGCTGGCCGAGGAGCTGAATGAGATTGTGCCAGGAAACTTCACCAAGAAGACCTACTTCTCGTGCACGGGCTGCAACGCCATCGACACGGCCATCAAGGTCGCGCGCTGGTCCACCGGCAGGCCGAGGAACATCGCCTTCCATGGCGCATTCCATGGGAAGTCGATCGGGGCCATGGCCTTGACCGCTTCCAGGACGAACTATAGGAAGGGCTTCATGCCGGAGATGCCTGGCGTCTTCCACGTGCCTTACGCCTACTGCTTCCGCTGCGCCTACAAGATGGAGTATCCCTCCTGCGACGTTTACTGCGCCAAGTTCATCGAAGAGGAGATCCTCACGAAGTTCATACCGCCTGAGGAGGTCGCCGCGTTGTTCGTCGAGGCGATTCAGGGCGAGGGAGGATACATCGTGCCGCCCAAGCAGTGGCACAAGGAGATCCGCAAGATGACCGAGAAGTATGGCATCCTGGAGGTCGCGGACGAGGTGCAGAGCGGAATTGGCAGGACTGGCAAGTGGTTTGGCATCGAGAACTTCGACGTGGTCCCAGATGTCGTGTGCCTCGCCAAGGGGATAGCCTCAGGACTTCCAATGAGCGCTTGCGTCTTCAACGAGAAGTACGACATCAAGCAGCCCGGAGCGCACGCCACCACCTTCGCCGGTAACCTGGTCACCACCGCCGCCGCTCTTGCGACCTTGAAGACCATCAAGGACGAGAAGCTGCTGGAGAACGCCACCAAGATGGGTGACTATCTCCTCAAGCGCGAGAAGGAGCTCAAGGACAAGTACGAGATGGTGGGCGATGTTCGTGGCATTGGCCTGATGACCGCCATCGAGATCGTCAAGGACAAGAAGTCCAAGAAGATGGACATGGACACCAGGAACAAGATCGTCAACGGGTGCTTGAAGAAAGGCCTGCTGATCCTGTTCTGCGGCCCCTCGTCCATACGCATCATCCCCGCGTTGAACTGCCACAAGGAGCACATCGACAAGGCCATGGAGATCATAGAGGCCGAGATCAAGAAGGTCGAGGCCGAGTGCAAGGCATCCTGTGGGACGGTATAAGCAAGGATTGGAGCAAACCCCTTACAAACACATTATTTCATATATTTTTATATAAAAAATTAAGAAATAAAGGATCATGGGCCAGCTCGCTCGATCACAGGAACGCCGTTCTCGTGCCAACCATTGAGGGCGTCGCAATCGTCCAGAATCCTTTTAGAAGTCCTGCTTGATCGTTGAATCACTTGCCCTTCCGAAGCAAGGATAAGGCCTCGGGGAACTTGCTGGCCTCAGCGTGCGGGAAATAGAGGGAGGAGAAGAACCTATCCTCGAAGTCGGGCATGGCTGCCAGTTCGATGTAGCCTACGCCCCTCGCTAGCCGCTTCGCCTTCTCCCTCTTCCTCTCGCTCAACAAGGCTAGCTTGGCTCCAGCCCCGGCCGCATTGCCGATTCCCTTTATGCTGTCCAAGGGCACCTCCGGGAACATCCCCAGCGTCCTTGCGCTCACCGGGTTGACATAGTTGCCGAAGGCGCCGGCAAGGAGTATGCTGTCCAGCTCCTTCACTTGGACATTTCGCCTCTCCATGAGGATCTCGCTGGCGGCATGGAGCGCCCCCTTGGCGAACTGTATCTGAACGATGTCGTCCTGTGATATGGACACTTCCTGGCCGTCTGCAGTCTCTTCCCCTCCGACAAGCACATATCGCATCTGGCCGTCCTCCTTCCGCACCCGGGATGGGTCCCGGGACGCCTGTATCTGACCAGTCCTGTCGATCAGCCCGGAAAGGAACATCTCGGCTACCAGGTCGATCACTCCAGAGCCGCAGAGCCCTCTGGGCTTGGCATCCCCGATGGTGGTGTACTCCAACCCCATGTCCTGGCCGATGGTCACGTGGTCTATTGCGCCCTCCGCACCTCTCATCCCGGAGGAGAGGTTCCCTCCTTCGAAGGCAGGTCCTGCTGCCACGGACGCCGATACGATGCCTCGACGGTCGCCTACGGAGATCTCCCCGTTCGTGCCGATGTCGATGACCATGGTTGGCTTATCCAGTTCATCTAGGTCGGTGGCCAGGAGAACGCCAATGTGGTCGGCGCCGACGAAGCCGGCGACGTTGGGCAGGGCGCAGGCATAGCCTTCCTGGGCGACATGGATGCCCACATCCCGAGCCTTGAACTCCAATGCCTGGGTGGTGATGGGCGCGAAGGGCACTAAAGCCAGGGCCTTCTGGTCCAATCCGAAAACGGAATGGTGCATGGCCGTGTTGCCCACCAGCATGACCTCCAGTATCTCCTCAAGAGGCACACTGGCTGTCCTGGAGCACTCCCCTATGAGGTGGTTTATGCAACCGATTATCAGCCTCTGCAGCTCCTCCCTGCCCTTCGGGTCGGTGATGGAGAAGGTGATCCTCGAGATCACGTCATCGCCATGCTCGATCTGGGGATTCAGTTGGGAATGGACTGCCAGCTCGGTGCCTTCTAGAAGGTCCATGAGGTAGGCCACGACGGTGGTGGAACCGACGTCGACTGCAATACCATACGCCCCTTTGCCCTCCTCCTTACCGAGTGCCACAACCTCATCCCTCCGTAGAAGGACCTGGAGCTCGAGGTCTTCCGAGACCGCTTTGGAGAGGGCAGTGATCATGGAAAGAGGCATTCTTGCTGGAGCTATGCCCTTATGGCCTAATGCTTCGAGGAACCTTGACTCAAGGCTAGTGGGAGCCGCGATGGAGGCGTCCGCAACCCTAACCTTGACACTTCGGATGGACGGGTCCAACTCCAGTTTGGCATCCGTTCTTTCCAGGATGACGTGCTTGGATGGAGCATGAGGCTGGAGAATCCTGATGATCAATTCATCATCCGTTCGCAATTGGCAAGCAAGTCTGACACCGCTGCTCAATTCGTCACTCTTGATCCTGCGGCGGTCTTCGTCAGTGATTAAAGCGTCCCCGGAAATGACCTGCACCCGACAGCGTCCGCAGGTCCCCCTTCCTCCACAGACCGACTCCAGCGGAAGATGGAGGCGTTTGACCAGGTCGATGACCTTCTCTCCATCGTTGGCCATGACCTCCTTTCCTGAGGGCTCGAAACGGACCAGGGGCATTCCTACACCTCCTTCAACGGCGTTCTCATCAAAGGTGACGGTAGATGCTGAATATCTCCGTGATCTGGGATATCTCGTAGCTTGAGAAGCATTCCCTGCTGATTATGTTCTCCCTGATGATCTTCTGGGCCTCGGCGGGGCTCTCAGCATGGAATAGCAGTATCATGCTGAAGCTGCCCAGGGCGGTGAACACCTGGATCGTTGATGAGTGCTTCTTGAAGTCCTTTACGACCTTGTCATAGTCCAGGGGGGATATTCCCGGCGCGAACTTGATCACGGCCGAGTATATGAGGTCCCCGAGCCGGTCGTAGTAGATGAGGTGGGCCTTCTGGATGACTCCCATGTTGCGCAGTCTTTCGATGCGATATCCCACGGAGCGGCTGGTCATCCCCATATGCTCAGCGATCTTCTCATAGGTCCATTCAGGATTATTCGCCAAGATAAGAAGGAGCTTCTTGTCCGTCGCATCCAGTTTCTCCCTAGTCAAGGTCGCCCTCCATGCATTATAATGACTGAGCATCTATCTTTTATCCACTATTAAAAAACCGCGGTCTCCTACGGATTAAAGTTCACACAACGGTCCATTGAATGGAAATTTTCCCTAAAACGAAGTCTATTTCGGCAAGAAAAATGTAAAAGAAGGAAGGGTTTTGTCGCCTCGGGCTCTATGCTCAAATCTTCCCAGCCTTCGCTAGCTGCACTGCCCGGCTCATCTGCATGACGTTCTCCTCGGGCGTCCCAGGGGCGATGTCGCATCCCGCTCCTAGGATGTACCTGCTCCTCCCCCCTTTCCGTATGCAGTCGAGGCACTCATCCAAGGTGGCCTTCGCCGTGCCGGAGAACAGGGTGTGCGCGGGCTTGACGTTACCCAGCAATGTCACGTCCTTTCCCAATCCCTTCTTGGCCACCGCCAGGTCGACCTGATAGTCGATGGAGAAGATCTCTGGGCGAAGTTCGGAGATCTCCTTCAATCGGTCTGAGGTGTCGCCGCAGATGTGCAGGATGAAGTGGCCGTCATTCTTCTCGATGACCTTGGCGCAATCCCGGATGTAGGGTTGCGCGTATTTCGCGAAGTCCTCCTTCGAGATAAGGGAGCCAGAAGCAGTCGGGTCGCAGAGCCCGATGGCGTCGACCCCCAGCTTCATCATGTAGTCTACGTAGTACTTCATGACCTCGTTCCCGAACTTGAGCATATCCACCACGAAGCCGGGGTCCGTCAGCGTGTCCAGCATGAACGTCTCCACGCCTCTTAGGTCCCCTATGAGGGTGAATGGCGCGATGGTGCTGAACTGAATGAACCTCTCCTTGCCCACCTTGCTAATGATGTGTTCGGTGGCGATGGCATGCGACTGCATGCGGTGGTCCAGGCGCATGTCCGGTACCTCTAGCCCGTCCAAATCGCCAGGTTCATTGATGATGGGCGTCCAGGTCGACCCCGCACCGACGTCTGGTTGCTTGACTACGCACCCCAATGCCTCGACGGGCGGAATGAGGAAGTCGCCCGTGGTCTCGATGGCATCGAAGCCGAACCTCTCGGCCGCCTTGATCTGCGCCTGTGCTCCAAGGATCGGCTTCCTGATCGAAAGCGGGACCGAAACGCCAGCGATTCCCAATGCCCAGAACCCCTGGAAGGGCGGATGCAATGGCACTTGGTCAGTCCCTCTTCCTTCGATGGCCGCTATGATTCTCTCCCTTGGTCTGATCACCTTGTCACCTCCAATGTCTGATCTCGAAATCGAATGTCAAAAAGAGGAATAAGAGAAGAGGTTTGAAGTCGTTTTCGTTCAACCTTGCGTGTGGTCCCTGATCTTCGCGAAGTGCTCGGGGTGCTTCCTCGTCTCCCATAAGAGTATCAATCGGATCACGAACCCGATCACGAAGTAGATGATGAACAGGTACCAGGTCTCGGTGTTGAAGAAGTAGAAGACCTCGTAGGTGATGAAAATGCCGCTCACGGTAGCGATCACTCCCAACAACACTCCACCAGGTGCCTTCCACGGCCTCGGCAAATCCTTCATCGTGTACTTCAATCTGACGTACGCTGCCGATGTGGACATGTAGGCGATAGCCACACCGATGGCCATCAAGGTGTATAGCGCCACCACCCAGTCCGTTCCTGCCGCGTAGCAGAAGACGATGAAGAAGACCGTGATCCCGAAGATCACGATGTTCGCCACCCACGGTTGGTGGTGCTTATTGACCTTGTAGAAATAGCCCGGCATGATGCCTTCACGGCTCATGGCGAAGAACACCCTAGCAGCACCTAGCCAGAATCCGATGACGCATCCGATCAACGTCGCGATGTTGGCGAAGACGATCAGGTAGGCCAACCATTCTCCGTAAGTCGCCCTGGCAATGATTACCGCGATGAAGTTCGGCCCAGCGAGGAGCTCGTCCAAGGGAGCCATGGCGGTCTCCACCAAGGAGATCAAAGCGTATAGGGCCATTGCTGCAATCACGGACCAGAACATGACCTTCCAGTGCTTCTTGTGAGGATAATCGCACTCTTCGGCGAATTGCGGTATCAGTTCGAACCCGAAGAACATCGTGATCATCAGTCCGATGCCTTGGATGAAGCCCGCGGTGCCGAATGCGAAGAATGGCTCCCAGTTCCCAGTGTCGAATGTCGAATCTACTGTGAATAGCCCCAAGTATCCAAATCCGACAATGATCGTGAACACGAACAATATCAATTGGAGCAGGGCGCTAAGGTCGACCTTCCTCCACGTCAGTGCGAATACGACGACGGTAATTCCGAGCGAGAGGGCCATGATGCCCTCTGCGGTCAGATCCTCGATCCACATGTAGTTGATGATGGTTGCGAAGGAGTTCATCATGTACGCCATTAAGGCCAGGTACGAGAGCAGCAAGGCCCAGGTGACCCAATAGGACGGTTCGACGCCGAACCCTCTCTTGACGAAAATGAACGAGCCTCCCACTTTCGGGAACATGGCGCTCAATTCACCATAGACAAGCCCAATGGGTATGCAAAGCAGACCAACGACCACGAACGAGAGCGCGATCGACGGCCCAGCCACAGAATACCAGAACTGGCTCATGACGACCCACGGCCCAATGATCGACGCCGTGGCCATCGCGAACAAATACCACCAGCCCATTTTGCCCTTTAAGGTGGGCTCCTCGGCCGGGCACGCTGCGGCCCCAACTTCAATTTCTCCAGGTGACATGTTTTGACCCCGTTACCTTTCCCTAACAGTTACTCTACAGTTACGAGAAGAGTGCTCAAGCGCCCCCTAATTACTACAGCTCGCACTCCAGCTTCGAACTGTTGGGTTGAAACCTCCATCCGAGATTATAAACTCAATTGTATCAAATTACGAATAATTACGGAAAAAAAGACAAAAAGATAGGATAATGCGATTTTCGTAGACAATTTTCTAGTGTTAACCCCTATTGAGTCTTAAACCTATACAAATGACCCAATAGCCTTGCTAAAGGGCTGCGGCTCCGAATTCGTGAGGGCGAGCTAGACTTCAATCGCCGAAATCCACCCTCTTGCTCATCTCCCGGGGCATATACATGGGCCGGAACGGCTTACCGGCCGTTTCCTCATTGATTCGAGCGATCAGCTCATCCGCCGTCATCTCCACATTGCTATTCGAAGCCCTGTCATAGACGGTAAGCCTGCTGCTCGAGATCTCCTTGTCACCGATGACGATGACAAAAGAGACCCAGTCCTGTTTGGCCTCACGGACCTTCTTGCCCACGGTCTCTCCTCTGTCGTCCAAGCCCACACGGACCCTCATGGCCTGGACCATGTCGGCGAGCTCCTTGGCCTTGGGGAGGTGGGTCTCAGAGACGGTGAGGAACCTCACCTGCTCCGGGGCGACCCAGAGCGGCAGCACTCCGGTCCTGCCCTGCGCCTCCATCTGCACGGCCGTGTCGAACAGCGTGTATAGGTAGCGCTCTATGGTGCCTATGACCGCCGTATGGAGGATCACGGGATACTGCTTCTGCCCTTTGTCGTCCGTGAATTTTATGCCGAAGCGTTGAGCGTTCCCCACATCGATCTGCACCGTGCCTATCTCTCGCGCCCTCTTCATGTCGTCCAGGATATGGTACTCGATGTTCACGGTCCAATAGTAGTTGATCCCCTCGGGATAGAAGTGCAGGAGCGCGGGCTTGTTATGGCTCTTCAGTATGGACATGAGCATGTCCTTATGCTGGCGGTACGCCTCCTTGGAAGAGAAGTTGACCAGCATCTCGTAGTCCCGGCCCAGGTTCTCCGCCTCTTGGTAGATACGCGCATCCAGCTTCTCGAACCAGACCTCCGACTCCTTGATGTCCTTGCATATTACGTGCAGGTCGGGCATGTTCATGCGCCTGGTGCGGAAGCAGAGCATGGTCTCGCCTGACTGCTCCAATCTATAGGCGTCCGCGACCTCGAACGCCCCGTAAGGCAGGCTCTTGTACGAGATGTTCCAGTTGCGCATCATAGCGAACTGCTGGTGGCAGGCCGCGTAGCGCATGATGAAGTCCCTCTTCTCGCCGGGTATCATGTACAGACGATCGCCGAATAGGGCAGCGTGCTCCTTCACTGGCCCCTCTTCCAGGGAGAACATGTTCGTGCCCTTCACAGTGTAAACCGAAAGCCCGATGTCGTTGACGATGTTGAAGGAATAATCGCCCACCAGGTCCATCATCAAAGCGCCTTTCGGAGTGAAGCACATGTGGCCCACGTCCGACATCGATTCCCATTGGATGCCGAACTTCCTGCACAGGCGGAGGTACTTGACCTCGCCGGAGAGGGGATGCTCCTTCTTCAAGGCCTCCTTCTCCATCATGATCATGAAGGCCTCGCTCTTGGACTTGAACTCCTGGGGCGCGTGCTCCTTGCCATCAGGCGCGAGGACGACGAAGCTCTCCTCACCCCTGGGGGCGGCCCCGGCCTCCTCCCCCTCGAAGTCCCTCGACAGCTCCGATAGGGGGTGCCCCTTGCAGCTGATGCGGAAGGCCTTGTACCAACCGAAGGGCGCACGGACCGCTTCCACGTCCATCTCCTTAAGCCGGGATTCGAGGGCCTTCATCATCTCAATCCCCGTGGCCGGGCTGGACAGGTCCGGGGAGAGATGCGCGTAGGGATACAGCATGACGCGCTTCGCCCCCACCTTGGTCATGACCCCGATCAGGTCCTTGGCGGCCTCCTCGGCCACTTGTTGAACCTTACCTTCGTCCCTCTTCTCCACGGTAATGAAAGCGACCAGGACCTCCTCGAGACGGCCCTGGTGGCTCGCCTCGTCTATCTTCTCGGCGACCGGGGTGGGCTTCTTGACCTCGAATTCCATGTAGTCGGCGTGGATGTAAAGGGCCTTCATCGAGTCCCGAAGTAACGTTTGTCGGATATTAAGCTAAGCCCGAAGCCTGGAAGTGGGACAAGAAGCCTCTGGAAAAATAGACAACCTTTATAAGAAGTGAATGGATTCGCAGGGCAGAATCAGCATGAAACTGATGAAACTTAGGAAGGACGCGAGGGCAGTCACGAGCGCGATCTTCATCGTGCTCATCGCAGTCCTCGTGGTCAGCGCCAGCAGCGTCGCCGTGCTCCTTTACACGGGGGGCGAGGAGAACCAGGGACAGAGCGGCAACGCCGCGACGAAGGGCAATGTGGTCAAGGTCGACTACATCGGAAGGCTGGCGGATGGGCGAGTATTCGATACCTCCCTATGGGACGTGGCGAGCAACGACGCCCTCTATCCCAAGTCCCTTTCGTTCACTCTAAGGTCTCAGTCCGCCTATACGCCGCTCCAGTTCACGGCCGGAATGGGGCAGATGATAACTGGCTTCGATCAGGGTGTCATGGGTATGGTCGAAGGCCAGACCAAGGTCATCGAGGTCCCGCCCCAAGAAGGCTATGGGTCCATGGACACCAGCGAGCTGTTCGTCATGCCCCTGATGGTGCAGAAGACGGTATACGACACGATGAACGTGACCGAGTTCAGCTCCATCTATGGATATGTTCCGGTCGTGGGCCTCCTGGTCCAGGACCCCGTCTACGGCTGGGACGTGCTGGTCATGGAGAAGGACACCAACGCGGACACGGTCATGGTAATGAACAAGCCCACAGTGAGCCATGAGTACGCCGTATACGGTGAGCCGGACGTCATTCCTGCCACTGGCTGGTATGCCCAGGTGGTCTCGGTCGATTCGGCCGCCAACTCGGGCGAGGGCCTGATCCTGGTCAAGAACCTCCTCACGGATGAGGATTCGGGCATGGTGGAAGGGTACGACATCTCCAAAGGCTCTACCTTTTACGTGGACATGGTCGATGAGGCCGCGGGCACGTACCGCATGAACTACAACGGCGAGCTCCTGGGGAAGACCCTGTACTTCACCGTGACCCTCGTGGACATCGTCAACACTTGAGGAACGCCTTCAATTTTTTCTTGTATTTACTTGGGCGTCGAGCCCGGGCTCTCCGCCACCTCGCGGTACACTTGCTCCTGCATCTGCGCTACGGCATCCCAGGAGTAGCGCGAAGCTCGCTCGCGCGCCCTCCGTCCCAATTCCTGCCTCATCCCCCCATCCTCGAGGAGGGTCCTCAGTGCCGATGCCAGCGCCGGGGCGTCCTTGGGGGGGACGAGCAGGCCGCAGTCCGCCACCACCTCGGGCAGTCCCCCCACGCTGGTGGCGATGACCGCCTTGCCGTAGGACATGGCCTCCGCCGCGGCGATGCCGTACGATTCGAAGATGGAGGGCATGACGAAGAACCTGCAGGAGGCGAACAGCTCCTCCTTCCTCTCCTCGCTAACCCTTCCCAGGAACTTGACCCGGTCCGCAACGCCATGTCTCTTGGCCAAGGATTCCATCCTTGCCCTCTCCGGCCCGGCCCCGGCGATCCTTAGCTCGAAGGACACGTCGCGCATGGCCTGGACGAGGTATTCGAGCCCCTTCGTGTGCACCATCCTCCCCAGGGAGAGGATGAAATCGCCTTCCACGGAAGGCCGGGAAGGCATGTCCACCCCGTTAGGCACGACCGTCATGAGGTCCTCGGGGAATCCATGCTTGGCGTTGTCCCTCTTCACGAACTCGCTGATGCATACTACCCTCTCGAACCTGCGCATCTTGCGCATGAATGACCAGTCGTTGAGGTAGCTGAGGGCCCGCATGCCCCCCTGGCCCTCACCGAAGGTGTTGTGGTAGGTGAACACCATCTTGCCCCGGTACCGCATCGCTTGTCGCGTGTAGGACGGCGCCCAGCGATAATGGAAGTCCACCACCTCCGGGTCGAGGTGCTCCATCGCCTCCAGGACGCCCTTGCTCGAGACGTAGGGCGGGTTGTAGACGTCGATGAACTTGGATTCCAGCCGCAAGACGCGGTAGCCGTCTATCTCCTCCTCCCGCTGAGTACCGGGGAGCTGGCTGGTGAGCACGATCACCTCATGCCTCTTGGCCAGCCGCTTGGACATATGGTGGATGCGGTGCTCGATGCCTCCCATGAAGGGATAGTGGTAGGGATTAAGCTGGAGGATTCGCACAGACGTCCCCCATCTTCTTCTTGCGGTAATAGGACAGGGCGAAGCTGAGCCCTATGATGATGAGCACGATTATCAGCGTGACGGTGCGGGCCACGCCCGTTTCATAGTATGCCTGAAGATAGCCTGCCATGGCCAGGATGAGGCCGTACTTTATCGTCCCGCCTATCACCGTGTAGATCAGCGACTTCCTTAGGGACCATTTGCAGATGGCAACGAACGCTCCCAGGAATGGGAGTATGGGAGCGATGCGATTGACCAATATCATCCGTTCGTCCCTTACCACGAGGAAGTCGCGGTACTTGTGGACGCCCCGCTCAATGCGCTTCGGGACCCGGACCCTGGTGACGATTGAGTAGAGGGTCATGACTCCAGCTATTTCCGCCAAAGCGATGGTGATCAGTATGAGCACGGCGAACTGCAGGTCCGGGATGAGCCCTTGGCCTGCGAAGAAGACTATGATGACGAAGAGCTCCGGCAGAGTGGGGAACAAGATGGCATCGATGTAGAAGATGAGGAAGATGGAGAGGAGCAGTCCGGCCAAGCCCATGCTCGCGAAAAGGTCCACGATGCTCTGACCGATGTCCGCCATGGTCTCGCTCCAGTTAGCGCTCCGACTTAGATGAAACTTTCCTTCTATTGGATGAAAATCATTTGACTGTCTCTCTCGAATTTCATCTCCAGGTGGGGAAATGGGCAAGACGCTCTACTATTTCAAGTGCCACTTACCTTCGACCCTCGACCGCTTCGAGGAGATGGCCGCCTGGTAGATCTCCACCAATCTCCGCGCCCCTTCGGTCTGGGAGAAATGTTCCGCCCTGAGCCTCGCCTCCATCTTCAGCTCCGGGGGCGCGCGCAAGGCCTTCTCCACCGCCGCGGTCCAGCTCTCCGGGCTCTCCTGGAAGAGATAGCCGTTCTTGTTGTCCTCGATTAGCTCCGCCACCGCGCGGAAGTCGATGCCCACGACCGGCTTGCCTGTGGCCATGGCCTCCAGCACCACCAAGCCCTGGGTCTCGAACTTGGAGGCGATGGTGAAGAGGTCGCAGGCGGCATAGTACGCTGGCAGCTCCTCGTCCTTCACGAATCCGGTGAAGATAGTGCGATCGGCGATGCCCAGCTCCTTCGCTCTGTGCATATAGCCCTCCTTGGCCGGTCCCTCCCCCGCGACGACCAGAACAACCTCAGCCTGCCTGCGGGACAGGTCGGCGAACCCCTCCAGGACCAAGTCTAGGTTCTTCTCGGACGCTATCCTGCCCAAGTGCAGGATCATCTTCCTTCCGGCCAGACCGTACCTGCGGCGGACCGCGGTGCCATCGACCTGTTGGCTGAAGCGCTCCAGGTCCACGCCGGTAGGCACGACCTCCAGGCGCCTGATGTCCGGGGCGTAGGAGCGCAGCTCGCTCTTTATCGCCTCAGTGGGCGCGATGACCACCTCCGAGCGGCGCAGGAGGCTGCGCATGTAGATCCAAATGAGACGCACGGCCACATCATCCGGCACGCCAGTGAAGTTGTAGTATCGCACGGCTTCGGTGAGGTTCGTGTGCCAGGTGGTCACGACCGGTCGCTTCAGCGTGCGACCGGCGAACATGCTGCGGAGCGCCATGAAGGCCAGGCCATGATTGTGGATGACATCGACCTTCAGCTCATCCAATATCTCGCATTTGTTGGTGGGGAAGATGGGCACCCGATATCCCTGGTATCGCCGGAAGCGGACGGAGCGGAAGTAATGGACGTCCGCCTCCCTGTGAGCCCCAGCGTCTGGCTCAGGAGCGAAAACGAAGACCTGGTGGCCGAGCTTCTCCAGTTCCGTCTTCGCCAGTAGGATGGAGGTGACCACCCCGTCGCGAGAAGGGAGATAGGTGTCGGTGAAGAAGGCGATGCGCAAAGGACCACCTTTAAGGCCAGAGCCCCGCTAGCTTGCAGAGGATGTCCGCCGGGCTCGTCCCCAGGGCACGGATCATCGGTTCCTTCCCCTCTCCGCCCTCATCGTAGACGATGTCAGGCACTCGCCCCAAACGTTCTATGACCGATGAGGTCCCCCATTCCATGGTCTTAACTCCCTCCGGCTCCTCCGCGCGGTCGAATCGTCCCACGGTCAGCCCCAAGGACACCAGCTTCCCCAGGTTCTCCCTGGAGTAGCGCAGATTGAGCGCTGACCTCTTCGCATCATCGTGCTTCATGGCGGCCAGGACCACCCTCGCCACGTGGCGGGAGCCGCCGAAGGAAAGGCAGCCGCATCGGACCACTCTGTCGCCCGCCCCTATGATCCTTCCCTCCAGTCCGCAAACGTCCTCGTAATATCGGGCCTGGGGCAGAGCATAAACGAAGTTCATGCCCACCTCCGGGACCCATTCCCTCGTCAAACGGGTCTCGAGCTCGGCGAGGGCCTCCCTGAGGTCCACCAGCACCTGGTATCGGGCCGCTTCCCTATTCAAGGTCGCCAGGGGGTCGATCACCCTCAGGCCGTGCCCCACGGCGTAGCTCGAGGCGAGGGCGTCCTGTACCCTGGAACGGGCGGCGACCACAGCCTCCTTGACTCCCGATCCCATGGCCAGATAGCCAACGATGAAGGAGGAGAGGTTGCACCCGCTGCCGTGAGGCCTGACGTCCAGGCGCGGCGCCTTGATCTCGATGAACTCATCTTCCACGAGGAGGAGGTCCACCACCAGCTCCCCTGAGAAGTGACCGCCCTTGAGGAGCACGGCACCTGCCCCCAGCCCTGCGATGGCCTTGCAAGCCTTTCTCGCCCCCGTCAGTCCCTTGAGCCTCATCCCCGTCAGCGACTCCGCCTCCTGTTTATTGGGAGTGACGAGCGCCGCCAGAGGGATGACCTCCTCCCTAAGGGCCTTGATCAGGTCCTTGGTATGGAGCGAGTCGCCGACCCCCGCGGCCAGCACCGGGTCCACGACCAGCGGTATCCCCTCCGAGGCCATCCTTCTGGCCACAGCGGCGGCGATCTCCGATGAGTAGAGCATGCCGGTCTTGGCGGCGGAGACGTCCGCGTCGCTCAGCACCGCCTCAAGTTGGGAAAGCACATGCTCCACCGGGAGCGGCAATATAGCCGAGACGCTCTGGGTGTTCTGCGAGGTCACGCAGGTGATGACGCTGGTGGCGTGCACTCCCATGGAAGCCATTGCCTTTATGTCCGCCTGGATGCCGGCTCCGGCTATGGAATCGGAGCCTGCGATGGTGAGCGCCACGACCATGACCCAAAATCGCTTTGGGTATAATTAGGTCATTACTATCGCCTTTCATGGCATCCCGGTCACTCCCGTTACGAAAATCGAGATTATTCTTCATATCTTAAGGCGAGGATGATTCGGTTCTCGGAAATCTTAAATAGACTCCGGGTCATCAAAAAGGATGATGAAGGCCACCAGCGGGCACTTCGTACTGAAGAACAGGAAGGACTATCGGGACGTCTCCAAGGTGTTCCCGGAGGTCCTCACCACCTTCCTCGAGGAGACGGACCAGATGCCCGAGGACGAGGAGGTTCTGCAGATGTTCATCCATCTCAACCAGACCGAGCTGCAGAAGAACAGCAAGCCCGAGGGTTACAACCGCAAGGGCAGGATGCGCCTGGTGTTCCCGCTGACCCGAAAGGAATTCTACATCCGGGGCATGACCAAGAGCAGCGAGGTCGTGCGCATAACCGAGAAGCTGAGCAGGATCCTCACCAAGGGCGGAGTGGACCACGAAGTGGAATGGAACGTCCTGTCCTCCATCGAGGAATGAGACCAAGTGGGGGCGCCTGCATGGCCGAAGAGCGCAAGGAACGAAGGCCATGGAAGGATAAGATAGATGAGAAGATAGCGGAGCCCACGTCCCTGGATGGAATGCGCGCCGCCTTCAGGACCACCCTGGACCGGCAGGAGGAGAATATCGCGAGATTGCCGGACCTCGAAGCGAGGAGGGAGCGCGCCAAGAAGGTGAGGGAGGGGTCGGTGCGCGACGACCAGCTGCTCGCTCAGGCCATCGCGCAGCTGCGGTGCAACCACGTGCGGGTCATCGGGCCCTTCTCCAGGGACGAGGCGCGGCAGGCCGTCCTCGAGGAGCTTTCGAATGAGAGGCTGGCGGTCAAGTCCAAGTCCAACGTCACCAAGGAGCTGGAGCTCACCAAGTTCCTCGAGTCCAAGGGGATCGAGGTGGTGGAGACGGACGCCGGGGACCGCATCATACAGATCGCCGGCCTCAAGCAGGCACACCCCACTGGTCCGGCCGTGGACCTGACCCGGTACGATGTGGCCAGGATATTGTCCAAGCATGTCGGCGTGGAATTGGAGCCTGACCCGGACGTGCTCACCCAGGTCATCCGCAAGGACGTGCGCCGGTACATCGATATGGCGAACATCGGGATCACGGGGGCGAACTTCATCGCCGCCAGCGAGGGAGCCGTGGTCTTCATACATAACGAAGGAAACGCCGCGGAATGCGCCCGCCGGCCGCTCAAGCACATCATAGTGGCGTCCACCGACAAGGTCGTCCCCGACCTGGAAGAGGCCATGAACCTGGTGAAGCTGCAGACCTACTATGGCACAGGGAAGATCGTCACGCAGTACATCAACATCATCAGCGGGCCCAGCATGACCGCGGACATCGAGAAGAAGACTTTCTATGGCATGCACGGTCCCAAGGACGTGGTGCTGGTGCTGGTGGACAATCGCCGCTCGACCGTTCCGGACCGCGACATCCTGGCCTGCTTCAACTGCGGCTCCTGCCTGCTGAGATGCCCAGTGTACGATGCGGTGGGCAAGGACTTCGGCGGTCCCGCCTATCTGGGGGGCAGGGGGGTGGCCTTCACCGCCCACATCGACGGGGCGGCGACGGCCGTGGATTCCGGTCTCTCGCTCTGTACCAATTGCGGATTGTGCACCGAGATGTGCCCAGTGCGCATGGACACGCCCTCCTTCGTCCGGGCGGCGCGGAAGGGCGCGAGGGAGGAAGGGCTCTTGCCCACTCCAGAGCAGGCGGCGCTGGTCAAGAGCGTGCGCAACTATCATAACCCCTGGATGCAGCCGCGGCAGGCAAGGGCCAGGTGGGCCGAGCATCTCCGCCTGAGGGATGAGGGGAAGACCCTCTACTACGCAGGATGCTCGCCCTCCCTCCTCTTCCCCGAATTGTCCAGGGCGGCCGTGGACGTGCTCTCGCAGGCCGGCATGGACCTCGCCTACCTGGGAAAGGACGAGGTCTGCTGCGGCGCCACGCTCCTGAAGATGGGCGAGGACGAGCTCTTCCTCCAGGTGGCGAACGAGAACGCCAGGCGCATCAAGGCCTCGGGCGCGGAGCGTATCGTGACCTCCTGCCCGGGATGCTTCCGGACCATTTCCCAGTACCACCGCCTGCTGGACGGCTTCGACCTCCAGGTGGAGCACGTCTCCCAGACCATGGCGCGACTGATCGACCAGGGAAGGCTGTCATTCCAGAGGGTGGACGCCGAGGTCACCTACCATGACCCCTGCGACCTGGGGCGCCTGGGAGGGGTCTTCGAGGAGCCCAGGAAGGTACTGCAGTCCATCCCAGGTATGGAACTCAGGGAGATGCGCGAGAACAAGTCCAGGGCGCAGTGCTGCGGCTCCGGGGGCGGCGTGAAGACCGCCCACCCCAACCTGGCGGAGATGATCGGGGCCAGGCGCATCGCGGACGCCGTCGGGACCGGGGCCAAGGCCATGGTCACATCCTGCCCCTGGTGCGAGGCCAATCTCCGCGACGCATGCAGATCCTCTGGGCCGCAGGTCGAGGTATGGGACCTGGTGGTCCTGGCCCAGCGCGCCCTCTCAAGATGAGAGCAGGGCGTCGAAGCACTTCCTCACGTGGGCCTTGCGCGCGGTGATGGAGCCTTCCTGACGGTCCATGGCCGATTTCAAATTCGAGAGCTGCGCCTGGACCGCCTTGGGCGAAGTCCCCCCGTACGATTCACGCCGGGCTATGCAGCTGCGCATGGAGAGGGCCTCGTAGACGTCCTCTTCGATCCTGTCCGAGAAATTGGCCATCTCCCCCAGCTCGAGCTCGTCCAGGCGCTTGCCCTTCTCCATGGAGTGGCGCACCATCCTGCCCGTGACCTCGTGCGCCTGGCGGAAGGGCAGGCCCTTCCTGGTCAGGTAGTCCGCCAGCTCCGTGGCGTTCAGGTACCCCTTCTCCGTGGCCTTGAGCATCGCCTCCTGGTCGAAGGTGAGCGTGGCCACCATGCGCAGGGAGATGTCCAGGCAGGATGCGAGGACGTCCGCGGAGCGGAGGACGACGCCCTTGTCCTCCTGCAGGTCGCGGTTGTAGGTGAGCGGGAGCGCCCTCATCAGCGAGAGCATGGATACCAGGTCCCCCAAGGCCAGGGAGGACCGGCCGCGCACCAGTTCCGCCACGTCGGGGTTCTTCTTCTGGGGCATGATGGAGCTCCCAGTGGCGTATTTGTCGTCCACCTCCACGAAGTGGAACTCGGGCGAGGACCAAAGGACGATCTCCTCGGCAAGGGATGAGAGGTGGGTCATGGCCAAGGCGCTGCAGAAGGCGAGCTCGGCCGCGAAGTCCCGGTCGCTAACCCCGTCCATGGAGTTCTCGCAGGGCGCCTCGAAGCCCAGGCTCTGCGCCACGAGGTCCCGGTCGATGGGATAGGTCGTTCCTGCGAGCGCCGCCGACCCCAGAGGGCATATGTTGAGGCGAGCGTAGCAATCGAGCATCCTCTGCACGTCGCGATGGAAGCGGTGGGCGTGCGCCAGCAGATGGTGCGCCAGGGTCACGGGCTGCGCGTGTTGCGTGTGGGTGAACCCGGGAAGGATGACGTCCATGTGCTTCGAGGCCTGCGCGGACAGCGCCCTCTGCATCTCCAGCAGGTATGAGGAGATCTCCAGCAGGTAGGTGCGCAGGTACATGCGGAAGTCGGTGGCCACCTGGTCGTTGCGGCTACGTGCGGTGTGCAGCCTCCCTCCTGCCTCGCCGATGCGCTCCGTGAGGAGGGCCTCCATGTTGGAGTGCACGTCCTCCAGTTCCTCGCTCAGCTCCAGCTCGCCCTCCTCGAGGTCCGCGAGTATGGCCTTGAGGCCTTTGAGTATGAGCTCCACGTCCTGCCGAGGGAGGATGCCCTGTCGGCCCAGCATGCGCACGTGGGCGATGGACCCCACGAGGTCGTACCAGGCCATGCGCGAGTCCACCTCCAGGGAGGAGGTGAAGGCCAGCGTCTGCTGGCTCATCCCCTCCTGGAAACGACCGGACCAGAGTGACTTATCGCTCACTTCCCCTTCACCTTGTGGACGGCGGCCACGGTCTTCAACGGCAGTCCCCACACATAAATGAATCCCTTGGCCGAGGTGTGGTCGAACTGGTCGCCGGCGGCGTACGTCGCCAGGCCATGGTCGTACATGGAGTAGGGCGACTTGCGCCCCACCATCTGCGCCGTGCCCTTGTAGAGTCGGACGCGGACCGTCCCGGTCACGAACTCCTGGGTCTTGTCGATGAAGGCGTCGAAGCATTCCTTGAGGGTGGAGAACCAAAGGCCATCGTAGGCCAGCTCGGCATACTTCTGGTCCACCTCCGACTTGAACTTCAGCACGTCCTTGGGGAGCACGAGCTTCTCCAGGTCCTTATGCGCGGCGATGAGGGTGACCGCGGCGGGACATTCGTAGTTCTCGCGCGACTTGATCCCCACCAGGCGATCCTCGATGTGGTCGATGCGGCCGACACCGTGCTTCCCGGCCATCTGGTTCAGCTTCAAGATGAGCGATACGCCGTTCATTCTCTTCCCGTTCAATGAGACGGGGAGGCCCTTCTCGAAGCCGATCTCCACGTACTCCGGCTTGTTGGGCGCTTTTTCCGGGGACGTGGTCCATTCGAAGGCGTCCTCAGGTGGCTCGGCCCAGGCGTCCTCCAGCACCCCGCACTCTATGCTCCGGCCCCATAGGTTCTCGTCCACGGAGTAGGGGCACTTCTTCTTGACGCGGATGGGGATGTCATGCTCCCTGGCATATTCTATCTCATCCTCGCGGGTCATTACCCATTCCCTCATGGGCGCGATTATCCCCAGCTCGGGGGCTAAGGCGCCGATGGAGACGTCGAAGCGCACCTGGTCGTTCCCCTTGGCGGTGCAGCCATGGGCTATGAACGATGCCCCCTCCTTCTTGGCCACGTCCACCAGCAGCTTGGCGATCAGCGGGCGGGCGATGGAGGTGCAAACGGGATACGAGCCTTCGTACATGGCGTTGGCCTTGAGCGCGCGGAATACGTAGTCGCTGACGAACTCCTCCTTGGCGTCTAGGGCATAGGCCTTGAGGGCGCCGATCTTGTTGGCCCGGTCGATGTTGTCCTTCATGTCCGCATCGGGTTGGCCCACGTCCACGGAGACGGCGACGACATCGAGGTCGTACCTCTCCTGTAGCCAGCGGATGGCCACCGAGGTGTCCAGACCGCCCGAGTAGGCGAGCACGACCTTCTTGCGACCAGACTTCTTATTGGACTTGCTGGATGCCATTTGAATCTTCGGTGCTACCCGAGCCTGCTTATTAAGGATTGCTGATGCTTTCTCGACATTCGCTCCGAGCCTAGGTCTGGTTTGCGACAAACGAGAGCCAGCACCCTCGCTGTTCCCTCGGGAACGGTGCGAATTGAGAATGTCTCCTTTCGGTCATCATGCTTTTAATAGCACCTCTTAATCAGCGAGAATCCATTGGCCCGCCCAGGAAGCCTGGTATGTCATGGCAAGTGCGGGCTCCAAAGGATTGAGGCTATATTGATGATCAAGGCAGCCATCGTAGGAGGCTCAGGATACACCGGAGGTGAGCTGGCGCGCCTTCTATGCCGCCACCCCCAGATCAGTCTGGAGGCCATGACCTCTCGGCAGAACGCGGGCACCAAGGTCTCCCAGCTCATGAGCTATCTGGAGGGATTCGTGGACCTGAGGTTCGAGGAGAGGCTGAGCGACAAGGAGCGCTACGACCTGGTCTTCGTGGCCGCGCCCCATGGAGCCTCGATGGAGGTCGTGCCCGGGCTGCTCAAGAGGGGGATGAAGGTCATCGACCTTTCCGGCGACTACCGGCTCAGAGACCTCGAGGTCTACAAGAGATGGTATGGCCTGGAGCACAAGGACCCCGAGAACTTCGGAAAGGCGGCGTACGGGATATCCGAGATATTCAGGGAGGAGATAGCGCCCGCCAAGTTCCTGGCCAACCCTGGCTGCTATCCCACCTGTTCCACTTTAGGTTTGGCGCCCTTGTTCTCTCTAGGCCTGGTAGAAGGCCGCGTCGTCATCGATGCCAAGTCCGGCACCTCGGGCGCTGGGCAACAGCCGACGAGCATGACGCATCATCCCGTCTGTGCCTCCCAGGTCATCCCGTATAAGGTGGGGGCTCATCGCCACGCGCCTGAGATCCAGATGTCCCTCAGCAAGGTGAGCGGTTCGGACGTGGACGTGGTGTTCACCCCTCACTTAGTGCCCATCGTGCGTGGCATGCTGTGCACGTCCTATGCCCGGCTGAAGGGCTCCATGGACATCGAGTCATTGTACGACGTTTACCGCCGCTTCTATCAGGGCAAGAGGTTCGTCCGCGTGGTCCAGGGCGCTCCCTCCATGTCCTCGGTGGCGGGATCGAACTTCTGCGAGGTCGGACTGGCCTTGGCCGGGAAGGACACAGTGGTGGCCATGAGCACCATCGACAACCTGGTCAAGGGCGGAAGCGGTCAGGCGGTGCAGAACGCCAATATCATGTGCGGCCTGGACGAGGCCGCGGGGCTGGACTTCCCAGGACTGGGGGTGTGAAGAGATGATGGTCATTGACGGTGGCATCACGTCGCCGAAAGGGTTCAAGGCCGCTGGAGTGAAGGCGGGGATCAAGAAGGACAAGCTGGACATGGCGCTTATCTTCTCGGAGCTGCCAGCGATGGCGGCCATGGCCTATACCCAGAACAGGGCCAGAGCCGCGCCCGTCGAGGTCATGATGCAGGATGACTCCAAGGTGATGCGGGCGTTCATTATCAACTCCGGCAACGCCAACGCCCTCACGGGCCAGCAAGGCTACCAGGACGCCAGGTCCATGCAGCGCCTGGTGGCGGAGCAGCTGAAGATGGATCCCAAGGAGGTGGGCGTGGCCTCCACGGGCATCATTGGACGCTTCCTGCCCATGGACCTAATCGCCAAGGGCATCTCCCAGGCCATCAAGGAGCTGGACCGCTCCGTGGAGGCGAACATCGACACCGCCAAGGCCATCATGACCACGGACACCAAGATGAAGTCCTTCGCCTGCCAGGTGAACCTGCGTGATGGGACTTTGGTCACGGTGGCGGGCATAGCCAAGGGCAGCGGGATGATCTCGCCGGCCATGAGGACCCTGCACGCCACCACGCTCAGCTTCGTCACCACCGACGCCCGCTTGGAGCGCGACCCCAACACCAGGTGGCAGCAGATAATGGACTCAAGCTTCAACGTCATCAACGTGGACGGCGACCAGAGCACCAACGACATCTCCGCCTTCATGGCCAATGGCGCCGCGGGGGGGAAGGCCGCGGACGACGACCCCGGGTTCTGGGACGCGGTGATGTGGGTGGCCAAGTCCCTGGCCAAGGCCGTGGCCATCGACGGGGAGGGCGCCACCAAATTGATCGAGGTCCTGGTCACGGGGGCGAAAGATGACCATGAGGCGAGGGTCGCGGCGCGTTCGGTCGTCGCGTCCAACCTGGTCAAGGCGGCGGTCTTCGGTGCCGACCCCAACTTCGGAAGGATATTGGCCGCGCTGGGGAACTCCGGAAGCGATTTCGATATTTCCAAGGTACGCTTGCATCTCAGCAACGGGAAGAGGGTGGCGCTCTTCGAGAACGGATCCCCCCTGATCGTGCCGGGCTCGAACGAGGAGAACGTGGCGCGCAACATCCTGCGGGAGAAGCGCATCCTCATCGAGCTGGACCTTGGCGTCGGGATGGGGAGGGGGGAGGCCTGGGGCTGCGACCTCAGCTATGAGTACGTGAAGATCAACGCTTCCTACACTACCTAGGTGGTAAGATGAGCGAGCTCCAGGTCCCCAAGAAGCACTCGCGCGCCTCCAAGCTACGGGGCAAGAGGATACTCATCAAGATCGGAGGGAGCTCCATCGCGGGGAAGGAGGCTCTGGAGGCCTTCGCCCAGGACATCGCCCTCCTGGTGGCCATGGGCATCAAGCCCGTGGTCGTGCATGGCGGCGGCCCGGAGATCAACGAGGAGCTCAAGAGGCGCGGCCTGCCCATCCAGAAGGTGGCGGGGCTGCGCGTGACGGACGAGGCCACGCTCGGAGTGGCCAACGAGGTGCTGGCCACAATCAACGATCAGATAATCTATGCCCTGAAGAGGGTCCAGGTGAGGGCCGTAGGGCTGCAGGGGGCGGAGAGGGACACGCTGGTGGCTAAGAAGCTCGACCCGGTGAAGGTCACGGACGAGAAGGGCCAGGAGGCACTGGTGGACCTGGGGAACGTGGGCGAGGTCTGCTACGTCGACCCGCTCAACCTGAACAACCTCATCTCCGGAGGGTTCGTGCCGGTCATCTACCCCATCTGCTCCACCAAGGACCACAAGCTCATGAACGTGAACGCGGACACGGCCGCGGCGCACATCGCCAAGACCATCAGGGCAGAGGAGATGATACTCATCACGGACGTCCCGGGGCTCATGCGGGAATTCGGGAAGCCGGAGACAATCATCCGCGAGGTCACCGTGGCTCAGCTGGACGAGCTCATCAGGGAGGGAGTGGTCAAGGACGGCATGCTGCCTAAGGTCAAGGCCTGCCAGCTGGCCGTCGTCGGGGGAGTGAAGGTGGTGCACATGCTCGATGGCCGGGAGAAGGACGCCATCGTCAACCAGCTCCTGTCCGGCGAGAACCTGGGGACCACGATTACGCTATGAGGTGCTGGAGATGACAGGACTGAATCTAGAGGAGATCAAGCAGCTGCACAAGTCGTACTTGTTCCAGAACTATGGGCGCGAGGAGGTCTGCTTCGACCACGGTGAGGGCGAGTACCTCTTCGACATCGGCAACTGCCGCTACCTGGACTTCGTGGCCGGGATCGCCGTGAACGCATTGGGGCACAACCATCCGGCCATCGTGGAGGCAGTGACGAGGCAGGCGTCCAAGCTCATCCACACCTCGAACCTCTACTACATCCGGGAGCAGGCGGAGCTGGGCGAGGCCATAGCCTCCATCGTTCCGTGGCCCTTGGCCGTGTCCCTCTTCGTGAACAGCGGGGCGGAGGCCAACGAGGGAGCCCTCAAGCTGGCCTGTAAAAGGACCGGGCGCCCCCGCTTCGTGTCCGCTGGTAATTCCTTCCACGGCAGGACATCGGTGGCCCTCTCCGCCACCGGTCAGCTCAAGTACCAGTCCGGCTTCGAGCCCTTGCTCTCCCGGGCCTTCGACTTCATCGAGTTCGACAACGTGGAGCAGCTGAAGTCGGCCGTGACAGCGGAGACCGCCGCGCTCATTCTCGAGCCCATCCAGGGCGAGGGGGGCATCAAGGTCCCCAGCCAGGAGTTCATGCGCACCGCTCGGGACGTGTGCACTGACAAGGGGACCATGCTCATAATCGACGAGGTGCAGACCGGCCTGTGCCGCACGGGCAGGTGGTTCGGCTTCGAGCACTTCGGCATCGTCCCGGACATCGTGACCATGGCCAAGGCCCTGGGGGGCGGATATCCCATCGGCGCCATCGTCTCCTCCATGGAGATATCCAAGACCTTCGTTCCTGGCTCCCACGGCACCACCTTCGGCGGCAACCCATTGGGATGCGAGGTGGCCACCGCCGTCATCCGCACCATGAAGAGGGAAAAGCTGGCGGAGAGGGCGGACCTCAAGGGCACGGAGTGGATGTCCAAACTGCGCTCCATCTCCAAGGATTCCGCCCTGGTGAAGGAGGTCAGGGGGAAAGGCCTCATGATCGGCGTAGAGATGGAGGGGGAGAAGGCCAACGAGTTCAAGGCCTATGCCTTCCAGAGGAAGCAGCTGGTGAACGTCGCCGGGGGCCGGACCGTGCGCCTGGTGCCCCCTCTGATCATAGGGGACCAATCCATCGCCGCGCTCAACGAGACCATGCGCTCCTTCCTCACCAGACCGTGAGCCCGGATAAAAACCCTTTAATACTCTCTAACTTTTCTTTCTCATTCTATGAAGGAGCAGTCTCAGAAGGAGAGCATCGCCGAGCGCACCCGCGTGTATATCGATGCCCACCCCAGCGTCAAGGACTGCATTTCCAAGGACCTGATCAACTATTCCTCGTTGGCCCGCCTCATCATGAAGGACCTGGGCATCAAGAACGAGGAGGCCGTGATGATAGCCTGCCGGCGCTACGCCGTCAAGCTGTCCAAGCGCGACCACGAACGGGACATCCTTCGCATCCTGGCCAACTCTCGGCTCGAGGTCAAGACCAAGATCTGCATCGTCACCGCCAAGAACGATTGGACGGTCCTCCAGCGCCTAGAGACGGTCTTCCAGAAGCTGATCAACGAGAAGGCCATCATGCAGGTGATCCAGGGGGCACAGGCCATCACCATCATCGCAGACGAGAAGCTCAAGAACGAGGTGGTGAACGCCGTGGGGCGCGAGAACATACTCAAGGTCCGCCAGGACCTGGTGGAGATAACCGTCAAGTCCCCCGAGCGCATCGTGGAGACCTCCGGGGTCTTCGCTTTCCTGGCCTCCAATCTGGCCGAGAACAACGTCAACGTGGTGGAGACCGTCTCCTGCTATACGGACAGCATCTTCATCGTCAACGAGGCGGACATGATTTACGGCTACTCGATCCTCACCAAGGTCATCGAGAACGCGGAGCAGGTAGAGGAGAACGTAGAGGAGTAGTGCGATATTCGTAATATTCTACGATTATCGATATTATTTTCGAAAACAATTAAAAAAATCTTCGATTCTGGTATGTCGATTATTCCGCTCTGAAAATCGTATTTCTAGAAGGCATATTATAGCCTTGAGGGCATGAATGAGATGTCGGAGGGAGAGAAATGGAGAAAGCGCCCAACGTCATCGTGGAGCCGCCCGGACCCAAGGCCAGGAAGATAATCGACCTCGACACCAAATATCTGGCGACATCGACCAAAGCCTCGCCCATCGCCATCGAGAGCGCTGCAGGAGCGGTGGTCAGGGACGTGGACGGCAACACCTTCCTGGACTTCGCCAGCGGCGTGGCCGTGTTGAACCTAGGCCATTCGCATCCTGCGGTGCTCAAGGCCATTTTCGAGCAGGCGGGGAAGTTCACCCATTTCGCCGGGACCGATTACTACTACGACGTCCAATCCAGGCTGGCGGAGAAGCTCTGCACCATCGCCCTCATGCCGGGTGAGAACCGCGTCTTCCTCAGCAACTCCGGCACGGAGAGCACCGAGGCGGCCATCAAGCTGGCGCGCTGGTCCTCAGGGCGAAAGCTGTTCATCTCCTTCATCGGGGGCTTCCATGGCCGGACCATGGGATCGCTCTCGCTGACGGCGAGCAAGGAGGTGCAGCAGGAGCGCTACTTCCCGTCCATGCCTGGGGTGACTCATCTCCCCTTCGCCTACTGCTATCGCTGCCCCTACCACCTCGAGTACCCTTCCTGCGGCATCTGGTGCGCCAAGGTGCTGGAGGAGCTGTACTTCGACACCTACCTCCCGGCGGACGAGGTAGCGGCCATGTTCATCGAGCCGGTCCAGGGCGAGGGCGGCTACATCGTCCCTCCCAAGGAGTTCGTGCGCATCATGCACTCGACCTGCAAGAGGCATGGCATCCTCCTGGTGGACGACGAGGTCCAGGCAGGCATAGGGCGCACCGGGCGCATGTGGGCCATGGAGCATCACGACGTGGTGCCGGACGTGATCTGCAGCGCCAAGGCCTTGGGGTCGGGTATACCCATAGGCGCGACCATCTTCCGCAAGGAGCTGGACTGGGGCAAAAAGGGGGCGCACTCCAACACCTTCGGCGGGAACGCCGTGGCCTGCGCCTCGGCCCTGGCGACCATCGAGACCATCGAGAAGGAGGGCCTGCTGCAGCAGGCCGAGAGGAAGGGAGATCACCTCCGCCAGCGTCTGGAGGAGTTCAAGGACCGCTACGAGATAATCGGCGACGTCCGCGGCCTGGGCCTGATGCAGACCACCGAGTTCGTCAAGGACCGCCGCACCAAGGAGCACGCCTGCGAGGAGCGTGACCGCATCGAGGAGCTCTGCCTCAAGCGTGGCCTGGTGGCCATCGGCTGCGGCAAGTCCGGGATTCGCTACATACCGCCGCTCACCATACCGATGGAGCAGCTGGACGCGGGCATCGACATCCTCGAGGGCGTGATCCGCGACGTGAACGGAGATTTGAAGGGCTGAGCCGCCTTCCTGGGCAGCATGAAGCTCCTGCGCTCCGCCGACCGGGACTGGACCGAGGGCAAAGGGTATCGCAAGAGGCCGCTCGTGACCGAGAGGGAGCTGGGCATCGAAGGCTCCTTCATCCAGGAGGTCATGTTCCATCCCGGGGAGAGCGTGCCCCTGCACTACCACGAGAGGACCAAGGAGGTCTTCATCGCCTTGGACCGGGCGCTTTTCCAGATCAACGGCGAGCAGTTGGTCATGGAGCCCGAGGACGTTCTCATCTGCGAACCAGGTGACGTGCACGGCAATCCGGTCATCGAGCGGGGGTTCCGCATCCTGGTAGTAAAGGTGGGCTACGACCCCGAGGACACCGTCTGGCTAGGGTAGATCCCTCATTCTATTCAGGCCTTAAGCGTGATATGCACCGATCGAGTTGCGAAATCATAAATCTCCAAATACAAGCGAAGGCAGTCTGTGGCGAGCTCCTTCTCAGAACATTGCGCCCCTTGGAAGATTGAATGGAGCCACCAGGGAGATTTGAACTCCCGACCTGCTGATTACAAGTCAGCCGCTCAACCAGGCTGAGCTATGGTGGCCTTGTCCCTCGTAACGGCAGGGGGGATTTATGCCTTTTTCCCATGATCTAGCGAATTGAACCGGGCCAGGGGAAGCTATTTCCGCTCGCAGGCGTTTGCCGGGACGGGATGCAATGAAGGGAGAGAGAGACCCTCCCACTAAGGGGAGGATGGGACGGATCACCAAGTCCATCGTCAGGGAATCTGGCGTCGATGATGCCCACCGCGTGATGCTGCCCGCCGAGGCCTATGAGACCGCGAAGAAGGGCGAGCATAAGGCGGACCTGACACGAGAGACCATGGATCGTTTGGAGAGGGTCTTCGACGAGGAATCACGCGTGCGCATCATGGAGCGCTGCGGAAGGCAGTGCTGCGGCCCCACGCACCAGAAGGTGCGCAAAGCCCTCTTCCAGGAGTCCAACAGCCTGGAAGAGTTCCTGGAGAAGCTGAACGAGCTTGAGGCGGGGAAGGCGCATTACCGCATCACGGAGCAGGGCGCGATAATCGTCGAGTATCCTACATGCATGTGCGGCCAGGTGAAGGAGACGGCGCGCAGGTTCCCGAACCACACCTACTGCATGTGCAGCGTGGGCTTCAACAAAGAGCTGTTCGAGACCGTCCTGGGGAGGAAGGTGGACGTCATCCTGGTCACATCGGCGATCTGCGATGGCGGGCCCTGCCGCCTAGTGGTCCGCATCTGACCCTGCGCCGCGGTGGGGATTCTGAGAAGCTTAATAAATGGAAGGGAGCATGGCCGCCGCATACGCGCTGGAGCCTCTCAAACGAGGAAGTGTCAACATGGATCAAAAGTCAATGAAGTTCTTGGAGCAGTTGTGCAACAGCCCCGGCCCCTCAGGGTTCGAGAAGGTCCCTATCCAGATGATGAGGGAGTACGTGACGCCCTTCTCCGACAAGGTATATCGCGACAGGATGGGCAACCTCTTCTTCGAAAAGACCGGGAAGAGGGACGGACCGGTGGTCCTCGTCCCTGGTCATGTGGACGAGATCGGCTTCCTGGTCACCAGCGTCAACCCCACGGGGTACCTCACCTTCAACCAGCTGGGCGGATGGTTCGACCAGGTCCTTCTGGGGCAGAGGGTGCAGGTCATGGGGAGGGAGGGCATGGTACGAGGGGTCATCGCCTGCAAGCCGCCCCATGTCATGGATGCCGAGGAGCGCAAGAAGGTCGTCACCAAGGACAAGATGTTCATTGACGTCGGGGCGACGAACAAGGAAGAGGTCAAGGCCATGGGCATAAGAGTGGGCGACGCTGCCGTCCCCGATTCGAATTTCTACTCCATGACCAAGAAGGCCTTCAAGGAGGGGAAGGAGAATGGCGAGCGGACCCTGATATTCGGTAAGGCTTTCGACAACCGGGTCAGCGCCTTCCTGGCTGCGGAGCTGGTACGCCTTCTCAAACAGGACAAGGTCGCACATCCGAACAAGGTGATCGGCGCGGCCACCGTGCAGGAGGAGATAGGTGCCCGCGGGGCCAAGACCGCCGCGGTGCATACCAATCCGGACGTAGCCATAGTCCTTGACGTGGACATAGCTGGAGATGTCCCGGGCATCGAACCCCATCAGGCTCCCTCGAGGATGGGGCAGGGCGTCTCGATCACCGTCTTCGATGCCAGCATGATACCCAACCAGCCCTTGAAGGAATTGGTCATCGACCTGTGCGAGAAGAGGGAGATCCCCTACCAGCTGGCGACCATGGCGGGCGGAGGCACGGACGCGGCCCAGATCCACGTCTCCAGCATCGGAGTGCCCAGCATCGTCATAGGCGTGCCCACCAGGCACATCCATTCGCACGTTGGGATAATCGACATCGCGGACATGGAGAGCACCCTCCGCCTGGCACTGGAGCTCACCAAGGTCCTTGATCGGAGAACCGTGGACTCGTTGACCTCCCTCTAGGACGATTAAGAGTCGAAAACTATAATAACGGCGAATCATTGACGACAATTCATCTCCAATAGCTACACTGGTGAAGTTTATGTCTGCTGATGAGGTCAAGATCCAAAAAGGGGACATTGTACGCCTGGAGTACAGCGGCTACCTCGCCGACTCCAACGAGCTCTTCGACACCTCCGTCATGGAGGTCGCGAAGGATGGCGGTATATTCGATGAGAACGTCACTTACGGGCCCATCCCTCTGCTGGTCGGTTCCGGCCGCGTGTTCGAGGGATTGGACGAGGCCATCGTGGGCTCCGTCGTGAACGAGGAGCGAGAGATCACGTTGGCGCCCGAGAAGGCCGCTGGCGCTCGGGACCCCAAGCTGGTGGAGAACATCCCCCTGCGCGATTTCTTCAAGCAGGAGATCGAGCCCAAGATCGGCATGGAGGTCAACATCAAGAACCGCGTGGGAATCATCAACACCATAACCCCGCGCATGGTCCGAGTGGACTTCAACCGCCGCTTCGCCGGTCGCTCCCTGAAATACAAGTTCAAGGTTGTCGCCAAGGTCGATGACCCGGTGGAGAAGACGCTGTCCGTCATCCAGATGGACTTCGGCAGCCCGGAGAACTTCTCCGCCGCAGTGGACGGGGACCTGTACACCATCACCATCCCTGATGTCTGCAAATACGACCAGAAGTGGATGCTGGCCAAGTACAAGGTCGTCGCTGACCTGCGCGAGGGCCTGAAGGCCAAGACCGTCCGCTTCGTCGAGGAGTACGTGAAGAAGGACGAGGAGAAGAAGGAGGAGAAGCCCGAGGAGCGCGAGCCCGAGGAGCTTCCCCAGTAACCCCTTTCCCTTTTCTCATTCATTCATCTACGGGCAGGTGGCCTAGACTGGATATGGCAGCAGCCTCCTAAGCTGCAGGTCCGGGGTTCGAATCCCCGCCTGCCCGCTC
>Ga0209254_10000409_pt1 | contig 34317 bp, 34 predicted proteins | sample FrelakmetDIP11DI_FD_187148 | JGI IMG/M metagenome (GOLD analysis project Ga0209254, IMG submission 187148) | Freshwater lake sediment microbial communities from the University of Notre Dame, USA, for methane emissions studies - DIP11 DI (SPAdes)... | ecosystem: Environmental > Aquatic >... | reverse complement strand
GTTTCTGCTGCGGGTGTGGGAAGGTTTCGACGTAGCGACGACGGCGCGTGCTATGAGATGCTCTGAAGGCAGCGTCAAGACGCATTATTCGCGGGCCGTGCACACGTTGCGCGAACAACTCGAAGGTGACTGGCCATGATCGACGACCGCCGTCGTAACGATGACGACTTCGTGGGCCAGGTGCGCGAAGCACTGGATCAGCGGGGGCTTGCGCCGGAAATTGCCCAGCGCCTGGCGGCCGCGCGCCATCGTGCCGTCGCCGCGATCGGTGTACCGATTCCCCACGCGCCAGCGACATGGCTGCCCACGAGTGCATTGGCGATGACGCTGCTGGTGGTCGGGCTCCTGAGCGTGACGATCGATCGGGGTTTTGCACCGCCGTTGGAAGACCTGCCGCGGCTGACCGCGATCGAGGACATGGATCTATTGATGAATCTGGAATTCGTTGCATGGTTGGATACAGACAACGTCGATGCGGGTTAAGGCCGGCGCCGTGTGGATTGGCCTCGGTGTGCTGTTCAGCGCGCACGCGACGGCCGACGAACCGGCTGCTTCGGCGGAGCAGTTCCCCGACATCGAGTTGTTGGAGTATCTCGGCGACCTTGTTGAAGAACACGAGCGATGGGTGGGTCCGGACGACATGCGCAGCGCCAGTGGTGAAAACGATCCACGAACTGTGTTGCAGGAAGACGCGGCAGATGCGCAACAGGTGAAATAGTGACAACGCACTTGATCAAATGGGGCGTGGGTGTCGTCGTTGGGCTGCTGGTGCTGTGCAACGATGCGTTTGCCGTTGCGTGGGACGAGTTGTCCGACGCGCAACGCACCGTGTTGTCTCAGTATCAGGCGCAGTGGTCGGGGCTTCCCGCCGAGCAGCAGCAGCGGCTTGCTTCGGGCGCGCAACGATGGTCGTCGATGGATCCCAAGTCGCGCGCGGCGATGCAAAAGCGTTTTGCACGCTGGCAAGCGCTTCCGCCAGAACGCCAGGCTGAACTGTCGCAACGGTTTCAACAGTTTAAGACTCTGACGCCGGAACAGCAGCAGAAGCTACGCAAGCGTATGCACAACTTCCGCCAGCTGTCGCCGGAACAACAACGTCATCTGCGCGATCGATTCCGCGAGTTGTCACCGCAGCAGCGCGCGCAAGCGCTCGATCGTATGCAGTCCCGGCAGCAGGCTCCGGCGCAACGAACGCAAGGGCAACGATCGCAAGGGGGGCGTGGCGGATGAACAACGGCGGCAACACAGCGCTGCGGCCACGACGCTCGGTGTTGTATATGCCGGGCGCCAATACGCGCGCGATGGAAAAGGCGCGTGAACTTGCCTGCGATTCGATCATTTTTGATCTCGAGGACGCGGTTTCGCCCGATGCAAAAGAGACGGCCCGAACGCAGGTCGCGGCGACCGTGCGCGCTGGCGGATACGGCTATCGGGAACTCGTCGTGCGCGTCAACGGACTGGATACGCCCTGGGCGGCGGCGGACCTTTCGATCGCGGCGCAGTTGCCCATCGACGCGGTGCTGTTGCCGAAGATCGAGACGGTCGAGCAGATTGATCAGTGTGAGCGGATGCTCGCCGGCACGCCGGCTGCTGCATTGCCGCTGTGGGTGATGATCGAGACGCCGCGTGGCGTACTTGCGATCGAACAGATTCTGTCGAGCAGCAAACGTATTGATGTCGTCGTCATGGGCACCAGCGATCTGGTCAAGGAGCTGCGAGCGCGCCACACCGAAGACCGGGGCGCGTTGTTGCCGTCGCTGGCGCACTGTGTGTTGGTCGCTCGCGCCTTCGATCGTGTGGTGCTGGACGGTGTCCATCTCGATTTCCGTGATGCGGAGAGTTTCGGGCGCGCGTGTCGGCAAGGTCGGGACATTGGCTTCGACGGTAAAACACTGATTCATCCGTCGCAGATCGACATCGCCAACACGGTGTTCGGACCCAGCACCGACGAGATCGACCAGGCGCGCTTGATTGTTGCTGCGTGGGGCGATGCCCAACGAGCAGGAAAAGGGGTTGCGGTCGTCAACGGAAGACTCGTAGAAAATCTGCATGCGGCGGAAGCGGAGCGAGTGCTCGCCTTTGCCGCTGCATTGGTTGCGCGTGACTGATGTTTAGCGGGTGGCGGCCCGAACGCGCGGTATAACTTCCTCGATGTAAGCGTCGAGCGCCTCCTGATTCCACGGTGCACGCAGCGCGATGTTCACTTCCGTTGCGCCGGCTGCTGCGTATTCGAGGATTCGATCGGCTGCCTGCGCTGGCATTCCGACCAATGCCCCGCCGGCAATACGGCTGGCCGCCGGACCCCAGTCTTGTTTGAGTTGTTCCGCCTCGCGGGCAACGCCTTTTGCGTCGGTCGCCAGGTTGAACGTCAGATTGACGGCCCGTCGAACATCCTTCGGTTCGCGCCCGCCACGTTCGCACCAGCCGTCGAGCACGGTGCTCAGGCGCGCAAACTCCTGCGGTGAAACATAGGCGGCGTTCCAGCCGTCCGCATGTTTTGCGACCAGCCGCAACGTGCGTTTTTCGCCGACACCGCCGATCCAGATCGGCAGCCGTTGTTGTACGGGGCGTGGCAGACACGATACGTCTTCGACCTTGAAGTGGTTGCCGCGAAATGTGGTGCGCTCCTGCGTCAGCATTCCGCGTATGACGGTCGCGGCTTCGTCGAGCATGTCGAGTCGGGTCTTCACGTTTGGAAAATCGTAGCCGTGGGCGGTGGCTTCCCAGTGGTGCCAGCCGGCACCGATCCCGAGTTCGAAACGGCCGCCGGAAATGTGGTCGAGCGTGGTCGCTGCTTTGGCGAGCAGCGCGGGATTGCGATACCCGACATAAAAGACCAGGCAGCCGATGCGGGCGCGTCGCGTTTCGGCGGCCAACGCGCCGAGCGTCGCGAGCGCTTCGAAGTGCGGTAGCGTTCCGCCGGCGGGCGGTGCTTCGTAGAAGTGGTCCCATGCCGAGATCCAATCGAATCCGGATTGGTCAAGCTTGCGCCACAATGCGCGCAGCTGATCCATCGTCATGTTCTGCTGGCCCACGTGGGCGCCCAAAGAAAGTGCCATCTCGGTTCCTTGTACTTTGTAATGGATGGTTGTGAATTGGAGCGATCGTGGTTGAATTGCTTCACGCCGCAGAATACTCCGGCGCCGCGAAGAGTCAGTTGGAAAAATGGTTCTGGGAGAAGCAATGAGCGTGGAATCGGCGGCGCGTGATGCGCAGATCAGCGAGATTCGTGGTTCGGTCAAGGCCCTGTGTGCGCGCTACGGCGAGCAGTACTGGCTCGAACTCGATGCCACCCGAGGTTATCCGACGCAGTTCGTGCGTGAATTGACCGAGGCCGGATTTCTCACCGCGTTGATTCCGGAAGCCTACGGTGGCGCCGGGCTCGGTGTGCTCGAGGCGGCCGTCATCATGGAAGAGATCAGTCGGTCGGGCGCGCACGCAGGCGCGTGTCATGCCCAGATGTACGTGATGGGTTCGATCCTGCGACATGGCTCGGAGACGCAGAAGCGGCTGTACCTTCCGAAGATCGCCGCGGGGGAGCTGCGGCTGCAGAGTTTTGGTGTCACCGAACCTACGACCGGTACCGACACGACGAATCTGAAGACGACGGCGACACGTGTGGGCGACAACTACATCATCAACGGTCAGAAGGTCTGGATCAGTCGCGTCGAACACTCCGATCTGATGCTGCTGCTCGCGCGCACGACGTCGCGTGATCAGGTGGCGCGCAAAACCGAGGGCTTGTCCGCATTCATCGTCGACCTGCGCGACGCAGTCGGCCACGGTCTCGATGTCAGGCCGATCAACGCGATGATCAATCATCATGCGTGCGAGTTGTTTTTCACCGATCTGAAGGTTCCGGCCGAGAATCTGCTGGGTGAAGAGGGCCGCGGCTTTCGCGTCATCCTCGATGGCATGAATGCCGAGCGCATCCTGATTGCGTCTGAGTGTGTTGGCGATGGGCGATACTTCACCGATAAATCCGTGGCCTATGCGAACGAGCGGATTGTGTTCGGTCGGCCGATCGGCCAGAACCAGGGCGTGCAGTTTCCGATCGCGCGATGTCATGCGGAAATCGAGGCCGCGGCGTTGATGGTCGACAAGGCGGCGCGACTGTTCGATGCCGGGCTCGATTGTGGCGCCGAAGCCAACATGGCCAAGATGCTGGCGTCGGAAGCGTCCTGGCGCGCGGGTGACGTCGCGATGCAGACCCACGGGGGGTTTGCCTTCGCGCGCGAATATCACATCGAGCGCAAGTTCCGCGAGACGCGGCTGTATCAGATCGCACCGATTTCGACGAACCTGATACTGAGCTTTGTCGCCGAGCACGTGCTCGGACTGCCACGGTCGTTCTGAGATGAGCACGCCGCCGGATCCGGCCGGGGCGCCGCTGGCCGGACTGCTCGTGGTTTCGTTGGAGCAGGCGGTCGCGGCGCCGATGGCTTCGTGCCGACTTGCCGATGCCGGTGCACGCGTCATCAAGATCGAGCGCAGCGACGGCGATTTTGCGCGTGGTTATGACCGCGCCGGCAACGGTGGCTCTTCATATTTCAGCTGGCTCAATCGTGGCAAAGAGTCGCTGGTACTGGATATCAAGGTCGCTGACGACGCGGCATTGCTGCACCGGCTGTTGTCTCGCGCCGATGTATTCATCCAGAACCTTGCGGCCGGTGCTGCCGAGCGCGCGGGATTTGGTTCCGATGGATTACGCGATCGCTATCCGCGACTGATTACGTGCGACATCTCCGGCTACGGGGAAGAGGGTCCGTACGCCCGGATGAAAGCGTATGACCTGCTGGTACAGGCCGAGTCTGGTTTGTTGGCGGTGTCCGGTCCGCCCGGCAAACCCGGACGCGTCGGTGTGTCGGTCTGCGATATCTCAACCGGTGTCAGCGCGGCGCTGGCCGTGCACGAAGCGCTCTGGCGTCGCTCGCGAACAGGGCGCGGCGAAGGTATCCGCATCTCGTTGTTCGACGTGATGGCCGAATGGATGACGGTGCCGCTGCTGCACTTCGACTATCTGGGTGCGGCTCCGCAAAACGTTGGCATCGCGCATCCGACGATTGCGCCGTACGGAGCATTTTCGACAGGCGACGGACACATGCTGGTCATCTCCGTCCAGAACGATCGCGAATGGCACGACTTTACGAGAGCGGTGCTGCGCGATGAGGCACTCGCGACGGAACCACGATTTGTTACCAACGAACAACGAGTCATGAACCGTATTGCGCTCGATGGATTGATTCAGAAGTACTTTGGATCGCTGTCGCGCGCGGCGATCGTCGAGCTGCTGTTGAATGGGCAGATCGCCTTCGGGGCCGTCAATCAAGTTGCGGAATTGTCGACACACCCGCAGTTGCGGCGCGTCGCGATCGATGGTGAATACGGAACGGTGAATGTGCCCGCGCATCCTGTGCGCGCGTCGAACTGGCCGGTGTACGGCGACATTCCGGCACTCGGCCAACACTCGGACGAGCTCCGTATAGAATTTGGAGAACGCCAATGACAGACCTGACGGATTGGATCGGGCGCGCGACCGAAATGAGTTGTTGGCTGGACCCGTGGCGAGCGTGCGCGATGCATGCGACTCTGGATGCAACCGATGCACCGCCAATCGAAGGGACGGCCCTGCCGCTGTGCTGGCATTGGGCGTACTTTCTCGATGCGGCGCCGTCCCATGAGCTGGGACCGGACGGTCATCCGCAGCGCGGCGGTTTTCTTCCGCCGGTGCCGTTGCCACGACGGATGTGGGCCGGCAGCCGTATAGAATTTTTTTCGCCGCTCGTGCTTGGCACGGCCGCCCGCAAGGTGTCACGCGTGGCAGCGGTCGAAGAGAAGAGCGGTCGTTCCGGGCGATTGTGTTTTATCAAAGTCCAGCACGAGATCCACGGACCCGCGGGCCTTGCGATTCGCGAGGAGCAGGACATCGTCTATCGCGACGTACAACGCGACGTACAACGCGACGTACAACGCGACGTACAACGCGACGATGCCGCGACACTCGTGCAGGATGCGACGCTCGATGCGCGATGGCAGCAGCCGTGGGTGTTCGATGCACCGCGACTGTTCCGATATTCAGCGCTGACATTCAACAGTCATCGAATCCACTACGATCGCGACTATGTGACGCGCGAAGAAGGCTATCCGGGACTCGTGGTACATGGTCCGTTGATGGCGACGGCAATGCTCGAACTCTTGCGTATGCAGTACCCCGTTCGATCAATACGACGGTTTGACTTTCGTGCCCTTGCACCGGTGTTCGATGGTCAACCGATAGTTGCGTGCGGCCAGCCTGATGGCGATCGCGCCGACCTGTGGATTCGCAGTGGGTCGGGAACTGTGCATATGCGCGGCAGTGTGTTGTTCGGTTGATCGTTCAGTGTGCCGATGTCGCTGCTTCGTACGATCGGCATGGGCGAGGCGGGCGTGATATCGTTCCGCTGCCTCTCGCGCGGAGTATGTGGATGAAACCTGACGACCATGGTTTGACGAATCACGAGATTACGATCTGCCTTCGAGGTGGTGCGATCCTCGGGCCCTTCAAAGCGACGTGGAGCAAAGAGACGACCAGTGATGTACGTGAGCTGACGAAGGACTACGACGCCTTTCTGCAGGGAACCAAGCAGGCGCGCTTCAAATATCATCTGCACGATCCCGATCAACGCATCTCACACACGCTGATCTTGAAGTTCGATCAGGTCACTTCCATTTACGACCGCGTCGCGTTGTTGAAGTCGTAGGCGACACCGTGGCGTTTGTGGAACTCGACGGTTTGCGAATGCACTATCGGCGCGCGGGCGACGGTGCGCGATTGCTCTATATCAGCGGGACCGGCGGCGACCTGCGGATAACACCCGGCGTGTTCGAGTCGCCATTGAGCAGCGGTTTCGATTTGCTCGCCTACGATCAGCGCGGTCTCGGCCAGACCGACAAGCCCGCAGGGCCGTATTCGATGCGGGATTACGCCGCCGACGCAGCGGCGTTGCTCGACGCGATCGGCTGGGACGCTGCGTGTGTGATCGGCGTGTCATTCGGCGGCATGGTCGCGCAGGAACTCGCGTTGCGGCACCCGGAAAAAATCGTTCGTTTGGTGCTTGCTTGCACCAGTGCAGGGGGAGAGGGCGGCGCCAGCTATCCCCTGCATCAGCTTGCCGACTTACCGGCGGATGAACGCCTGGCGCGTCAGCTGTCGATCAGCGATGTACGCCAGACACCTGAATGGCAGCGAACGCATCCCGAGGCAGTCGAGCGCATGCTGACGTGGAGTCGTGCAGCCGCGAGCATCGGTGGCAATGATCCGGCTCACCTCGCCGGGGCGGCGCTGCAACTGGACGCACGCCGACGTCACGACGCGTGGGATCGCCTCGACCAACTGAGGATGCCGGTACTGTTGTGCGCTGGCCGTTACGACGGCATCGCGCCGCTGCACAACATGGACGCGATGGCGCGACGGATGCCGACGGCGGAACTGAAGGTGTACGACGGTGGCCACCTGTTCCTCGTGCAGGATCGGAAAGCCTATCCAGAGATCGTCAACTGGTTGAGACGCTGACCCGACAGCAGCCGGATGACGGATCGCGATGGCGCGTCGCGGTAATCGTGGCTGAGCGTAGACCCACTATCGGTTGAAGCGGGCGATGAACGGCTGCGCGGGGAACTTCACCGCATGGCGCTGGACTAACTCGTTGCGTGTGTAAACCTTCGGGCGATTGGATTTTGGATCTGATCGGTTGACGGACTTGGTTCAATACCCCGGCGATATTGTCCTTCCTCCTCCTCAGTCCCAGTTGTCGCCGGGGCTCTTTTTTTGGAACGGATCGTCGTCGGAATCGGTATCGATCGCGTGCGTCTGAAAGCGGGGGCGGCTGATCAACACCCGGCCCGCATAGTATGTGGCGACGTGAAGGATCAGGACCACAACCAGTGCGGCGAGCATGACCCGCCACATGTCGATGCCGGCGAGCCACCATAGGCCCCCCCAACAGAGCAAAGGTGTGGCAAGGCGTTCGAGCGCAGACGCTTTCGACGCGGTATCAGCCCAGCCGTCGCGCAGCCCGAATAGCGCGCCCAACACTTCAACCGACAACGGCAATGCCACGATCAAGACCACCAGCGCGTTCATAACGCAGCATCTCCCGGGCCATCCGCCTCGGCCAGCAGAAAGGCCCTGCCCTGGGTTGCGTCGACGCAGAGCCGTTGCCCATTGCGCAGTAGGGACATCACCCCGGTGACATCGACCAGGCAGGGAATCCCCAGTTCCCGCGCGATCGTTCCGGCATGCGACAGGTAGCTGCCGGTCTCCACGACGACGGCGGCAGCGCCCAGAAACAGCGGTGTCCACGCCGGGTCGGTATACGGCGCGACGAGGATTTCGCCGGCCTTGATTTCGCCGTCCGTCGCCGGGTCCAGTACCAATCGGACAGTACCCTCGACGATTCCGGGGCTCGCGCACTGGCCGATGAGCACGCCTGCGGCATGTCGCGGCGGACGGTAGTCGACGTTGATGGTCAGCGGAGGATCGCTGCGATTGCGCCGCATGTGTGTCAGTCGCCGTCGCCGGATCAGTTGTTGAAGTCGCGGACCGTCGGATGGCGCAGTCTGCAGTTCACCGATTTCATCCCAGGTGAGGTAAAAAATGTCTTCTGCGCATTTCAACAAACCCTGCCCGAGCAATTGTTGCTCCAGCGCGAGGATCTTGGTGCGCACCGTAGTCAATGCCAGCATTGTGTAGTGCCGGGTATTCTCACGCAGCGCCGCATAGTATTGAATTCGCCGAGCCAGCCGGCGCGCGACCGCGCGTTTGAGGCGGCCTTGAAGCGCAGCGTCGAGTGACGACTGTGCCTGTGCTTTGCGAATCTTGGCTTGCGCTGAAGGGGGTTGGGTGAATCCTTCCCGAAGCAGGTTGCGGATCATCACGAAGAGTGGCGTCGGATCTTCCTGCCAGCGTGGCGCGGCGAGTTCGATTTCTCGGGTACCGCGATGGCCATAACTGGCGATGAATGATTCAAAAGCTGCAACGAACGGCCCTGCCGCCGGATGGACTGCAAGTTGGTTCGGCAATTCCTCCAACCGATCCGATTGCAGTAGTTGGCGAATCGCAGGTGTATGTTCGGCGACCAGGGCTGCATCTCGCAGGTCATCAATCAGGCGCGTCGACAGCATATCGTGGGTACCCGCGCAGAGCGGGGCGACCTGCGACAGGTCGAACGTTGGTGCGAAACGGCGTAGGTACCAACGCAGTGCCGCCAGCAGAAGGAAGTAACGCGCGGCTGAAACATTCACTTGGAATGGAAACTGTGAGGCGGCGGCGAACGGATTGGGGCCCAGCAGAAGCGTGCGCAAACTTGCGACCACATCGAGTTTTGGATCGGCCAAAACCGCCGCACAGCGTCCCCGGAAATCCGCCAACTTTTCGAACGGGAGATGACGACTGCGCACCCATAAAAGTCCGGTGCCCAGATAAGCGATCAGCAGGCCGCCAACAACAATGGTGAGTCGCGTCCACTTGATTGAATAGTCGCTGCGCTCACTCTTCAGAAGCGCGAGTTCTGCCAACTCGGCATCGCTGACGGTGAGCGGGATCATGTTGCGCAGGCCGTCGAAATCAAGATAGTAGCGACCGTCGATGAACTGACCGAATCCCGGGAGCACCCGTCGCATGGTGTCGACGGTCAACGGAGTCAGAGCTTCGGTGAAGTTCTCGAGGATCGGCTTGAATGCGATCCACCGCCCGCTGGGCGATTTCGGCGCGCGCGCTGACGCACTGATCGGTCGCGATTGCAGAAGATAAAGTGTCCCATTGGCGTACGCCCATTCGACGTCCTGAGGCGCGCCTTGGGCGGCTTCACACGCAGCTGCAAGGACTGCGACTTGTTGCACTTGGGTGTCGTTCAATGAAGCAATTCGTTGCAGGTGACGAGGCACCGGTTGCAGGCGCGCACCTACGGGATCGAGCAGGTCCTCCGCGATTTTGAAGCGCTTGCTGCCTAGCCGCCGCGTTATCACTTCGTGAGACCCGCGACGAACAATGTAGCTGTCCGGAGTCACCCGTCCGTCCACCAGCGCCGCACCGAGACCCCAGCACGACTCGATTGCCATCGCATCGCGATGGCGCCCTGTTGGGTCTTTGGTGAACGTCACGCCGGAAACTTCTGCTGGAACCATCAACTGAACGATCACTGCCATGCGCACCGGATCGGTGATTCCCATGTGCCGGCGATAGCTGCGCACTTCGGCGCTCCAGACTGACAACCAACAGTCGATGACGCGCCGTTCTAGCTCTGAACTCTCAACGTAGTAATAGGTTGCGTGTTGGCCCGCAAAACTCGCGACCGCGCCGTCCTCACCGACCGCGGAACTTCTGACCACACAGACCTTCGATCGACCGTCAATTGTCGGCAATGCGGTGTACGCAGTCTGAATGTCGCGGGACACTTCCGGGTCTATCGTGAGTGCGCGCAGCCGCGACAGAGCCGCTGCGTCCGGCATTTCGCCCGGATCACCTGTGATGCTGTCGCCGAGGTTTACTCCGTTTTTTTGGAAGTGCTCGCGAAACGCCTGCGTCACGATCACGAAACCGTCAGGAACTCTGTGTTGAGCGGCAAGCGCCCCGAGCGTAGCGGCTTTGCCGCCCACCTCAGCGACACTAAGTCGCGCGGCCGCGCTGAGTCCGATGATATGGCTCATCAGATCTTGTGCTGTGTCAGGCCTGGGATCACGCGTTGAAGACTCATCGGCTGCTTCCAGTTGCGGCCGAGATTATACCGGCCGCGGCACCTGTGCGTCGGCGGCAAAGATTGCCGAAGCAGTCGACTTCATAACCATGAGCAGCAGGTAGACGCGCACCCGACCGACGGCGTATGGGACCGACTGACCCCAGCCGATGCGAACCATTTCCCGGATTGTTCGCTGGTTGCCCGGTGGCGCCTGACGGCGGACTTGGTTCAATCTGCGCTGGTCGTTGTCTGGGATGTCAAAGTGGCCGTTCGCGAGGGGGCACTTCGGCCGATTGCCAGCTCGCGTTCGACGGAACCGCTGGGCACGTTTGGGTACGCGCGAATCGAATCGCTGCGCGCGGAAGCTGAGCGTCGGCGGTGACAAGGCGCGCTTGCGTCTTCGCGATCATCGTGTCGAATATCACGCGCTTCTTCGCGGCGCGCTGAATGATTGAGCAACCGGACTCTGCCTTGGCGGTGCAATTGTTCTCGTTGCGGGCCTCCGCAGCGGGACCGTAGCGGTGGGTGGTGTGGTTGCGAGCGCCGAACGGACAAGCCGCACCGCGACCTGTCCGGACTCGCTGATCAGGCCTTTGCGCTTGGTCGGGCAGCCATTCGGTCATACCAGGCCTTGATGTGCTTGTTCTTTTCGTTGAGGGGTTGGCCAACCTGGGTGCCGAAATTCAGGAACGAGAACAACAGAATGTCAGCGAGCGTCAATCGATCGCCGCAGACGAATTGTCGGCCGGTGATCAAGCCATCGAGCCAGGTGATGCGCTCTTGCGCGATGCGTTTGAGGCCTTCGGCGGCTTCGGGCAGGGTCGTCATGCGCGTCTTGAAGAGCGGCAAGCCCTCGCTATAGCGAAACCCGTTTGCCAACGGTTCGCAGATGTTGAGATCGATGCGGCGGGTCCACATCCGCGTTTCGGCCTTCTCTTCCGGCGTGGAACCGATCAGGGGTTTCGCCGGATACTTGTCTTCCAGGTATTCGCAGATCGCGGTGATTTCGCTGATGTATGCGCCATTGTCGAGTTCGAGGCACGGCGTGCCTCCGGCGGGATTCTTTTGCAGGTATGGAGCCTGCCGGTTCTCGCCTTTCATGATGTCGACTGTCTCGGTCTGCAGCGTGATGCCCTTCTCGGCCGCGAACGTGCGAACGACCTGAGGATTCGGTCCAACTGAATTGATGAGCTTCATGGCGGGATGTCCGGTGGGTTATTGAAGAGCCTGCATTGTAGCGAAGGCTTGCTGCAGGCTACCACTCGCCGGTGTTCGCCATGTCCTGCCAAGGCGCCTTGAGGGGAAGGGGCATGCCGCGCTGAAGAAGCTCGATTGAAATGTTGTCTGGCGACCGAACGAATGCCATGCGTCCATCACGGGGAGGGCGATTGATGGTGACCCCCGCGTCCATGAGTCGCTGGCAGATCGCGTAGATATCGTCGACCGCGTAGGCCAAGTGACCAAAGTTTCGTCCGCCGGCCAACGGTTCGGGATCCCAGTTGTAGGTCAACTCGATCTGCGCGGAATGGTCACCGGGTGCAGCGAGAAACACGAGTGTGAATCTTCCGTTCGCATTTTCACTGCGTCCGGTCTCTTCGAGTCCGAGCTTGTTACAGTAAAATTTGAGCGACTCGTCGAGGTCGTTGACCCTCACCATAGTGTGCAGATATTTCATAGTGGTGCTCCGTTGGTCTCATGGCGTTTCCTGGTTGATCATACCGCTGCGCCTTCGAAAGATCGTTTGTGTACGGGGCAATGGAATCGGAGAGCGTATCCAAAAAGAAAAAGCCTCGGTAGCACCAGGAGTGTGCGCCGAGGCTAAGACCAGGAGTGTGAGTGGTCTATCGAAGGTTGGGGTAATAAACGAGGAGCTGCTCCTAGACCAGGATGAATGAGCCGATCATCGCGATAAGGGTCGTCAGCGACCCGCACAACAGCAAGGCTTCATGTCGAGTCAATCGTTCCATCGCATTCCGAGCAGTTATCGTCGCAATGAATGCTATCCGGCAAATCTGTAAGGATTGTGGAATGTTCATGGATCTCAGGGTATCTCGCGCTTGAGGAGATCCAGACGATCGTACTGTCGCTCGATCAATTCGTGGTACGCGCGCACGACGCTGCTCGGTACGGGTCGTTCAAACGATTGACGGTCAAGCAGTTCGCCCTTGAGCCTTTCAATTTCATCGATGATTTGCTGCTCGATGATGTTGTCGTGCCGATCTTTACGCGCGAATGACATAGCGAGTTGCGCAACGCTGCCAAGCTTTATGCGATGCACCATAACAATCTTGGCAGCGCGATCGTTGCAGCTCTTTGTTGGTGGCGTGTAAACGATGGCACGAAGCAGTCGCCTGACCCAAGTGTCTCGTCGATGAACCCAGTTTACCGGAGCACCTAAATGACGCCTCCGCTGCGCAATTCCGCAATGCTCGAGGCGCTGTACCCGAGAGCATCGAGAATCTCGTCCGAGTGCTCGCCGAGCGTTGGTGCCGGGCGAATGGCGCGCCGCGGTGCGCCGGCTACGTTCACCGGATGATTGATCACGCGGGATGCGCCGACGGTGGCAGTGTCAGCGGTGATGGTCATGCCGTTGACGGGCAACTGAGGGTCGGTGAGCAGATCATCGAGCGTACCCATCAATGCCGCGGGCACCTTTGCGTCGCGAAACATCGCCAACCACTGTGTGCTGGTGCGTCCCGCGATCGCGAAACGCATGCGTTCGACTAATTCGACTCCGTGGTTGAGGCGCGACTCCGGCGTCGCGAATTGAGGGTCTGCAAGCACGTGTCCCAGACCGAGCGTCTCGAGTAGTGCAGCTATCTCGGCTGGAGTCCTTATCATTGTAAACTGCAACCAGCGGCCGTCCCGGGCCCGGTACACCGGTCGCGTGATGGCGATCCGCTCGGGGATCCGCCAGGCCGAGAAATCCGCGTCGACGAGTTTCGCTTGAGCAATGCACGATGCTGCCCAGAGCCCGTTCGCCAGCAGCGAGGTATGGACTTCGCCGCCGGAACCGGTCCGTTCACGGCGCAGCAATGCCGTCACGATCGCTGCATATAGCGCGACCGCGCTTGGATGATCTCCCATACCCGGTAACGATTGCGCCGGTTCGACATCGCCCGTTCGCACGAGGTCCATCAACCCTGTGCGCGCCCAGTAGGCGACCAGATCGAATCCTTCGCGATCGCGTTCCGGGCCCGACTCGCCGTACGCGGTCAATGACGCGTAGATCATTCGTGGGTTCAAGTCCTTGAGATCGTCGTAAGTCAGTCCGAATGCCCGGCGCATCGGAAGCGGCTGATTGGTCACATAAACATCGCAGTCCGCAATCAGGCGCAATAGAACAGCCTTGCCGCGCGGATCTTTCAGATTCAGGGTCAATGAACGCTTGTTTCGCGCATCCATCAGCCAGGTGTAGTTGACGTCTGCGACCGGCATTCCCGGCGCCGGTGCCAGTGCGCGATAGCCATCGCCGACGCCCGGCATTTCCACTTTGATGACGTCCGCACCGTAGTCGGCGAGAATTGTTGCCGCTACCGGCCCGGCGATCCAGGTGGCAACGTCAATGACCTTGAGTCCCTCGAAGATAAAGTCACTATCGGCCATCGACCATTTCCGCTCTGGTGCGTTTTCAAAACTACACTATCGTCGTTCCGGGCGCAGCCTCGGTTCCAGGTAGCCAGTGGCTGCCCACTCGTATGTCGGGTCGGCAAATGTGCGTGATTGAGCGAGGCACGAATACGCCAGCTTGATGTCGTGTTCGTCCGTTGCCGTCGAGAGAGCATCAATTGGCAGATCTGCTGTCGCACGCGCCACCGGATCGAATGCCGGAGCGCCGATCGCGAGGTACGCGGCGCCAATGCCGACGCTGTATAACAAATTCGGATTCCGACCGGCCCATGGCGCGCAAATGCGAAACGCGTGGCTAGCGGTCACCAGGTGCAATGCAAAAAAATCGTGCGTTGTGTGAAAGACCTCCAGACACGCGCGGCTGATTTCATTGAGTACACCGTGAGTGCCTTCCATGGCGGGTAGAACGTTGGCAGTCTCGATAATTCGATTGTAACGTGCGTTGAATGGGCCACGGGAATATGCCGGGTCTCGAGCTGCCCGGAGCGATGCGAGATAGCTGCGTCCTGATGAATCCGTCAGTGGACGATTCGCTATCGCAGCCATCCTGGGATCATCACCCGTGATCGTCAGATACGCGAGCCCAGCGGCGATCTCCGAGGGTGCTTCGAATTCGATCCCATAACCCAGGCGAATAATCGGGTGAAAGGCGTTCTTTACCCAGCCCGAGATCAACATCGGCAGATATCTTGCGACCGTACCCTGCCAGCCTTCGGTCGAAACCTCGGCATCGAAAAATCTCAACAGCGCCGAGTAGGACTCTCTTCGACCCAGGTGGAGCGTCCAATCGTGTTTTCCAACTGTGTAGTTGGGGGGCGGATACGATGCGAGCTTGCGTCGATACTGATCGGAAAATCGTTCGATTGCGGGTACGTCGATGCCAAGCCCGTGCATCGCAAGGTAGGTCATGGGGCCATGATCCGAGTTGTCGCTTGGTGGATAGTGCGGGTCGTGCGCCGCGCGATGTTCCACCAGCAGCTGCGTCAGTGCGTTTGGCAGCGTCAAGTCAGTCATCGCATTGGGTCGAGTCAGGAAGAGTCGGGTGTCGCATCGGCAGACTCCAATCGTTCGTACAGATTTTGCTTGGCGAGCAGGTCAACGTCGAGTGACTTTTGAAACTGATTGCTTGTAAAATTAGTTGCTTCCAATCAGCCGATTGACCAGACACTTGCCAAATCTGATAGCCGCCGAACGGACCGCAGATCGACTGTTGCTGATTCTGAAAACGCGCGGTCGCCAGACGACGCGCAACCTTGCAGATGCGCTGGATATTTCTGTGCCCGGAATACAGCAGCAGCTCAACCGGCTGGAAGCCGACGCGTTGGTGCAATCGCAGTCGAACGCGAGCGGAGTCGGTCGTCCTGCATTGATCTGGTCATTGACTGATCGCGCGCGAGAACGGTTTCCGGATACCCACGCTGAACTCACGGTGACGCTCATCGAATCGATCCGCCGCAGTTTGGGTGAAGCGGCACTGGAAACGGTAATCGCCGAGCGTGAAGTTGCGTCGAGGCGTCATTATGGCGCGGCTCTGTCAGGTGCAAAAAGCTTGCGGGGTAAGCTCACGCGGCTGGTTCTTCTGCGCACCGCCGAAGGATATATGGCCGAGCTGATTCGCGCGCCGGATCGAAGCTGGCTCCTCGCCGAGAATCACTGCCCGATCTGTGCGGCCGCGCGCAGTTGTCAGGGATTCTGCCGACATGAACTGGAGCTGTTTCGCGAACTGTTGGGACCACAAGTCGTTGTGGAGCGCGTGGAATATCTGCTGACCGGAGGTCGCCGTTGCGCCTATCAAATCACGCCGGTGGACGGTTGATCGCGCCACGCAATCCGAGGAGAGTGCGTGCTTCTACGCTACTTGCCGGATGCAACCCGACGTCGCGACACAACGCCACTGCCGCGGCGACCAATTCGGTGTTGCTTCGGCTGTGATCCGGATTGGGTTCCAATCCGACCTGCAGATGTCCGCCACGCTCGATGACATGGCGCGCGAATTCTCGATTGGCAATCAGGTCGCCGCCTTGAATTGAGACCAGCCACGGCAGCCGCCACTCGCTGAGCATCTCCAGATACGCCTCGAGTGCGGTTGGCGTCGGCGGCAGCCCGAAGCCGGTCCTGACACCCCCAAAATAGAACTTCACGAAGGCACCGGCCGGTAGTTGTCCTGCGCGCAGATATCCGGCGATCACGCGCACGAAGCCGGGTTCAAAGATCGAGATGCTCGATCCGAGTCGGAGCCGGCGACAGGTCTCGATCATATAAACCGCGTCTGCGTAGGTGTTCTGATAGACGATTGATTCGGCGCGCGGAGTGCCGTCTAGGTTGAACCGGCCTATGTTGGTGGTGCCGGGATCGACAAGCCCGAGATCGAGTAAACCTGTCTTGGCCAGTGCTTCGATGTGCGCGTAACGGCGCTCGATTGTCGCGCCATTGCCGCCGCCCGCCATCGTCGGATAAAAAATCGCGTCGGGGTGGCGGACCCGGATGCGGCGCCACACTTCGGCGTAGGGACCTGGCGAATGGTCGGGAGTCCCACCGAGCACAGGTTCGTCGTTGTGGTGATGGATGATTGACGCTCCGGCATCGAGACACGCGATGCCATCTGCGCTGATCTCATCGAAGGTTCTCGGCACGTGGGCGTTGTGGCGCTTGGGTGTGGCGCCGTTCAACGCCGCCTCGATGATCACCGGTGTGCGCATATCACAGATATTCCGGTAGCAGTTTGCGAATGTCCGCGGGTTTCTGCTGGGTGAGATTTTTGTCGATTTCCCGGGTAACCAGCTTCGCGACGTTGGCGTTCATCGTCTTGCGCAACATGCCGAGCAGATCCGGGGCTGCCACAACAACCAGTTGCGCGTATTCGGCATGCACACGCCCTTTTTCGAGTCGTTGGGCAATCTCCCGCGCGAACTCCAGCGCTTGTTGGTCGCGTGCACTGTGGGTACTGCCAAGCGCGTTGTGATCGGCTGAACGTCCGGGTCGATCGCTGGTCAGGTCGCGTTCGTGAGCGCGTGCCTCCGGATGCACGAGGTCTTCCAGCTCGGTCAGCGGACCTCTGGGTGTGGCGATGGAGAAAATTCGCGCCCGTGATCGATCCGCAACTATCACCCAGGTCTTTTGCACAGCGCGCTCCTAACGGGTTCGTTCTGCAGAGCATACCCTGCGGATGGAGACCGGCAAACGCGTCAGCGGTGGCGAGCGAGCGCGTTGGTTAATTGCTCCAGGCGGTCGTCGCGGATCCAGGCCAGCAACGTGGCCTTGATGGCCATCGCCGTCGCCAACGGCTCATCGAACATCATGTGATGGTACGTCTCCGGAATTGTGATGATCGGCAGGATTCCGTCGGTGATGTCGGCCATGTAGTGCGCGCTCTGCGCCCCGGAATCTTCACTGTGTTCGCCGAGGATCAGCGCCGAGCGGCAGCGCAGCCGCGCGTATTTGCTGTTCTGATCCACGCCCATCTCGAGGTGATCGAACAGCGCCGGATCGAATTTCCACGTCCAGCCGCCTTCGACCGGCCGCAGGGACTGACGCGCAATGTAGTCGACGACATAGGGATGCTGGCACGGTTGCTCCGGAATGAGTCGGAACCGGCCGAGCGCCGTGTCGACGTCGGGATACACACGGGTGGCGCGCCGGGTCTTGCCTTCGCGCTCCGCACGGCGACCCCACTCGGTGTAGTCCTGCGGCGGGCTGACGGTGAAGTCGGCCAGAATGATGCCGCCCAGGTCCGCGCCATAGGCGTGCCCCGTTTCGAGCACGACGAATCCGCCAAAACTGTGTCCGACGACGAACGGACGCGGGCCAAGCTCGGCCGCCTGACACACCGCCCATACTTCCTCCGCGAATCCGCGGCCGGTATAACGTTCACGCCAGCCGCTGTCGCCGTTACCGGACAGATCGAGCGCGACGACGCGAAACTGATCCGCAAGAAACGGCGCGACGAAGCGCCACCATTCCAGGTGTGCATTGCTGCCGTGAACGAGCACGATCCCGGGGCAGCCGCGCGCGCCCCAGACTCGGTAGACGATCGGTACACCGGATACGCCGATCGTTCCCGATTCGCTGGTCGTGGCCAGCGCGCGCTCGAACCACGCGGGTCGTTGCGATGAAGTCTGGGTCTCGGTATTCGCCATTCGTATACATCTGAATCTGATGTAGACGTGAATCTATCATGGCCGGGTGCGTACGTTGGAGCGATGCAGACGGGCGAGTACCATGTCCGGCTTTCGCGTCGGGGGCAGTGAGCCTGCGTGACTGATCAGTGACGAGTTATTTCATCCGCCGCTTGCTGCTGATCGTGCCGACGTTCATCGGCGTTTCGCTGCTCGTATTCGCCCTGACTCGACTGGTGCCCGGCGGCCCGATTGAACGGATGCTGAACGAAGCCGCGATGGCGGCCCAGCCTGGCATGCACGTCGTCAATACGGCTGGGGGCAGGGGCGGCAGCACGCTGTCGAAAGAGCAGTTGAAGGAACTGGAGGCGTACTACGGCTTCGACAAGCCGATCTTCGTAAGCTATGTCGTTTGGCTGTCGAAAGTCGTGCGGCTCGATCTGGGTATGTCTACACGCTACTCGGAGCCGGTCTGGGACATCATCAAGAGTCGATTCCCGATTTCGATCTTTTATGGCCTGGTCACACTCGTTCTTACTTACGGTGTTTGTATTCCGCTTGGAATCGTCAAGGCAATCCGGCACAGAAGCGTGTTCGACAATCTGAGTTCCGGGATAATTTTTTTCGGCTACGCGATTCCGGGGTATGTCGTCGGTATCGCGCTGTTGACGACCTTTGCGGCGAAGTGGAACGTCTTCCCCCTCGGTGGATTCGTTAGCGACGATTTCGATGATTTATCCCCCCCGGAGCAGTTCAGAGACGTGCTGAATCACGCGGTGCTGCCGGTGCTTGCATACGTTGCAGGCGGTTTTGCGGTAACGACGATGATGATGAAGAACGCGCTGATGGATAACCTTGCGGCGGACTACGTGCGTACCGCCGTCGCCAAAGGAATGACGTTTCGGCGCGCGGTGTTCCGACACGCATTGCGCAACAGCCTGGTGCCGATCGCAACGTCGTTCGGCAACAACATTTCATTGATCCTGACGGGTTCGTTTCTGATTGAGAAGATCTTCGATATCGACGGCTTCGGGCTGCTCGGCTTCGAGTCACTGGTCGAGCGCGACTATCCGGTCGTGATGGGTATCCTGGTGATCTCGTCGCTGTTGTTCATGGTTGGCAACATCCTGTCCGATGTCTGCGTCGCACTGGTCGACCCGCGCGTGAAGTTCGGCAGCGGTGAAGCGGGCACGTGATGACGCTGAGTCCGCTCGCACATAAACAGTGGCAACGCTTCAGGTCGATCAAGCGTGGCTACTACTCGGCGTTGCTTCTTGTCGTACTGCTGGCGATGTCATGTGGTGCCGAGCTGCTCGTCAACAATCGCGCGGTACTGGTGAGTTATCACGGCACCCTGTTTTTCCCGACTTACGGCCACTTTCTGCCGGGGACGACATTTGGCCTCGACTACGACTATGAAACGAACTATCGGGAGTTGGCCGTCCGGCTCGCGGCGGGTGGTGAGGACGGTTGGGTGCTGCTGCCGCCGGTCCCATACAGCGCGTTCGAAAATGATCTGCGCGAGTCTGAATATCCCCCGTATCCACCGTCGTTTTCGTCGCGACACTATCTCGGCACCGATACGACCGGACGCGACGTGCTGGCGCGCCTGGTGTTCGGTTTTCGGATTGCCATGACGTTTTCGCTGGTATTGCTGGCCTGCAACTATCTGATCGGAATTGCGGTGGGTTGCGCGATGGGATTCTGGGGCGGCGCCTTCGATCTGCTGTTTCAGCGCGTGATCGAGGTCTGGTCCAACGTACCCTTTTTATACGTGATCATGATCATCGCGTCGATCATGGTACCGACGTTCTGGACGCTGACGTTCGTGATGGTGCTGTTCGGCTGGATGTCGATGACGTGGTACATGCGGACGTCTACGTACAAGGAAAAGACTCGGGACTACGTGCTGGCGGCGCGCGCGCTCGGAGCGTCGAGCCCGCGAATCATTGCCCGGCACATTCTGCCGAATACGGTCTCGGTGATCGTTACGTTCATTCCGTTTTCGATTGCCGGTGGTATTACCGCATTGACCGCGCTCGACTATTTAGGATTCGGTCTGCCGCCGCCCACGCCGAGTTGGGGCGATCTGTTGTCGCAAGGCACGGACAACCTCGACTATCCGTGGATCGTCACGTCGGTCGTCACGGCGATGATCGTCGTGCTGTTGATGGTCACCTACATCGGCGAAGCAATCCGCGAAGCCTACGATCCAAAACGGTTCACTTATTATGAATGACGCTGCGGCGATGTGGTTTCGTGGGCTGGTGTTCGTGATCGGCATGGGCGCCGCGGATGCTGCGCTCGCGCTACCGGACCGGCTGCCGGACAACCTGGTCTGGGTCTCCAATGACGATGACCCGGAGTTCGCGGCGCCCGAAGCGAAGCGGGGCGGCACATTCCGCACCTCGATGAGCTCGTTTCCGCTGACGCTGCGAAGGGTCGGACCCGATTCGAACGGCAGCTTTGCCGGTTATCTCAGACACAACCAGCTATCGCTCGTCGCGTGGCATCCCGTTACGCGCCGGCCGATTCCGTCGTTGGCGTCCCATTGGGCATTCGATCCCGATGGGAAGACCGTCTACTACCGGATCGACGCCGATGCGCGCTGGTCCGACGGAGTGCCGGTGACGTCGGCGGATTTCGAATTCACCCGAGACTTCATGCGATCCAAGCACATCGTCGCGCCGTTCTACAACGACAACTACACCACCCAGATCGTCGATATCCGCGGCTATGGCGACAACATCGTTGGCGTCGAAGGCGCCTCACCGAGGCCGCCGGAGGAGCTGATGTACGAGTACGGCCCCAGCGTGGTACCCAAACACTTCCACGAGCTCGATGAGAATTGGGTCTCGCGCTACAACTGGAAGGTCGAACCAAACACGGGTCCGTACCAGATATCGGAAGTCCGCAAGGGCAAATTCATCGAACTCAAACGCGATCCGAACTGGTGGGCAAATGACCGTAAGTATTATCGGAACCGCTTCAATCCGGACAAGATCCGCATCAAGGTAGTACGCGACTACAACATCGAGTTCCAACATTTTCTTAGAGGCGACACCGACACGTTCGGCTTGGTCATGCCGCAGTTCTGGCACGAAAAGGCCAAGGGACCGCAGTTCGACAACGGTTATATCGGTCGCTACTGGTTTTACAACAACCTGCCGCAACCGGCTGCAGGCATGTTCCTCAACGAAGACGATCCGATTCTGCAGGATCGCAACGTGCGCATCGCGTTGGCTCATGCGATGAACTTCGACCGTGTTATCAACACAGTGCTGCGAGGCGACTATGCACGGATGCAGACCTTCAACGAAGGATTTGGTGACTACGACAACGCATCGATTCATGCCCGGCCGTTCGATCTTGTGAAGGCGCGAGAGTATCTGGAGGCGTCGGGATGGCGTAACCGTGGGCCTGACGGGATCCTCGTTAAAGACGGCCAGCGTTTGTCGTTGCGCGTCACCTACGGATCGCCTTACCACACCGATCGACTCGTCATTCTGCGCGAAGAAGCCAAAAAAGCCGGCATTGAACTGGATCTGTCGCTGCTCGATTCCGCGAGCGCCTTCAAGCAGATGCAGGAGAAGAAGCATCAGATCGCGTGGATGACGTGGGCGAGCCAAGGGCTGTCGCCGGAGTACTGGCAGTTTTTTCATTCGGTCAATGCACACGTCGCGCAGACCAACAATCTGATGAACCACGCTGATCCGGCGATGGACAAACTGATCGATGAATACCGTGCGTCGACATCGACACGCATGCGCGTGGAACTCGCGCATCGGCTGGAACAGATGGTCTTCGACTCGGGCAGCGTCATTCCGAGTTTTAAAGTTCCGTATACCCGGGAAGCCGCCTGGGCCTGGGTCAAACTGCCGGCGTGGCTCGGTTCCCGCACGACCGACGCGTTATTCGATCCGTTAGAAATGTCGGCGGGAGTTTATTCAGCCGGCGGGCTGTTCTGGATCGACGTGGAGGAAAAACGCCGCATTCGTGCAGCGATGGCGGCGGGTGAGACATTCGCGCCGATTCTCAAGATTGATGAAACCCACCGACGCCGCGATCTTGAGTGAGGTCGTACTCAGCGTCGATTCGCTGTCGACTGAATTCACGGTTGAGGACGGCGTCGTCCGGGTCGTCGATAAGGTCAGCTTTGAGCTTACGGCGGGCGCGACACTGGGCATCGTAGGTGAATCCGGCTGCGGGAAGAGCGTCACTGCGTTGTCGATCATGGGTTTGTTGCCAAAACCGGCCGGGCGCGTTGTAGAAGGCCGGGTGCTGCTGAACGGTTTAGACCTGCTGCTCCTGCCGAAACAGGCGCTGCAGCAGATTCGTGGTCGCCGCGTCTCGATGATTTTTCAAGAGCCGATGACCGCGTTGAATCCGGTGCAGCCGATCGGCCGTCAGCTGATTGAGACACTGCGACTGCATGGCGACGTTGGCGACCGTCGGGCAGCGCGTTCTCGAGGGGTCGAGCTGCTCGCCGAAGTCGGTATTCCAGCCCCCGACAGCCGCCTGGATGACTATCCGCACCAGCTCTCCGGCGGCATGCGGCAGCGGGTACTGATTGCCATTGCGCTGGCGTGTCGACCCGACGTGCTGATCGCTGATGAACCAACGACCGCACTCGATGTCACGATCCAGGCGCAGATCCTGGCGCTGATCGCGCGTTTGCAGCGGGAGCGGGGTATGTCAGTCATTTTTATCACGCACGATCTCGGCGTCATCGCCGAGATTGCCGATCAAGTGGTGGTGATGTACGCGGGTCGTGTGGTGGAGACTGCCGGCGTCGCTGCGCTGTTCGCGAATCCGCGGCATCCGTATACACGGGGCCTCATCGCGTCGATGCCACAACTGCAACACGTACCGAAGTCGCGCTTGCCGACGATCGCCGGGATGGTGCCGGCGTTGTCGGCGCTGCCGCAGGGTTGTCGATTCTCGAATCGTTGTGGTCACGCGACTGCGGTGTGTTCGACCGAGCCACCGTTGGACCGCGCCGATATGGCACATGGAGTTGCGTGCCATCATTGGCGGGAGCTTGGAGCGTGACCGTACCCTTGCTCGAAGTCCGTGGCCTGACTAAACACTTCCCCGTGCGCGGTGGGGTTCTGCTGCGCAGAATCGGTGACGTGCACGCGGTCGATGCGGTTTCGTTCAGCGTGCGACGTGGCGAAACGCTCGGTGTGGTCGGTGAATCGGGGTGCGGGAAGAGTACGGTGGGGAAGACGCTGCTGCGCCTGTTGGAACCCTCTGCGGGTTCGATCTTTTTCGAAGGACGCGACATCACTCACCTGGGACCGGCTGAGTTGCGCGCGTTGCGACGCCAGATGCAGATCGTCTTTCAGGATCCGTTCGAGTCGCTGAATGCGCGCCATTCGGTGGGTCGAATTCTCGAAGAGCCGTTTGTCATCCATCGGATGGGGACAGCGCTTGAACGGCGTCGTTGGGTCGACGAACTGCTGGAGCGTGTCGGCCTGTCGAGTGAAGCCGCAGAACGTTACCCACATGAATTTTCCGGCGGTCAACGACAACGCATCGGCATTGCTCGTGCGATCGCGCTGCGGCCGAAGTTGATCGTCTGTGACGAGGCCGTGTCGGCGCTCGATGTATCGATTCAGGCACAGGTGCTCAATCTGCTGCTGGATCTGCAGCGTGATATGAACCTTGCGCTGATCTTTATTGCCCACGACCTGGCGGTGGTAAAACACATGTCGGATCGGATCGCGGTGATGTATCTGGGCCAGATCGTCGAATATGCCAGTGCTGCTGATATCTATAGCCGACCGCGACATCCGTACACACGGGCATTGTTGTCGGCGATTCCGGTGCCGGACCCCATCGATCGAGAAGCCCGCCGCCGCGCGCGAATTGTTCTCGAAGGCGATGTGCCTTCGCCGATCGATCCGCCATCCGGATGCCGCTTCCACCCGCGCTGCGTTCATGCCCGACCGGATTGTGCAACGCGCGTTCCGATGCTCGAGGCAGTACCCGTGGACGCCGCGGCGGATGGTGCGCCGGATACCTTCGCCGCGGTCGCGTGCCACTATTGGCAGGACATCAGCAGTTCGATTCCGTAACGTGCGGCGTCCGGTTGCTATTGCCGGTGTCGGCCCATAAAGTCCTCGGCTGTCCCCGTCCCAGGAAGACCCGATGACCATCCATGTGGCGCTGACGCATGTGACGCGCTACCACTACGACCAGCCCGTGCAGCTCGGTCCGCAGACGATCCGTTTGCGTCCGGCCGCACACAGTCGAACTGCAATTTTGAGCTATGCGCTGTCGGTGGAACCACAGGGTCATTTCCTGAACTGGCAGCAGGACCCGTATGGCAATTTTCTGGCGCGCGTCGTATTCCCCGACAAGGTGCAGTCATTCGAGGTGAAGGTCGATCTGGTCGCCGACATGGCGGTCCACAATCCGTTCGACTTCTTCCTTGAACCTGACGCCGAGACTTGTCCCTTCAAGTACGAGCCGCAGCTGAGGCGTGAACTCGAGCCCTATCTCGACGTGGCGGTTGCGGGTCCGGCGTTAGCGGCGTGGTTGAAGGCATTTCCGTCGCCGATCGCAAAACCGACGGCGGATTTTCTGGTTGAACTGAATCGACACCTCGCCGACGACATCGAATATGTCGTGCGGATGGAGCCGGGCATCCAGACTCCGCAGGAAACGCTGACTCTGAAGCGAGGTTCGTGCCGCGACACCAGCTGGTTGTTGGTGCAGATACTGCGTCACATGGGTCTTGCGGCGCGATTCGTCAGCGGATACCTCATTCAGCTGACGGCCGACGTGAAGTCGCTCGATGGGCCATCGGGTACCAGCCAGGACTTCACCGATCTGCATGCGTGGACCGAAGTGTTTTTGCCTGGCGCGGGGTGGGTAGGACTGGATCCAACGTCGGGTCTGCTGACCGGTGAAGGCCACATTCCGCTCGCGTGCGCGCCGCAGCCGCTGTCCGCGGCGCCGATATCCGGACTGCTCGAACCGTGTGAAATCGAGTTTGATTTCGAAATGTCGGTTGATCGCATCAGCGAAACGCCACGGGTAACCAAGCCGTATTCGGATGAGCAGTGGCAGCGTATCGATGCGCTGGGACATCGATTGGATGCGGAACTCAAGGCGGCAGACGTCCGCGTCACAATCGGCGGTGAACCGACCTTCGTCTCGATCGATCATCCCGACGGCGAGGAGTGGAACACCACGGCGACGGGGCCGACCAAACGTATTCTTGCGGCCCAATTGATCGAACGATTGCGCAAACGCTTCGCGCCGCACGGGCTGCTGCACTTTGGCCAGGGCAAGTGGTATCCGGGTGAACAACTGCCGCGTTGGGCGTTTGCGTTGTACTGGCGCGGCGACGGCAAGCCGCTGTGGCGTGAGCAAGCCTACGTTGCCGACGAAGCCGTCGACTATGCGCCAACAACAGCGCAGGCCCGCGCCTTCGTCGAAGGCGTCGCGCAGCGCCTGGATCTGCCGGTGCAGGCACCGGTCGCGGCCTTTGAAGATCCGTGGTATTTCGCCGCTCAGGAACGCCGGTTACCGGAAAACCTCGATCCCATCGACAACAAACTCGACGATCCGATGACGCGCGAGCGGCTCGCGCGGGTGTTCGAACGTGGCCTCGGAACGCCGGTGGGTTTTGTGCTGCCGGTGCAGCGTTGGCAGACAAAAGGCGATCGTCGCCGGTGGGTGACCGAGGCCTGGTCGACCCGTTCGAAGCGCCTGTTCGTGATGCCCGGAGAGTCTCCGTTGGGTTATCGATTGCCATTGCCCTCGTTGCCTCATGTGGCGCCGGCGGACTATCCGCGCATCATTCCCATCGACCCTTTCGAAATCCGCGCGGATCTTCCGGAGCCGGATGCGCATCGGCAACCTTTCCTGGCTGGTGGCTGGACGCGTGAACATGATCGGGAGCGGGCGCGCTCGATTGCCAATCAACGGAATCGCGAAGGCGCGATGCCGGTGCGGACCGCACTCGTTGTCGAGGCGCGTGACGGGCGTCTGAACGTGTTCATGCCGCCGGTGGAGACGGTCGAAGATTATCTCGACCTCGTGGCAGCCGTTGAGGACACCGCCGCCGAGTTGTTGATGCCCGTGCATCTCGAGGGCTACGGTCCACCCGCGGATCCCCGCATCAACGTGATCAAAGTGACACCCGATCCAGGTGTCATCGAAGTGAACATTCATCCCTCGCACAGCTGGGATGAAATGATCGCAACCACGACGGCGATTTACGAAGAAGCGCGACTGACGCGGCTGGGTACTGAAAAGTTCATGCTGGACGGCAGGCATACTGGAACCGGCGGCGGCAATCATGTGGTGCTCGGCGGCCCGACAGCGGCTGACAGCCCGTTCCTGCGGCGCCCGGATCTGCTGCGCAGCCTGATCACGTACTGGCAACATCATCCGGCGCTGTCGTATCTTTTTTCCGGGATGTTTATCGGACCTACGAGTCAGGCGCCCCGCGTAGACGAAGCGCGTCACGACGGCCTGCACGAGTTGGAGCTGGCGTTCACCGAAGTACCCGATCGTGATCTCGGCACGCCGGCACCATGGCTGGTCGACCGGATTTTCCGCAATCTGTTGATCGACGTGACCGGCAACACCCACCGCGCCGAGATCTGCATCGACAAGCTGTACTCGCCGGATGGCCCAACAGGTCGCCTCGGTCTCGTCGAGTTCCGCGCCTTCGAGATGCCACCGCACGCACAGATGAGTCTTGCGCAGCAGCAACTGGTGTTGGCGTTGATCGCACGATTCTGGAAGCACCCGTATTGCGGCGACCTGGTTCGCTGGGGAACTCGGCTGCACGATGAATTCATGTTGCCGCATTTTATCTGGCGCGATCTCGCCGCGCTGATTACCGATATGAATCAGGCAGGCTATGCGCTTGAACTCGACTGGTTTGCGCCGCACTTCGAGTTCCGGTTCCCGCGATATGGCGAAATCCGCTACGGCGACGTGACGGTCGAGTTGCGGCAGGCGTTGGAACCCTGGCATGTGATGGGGGAGGAGGGTGCGCCGGGCGGTACCGTACGTTATGTCGATTCGTCGCTGGAACGATTGCAGGTCAAGGTCGCGGGTTTTGTTTCCGAGCGCTTCGCGATCGCCTGCAACGGCGTCAACGTACCGATGACGTCGACCGGAGTGAACGGCGAATATGTCGGCGCTGTGCGCTTTCGCGCATGGAAGCCCGCCGCGAGTTTGCACCCATCGATTGACGTCGACGCGCCGCTGCTGTTCGATCTCTATGATCGCTGGAACGGGCGTGCGGTCGCGGGTTGTACATATCACGTCGCGCATCCCGGGGGCCGCAATTTCGAGCATTTTCCGGTGAACAGCTACGAAGCCGAAAGTAGGCGGCTGGCGCGTTTTTTCCCGTTCGGTCATACGGCGGGTCCGGCACCTGCGCCGCGTAACGTCGTGCGGTCCGAATTTCCACATACGTTGGATCTGCGCTGGAGTTGATGTGAGCGACGTGGCTTCCGACGGCGTTATTGATCCGATTGTCGCGGGTTATCGACCGCCACGCGGCGGATACGACGAACTGCTCGACGCGAAGGGCCATTTGCGGCCGCACTGGCGCACGTTCATCGACGGATTGACTGCGATGGGCGGCGAAGGACGTGTGCATGCGGCCGAAGCGGCCGCACGCATGCTGCACGACAACGATGTGACCTATGTGGCGCATGGCTCCAACGGCGAATCGGCGCGGGAGTGGCGGCTCGACATGTTGCCGTTGCTGCTCGACCCTGCCGAGTGGCACGCGCTGGAAATCGGGCTGCTGCAGCGCGCCAGGTTATTGAATAGGGTCGTCGCGGACTTGTATGGTCCACAGCAGCTGTTGAAGTCCCGTTCGGTGCCGCCGGCGCTGGTGTTCGGCAATCCGGAATTTCTGTTGCCGTGCCATGGCATCCCGGCGCGAGACGGCACCTTTCTGCACCTGTTGGCGTTTGATCTGGGCCGTTCGCCGGACGGACAGTGGTGGGTCTTGAGCAATCGCACACAATCGCCGGCGGGTGCCGGCTATGCGCTCGAAAATCGGATCATCACGTCGCGCTGCCTGCCGGACATCTTCGCGAGTTGTAATGTGCATCGGTTGGCATCGTTCTTCAGCGGTTTCAGTGAGAACCTGCTCAGTCTCGGCGGCCGCGAGGATCATCTTGCGGTCGTATTGTCGCCGGGCCCCAGTCGCAGCTATTTCGAGCACGCCTTTCTCGGGCGCTACCTTGGCTATCCGGTCGTCGAAGGCGCCGATCTGACCGTTCGCGCGGGCCGGGTCTATCTGAAGACGCTTGAAGGCCTGAAGCCGGTCGAGCTGATTCTGCGTCGCGTCGAATCGAATCTATGCGACCCGCTCGAGCTGCGCGTCGATTCGAACGTCGGTGTGGCCGGATTGCTGCAGGCGGCGCGGGAAAACGAAGTGGTGATCGCGAACGCGGTTGGTAGTGGCATCGTCGAGAATGAGGCCATCATGAGTTTTCTGCCGAGCCTGGCGCGTCAGGTGCTCGGCGAAGACTTGAAGATTCCGAGCGTTGCGACCTGGTGGTGTGGTCAGCCGAGTGAGCGTGAGCATGTGTTGGCGCACCTCGATGAGCTGGTGGTACGCCGTGCTTTTGCAGCGCGCTCGATGATTGCCAGTGGCAGCCGCGGCTACCTGACTTCCGAGTTCGCTGGTATGTCGAATGGCGCCGTCCGCAAGATGATCGAGCAGCGCCCCCACAGCTTTGTAGCGCAGGAAGACATCGCGCTATCGACGGCGCCGTTCTGGTCCGGCGAAGGATTGGTACGCGCGGAGCCGCTGACGCTGCGTGTATACGTCGCTGCCACGAAGGACGGCTATCGCGTGATGCCGGGCGGGCTGGCGCTGTTGACGCGCGGCGATGAGAAGCCTGCCCGCGGCGTCGCGGCAGCGGACTACAGCAAGGATGTTTGGATCGCGTCGGATCAATCGGTCGATACGTTCAGCCTGTTGGGACGATCCCTGCATGCGACTGCGTTGCGTCGTTCGGACCGGGATTTGCCGAGCCGTGCCGCCGACAATCTGTATTGGCTGGGTCGCTACCTCGAACGAGCGGAGGGAGCGGTGCGACTGTATCGCAGTCTATTCAGTAACCTGTCCGGAGAAGGCAGTACCGGCAACGATACGGCGACGCTCGATATGCTGGCGCGCTTGCTGGTGTCGCAAGAACGCCTGACTGCGCGTCGCGCCCGACGCGCAACCGCCGATGGCCCGAAGGCGGTTGAACAAGAACTGTGGCAGGTACTGTTCGACCCCGAGTCCCCAGACGGTTTGGCAAAGGTGCTCGGCAACGTTGGCCGCACCGCGGATCTTGTGCGTGAACGATTGTCGGCGGATGCGTGGCGCATTCTCGAAAATCTGACGCACACGCCGGAAGTTCCGTGGCGCGCGAGGCGAATTGGCGATGCAGTGAAGTTGCTGAATACGATGATCCAGAATCTGTCGGCGATCACCGGCATGATCCAGGAGAACATGACACGCGGTCACGGGTGGCGCCTGTTGGATATGGGTCGCCGCATCGAGCGGATCCGTTTTGCTGCGCGGTTGATACGTGGACTGACGACTCATGGCGAGCCAGCGGAGAGCGGTGTATTGAACCTGCTGCTGGAACTGGTCGACAGCACGATGACGTACCGATCGCGTTATAAATCGGTGCCACAATTGCCGGCCGTGTTGGACCTGGTCATGCCGGACGAGTCGAATCCGCGCTCGCTGCTGTTTCAGATCGTTGAGATCGAAGAGCATCTGTCGGTGATGCCGCTCGAACAACAATCCGGGCCGATCAGCGACGCCCAGAAGATCGTCATCAGCTTACTGGCCGAGCTGCGGCTCGCGGATGTGAACAAACTGTCGACCGTGCGCAGCAAAGCGGGTTTGCGCACGCATCTGGATCGGTTGCTGACGCGGATGGAGCTGGGTGCCGACGAACTCTCCGGCGTCATTGAACGAACCTACTTCAGCCATTCGCTCGAGCGTCAGGTGTCCGGATCGGGTCGATCGGGAACCACGCCGTGATCTACGACATCAGTCACGATACAACCTTCGACTACGCGCAACCGGTGAGCGTTTCGCACCAACTATTGCGGTTGTCCCCGCGTGTATCAACGCGGCAGAAACCGCTGCACAACCGGCTGATTGTTGAACCCGCCCCGGTGATGAGGAAAACCCGCCACGACTTCTTTGGCAACGAGATCACCTATCTCACGGTGCAGGTACCCCACGAGCGACTGACGATCCGCAGCGCATCGCGCGTCGAGGTAGGCGGCGTCGATGCCGCGTTGTTGAATCTCGGCCCGACCTGGGAAGAGGTCGCGGCGGTCATCGATCCACCTGCGAGCAAAGCTGCACTGGAGGCCAGTCAATTTGCTTTCGCCTCGCCGTACGTCGGCATCGACGACGACGTCTACGAATTTGCCAAACAGACATTCACGAAAGGCAAGGCGTTTCTGCCGGCCGTGATGGAACTGACGGCGGTGATCTATCACGATTTTGTTTATGAGGGTGGCGTCACCGATGTCTGGACGCCGGTCAGCGAAGTGCTCGCGAAACGTCGCGGTGTATGTCAGGACTTCGCGCATCTGGAGATCGCAGCGCTGCGCAGCCTCGGGTTGCCGGCGCGTTATATGAGCGGCTATCTACTCACCCATCCCGTTGAGGGGAAGGAGCGGCTGGTCGGAGCGGACGCGTCACACGCGTGGGTGTCGGTGTGGTGTCCCGACTTTGGCTGGGTCGAATTCGATCCGACCAACAATTTGATGCCATCGGATGAGCACATCGCACTCGCGTGGGGTCGTGACTACGGCGATGTCAGCCCGACCACCGGGATCATCGTCGGCGGTGGCGCGCATACCGTGACCGTCGCGGTCAACGTCGACTCCGTGGCCCTGTGATTGCGCGGCTGCCCTGACACACCTGGCGCTCGAGGCGGTAGGGATCGCGCCCACTGCGTTCTCAGCTGTCATCGGATGCGGCGCCGCGGCGTATCATCAATGCTTGGAAAGGAGATTTGACCATGCGCGAGTTCGGCAAGATCAGTACCGCCGAGGACGTGACCGAGGGAATTGATCTGACCGGCAAACTCGCGCTCGTGACCGGCATCAATTCCGGGATCGGTTTCGAAACGATGCGGGTGCTGGCAAAACGCGGGGCGCACGTCATTGGCACCGCGCGCACCCTTGCAAAAGCGGAAGAGGCGGGACGTCGCATCGAAGGTACCGTCACGCCGCTTGCCTGTGAACTCGAAAGTCAGGTTTCGATCCGAGCATGCGCTGCGGCGGTGGCCGCGATCGGGCGGCCCCTCGATATCTGCATCGCCAACGCGGGAATAATGGCGCTGCCGAAGCTGGAGCAGGTCGATGGCATCGAAAAACAATTCGCGACGAATCATCTGGGGCACTTTTTGCTGGTGCGGCTGCTGCAGGCGCAGATTGAGTCGGCGCCGAACGCGCGTGTCGTCATCGTCAGCAGTGCCGCTCACGTGCAGGCACCATCGACGGGCATCGAGTTCGACAATCTCAGCGGCGCCCGCGGGTATCGCAGTTGGCGCGCGTACGGACAGTCGAAACTCGCGAATATTCTCTTCGCGAAATCGTTGGCGCTTCGCCTCGGGGAGGGTCGGTCGGCGAACGCGCTGCACCCCGGCGTGATCGGCACAAACCTAGGACGCCACATGAATCCGCTCGTCACCGGACTGCTCGGCATCGCCATGCGGATGTTCAGCAAGAGTATTGAGCAAGGTGCGGCGACCAGTTGTTATGTCGCGGCGCGACCCGAAGTCAATGGCGTCACCGGACAGTATTTCTCCGATTGTGCGGTGACCGAACCGAGTCGTCGGGCGCGCGATGCCGAACTTGCGGAGCGACTCTGGGACGTCTCTGAGAAGCTGACCGGTTTGCGCTGACGGGTCATCTCAGGCGATATCACCCCGACTGACTCGCGCGCAGGCAACGCCGATGCGACGGGAGGCTTCGGCTAGCTGATCCATGGGTGTCCACGAGAAGGCGATACGCAGGAACTCCTGTTCGGTTGTTTCCCCAGGCAGGAACCCTTGACCTGGATTCACTGCGACGCCTTCGTGAGCGGCCGTTCGCCAGATGTCGCGGGACTTGAGGTCACCGTTGATCCTGGCCCACAGATAGAAGCCGCCGGCTGGCCTGACGATACTGAGATGTCGCTGCGCTTCGCGTTCGAGTGAATCCGCCAGGATCGTCATCTTGCGCTGATAGAGCTCACGCATGTCTGGCAGATGCGTTTGCAAGGCGCCGCTGCTCAGGAAGTGGGCCATCATGCGCAGCGACATCTGGTTCTGCCCCATGTCGAATCGCATGCGTCCAAAGAGGGCGAGGAACTCGGGTCTGGCAATGATCCAGCCGACGCGTAGTCCGGTCGCGACCGTCTTTGAGAACGTGCCCACCGTGATGACCCCGTTCCCGTTTGCCAGAGAGATCAACGATGGTAGTGGCGCCGCCTTGTAGTAAAGATCGGCATATGCCTCGTCGTCGAGAATCAGAAAGCCATACTGTGCCGCGAGCTCGAGCAGTGCGTGCCGTCGCGACAGGCTCAGCGTTGCTCCGGACGGGTTCTGGAATGACGAAATTGTGTATAGGATTTTGACCTTGGCACCTTCGCGGGCTAGGTCGGCGAGTTTTGCCTGCAGCGCGTCGATACGCAGTCCTTCGTGATCAATCGGAACTGCCTCTATGCGCGCGCCGACACCACGGAAGTTGCGCAGCGTGCCCATGTAAACCGGGGTCTCGGTGAGGATGACATCGCCCGGGTCTATCAGCGATCGAACGATCAGATCGATTGCTCCTGAAGATCCATTGGTCAATTGATACCAGTCCTCCGAGATATCGCAGGGATGCAGCGATCGGTAGGAATCGGCCAGTGCGGTGCGAAGCGGGAAGTAGCCTTGGCCGAAACCGTAGCGCAACGACGCGTCGCTGTTTTCGGCCAGTACCTTTTGCATCGCTTCGTTCAGTGCAGCACGCGGCAGTGTGCCGCTGTCGGGGATCCCCACGGAGAGATACAGCGTTTCTTTTTTCGGTGTCACGCCCTCGGGCGGGTCCCACTCACCCGGTGTGCCGAGCATTGCCAACGCGGGAGCGCTGGCAGTGTTGCGCCAATCGGGTTGCCGCCAACGCACAGCAAGCTGATCGCGGACATCCGCTTGATTGGGCTGAAGGTGACGTTTGGTCACAGCTGAGACCGCGCTCGACGGGCGGGCCGAGAACGTGAGCATGGCGAGTGCAAAAGAAACGACGCGCCAGCGGCACGCAAAAACTTCAGCTGCTTGTGATCAATGATGGTCGGAGCGAGAGGATTTGAACCTCCGGCCCCCACGTCCCGGATTTGATCCGGGCTAGTTTTTGTGGCAATCACTTACCAGCAATGCCTCATATTCAGTTGTCCTGGTTTGTCCATGCCGTGTCATTTTTCCGTGCATTTGCACGTGGTATGCGCCGTGGACACCATGACAGCCCGACTCCCCCGTCAAACAACGTACAGTTCCCGCAAACAGCGCTGCTGCACTCAGGTGCGCATCTGGTTGCCTACGAGCGGCGGGACCCACGTACGCGCGGACTCATTCTGCGCGTCGAACCCAGCGGCCGGAAGTCCCTGTACTTCGAACACGCCGGCGGCAAGCGCGCGAAGCCGTGACGTTTACCCATACGTGGAATGAATCGACGCGGGACGCCTTCATCAGCGAGTTATTGCGCCGCGGCGTTGCACCGACACTTCACTGACACCCCGACGGCTACGGCGCCCGCAGACTCGACTCGACGAAACGCAACTTCCGGATCAACAACCGCGCGTGTGCGTGTTCGGCTGCGAC
>Ga0209254_10000408_pt1 | contig 34362 bp, 29 predicted proteins | sample FrelakmetDIP11DI_FD_187148 | JGI IMG/M metagenome (GOLD analysis project Ga0209254, IMG submission 187148) | Freshwater lake sediment microbial communities from the University of Notre Dame, USA, for methane emissions studies - DIP11 DI (SPAdes)... | ecosystem: Environmental > Aquatic >... | reverse complement strand
GGCTTCGCTCTGCTCAGCCCAACCTACCATTCTCATGAAGCTGGTGCGGCCGCCTGGCATCTGTCGTGAGCTTCGCCGAGCTCAACCGCGGATGGGGTGATTCGGTTGGCATCCCAATAAAATCATAACGTTGGGCTTCACTCTGCTCAGCCCAACCTACCTTTGGAGCCGGCGGCACGCAGCACAAGCCGGCAGTCTGCAAGTCTCACTGTCCGCGGCGCAAACTCCGTCGTCTTCCTTACGAGATCACCATGCTTTGACGAGTGGGATCGTTGGATCTACCGTCGACAAATCAATATTTCTTTCGACGGGCTCGGATCCGGGTTCAAATTCGGCCTCGCTCAACCGCCCCTCGGGCGCCGGGCTAGGCTGGCGCAGTAACAAAGCCGAGCGGTATGCGGCAAATCTTGCGTTTAGCTCGCGCGGATTCCATGCGAGCGACAAAGGCATAAGATACTCATCTGCCGCAATAGAGTGCAGACGGGAGGCGATGGCCCCAAGGTCGAATGCGAAGATCGGGTGCCCGTACCTTAAGGCGATTGAAAGCGTGTAGCTGTAGGTCTCCGGCCACACGTAGGGTAACCAGATACAGTGCGGCGCAAGGGTGGCAAGGCCTTGGTCAGCGTACTGATCGAGGTAACGTCCCGTGATGGTGACACCCTCACGCTTGAGCGCAACATCGTTCATCGTGTAACCGTACACCACGAAGTCGATCGGCAGACCCCGTTTTCGAGCATCTCTTGCGCATGCCAGCAGCACGTCGTAACCCTTGATGATGCCGATCGCGCCTATCACCGCGACCCGCAGGCGTGAGTCGGCATCCACACTGGCATGGCGCATCGGGCTCGGCACAGCGACAGGGGCCTCATGCGGTTTCACGGTGAATTTCACCCCTCCGAAATACTTCGTCAGTCTTCGCGCGACGTCCGGATCTGGCACCACGACGGCCTGAGCCTGCTGAAAAAACGCCTGATACCTTGCCCGCCATGCTGTGATGTTTACCTTTCCGAATGCCGATCCGTTGCGCGCAATGCAGCTATTGCACTCCTGCTCGGCGGGCTCCCCACAATAAACTCCGGTGTTATCCACCAGGTTGACTCGCGGACAGACCGCGGTGTAATCGTGGATCATGACCCGAATCGGGGCATTGAGTTCCACGGCGATCCGTTGGATCGCCGGTGCCGCAAAACGAGGAAAGTCGATTATGTGGTGAATATGGATTTCGGTAATCGCTAGATGCCGCAGAAGCTCGAGCAGCGTCAAAGGATGACGAAGATTCAGTGCCCCCAAATTGGGCAACACATCCATGTTTTGGTGACCGATTAATACCTGGCCCTTCTTGGAGCCGGGACGCATGACAAACGCGCCCTGCCCCAATGCACGCAACCGTTCCGAATCTTCAAGCACGTGTCGCTCGGTCCCCCCGCCACGAGAGTGCGTGACCAACAAGACGTTTCGATTCTTCTTGAGCCGTGCAAGCCGCGCAAGATCAAGACGCGCACGGGCATTGCCCAGAGGATCCGAGGTCATGAAGCGCTTGATGTCCCGCTGGTAGTTCGGATGGCGCGCCTTTACAACTTCCAACCCCGCCGTGGCGAGGCGTGCACGTTCTCCCTGAAATGACGCTGATCCCCAGTGCCGTACAAATACGTCACATGCAATCAGATTCCGCCATCCCTTTCGGAGCGCTCTTTGACAGAAGTCGTTTTCCTCACCATAGCCGCGCCCGAAAGCCTCTTCGTCGAACAACCCTACCTCATCCAGACAAGATCGTTTCAGATAGAGACAGAACCCGACCCCCGTCGGTGCTGGCACAACCATGTCCGCGTTTGCTTCTCCGGCCAAGCGATCAATCTCTTCGTAGCCGATCTCGAATGGATAAGGATTATCCTGCAGGAACTTCGGGTAGCTACAAATCGTGGCATTATTGGAGAACGGAGTAACGGTTCCCACCGCCTCTTCCCTTCTTGAAGCGCTTCGCAAGCGGTCGAGCCAGTTTCCGTACACCTCCGTGTCGGAATTTAATAGTATGACGTCGCGGTCCGGATGAAGTGAGATGCCCCGGTTTGCTGTTCGAACGAAGCCTTGGTTCTCGGTGTTGTGCAACAGGGTGAAAAGCCCCCTATCGGCAAACTCTTGCAGCATTGCCACCAATTCCCGGTTGGGACTGGCATCGTTGATGACGACCAGCTCGTGCGGCGTCAGAGGGGTAGCACGCAGCACACTGTTTAGACAGCGCAGCGTGACCTCTAAACCGCCGTAGACCGGCACGATCACGTCAACTAGTGCAAGCCCGGATTTCTTGGGAGGAGAGACAACATCCCAATCGCCTGAAGTGGGCAAGGTGGGCTGAGGCGGCAAGAGGACGAAAGCGCCAGACTCCGGCGACGGCAGGGGCGAGCGGCCCTCATACTGCCCTTGTTCCAAATAGTGAATGAGAGGGTTGATTCCCCATTCTCCGGCGTCTGGGCAAATGCTCAGATAATAATCCGAGTCAAATCGCGGCGACGGATCGCGCCCCTCCTTCCCACCCCAACGGACGTAGTGCAGCAAAGGATCGATTCCCGAACGGCCCACATCCTTGTTGTGCGACAGGTAGTAGGTAACGTCAAACCAAGGGCTGGGCGAGAATCCCCGATAGCGACCCAGGCACGAGTAATGCAGCAAGCGATTGACGCTGTCCGTACTGTCAAGACCGGCTTGCGCTGCGTAATGGACGGGGTCAAACAAGGGCATTGGCCAGCGCCCCTCCTGGTCGCCCCACGTGACGTAGTGGCGCAGAGGCTCCACATTGGCACGGGCCACATCCTCGTTATGCGACAGATAAAACGCGCCGTCGAATAACCGGGTACGCTTGAGGATTCCAATGACCGCCGAAACATACAGCGGGCCGAGCCCGACCGACTGACAGAGCACACGAAGGGCATTGACGAACCGCAACAGGAGCAGATCGGCTGAACGATGCAGTTTTCTGCGCAATGGGGACATGAAAAGACCTGCGTCAAGCCCTAAGGCTCAATAATGCCGAAAGCTATTGGGTGGAGGGGTGCGTGCGAAACAGTGCCCGAAAATCCGACGGGGATTATCGGGTGTTGCCCTTTATCGCGAGCCATGCGTACCTCCGTCCACACGGGATATTGCCCTGCGCAAAGCTGACGTCAGCTTCGTTTGACCGGGTCGACCATCCCGGAATGCTTCCGTTTCGCTTCAAGCCTGATGAACTTGCGAAACCCCGATGCTAGAGGACGACCCTTGCCGCGACGCCGAGATAGAAAAGAATTTGCGCGATGGTGCGAGCAAACTCCCAATTCTTGGTAGAAATATTCGGCATAACCATGATTTCATCGCCCGGACGCGGATCGCATCCCATCGAGAAGGTCCCGCATCCCATCGAGAAACTTCCGTCCTGGTGTACGATCAGAATCTGCGAATTGCTGCCGCTCTGGGTATAGCCCCCCGCCTGCTCGATATAGTCATCCACCGAGGCTTCTGGATCATACACCACCGCGTTTGGGAAAATCACTTCACCGTGAATCATCACCAGATTGCTGGCTGCCGGGATGCGAATGACATCACCGTCTTCCAGCAGCACGTTGGGGGTGTCCTGCTTGGGACCGAGCACCACTTGGCCAAGCGGCTGGATGCTCTTGGCACGTTCCAGGTACTGCAGCGCGAGCGCCGCGTCTTTCTGGCGCAAATCGGCCTCCTCACTCGTCGACGAGCGCGGCGTCAGCACCATGGTCTGAAGGGTCTGCAGCGACCTGTCGAGCATCTCTTTCTGACGCAACGCGACTGATTTGCGAAAAAGCTGGGCTGCCGCGAGGTTCGCCTGGGGAGCGGGCTTGGTCCTGGCAAAGGCATCCCGCAGTCGGGCTCCATAGGGCAGAACCAGCGCATGCTGTCCCAGGTTGGCACCCTCGATGCGCACCAGGATAGTTCCAGGATACTTGTCCGCGGTCACCACCACTTCGTCGCCGCTGTGGATGACCACGTCTTCGATTCGCTCCAGCGGATGGTATTCGCTGCGTATCTTGGGTCCTTGCTTCCGCACGATGCTCACATGCGTGGCGCTCGCTTTTGGTCTCGCGAGAGCGAGCACCCTGGATACCGGCACATCCGAATCCCTCAACTCGAACTGATAGGGATTCGTCACTTCCCCCGACACGGTGACACTGTATTTCCGCGGTCCTACGACAATCGTATCCCCATCCGACAGTTGAAGCGGCTCGATCTCCCCTCGCAGAAGAAACTCATAGAGATCGAAGTTCGCCCGCAACCTGCCGCCCCGCAGCACGGTGACGTCAAGATAACTGCCGCGGGCCGGATCGATACCTCCCGCCTTGTCCAGATAAAAAAGCAGCGAATCAGAGGCCATACCGGCATAAAGACCGGGCTGCAAAACAAATCCGGTCACGTAGACTTTCACCTGCTGCGCGGCCAACAGCGACGCATACACGCCGACGACCGCCCGGTATACCGTGCGGATCTTGCCTTCAATATGTCTGTTGAGATCTCCATTACGCACCCCTAGGACATTCACCGGGCCCACGTTGGGGACGAAGATGTTGCCTTGCGGATCGACGGTCACCGTCGCGTCATAGGTGAAGGCTCCCCACATCCGCAGCGTGATTTGGTCTCCCGCGTGGATCGTATACTGCGGGTTGAACCCGGAGAACTGTTCGGCACTGAAGCGACCATTGAACATGTTGCTGCCGAAGACCGGAGGTGTCGCAAGAGGAGAGGCCGGCGTCACGACAGGCGGTGGCGGCAAGTTCACGGGTGCCTCGGGAGCCGGAGGAGAGAACAAAGGACCAAGCACTGAGAATGCACGCCCGGAACCGCCGGAGGCGGAGGATGTGGGGGTGCCCAAGGACCCCCCAGCCGGAGCCGGACTCGCGGAGGGAGATCCGGAGGCCGCCCCCGCCCCCCCCGGTAGGTTTGTATCCGCTGCGCTGGCCGGTGCCGAACCCAGAGCGATCGCTGCCACCAGCAGAAGGCCGATCAGAACGACGGAACCAGCGCGTTCGTGACTCCGCTTCCACCGGAAGGCAAACAGCATGTTTCGTAGGAGTTCCATGGACTAGTCCCGATGATCCTCAACAGTAGCGATGACGAGGCGAGTGATTCCGTAGACCAAAGTCAACAAGAGAAAGAGAGTTAGCAGGTTGTACAGACGCCTTGGATAAAGCGCGAGCTCAGGCACACTCGGGGAAGCGATCACAACCAAGCTCTTGAGTTTACGACTTGCCTCGATGCGGATATTGTCAAAGCTTTCCAAGGAGCTCCGGTAAAGGTCCTGGGCGAAACCGGCGTCCATGGTCAGCTTCTGGAACTCCGCCGCCTGCAGATTCAGCCGCTCGCCTTGGGGCGATGCGAAACGACGGCGTTCCTCCTCCAGCTGCGCCCTGGTCGCCGCGATTCGATTCCGCAAGGCCATGATTTGATAGGACTTCTCATTCAAGAAGGTAAGCTGGTTCTTCAACTCGGCTTCGTCGCGGGTGAGCGAGGCTTCCAATTCATTCGCCAATCCGGCTTTCGCTTGCGCCTGGGCTACCGGATCGAACAACTGGTTGCGATTCTGGAAATCGAGCAAGCGATTCTTCGCTGCCTCATAACGCTCACGAGACCTTCCCAACTCATTCTCGGCGAACGCCATCTGCTCTCGGGCAATCCGATGCGATATCTCGTTTACGAAGCGTTCGCTCTCGGCAAGGATCTCTTGGTTGATGGCTTGCGCTTCGTCAGGTTTGAAGCCCTCGACGGTCACGGTCAGCAGGGAGGTAATGGAGTCGAAAGTTGGCACAACGCGATTTCGGTAGTACCACAGAAACCACTCCTGGCTGGTACCTGGCCAAAGGCGAAAGATGAAGTCGAGCGGCTCCGCCTCGTAGATTCGGCGCAGCCCTATCTTCGCGTCCAAGTGCTTCAACATGTCCAGCGACTGGATATACGCGTTCAGGTACAAGGTGTCCGTCTGGGAGGAAGAGGCGTTCATTCCCGGGAACGCCAGAGCGAATCCCGCTGCGGGTGAATTCGTGTCTCCCGACTGCCGGACAGAAATGATGGACGTGCTCACATAGCGGTCCGCAGCGATGAACACGTAATACAGGCCGGCCAGCAACATCGGGCCCCATATGATCAAGACGGAAAGGTATCTTCGAAATCTGAATGGCATGCTTTAACTTGCCCGACTGTGTTCTGGGCGCCGGTCTTCCTGCTGCGTTTGGGATTGCTCGCATTCCGCTGCGGCATGGGACTCCACTTTATCCTCCCTCAGCGCACCGCCCCTCTCCACGCTTTCTCTTGCAAGCCGACGCTCTCTTTTCCGGAGGCGCCGCTCGGCATTCGCTCGTTGCAGGGGAAGATCTCCTGCAAACCTCCTTTTCATGACGGGTTCTTCTCCCGGTGTTGACAGAGTATTCGAACGTTCCCGACGAACACGTTGGCCGAGCGGCATATCCACCCCTTCTCCCAATTCTCGCGGGCCCGGAGAAGTGCGCCGTGCCTCATCACCAGAACCCCGCACCGCGGAATCCTCCTTAGCCGAACCCTGATATGCCCTTACCCCCGCCTCCAAGTCCGGGTATAAAATTGCCTCTCCCTCTTGAACCAGCACGACCAGGTCACACAGCTCGCGGATGTCCCGCATGTTGTGTGACACGAGAATAATGTTTGCCTTGCCAATCTTATCGCGAAAGACCGCTCGGCTTTTTTCTTTGAACTGCGCATCTCCTACCGCCATACATTCATCGATCAGGTAATAATCGAAGTCAAACGCCATGCTCAATCCAAAGGCCAGACGAGAACGCATACCCGACGAATAGGACTGCAAAGGAAGATCGAAATACTCCCCCAATTCTGCAAAGTCCTCGACAAAGCGTATCTTCTCACGCATTTCATCGGCATCGCGGCCATACACGCGGCAAACGAACTTTACGTTGTCGCGCCCGGACAGTTTGCCCTGGAATCCGCCCGACAGACCCACCGGCCACGAAATGTTCTTGTCGGTGACAACCTCGCCTCGATCGGGCATGTCGATACCCCCTATAAGCCGCATCAGGGTAGACTTTCCGGCTCCATTCCGCCCGATCAAAGCGACGTTGACTCCCTCGGGAAAAGCGAAATTCAAGTCACGGAAAACGAAACGCCTACCATGCGGCGTCAAATAAGATTTTGTGACACTGCGCAGCTCGATCACGAGGCCACCATTTGAAATCGTCGCACACGATATAGCGCGAGCCCGAAAAACACCGCCACTACGGTCACAACCAGAACATATTGCAGACTGATTTGTGAAAACAACGGATAGTCCGCAAAAAAGCAGCTCCGCGCTAGTTCAACGAAGTGCAGCAGCGGATTCCATAGCAGAAAAGACACCCACTCGCGAGGAACCAAGTAAAGCGGGAAGAGCACCCCGGACAGAAAGTAGAGCGGCATAAAAAATACTCGCACCATGATCTGTGCTTCCGGCACAACATCTCGGAGCACGCTCAGCATTAGTCCAAATCCAAGACCGAACACGACCACTAAGAGATGCAGCAAGATTAGCTGCAGTGGCGCTGCCGGCACTACCGGGAACCCAAGCCAGCCAAGGAAAATGAGCATGATTAAATAAACCGCTGAATACAGCACCACTTCTAGCGTTGCACGGGAAACAAAGGCATCCATCGGCTTAACTTGCCGGTAACTGAAAAGCCCTTTGTTTCCTTCCACGCCACTCATCGTGCGAAGCGCAATGTTCTTAAACAACAGAAATGGAATCAGTCCTACGAAAAGAAATATCGGAAAATCAATCCCCATCCTCGGGCCTCGGCCGCGAAGAAAACTCATGATAAAAACGATCACCAGCATGTGCAGAGTCGGTTCCAGAAGAACCCAAATATAGCCGAAGCGGTGAGCGCCGAAGCGGGTCTTCAACTCCCGAATAAATAGCGCTAACAGGACAGCTTTCTGGATCTGCCAAGCACTTCGCTTTTTCACGACGGCGACGCCACGCAATCAATACTTCTCAAAGTGACACCAAGCTTGGTAACTCTTATAACGCCCCGTTACCCAATCCTGGCAAGGCGCGATGTTCGGCGGCAAGAGCCGCAGCACGGGTCCGCGCGTGCGCTACGAGGTCGTGACGCCGGCGAGGCGATCCAGCCAGTTCCAGTATCGCATCACTCCAGGCACCAGGAGTATTGTCCAAGAGCACCCCATCCACTCCCGCTCGCACAAAGCCAGCGTACGGCGGGACATTCGAGTAGAGTCCCGCAGCCCCGAGTCGAGTGATCTCGAAAAATTTCGTGTGGGCGCGCCCCCTGTTGAACCGGCTATCCAGCAATGGCGCGAGCCCGATATCGTGCGTGATCGCCGGCAGCGACTGGATGTACGTAGGCCACGGCACGGGATGAAAGATGAGTGTTCGCGGAATTTTGGCGAACAACCTGCGAATCTCTTGGCCACCGGTGGTGACAAAGGTCAGATTAGACGACCGCCGCTGGACCTCCGAAACCACTTCTCGAAGCCAGGCAAACTCTAGCCGGTGCGCCGCGGTCCCCTCGTAGAAATAAGTGATGCGATGCTCAGTGGGAGCATGGAGGACAGGGGGTAATGGATCAAGCACGGCAGCGGAAGTAAGCCCATATTTTTCCGCCAGATAGACTGTCGACACCCAAATCTCACTGCAAATCTCGGACAGTGAAGCCCGCTGCAGATGGAAAAGCTTCAGGATTTTGTACCGATAGCGGATCGGCAGCTCTGAGGCGGACAATGCCGCGGGCAAGTCGTCATCCATGAAATAGGCGACGCCGCTGAGCAACGCCTTAGATCTCTTCAGAAAACGACTCCACGTCCTGTTCAGATACCGGACGACCACGATAAAGCTTCCGCACGGGATCGTGACTTTCTCCGGAGAAGTCCTGCTGATATCAATCACCTCTAATCCGCCGCAGGCTGAACCGCGGGGCCGGATGTAGTAGTCCGTGCTTGGACTCCTACCGTACTCGAGAGCGACAACACGCGAAGGTCGCTCGCCCTCATAACGCCCCCTCGGAACGAATAGCGACTCACGTTCCAGGAGACGTCTGTGACTCCCACCAATTCCGTTCAAGTCTTGTGTGCCGGGCGATCAGGGGTCACCAGCCAATCCAATCCACCATGCCTACCGACCTTTCATATCCCCAACCGCCCTGAAAATTCGAGAGATTTTTGCCATTTTAGCAGAAAGGAACCCCCTCTTGCTGAGCCAGCTGCGACGAGTCCCCCGCGCTCTCGCTCCTCGCACGCTTGTCCTACCAGCCGAACAGCGTCCTACAGCCACCGCAGACGATTGGCGTTGCTCACGACGGTGACTGACGACATCGCCATCGCGGCGCCGGCGATCATGGGATTGAGCAGCAGGCCAAACACCGGATAGAGCAAGCCCGCGGCGATCGGAATCGCCAATACGTTGTAAAGAAAAGCGCCGAAAAAATTCTGCTTGATGTTGCGGAGCGTGGCCTGCGACAGACGCATTGCCTCCGGAACTTTGGATAGTGACCCGGCCATGATGACGACATCCCCGCTCTCGATGGCAATATCGGTACCGGTTCCGATTGCGAAACCGACGTTCGCTTGGGCCAGAGCCGGTGCATCGTTGATACCGTCGCCCACCATGCCCACGAGCGCTCCCTCACTTTGCAGCGACTTGACCACAACCGCCTTGTCCTGAGGCAGCACCTGAGCGCGCACTTCTTCAATCCCGGCTGCTTTGGCAATGGCTTTGGCAGTGACTTCGTTGTCGCCGGTTACCATCAGCACACGAACGCCCATTTCTTTCAGCTGATCGATCGCTTTCCTCGAATCCGCCTTGATCGGATCGGCAACCGTGACTAGGCCCACAACCTTGCCGTCCGCGGCGAGCAGCATGGGCGTGCGTCCCTGCTCGGCATGGGCCGCAAGCCGCCCGGGAAAGTCCCCGAGATCGACATTTTGCTTACTCATCAATGCCGGATTACCCAGTAATGCCGGCCGGCCGTCAACCGTTCCTTCGACGCCATAACCGGGAATAGACGTAAACTTCTCCACCTTCGCAGGTTCCACCCCCCGCTCAGTTGCCGAGGCTAATACAGCGGCGGCAAGCGGATGTTCCGATCCCTGCTCCAACCCGGCAGCCCACTGCAGCACTTGGTCTTCGCTCCACCCTTCCGAACCTTCGATGACCGCGACCTTCGGTCGCCCTTCCGTCACGGTGCCGGTCTTATCCAGAACGATGCAGGTCAGCTTTCCGGCGGTTTGCAGCGCGTCGCCGTTACGGATCAGGATGCCCTTTTGCGCCGCCTTGCCGACACCCACCATCACCGATATCGGTGTCGCCAAGCCAAGCGCGCAGGGGCAGGCGATCACCAGCACCGTCATCGCGGCAACGAAGGCGTAGCCGAACGACGGGTTCGGCCCGACGACCCACCAGATCAGAAACGACAGGACAGCAATGGCGACTACCGCCGGCACGAACACGGCCGCGATGCGGTCGGCAAGGCGCGCGATTTCGGGTTTGCTGGCCTGCGCCTGCCGCACGCTGGCAATGATCTGCGCCAGCACCGTGTCGCGCCCGATGCGCGTGGCTTTCAACAGGAAACTTCCGCTCTGATTCAGCGTGCCGGCGACGACCTCATCCCCTGACTTCTTTTCGACCGGCATGGGTTCGCCGGTCAGCATCGATTCATCGATCGAGGAATGACCGTCAATCAACACGCCATCCACGGGGATTTTTTCACCCGGGCGGACCCGCACCGTCTCTTCCAAGCCGACATCGGCGATGGGGATGTCCACCTCCTGTCCCTCGCGGACCACACGAGCGGTGCGTGGCTGCAGACCAATCAGCTCTCGGATTGCTGAAGAGGTCTTGCCACGGGCACGTGTCTCCAACGCCTGTCCGAGGTTGATAAAGGCCAGGATCACCACGGCGGCCTCGAAATAGGCGTGCATCGCCTCGGGCGGCAACATGCTGGCGAAATCAATGGCGATGGTCGAGTAAAACCACGCGGCGCCGGTACCCAAGGCGATCAAGGTATCCATGTTCGCCTGTCGGTGTTGCAGCGACTTCCAAGCCCCACGGAAAAAATGGCCGCCGGCGTAGTACAGCACGCCAAGGGTCAGCAGCGAGACGATAGACCAGAAGCGGGTGCCGGCAACGGTCCCCAAGTGCGGCAACCAACCGAAATGATCACCCAGCATCAGCGGGATTCCCAACGCTGCCGCAATCGCCGCCTTGCGCAGAAGCTCCCGGTAACGCTGCGCTTCCAGATTCTCTTGCTCGCCGACATCCTCGATACCTTCCATGACCGCCGCGTCGTACCCGGCATTCTGCAGTGCCTTCTTGAGCGATGCCGGATCCGTTGATCCATGCACCACCGCGGTGTGGTCGGCGAAATTGACTTCTGCGTTCACAACCCCCGGCACGGACTTCAGGGCATCCTGAACCGCCTGCACGCAGCCAGCACAACGCATTCCGAGCACCGAGAGACGGACATTCCGGCTTTCCTCAGCTGAACTCGACAGCATAGCGGGACTCTCCAAGTGGTCAAAAAATTAGGGTTCGATCAATGTCGGCTTCCCTTCCGGGGCAGCGGCCCGATCATCCATCTGCTGCGAACAGTCCTCCGCGCTCCCGAAATACGCGGGCTTACAAATTCCCAGCATACCGCCAAGCTGCCAGGATCCATCCATCACTTCCGGGACGCAGGAAAAATCTGTATCAGGCAGCCGAGGCGGTTGCTCGCCCGACCCGGAACTGGCCGCTTCGACTACGAAGGTACCCGGCAACATGCCCATCCAGCAACTCCACGGTATCACGCCGGCGTCGCGCGGAACAAATTCGATGGTCTGTTCTCCTTCTACCAGTTCGAACTCCAGTCCCAACGCGGGAACATGAATCCGACGATTGCAATAAGTCAGTTCGCGCCCCTCGATGACCCATTTTACCGGCACACCCTGTTTCAGGACGAACGTATCCGGTTGGTAGCCTGACTTGGTCACGCTCATGCGGATGACTTGGTAACCTGCCGGAACAGGCTTTTCGGCTTCGAGCGCTGCCATCCAGCGGTTCAGCTGGACGGCGGCGATCGCCGAAAGCGACCTGATGTCGTAACCCGATCCAGTCAGGATCAGTCCCCGATTGATCATGACGAGACCGATGATCATCACAAAAGCGCCGGACATTCTGAGTATGCGCTCGGTGGCTCGATGGGAGACGAGACTGGCCATTACCCCGAAACCGAGAAGGATCGGTAACGTACCCGCCCCGAAGATGAACAAGCGTTTCGCGCCTTCCAGGAAACTCCCGGTTCCTGCTGCCATGACATACATGGCCTGCAGGGGACCGCAAGCGATCATTAGACCGTTCAGGAGCCCGATCACGAGCGGACTGCGATGCCGGCGGAGTTCGGCATGGACGAAGCGCTGCAGAAAAGCGGGCATCCGCAGACCGAGGCGCAGCGAGGGAAATACCCTGAGCATGCTGAGCCCCATGGCGAACAGGAACAGCCCGGCAACGATTCCGGCGAGCCCCCGGAGCTGCGGCGTGAAGGCGACCACCGAACCGAGCAGGCCGAAAAGCCCGCCGATCAAAGTGTACGAAAGCGTCTTCCCGGCGCCGTACATCACGTGAGAATAACCGAAGGAATGTCGGCCATGGGCAGCGTTGCGCGCGGTGTAACCCAACACGAAACCGCCACACATTCCGACGCAGTGAAAACCTGTCAGAAGGCCAACCATGAAGAGCAGGCCGTAACTTAAATGCTGATCGAAATTGGGCAAGCGGATTCGCTCGACCCACTGACTCCCGAGCAGGATCATCCCGATACCGGACAGACCCACCAAAATCGACAGCAGGGTTCGCAGCAGTCCCCAAGTGTGATGGCGGGGTGTTGTCGAGCAGCGGTAGCCCTTGGCGTTGATCGCGTCGGCAATGGCGGTCGCTTTGGCCTTGCGACTGTCGAACGTGACCTCGACCCGCTGCCGAGGGTAATCCGCCTCGACGCGGCGGACGCCGTGAACGTGAAGGACGGCGTCCTCGATGATGCTCTCGCAACCGGGACACTGCATTCCTTCGACGTCGAACCGCTCAGTGATGATAGACATGACCGAAGGCCAGAAGCATGCTGGTATGGCCGAGGAGCCCCCGGAGCTGGTTAATCAGCATAACCTAATGGGCCAACTCGGACAAACTACTGGAGACGAAGATCTGGGGCCGAGCATGTATCTGCCAGGTTGCGGGCGGAGACATTGCGCCATGCGATGGCCACGAATTGCGCCCCCGGAACGTTGTATCGCGCGGGTCAGGAGGCGCAATCACTGCCGGGCTATCAGTTTGCTCGCAGCTCGATACGCGCCGTGACCCGCCCGTTGGGTCTCGCCCATCGTGGTTGGTGGGTTGCGGTGCGCGGAAGGGCGGGTTTGCAACGGTAGGTGCGCCGCGCTGCGCGCTCTTGCTGCTTGGCCTTGCCTCTTATGACCACGACAGCCCGTTTGCCGAAGTAATGGCTAAGCCGCGTCGTCTAGACTGAGGACGCGAGTCGATCACTGAAACCCATAGTCGGTCTCGGATTGCCAGGTTGGCGGCCTCCCGGTCAGAAGCCGCCTCAGGCATGTTTCTTTCGAAGCCAGTAATCGCTGAACTTGACAACCCAACTCCGCTTGGCCAAACGGTCCCGACGAGATCGTTCGTATTCCGCACCGAAAAACGCCTTCGTGAGTTGACCGGGCGAGGGAGCATAACCGTAGTGTTTCTCCCAATAGGCCTTCGCGTCCGCCTGCAATCGAAAAAACAGGTAATCGTAGGACGTATTGCAGTCGTAGCTCATGGCCTCATCTTCCAGCCGCACATTCACGTCGTCCAGGCGGCGGATGAACCAGCGGATTAACTCATCGGTCATCTGACCTTCGTCTACTTCCTCACAGACCATAACACCCCACCTCTTATCGCGCAGTCTGATTCTGCGTGCAAGGTTGGACCAGCCATCCTTAGGTTAGGTTCGTTCGCGGATGCGAAAGCGGCGTTTGCCGAATCTTCTGTGTCGACGGAACCGATACGGTGGCGGCTGCGCTGCTTGAATAATGCCCGGCCAACATCCCTGTGCCAAGCACCGGCCTAAGAGCCGGTCCCCGGCTTTGTGCCAGAGAAAGTGCAGTGGGCTATTCGGAACCACGCAAGAAAACCCCGCGTCGGGGTCCCGCCGCGGGGCTGTGTAAGCAGGAGAGGAGTCATGAACAAACTGGGTAAGCTTTAACTAGAAGTTTAGACCCATGTCGGAGATTCCGGGAGGCGATCGAGTGCCCAAGAAAGACCATTACGGATCGCTTAATCGCAGCCTTGCTCCGTCCGTCGCCCAGATCCCAGAGTCGGGCGCTAACGAGAACGGGTCTGCGTTGGAGTAGTCCCGAAGAACTGCACCGGCTTCCGCCCCGTCAAGTGATCCGGGGTGATGAGATAGGTGCCGTAGACGCTTGGTCCCCAGACCGCTTCCGCGACTTCCATGTCACCCGCGGAGAAGGCATAGGCTATTCCGCCTGCGAGACCGCCGCCAAGCGCCAACACGCTCTTGAAAGGGAGGTAAAGAATGCTGGTCAATACGCTTGCGGCTTGCAAACCGATCCCTTCCGGAGTGGTTTCGGAAGCCGGCCCTGAAGTGGGCAGGGCAGTTTGAGCAGCGGAAACAGGTGCCACGCTGAATAGGAGTCCCGCGACAACAAGGGCGGCTGTTAAGGCGCACAATCTGCGCGAAGAAGTTGGTTGAGCTGGTTTAATCATGCTCCGTTTCTCCAAACGTTTGAAATGAACGACCCCGCGTATTAGAGCAGAGCGCGGGGCCAAAAAAAACACCGGCTCACCGCGCGGCGCGATGGGAATGACCACCTGACGCCAAAGACAATGCGGCCCGCCCACAACTATTCCCGGGATTCACCCTTCACGGGACTTTGTCCGCCAATAATCTCGGACGCACCCCGAGTAGAACCATGACGGCCAACAGAAATCCGATGACCGGCCAATCGCCGTATCGAATATATGGGGTCGCTCCCTGCATGGGGGCTACCATCCCCTGTACAACGGTCTTCTGGAACAATGGCGCCGCAACGGCGACCGAGCCGTCGGCCGCGATGATCCCCGAGACCCCGGTATTCGTGGATCTCACCATGTAGCGTCCGGTTTCGATGGCCCGCATGCGAGCCATTTGCCAGTGCTGATGAGGAGCAATGGAATCGCCGAACCATGCATCGTTGGTGACATTCACTAGATAGGCCGCCTCCGGGAGCCCCGCGAGGGCTTCCTGCCCAAAGATATCCTCGTAGCAGATGGTCGCGGCCAGAGGGTAGCCGGCGGCATTCAGCGCCTCTTGACGATCCTTCCCAGCCGCGAAATCGGAAAGCGGGATCTGCAACAAATCCAACACAAAACCGAGCAGCGGTCGTATAGGGAGGTATTCGCCAAAGGGGACCAAGTGGCGCTTGAAATAGAACCCACGCCGCCCCCCTAGGGCGACCAAGGCATTAAAATAGCGATCGGTTCCGCGGTCGTAGTAGGGAATACCGATCAGCAGATCGGCGCGGTGGCGCCGAGCTTCGGCTTCTAGTTGGGGAACGATCTCCTGTTCGATATTCTGATAGAAGGCCGGGATGGCCGTTTCCGGCCAAACGATGAGACGCGCTCCATCTTGTTGGCGCGTCAGGTCGACGTAGAGCTGAATCGTCGAAAGTTGAACCTCGGGCAGCCATTTCTGATCCTGCGGAATATTCCCCTGCAAGACTGCCGCGCGAAAGGGTTCCCCGGCAGGCTTCGTCCAGTGCACGCGATCCAAAGCCGCGCAGAGCCCCAGAATCACGAGAATTCCGGCCAGCGCCCCGCGTCTCCGCCATCCGTCGTCACGCACCGTCGCGAGCAACAGCCCAGCGAGCATGGCTGTTGCCAGGCTGACGCCAAAGATTCCCACTACCGGCGCGAGCCCCCGCAGCGGCGTGTCGGTTTGGGTATAACCGACGAGCAGCCAGGGAAGCCCGGTCAGGAACCAACCGCGAAACCACTCCAGGATCACCCACATGCCCGGATAGACCCAGATGAGCCGAGCCGTGGCGCTATTATTGGTCCTGAAAAAGCGTGCCGCCAGCCAGCCGACCAGAGCGGGATAGAGCGCGAGAAACGCTACCAGTAGGGTCGTCAGCGCACCGGCAGTGACCGGACCCGCGCCGCCGTACTGGTGCAGGCTGATAAATACCCAGGAGACGCCGATTCCATATTGTCCCAGACCGAACCAATAACCCCGCCGGAATGCCGCAGCGGGATCGGCGCTCATCCAGGAAAAGAACAACAGGACCAGGGAAATGACGGCGAGGAAACCGTACCCGAACGGTGCGAACGCCAGCGGCAGCAACAGCCCGCCGAGCAGAGCAAGCAGGTCGAACCTCACGGCGCCTCAGCCCACGGAGGTCGGCGAGCGTAACGACGACTCCACCGGCGACCTGATGAGCTTGATCAGATGTACGCGGCGATTATCAGCGCGGAGTACGATGAAGCGGAAGCCATCAAGGTCGACCCGCTCGCCACGCCGCGGAACGTGTCCCAGGTGATGCACAATCAATCCACCAATCGTGTCGTACACCTCGTCACTGAGCTGCGCAGAAAAAAACTCATTGAACTCCTCGATGGGCGTAAGGGCCTTCAGAGTGTATTCCTGATCGCTCTTCCGGAAGATGTAGTCTTCCTCGCCGAAATCGTGTTCGTCCTCGATATCGCCGACAATCTGCTCCAACACATCCTCGATGGTCACGAGTCCGGCAGCGGCACCGTACTCATCCACCACGATAGCCATGTGGCTGCGCGTGGCTCGGCACTCCCTCAGCAGCACGTTCAATCGCTTGTTCTCGGGAACGAACTGTGCCGGACGCATGATCCCGCCTACAAGCAGCTGCGGATTCTTCAAGCCTTGCGCCAACAGATCCTTAACCAGCAACACCCCGACCACTTCGGCACGATCTTCGCCAATGACCGGATAACGGGAATGAGCGGATTCGACCACCAAAGGGAAGATTGTCTCCAACTCAGCGTCTTGCGGAACGACGACCATTTGAGCGCGCGGAATCATGATGTCCCGCACACGCAGCTCAGTGACCTGCAGAACCCCCTCGATCATAGCCAAGGCTTCGGTTTCGATGAGACCTCTCTTTTCCGCGTCCCGCAGCAGTCCGAGCAGGTCCTCCCGATCTTCGGGTTCGCCGGCCAGAAAGTGGCCAATCCTCTCGAGCCAACTCCGATGCTCGCCGTTGTGTTCCTCCTTCATGCCGCTGTCGCCTCTTCGTACGGACTGGGAAACCCGAGCTTCTCCAGAATCACTATCTCCTCCGCCTCCATGATCGCTGCATCGTCCTCCTCGATGTGATTAAACCCTTGCAAGTGCAATAAGCCGTGAACCGTCATGTGGGCCCAGTGCGCTTCAACTCGCTTGCCTTGCGTCTCGGCTTCCTGCCGGACCACCGGTGCGCAAATGACGAGGTCTCCAAGCAGTTCGTTGGGTACACCCTGCGGAACACGGAACGGGAAACTCAGCACATTCGTCGGGCCACTCTGGTGGCGATAGCGCTGATTCAACTCCGCGCTTTCCTCTCGATCGACGATGCGAATCACCACTTCAGCCCTGGGTCTCCTTAGCAGCGCAGCAACCGCCCAGCGCCGAAAGAGCTCGGGAGGCGGGACCTCCCCGGCCTCGCTGGTGTTCTGGAGTTCAATCTCCAACATGAGAGGCGGCCTGAGCAAGGTCGAACGCTTCGTACGCCGCGACAATGCGTTGCACCAATGGATGTCGTACAACGTCCCGGGTCGTAAAGAAGGTGAAACTGATGCCGTCCACTTCGCGCAGCACCTCGATGACGTGGCGGAGTCCTGACTCCTTATTGCGGGGCAAGTCGATCTGCGTGATGTCGCCGGTGACGACCACCTTGGATCCGAATCCCACCCGGGTCAGAAACATCTTGATCTGTTCGATGGTGGTATTCTGTGCTTCGTCCAAGATGATGAAGGAATCGTTCAGAGTGCGACCGCGCATAAACGCGAGTGGGGCGACTTCGATGACATTGCGCTCGAGCAGCTTGGCGACTCGTTCGAACCCCATCATCTCATACAGGGCGTCGTAGAGCGGCCGGAGATAGGGATCGACTTTCTGCGCCATGTCGCCCGGAAGAAACCCCAGCTTCTCCCCCGCCTCTACCGCCGGACGCGCCAGGATCAGCCGCCGGACTTCCTCTTTTTCGAGTGCAGCGACGGCGCTCGCAACCGCCAAGAAGGTCTTGCCCGTACCAGCAGGTCCGATGCCGAAATTGATGTCGTAGTTCTGAATATTGCGCAGGTATGCCTGCTGATTCGCCCCCCTGGCGACGACCATGGCACGCTTCGTCCGTATTCCAACATTGTCCTCGAACTCGGGAGAGTTCTCGAGCATCGCGTCGACATTCGCCTGTTGCAACGTCATGTGCACCCGCTCTGGTGTGATCGCCTCGTGGAGTGTGGCATCGAAAAGACTCTGCAGCAGGCGTGATGCAGCTTTGGCCGAGCTGCCCGAACCGACAATCTCGAAATGATTGCCACGACTGGCGATCTCGACTCCCAGCCGGCGTTCGATCTGCCGGAGATGCTCGTCGAACTGACCACAGAGGCTGGCGAGCCGAGCGTTGTCGGCGGGCTCGAGAGTCAACCGGACGGGGTTGGGCTGACTAAGCAAGTGGCGCGGAAACGTGCTGCATGGCGGAGTGCAGAGAATGCGACACCGGGGGACCTTGCATGGTGCGCCCCCGCAGGGAGTTGGGTAAGGCTTCGGTTATCAAGATATCCGCGAACTGTCCGACCAAGCGGGGATGGCCCTCGAAATTGACCACGCGGTTGTTCTCTGTGCGACCGCACAATTCCGAATAGTTCTTCCTGGAGTGACCTTCGACGAGCACTGTCTGCAGGGTGCCTACCATCGACTTCGAAATGGCAGCCCCCATCTCTTGAATGCGCGATTGCAGCAAGGTCAAGCGCGTGCGCTTGGTCTCAAGGGACACGTTATCCGGCATTTCCGCGGCGGGGGTGCCGGGGCGTGGACTGTAAATGAAGCTAAACGAGTGGTCGAAGCCCAGCGTTTCGATGAGATCCATCGTGTCCTGAAAATCCCGGTCGGTCTCCCCGGGGAAGCCGACGATGAAATCGGAGGACAAACTCAAGCCGGGCCGCACTGAGCGCAGTCTATCGATCTTGTCGATGTATTCGTCTCGGGTATGCCCGCGTTTCATCAGACCCAAGATCCTGTCGCTGCCACTCTGAACCGGCAAATGGAGATGATCGACCAATTTGCCAATACTCGCGAAAGCTTCGATCAAGGGATCGCCGAATTCGATTGGGTGGGAAGTCGTGAAACGGATACGTTCCACATCCTCGATCGCCGCGATGTAGTGCAACAACAGCGCAAAATCGGCGATCTCGCCGTCCACCAACGCGCCGCGGTAGGCATTGACATTCTGGCCCAGCAGGTTGACTTCCCGCACACCTTGTGCCGCCAGCGAGGCGATCTCGGCGACGACATCGTCCAGTGGTCTGCTCAACTCTGCACCGCGGGTGTAAGGCACAACACAGAAGGTGCAGTACTTGCTGCACCCTTCCATGACCGACACGTAAGCCTTTGGACCTTCGGCGCGCGGTTCGGGCAGGGCGTCGAACTTCTCGATTTCGGGGAATGAGACGTCGATGACAGGCTTTCGGGAACGTCGGACTTCGTCCAGCAGCTGCGGCAACCGGTGGAGGGTCTGGGGGCCAAACACGACATCGACGAACGGCGCGCGCCGCTGCAGGGCTTCTCCTTCCTGACTGGCGACGCAGCCGCCAACACCGATCACGATTTCAGGGCGCTTCATCTTCAACGGGCGCCAGCGCCCTAACTGCGAAAAGACCTTCTCCTGAGCCTTCTCGCGAATGGAACAGGTGTTCAGCAACAGTACGTCGGCCTCTTCGGGATCGCAGGTCATGACCAGCGCGTGAGATCGAGCGAGCACATCCCGCATCTTTGCGGTGTCGTACTCGTTCATTTGGCAACCGAAGGTTTCGATGTAGAGTTTCTGAGTCATGCGGTGAGACGCTCGCCGAGGCCGCTCAGGGTCGGCCATTAGGCGAACGCCAATATCTTACCAAAGTTTAAGTTTGTGCGATGGCTACCGCCGACTTCGCGCGAGCCTCGTCATGCCGATAAGGCCGGCCTGCGCCGGAGGCCCGAACGGGTGATCAAGCAGTCGAGGACTGTGGCTTCAGTGGTGGCTTCAGTGGGTTGATGAAGGTCGAGCCGGTACGGAGATACTCCGCCTCGGGGTGCTTGGCTGCCATCAGATTCCTAACCTTCTCCTCCTCGGTGCGCCGCAAATCAATCAGGAGGAGATATTTGCCGGCTTCGATGTCGTTGTGATAGGCGGCAATCTTCTGGTTTTCCGTTGCAAGCCCGGCCAATCCTCCGACCCAGGCGCCGAACAGGGTGATAAAACCAAAGATCGCTACGTAGACCAGGCTGCTCATGTTCGGACCGAAAAGCTCCGCCGTCAACACATAGGCGGTTACGGCTAGCGCCAGGATAAAGCCGATGATTGCGCCCCTTTCGGCGAAACGGATGGCGTCGAGTTTCTGGATAAAGTTCGCGGAGTGGACATGCCTCTTGTACAGGCCGGCTTCGTCCTTACTCAAGACGTGAAAGTTCCAATCGCTGACTCCTTCCTGATGCAGATCCTTCGAGATCTGCTCGGTACTGTCGAGACTCGAAGTCAAGTAATACAGTCGTTGCATGGTTATTCTCCTCCTGATCAGGCAGTCCGCTGTGGCGAGGGTGCATTCTTGTTCTACCCAAAGGCCCGCGACCACAGTACGCAGCATTGCAGTGCCGGCCTCACCCAGCTGTGCGATGCTGCCTGTTGGTCGCAGCTTCTGTGTAGACTCAATTTTCGGCGGTGTCAAGACCCCGGTTTCGAATGACGGATTCGGGCGAAGACCGATCAGAGCCTGCGAGCAGCTCGATCCAGTGTCGGACGGGCTTTTGTGTGCACGATTGCAGATGGACCATGCAACCGATATTCCCCGTCGCAATAACCTCCGGGTCGCCGGCCTCGAGTGCCTCGATCTTGTTCACCAAGAGTCGCTGCGAGAGCTCCGGTTGCAGGATCGAATAGGTCCCCGCCGACCCGCAGCAGAGGTGGGCATCAACCACCGGCGTTAACGTGAATCCCAGGCGGGAGAGCAGATTCTCCGTCGTGCCACCGAGTCGCTGTCCATGCTGCAAGGTACACGGTAAATGCAAGGCGATTTTCTTCCTCACCGGCACGCCCAACGATGAGCAATCCTCCGCCAGTAAGATCTCACCGATGTCCCTGGTCAATGCCGAGACGCGTGCTGCCTTCTCGGCGTAGAGAGGATCATGCTGCAGTAGCTTGCCATAATCCTTTACCATCACGCCGCAGCCACTCGCTGTCATCACAACCGCTTCCACGCCCTCCTCGACATGAGGCCACCAAGCATCGATATTGCGCCGCATGAAGTTCAAGCCCTCTTCGTGTGCCGACAGATGGTAACTCAATGCCCCGCAACAACCGCTGCGGGATGCGCTCAGCAGGCTGATGCCGAGCTGGTCCAGCACTTTCGCGGTCGCTTGATTGATGGTCGGTGCTAAGACCGATTGCACGCAGCCTTCCAGCGCCAGCATCCGACGGTTGTGACGGGTGGTTGGCCGCGCAGACACTGCCGGGGTCGCAGGAAGCTTGCTCTTAAAGGCCGCAGGCAACAGCGCACGAAACAAACCGGCGATTTTGAGCACGCGTGTGAACCGTTGCGGATAAGGCAGGACCAGTCGCAGCAACCTGCGCTGCACGCGATCCAGCCAGGGCCGCCGGACCTTCTCTTCGACGACCCCACGGCCAATATCGGCAAGTCGCCCATAGCGGACTCCTGAAGGACAAGTTGTCTCACAGGCGCGGCAGGTCAGACACCGATCGAGGTGGAGTTGGGTACGCTGGGAAACATCCTCCCCTTCGAGCACCTGCTTGATGAGATAGATTCGTCCCCGCGGGCCATCCAGTTCGTCGCCCAACAACTGATAGGTCGGACAGGTCGCGGTGCAAAATCCGCAGTGAACGCAGGATCGCAGGATAGCATCTGCCTCCCGCCCTTCTGAAGTGTCTCTGATGAAGGCGGCCAATCGAGTCTGCATGAATTACCAGTCCTCGTGCATCCGTCCGATATTAAGAATGCCGTGAGGATCGAAGGCTTGCTTCAATCGCTTGTGCAGGGTTTGGAGGTGCGGAGCCAGAGGCTGAAACCGGCACTCGCCCTGGGAGGCACGAAATAGAGAGGCATGTCCGCCCAGCTTACCGGCAGCGGCGAAAACAGCCGACGCCGCTGCATCGGTCTTTACCCAGCGCAATGCGCCGCCCCAATCGGTCAGACATCCACCCGCAATGCCCAAATCGGGTGCCGCAGGCGGAACCGAGATACGCCAAAGATCGCCGGCTTGGCGGAAAAACGGCAGTGTCTGCTCGCGCAGCTCGATCCAGTAGTCGCCAGACGTTTCCGAAGCGTCACCGCCCAACTGCCGCTGGGCCGCGCGAAGAGCGGGTTCCGCACCCGAGAGGCGCACCCGCAATCGACCGTCATACGCCAACGCGGAAACCGGAAGCGCTTGCGAGGACCAGCGCGTCATTCTCTCGCGCGCGGCATCCACCGTACAGTCGAACGTCAAGGACATCTCACAGCGCGGTCGGGCAAGCACTTTGAGCGATATTTCAAGCAACACACCGAGCGTGCCCAACGCTCCCACCATCAGGCGGGAAACATCGAAGCCAGCAACGTTTTTCATCACTTCGCCACCGAACGATAGGATTTCCCCGCGACCGTTCACGATCTTGCAGCCCAGTACGAAATCGCGCGCGGAACCGGCGAACGGGCGGCGCGGCCCGGAAAACCCAGTCGCCAAAGTTCCGCCGAGGGTCGCGTCGGTTCCGAAATGCGGCGGCTCGAAAGCGAGCACTTGTCCTTGCTCGGTCAGGGCGGTTTCGACTTCCTTGAGCGGTGTACCGCTCCGGGCGGTGATGACTAATTCCGTGGGTTCGTAGTGGAGAATCCCGCGGTGGCCAACAAGCGAGAGGACTTGCCCGACCGCTCGGCAGCCGTAAAACGACTTGCTGCCGCTGCCCAGGATCTTCAGGCGTGTCTTGGCGGCGACCGCCGCTCGAACCTCGTCGCAAAACTGCTGTTCCAGATTCATCTGCGGATCGACGTAGTCATGGCCGGGGAATGAGCGTACCTATGAGATAGTCGTCGCCTGCAATCAAACAAGAGTGTCGACATACCCCGTCGCAGGACAGTCCCGTGGCCCAAACACACGACGAATGCTCGGTGAACGGCAAACTTGGGTCTTCGCTCGCGACCGGCGGCGCGGTCACGACCTCAGAACCTTTCCAGTTCGGGTTGGGGTAACCGGCTGCCGCGGACGTGCATGCGACCGAATTCGGCACACCGGTGCAGCGTCGGCACCGCCTTGCCGGGATTCAGTAATCCATCGGGATCGAAAGCTCGCTTCACGGCGTGAAACTGCGCTAGTTCCGCGGAGCCGAACTGGAGACACATCTGGTCGATCTTTTCGACTCCGACGCCGTGCTCACCCGTGACAGTCCCGCCGACTTCGATGCAGAGCTCCAGGATCTTACCCCCGAACGCCTCCGCCTTCTCGAGTTCGCCAGCCTCGTTGGCATCATAGAGAATCAACGGATGCAAATTGCCGTCGCCGGCATGAAACACATTCGCAACTGCCAATCCGAACTCCGCTGACAACTCGCCAATGCGGCGGAGCACCTCTGCCAACCTGCGGCGCGGGATCGTGCCATCCATGCAGTAGTAATCCGGCGAAAGTCTTCCGACTGCCGGGAACGCCGCCTTGCGCCCCGCCCAGAACTTCTTGCGTTCGGCTTCGCTGCGGGAACGTCGCACCTCGGTGGCACCCGAAACGGAAAGGGTTTCTTCGGCTTTGGCAAGGTCAGTCTCGACCTGCTCGGCCATTCCGTCCAGCTCACACAGAACAATGGCGGCTGCATCGGTCGGGTAGCCGGCATGCAGAAAATCTTCGGCGGCGCGAATCGCTAACCGGTCCATGAGCTCCAGCCCGGCGGGGAGCAACCCGGCGCCGATAATGCTGGCGACCGCTGCACCGGCTTGCTCGATTGCGTCGAACGAAGCCATCAGGACCTGCGCCGTATCAGGAATCGGCAGCAGCTTTACGGTCGCCTCGACGATTACACCGAGCAGTCCTTCCGAACCTGTCAGCAAGGCCAGGAGATCATAGCCAGCACTGTCGAGGGCACGGCTGCCTACGACGACCAAGTCGCCGTCCATCGTGGCAACTTTGACCTCCAGTAAGTTGTGCACAGTCAAACCATACTTCAGGCAGTGCACACCGCCCGAGTTCTCCGCGATGTTGCCGCCGATCGTGCAGGCAATCTGCGACGAAGGATCGGGCGCGTAGTATAGTCCCAAGGGAGCGACCGCTTCGCTGATCGCCAGGTTCCGCACCCCAGGCTGAACACGGGCGACCCGGTTTTCAGGATCGATCTCGAGAATCCGGTTGAATTTGGCAAGACTTAGGAGCAGACCGTTCTCAACCGGCAACGCGCCACCCGACAGCCCGGTGCCGGCCCCGCGGGCGACCACCGGTATCCGGTGCCGATGGCAGAGGCGCAAGATTTGACGTACCTGCTCAACCGAATCCGGGAGCACCGCCAACCAAGGGAGAGCGCGATAGGCTGATAGACCGTCGCACTCGTAAGGTCGCAAGTCCTCCGGATCCGACAGGATCGCCTCCGGCTTGAGATGCTCGCTCAGGGAGCGAATGAACAAGCCCTTGTCCACGTGATGTTCGACATGCTCGGAAGGGTGAAGGTGATAGGCCATGACTCCCCTGCCTGATCCTAGGCGGCGCCCTCTGGATCTCGTTCCCGCCAAAGGAACACTCGGTAGGTCAGCATTCCCGCGATGAATCCACCGAGATGCCCCCACCACGCGACATCGGAATACGCCGCCCCGATCGCAAGACCGGTCGTCGCCTTATGGAGTTGAATGATGACCCAAAACCCCAGGAAACCGATCGCCGGCACGGCGACGAACAACGGTAAAAAGAGAACCCAGATCACGATGCGGGCGTAAGGATACAGGAAGAAGTACGCGCCCATAATTCCGGCGATCGCACCCGAAGCTCCGATCGTCGGAACGATGGAGCCACGGCTGAAATACACCTGCAATACGCCCGCAACCAACCCACAAGACAAATAGAAGGAAAGGAAGCGCACACTGCCCATCCGGTCCTCGATATTGTCGCCGAAGATCCACAGGAGCCACATGTTCATAATCAGATGCATCCCGCTGCCGTGCAAGAACATGCTGGTCACGAATGGCGTGTAATCGGTGGGAGCCAAGCCCGCCCATTGCGCCCATTCGGATGACGTGTACCGCGCCGGAACCAGACCGAACAGATTGAACAACCGGTAGAGGGACTGCTCCGACAGGAACGACGAGTACAGAAACATCAGGCTGTTGATGCCGATCAGCGCCCAAGTCATCCATGGCGTGTATCGGCACGGAATAGTGTCGCGATATGGGATCATGTTGGCTCCATCGCAAGTCAATAGTGGAGACGCTCTTCGCCTCCTCGCTGGATCGTCCCACCGCTCCGGCAAGAGCGGGGGGCCCGAGACCAGGACATCGATCGTGTCGGGCCCCTAACCTATCGACGCGAACCCAGCGACCGTTTCGCCGGGGAAGAACGAGCGACCGTCAAGCGCACAGGGATAACTTAACCCAAACGCGCGCTCAGAAAAACCCTCCAGTGCCTTGATCGCCAGGGGAGGAATGCCTGACGGGTCGCGGCAAGAGAGCGTGCTGTTGAATCATGCCGGCACGGATCGTTGGTATCCAGCGGACAGGGAACGTTTCCGCAACCATCATTCCGGCGCACGGGTTCCGGCAATCGCTGCCGGAACGACGAGAGAAACGTCAAGTCAACACATTGTGGTCGGCGGGAGGGTGTTGGTTCATAATCCGGGTGACACGTTCAAGCACTGCGCAATCCCGGAGACTTCACCCCATGAGACCGGCCGACGACCTTGGAACCGACCACAGCTCCCCCGAACCTGCTGACGAAACCATAGACCGCCGGGCATTTCTGCAACGGGGCCTCTCGCTCGGCGGAGCCGCGGCGCTTGCAGGTGTGGGACTGGATTCGCGAGCGGAGGTTTCCCTACCGCCATGGATGACTCAGCCGGGCAAGCCGTTCTCCAATTACGGTCAGCCCTCGCCGCACGAGAAAGCCACCATCCGCTGGATTTCCTCGAACGCCGCGGTCCCAGGGAACGGTATATCCTGGACACCGTTGCACAACCTGGAAGGCATGATCACGCCGAATGGACTGCACTTCGAACGCCATCATAACGGCGTACCGCAGATCGACCCTGCCAGACACCGTCTTTACCTGCACGGTCTGGTCGGGCGACCGCTGTCGCTGGGTGTCGAAGACCTGTTGCGCTATCCGATGGTTTCACGGCTGTGTTTTATCGAATGCGGTGGCAACAGTAATACCGGATGGAATCAGGAACCGGTGCAGGCGGCGGCCGGTAATTTGCACGGCCTCGTCTCCTGCAGCGAGTGGACCGGCGTACCCCTCGCCGTGGTCCTCGACGAATCCGGTTTATTACCGGAAGCCGAGTGGTTGGTAGCCGAGGGCGCCGATGCAGCGGCGATGAATGTCAGCATACCGGTCAGCGCAGCCCTCGATGATGCCCTACTCGCTCTCTATCAGAATGGCGAACGGCTGCGTCCGGAAAACGGTTACCCACTGAGACTGGTCATCCCCGGCTGGGAAGGCGTATTGAACGTGAAATGGCTGCGTCGCCTCCAAGCGGCAACCCAACCCGTGATGGCGCGAAACGAAACCGCCAAGTACACGGAACTGCTCCCGTCCGGCAAAGCAAGGCAGTTCACCTTTGTCATGGACGCCAAGTCCTTGATTACCTCCCCTTCCCCAGGCTCTCACCTGACAACGCCGGGGCATTACCCGATCACTGGATTGGCCTGGAGCGGTCGCGGCGTCATCAAACGCGTCGAGATCTCTACGGACGGCGGCAAAACCTGGGCAGAGGCGTCCCTCCAACAGCCGGTGCTTCCGCAATGTTGGACGCGTTTTCGCTTGCCCTGGCGTTGGGATGGATCCCCGGCGATACTCAAGAGCAGGGCCACGGATGAAACCGGCTATGTCCAACCGGAGCGCGCGACCCTGGTGGCCGGGCGCGGCCGACATGGTTACTTCCACTACAATGCCATCGTCAGTTGGGCAGTGACGCGGGAGGGGAGCATCGAACATGTCTATGCGTAAAGCTGGCAAGGCCCTATCCCTCGCGATAGCCCTGGGCGTCGCAACGGAATGGGCGTATGGACGAGCGGAAGGGCCGCAACTGGGGCGAACGCTGTCTCCACAAGAGATCGACTCCATCGGCATCAACGTCTTTCCCGACGGTTCGGGACTGCCACCCGGTGGAGGCACAGCAGCGCAAGGGCAGGCGGTCTACGAGGGGAAATGTGCATCCTGCCATGGTCCTAAGGGTTTGGGCGGCAGCGCCGAAGAGCTTGCCGGTGGGCAACATTCCCTCACGAGCGATGCTCCTGACAAGACGGTTGGGATTTACTGGCCCTACGCGACGACGATCTTCGACTTCGTGCGCCGTTCAATGCCGCTGGACGCGCCCCGCTCGCTCAGCGACGACGAGGTCTATGCGGTCACTGCTTACCTGCTGTTCCTCAACGGAATCATCGACAGAGATCGGGAAATGAACGCCCAGTCGTTGCCAAAGCTCGAGATGCCCAACCGCCACGGATTCATTTCTATCTTTGAACTCGAACAGACGAGGTAGAGCAATGGGTCCTCGGCAGCCCGCTAATGGCCTGGGGCACTCCCCGGCCGGCAAATGGCTCGCAGCCCCCCGGTGAACCGCCGAATTCCTTCGGCGGCGATTTGTTCATCCAGCGCACCGTAAGCGACTCGAAGGGAGCAGCCTTCCGCTAGACCGAAGGCTGTGCCAGGAATAACCGCGACGCCGTGCTCCCGGATCAAGCGCTCCGCGACCGTCATCGAATCGAACGGAGTGTCCACTCGAACCAGGAGGTAAAAAGCCCCTTGAACCTGCGGGAACCGCGAGAAATCTCTGATTTCCTCAAGCTCCCCGAGGACGATTTCACGAACCCGACGGGTGACGGCCAATTTCTCGCGACAGTACGAAGACCCTACTTGAAGCGCGGCGACGGCTGCATACTGCGAGATGAGCGGTGCACAAATCAGATTCGTATCTTGAGCTTTCAGGACCGCCGAATGGAGGTGAGCAGGAAACACCATGTACCCAATTCGCCAACTTGCGAAGCCATAAGCTTTGGACAAGGAGAACAGCGAGATCGTGTGCCGTTCCGACGCCTGAATCGAAACCGGTGAGAAATGTGCCGCTCCGTCGTAGACGAAATTCTCGTAGGCTTCGTCACTGATGTGATACAAACCTCGCCGGCGACAAAGTTCGTTGATCTGACGGAGCACGGCTTCCGAGTAGACCGCTCCGGTGGGATTGTTCGGGGAGATTGTCACAACGGCGCGCGTCCGGTCGCTGATAGCTTTCTCGATCCGATCGATCTGAAGCTGGTAGTGGTCGTCAGTAGGCACGAACACCGGAATACAGTTCAGCATCCGCAGGGCCATCTCCTGATTGAAGTAGTAGGGCAAGGGGAGAATGACTTCGTCGCCCGGGTCGGTAGTGGCTAACACGGCATTCAGGAAACCCATGTTGGCACCCGCCGTGACAACGACACGGGCGTCGTCTTCGCCGGCCCAACCATTTTCCGTCCGCAGTTTCTCCTGAATGATTTCGCGCAGGGGTGGGATGCCTTCGACGGACCCGTACTTGTGATGAGCAGGAATGCGACAAAAGCCCTCGATGCACTTTTCAACTTCGCGGGGCGGGCAATACCATGCAACTCCTTGACCGAGCGAAATGCAGCCAGGATGGGCGCGAATGAGCTCCGCAATCTGAGGAATCACAGGGGCTTGGACCGCTTTCATGCGGCGGCTTACGGAGAAGACGGGTTTATACATCAACGCGGCTTGCCATTGGAGCGACGGGTGGAAAGTTTAACTTGGAAAACGGTGAGTTGCCGAACCAGCAGAGGGCTGCGCTTCGGATTCAGTGTCGTGTGCAAGCCTCAGGCAGTCATGGTATTGTTTAGCGAAACACTAGGTTTTAGGCGATGCGTGTGGATTGGTTGATCGAGGCGCGGTGGGTCATCCCGGCTGAACCGGAAGGAGCCGTGTTCGAGCATTTTGCCGTAGCAGTCGAGGGCGGGCGGATCGTCGACGTCTTACCCGACACCGAGGCCCGGACCAAGTATCAAGCAGCCAAGCACAAGAAACTGCCTCATCACGCACTGATACCCGGCCTGGTGAATACCCATACGCACGCTGCCATGACGCTGATGCGAGGCGTCGCTGACGACCGCCCGCTCATGGAGTGGCTACGGGAGCATATCTGGCCCCTGGAACAAAAATGGGTCGGCGAAGCATTCGTGCGCGATGGTGTAGACCTGGCGCTAGCCGAGATGATTCGAGGCGGAGTCACGTGTTTCAACGACATGTACTTCTTTCCGGAAGTCGCGGCAAGACAAGCCCTGCGCGCCGGAATGCGAGCGTGCGTGGGCATGATTCTCGTCGACTTTCCCAGCGCCTGGGCGAAATCTGCCGAGGAGTATTTTTCCAAGGGTCTCGCACTGCATGACGAAATGCGCCACGAGCCATTGATCTCGACTTTGTTCGCTCCGCATGCGCCTTACTCCGTTTGTGACGAGAGCTTCGTCCGGATGCGGACCTTGGCGGCTGAACTGGACTGCCCGATCACGATCCATCTGCACGAAACCCGCGACGAGATCAACCAGAGCCGGCGGGATCATGGGATGAGGCCCATCAAGAGATTGCAACAACTCGAGTTGCTTGGCCCTCAGCTGGTAGCGGTACACATGACGCAGTTGACCGATGATGAGATCACTTGCCTTGCGGAAAGCGGTGCCAACATCGTGCATTGTCCAGAGTCGAACCTCAAACTTGCGAGCGGTTTTTGTCCGGTGGACAGCCTGCTCAAGGCCGGAATAAATGTGGCGCTGGGTACTGATGGCGCCGCCAGCAATAATGACCTGGATGTCCTCGGAGAAATGCGCACGGCCGCCCTGCTGGCAAAGGCCGTTGCGGGCGATGCCAGTGCCTTGCCGGCCCGCACGGCGCTGCGGATGGCGACGTTGAATGGAGCGGCGGCACTCGGCCTGGGCGATGACATCGGATCTTTGAAGGTCGGCAAGTACGCCGATCTGGCGGCGGTCCGCCTCAGCGACATCGAGACTCTACCCCTGTACGACCCCATTTCGGACTTGGTGTACGCCGCGAGCCGTCATCAGGTAACCGACGTTTGGGTGGCAGGCCGTCAGTTACTCAGCGACCGCGAGCTCACCACCCTGGACCCGGAGGAGATACGCGGCAAGGCGGAAACATGGCGCGCGAAGCTGCTTGATTTCGTTTGAGGGCTGTTCACACTCATTGTTATCGACCATTCCCCCGTTGGCCGGGTACGCCGGGTCATCTCACACGGCGGCTGTTTTCTGTCTCCCGCCTTGACACCCGAGTGCGCTGCCATGGTTCGTTTGCTCACAGTGCAAGCCAGGAACGAGTTATCCACCTGTTCTGAAAGGCAGGACTGCCGGAGCAGCCGCCGGGAGAAAATCAAGAACCCACACCCGTGGACCGATTGCGAGCTCAACAGGGCGGGTTCGGGTAATAATGATGCATCGCGATGATAAGAAGGTCTCGAGGAGATTAATCATGGCAACCAGCGCGAACGTCCACAACGAAGAGATCGAGAAATTCGGCAACAAAGCTCACGACTGGTGGAATCCCCAGGGTGAACTGAAGACTCTTCATGCGGTGAATCCGTTGCGATTACAGTTCATCCGCAGCCACACGGATCTGGCCGGTAAGGAGGTCGTAGACGTTGGCTGTGGCGGTGGGATCCTAAGCGAGGCGTTGGCCTACGCGGGAGCGCGCGTCCTCGGCATCGATCTGAGCACACAATTACTGGACATGGCCGAAGAACATGCGCAGGGAGCGCGGCTTCCACTCGAGTATCGGTCAACCAGCGTTGAAGACCTCGCGGCGGAGCGCCCGGGCGGCTTCGATGTCGTCACCTGCATGGAAATGCTTGAGCATGTTCCGGAGCCAGCCTCGGTGGTCAGGAGTTGCGCGCGATTGGCCAAGCCGGAGGGGAAAGTATTTTTTTCCACGCTAAACCGCAATCTGAAGTCCTATTTACTCGCGATTCTCGGAGCGGAGTATGTTCTGCGGATGATTCCCCGCGGTACGCATCGGTTTGCTACGTTCATCAAGCCGTCCGAGTTGTGTCAATGGGCACGGGAGTCTCACCTCGAACTCCTGGGATTTCGGGGCATCAGCTACAACCCGCTTGCGCGCCAATTCAGGTCGAGTGATGACTTGGATGTCAATTACCTGGCCGCATTCGAAAACCGCGAGGGCTGAGGCAGTGATCCGCGGAGTCCTTTTCGACCTTGACGGCACTCTGCTGGATACGGCTCCCGATCTGGTATTCGCGGTCAACACCGCGCTCGAAGAGGAAGGGTTTGATACGTGCCGCTCGGAAGACTTGAAACCCCTGATCTCCGGTGGCGCCAAGGCGATGCTTCGCCACGCTGTGAGTGAACGACGACCAGAGTTCGATCGCCTGCTCCAGCGGACGTTGAATATCTACGAGAAAAACGTTGCGGTACACACCCGGTTTTTTGACGGTATGGAGTCACTGCTCGATCATCTAGAACAAACCGGATTACCGTGGGGGATCGTTACCAATAAGATGTCTCGTTTCACCGAGCCGCTGGCTCGCGTCTTGGGGCTTTCCCAGCGCGCTGACTGCATCATCAGCGGTGACACGACCCCGGAGCGCAAGCCCCATCCTTTACCCATGTTGGAGGCGTGCAAACGACTCGCCCGTCAACCCGAACAGTGTGTTTATGTCGGCGATGCAGCACACGACATCGCGGCCGGTCGCCGCGCGGGTATGGCGACACTGGCTGCGGTTTACGGCTACCTCGGACCGGATGATGAGCCGCATGTATGGGGTGCGGACGGCCTCGTCCATCGGCCCCTGGACATCGCTCGTTGGCTTCAGGGGACGCTCGCACCGTGACGGGCGTTACCTCACGGAAATTGGACGGACACGTGATCCTCATCACCGGCGCCGGAGGAACGCTGGGCCGCGTCGCGGCCTTCGCTTGTGCGGCGGAAGGCGCAACGGTCATCCTTCTCGACAAGAATGGCAAAGCCATCGAAGGCGTCTACGACGAGATCATCGCCGCCGGCCACCCAATGCCTGCACTGTATCCCCTCGACTTGGTTAGCGCTTCGGAGGAGGATTTCGCTCATCTTTCCACCCGCATCGGGCAGGAATTCGGTCGCTTGGACGGACTGCTCCACACGGCTGCGGAACTGGGCCTGCTCGGGCCGGTCGCTGATCTGACTTCTGCGGAGATGGAGCGTAGCTGGCGAGTCAACTGCTCAGCACCTCTGCAACTTACGCGCGCGCTGCTAACCCTGCTGACGCGAACGGGGGACGCAGCGATCGTGTTCACGAGCGACAGCTCCGCGCGACGTGGCAGAGCCTTCTGGGGAGCTTACGGCATCAGCAAGCTGGCCGTGGAGGGTTGCGCCCAGATCCTCGGCGACGAGTTGCACGGATTGGGGCGAATCCGAGTGAATATTTTCGTGCCCGGACCGTTCCATTCGCCCCTCCACTTCAAGGCGTATCCAGCGACTAACCGCGAATCGTTACCCCTGGCCAAGAGCTTCGAAGGCTGCCTGGTCTACTTGCTTGGCCCCGATAGCCTCGCCGTCAAGGGGCGGGTGATCGATCCCAGCGCCTTGGCCTTTTCTCGAATTCCTGAAGGTGAAAACTATGTACGGCCTTGAAAGCATCGTTCTCCAGCGGGATGTCAACGTCGTGCAGATCCCGGATGGCACACCCGGCGCCCTGCCCAAAGGGCACATAGTCACGCTCTACCAAAACCTCGGCGGCAACTTTACCGTCACGACCGAACGTGGCTACATGGTCCGGATCGCCGCAGTCGATGCGGATGCGCTTGGTAAGGAACCCCCTGTAGTTGGCCAACTGAATGAAGGCAACGACGCGGAGGCAATTGAACGCAACGCATGGGATGTGCTGAAGACTATTTACGACCCCGAGATCCCGGTCAACATTGCCGATTTGGGCTTGATCTATAGTTGCCGGGTCATTCCGCTCGCATCCGGACAGCATCGCGTCGAGATCATCATGACTCTCACCGCGCCGGGGTGCGGAATGGGTCCCATTCTGCAGCAAGACATCGAGTGCGCAATCAAGAACTTGCCCGGTGTGGAATCGGTGCTGGTGGAAGTCGTCTTCGACCCACCGTGGTCGAGAGACATGATGTCCGAAGTGGCCAAACTGCAGCTGGGGATGTTCTAACTCCGGTTTGCGGCGCGTGACCTTCGCCACGAAGGTAACAGCGATCGGCATTCGACCACCGGCCAGCTGCCCGGGAAGTCACAAGCAGCCGTCCTGGGGTGGCAAGCCGAAGCCCCGGTGGGGTTGTCCAGCGGGGCTTTGGGGGGATGAGGAGCCTGGCGGTGACCTACTTTCGCACAGGGATCTGCACTATCATCGGCGCTAAACGGTTTCACTTCCGAGGTCGGGATGGGATCGGGTGGTTCCCGCTTGCTATGGCCACCAGGCGTAACAGGTCAGGGCCCGGCGGAGCGGCCGGGCCCTGGAAAAAGCGAGGAATCGTACACCGGGGTCGCGCGGACCCCAACGGTTTGGGTGTTATATGGTCAAGCCTCACGGGCCATTAGTATGGGTTAGCTGCACGCATTACTGCGCTTCCACATCCCACCTATCAACCTGGTCGTCTTCCAGGGCCCTTCAGGGGGCTCGTAGTCCCCAGGGAGACCTAATCTTGGGAGGGGCTTCCCGCTTAGATGCTTTCAGCGGTTATCCTGTCCGAACATAGCTACCCGGCAATGCCACTGGCGTGACAACCGGAACACCAGAGGTTCGTTCACTCCGGTCCTCTCGTACTAGGAGCAACTTCCCTCAAGTCTCCAACGCCCACGGCAGATAGGGACCGAACTGTCTCACGACGTTCTAAACCCAGCTCGCGTACCACTTTAAATGGCGAACAGCCAT
>Ga0209254_10000407_pt1 | contig 34417 bp, 34 predicted proteins | sample FrelakmetDIP11DI_FD_187148 | JGI IMG/M metagenome (GOLD analysis project Ga0209254, IMG submission 187148) | Freshwater lake sediment microbial communities from the University of Notre Dame, USA, for methane emissions studies - DIP11 DI (SPAdes)... | ecosystem: Environmental > Aquatic >... | reverse complement strand
CGCTGCTGAACCCCATCGAGCGCAGCCGCACGCGGGCCGACGCGCAGCGCTACAAGGTCGAGCCCTACGTCGTCGCGGCGGACGTGTACTCGGTGCCGCCGCACGTCGGGCGCGGCGGATGGACGTGGTACACCGGCTCCGCGGGATGGCTGTATCGGGCCGGCATGGAAGCGATCCTCGGCGTGCGCCGCCAGGGCGAGTTCCTGATCGTGGCGCCCTGCATTCCGCGCGCCTGGCCGCGCTTCGAGGTGGTCTTCAGGCACCTGTCGGCACGCTACGAGATCGCGGTCGAGAACCCAACGGGCGTCTGTGGCGGCATCGCCCACGCCGAGCTCGACGGCGAGGCGCTGCCGCGCGGCCCGGCGCGCATCCCCCTCCGCGATGACGGCCGTTGCCACCAGGTCACGGTCGTGCTCGGGTAGCCGCCCGTTCGCCCGGTATGTTCGTCACCGCACAGAGCGTTGCGTCGCGAGCGCCTACCCTGCGGATGTGCGTGATGACGGCCACCTTCGATCGTCAGCGCAGCGTCGAGGAGATGGTCATGTGGAAGCGAGCAGGGTTGACGGTCGCGGCAGGTCTTGCCGTGGTGACGATGGGTTGTGCGCAGCGGCAGCCGGAGGCGGTGATGGTGGTCGAGGACAGGGTCTATGCCGTGACACCGGCCTCCATCGACGTGCAGACCGGGATCATGAAGGGCCAGCTCACGGACATGAAGGTGACCGAGCGCGTGGAGAAGGAGTCGGGCAAGGTCGTGTCGCCGGCCAAGCTGAGCGGCAAGCTCATGCTGACGAACAGCTCCGCGGACCAGACCGTCCGCCTCATCGAAGGGCAGATCCGCTTCGTCGATGGCAAGGGCGAGCCGATCAAGGCCGAGGAGAAGCGGATCCAGTCCACGACCGTCAAGTTCTCGGGCTACGGGGCTACCGAGCGGCTCGACCCCGGTCAGTCCGCCACGCAGTCGGTGGACGTGGACGTTCCCGCGGACGCCCTGAAGGCCAACGCCCTGAAGGAGGTGCAGCTGGACCTCGTATACCTGCCGTCGTCGTTCCGGCAGGAGCGAATGCGCCTGCCCATGACACTCGGGGCGGCCGCCGCGGCGCCCTGATCTGGGGGCGTCGCACTGACGCGGCGGGCAGGACCATGTCACCGCAGCCGACGCGGAGCCGGATGGCCCGGATCGGCAGAGCGGTGACTTCGCCCGCGTACGGGGGCCCGGAACGGGCGGCCAGCGGAAGTTCGTCGTGGGTGTTTCACTTCTTGCGCCATGACTTGCCTCTTCCGCTCGCTGCCTGGAACATAGGGAGCTTCGCCCCGAACGCGAGGTGATCCCCGTGACCGAAGTGGCAACGCGATCCGCCCTGGTCCCGCCCGGCAGTGCCAGGATTCGATGACTAAGACCTTCCACATCGACTGCGAGCTCGGCTACGACGTCCGACAGCAGTCCCTGTTCGTGTTCAATCTCGGCGTGGCGACTACACCGACCCAGCGGGTTGTCGCCGAGAGGATCTCCACCACGCCGGCCGTCGCGTTGGACGAGTTCCGCGACGAAGGCGGCCGGAATCGCTTCTTTCGGGCCGACGTCGCGGCAGGGCAGTTCAATATCCGCTACCTCGCCACCGTCGAAGTGCAGGCGCCGGCGTGCGATACCGTTGCGCCGGAGACGCCGCTCGCAAGGCTGCCGGGTGCGGTGCTCTGTTACCTCCAGTCCAGCCGCTACTGTGAAGTCGAAGCCGCGTACGGCTTCGCGGTCCGGACTTTTGGCAACTCCCCGCCCGGATACCAGCGCGTGCAAGCCATCTGCCGCTGGGTCAAGGAGAACGTCGACTACCGGGTGGGATTGTCGACCACGACCTACACTGCGCGCGACGTCCTGGCAAACCGTGCCGGGGTCTGTCGCGATTTCGCCCATCTCGCGATCGTCCTGTGTCGCGCGCTGAACATTCCCGCGCGATTCGTCACGGCATACACGAAGTATGCGGAGCCGCCCCCAGACTTTCACGCCGTGATCGAAGCATTTCTCGGGGACCGCTGGTACCTCTTCGATCCGACGGAGCTCGTGCCGATCTCGGACCTGGTGCGGCTCGGGACCGGCCGGGACGCTTCGGAGGTGCCCTTCGCCACCTTCTTCGGTGCCTCCCGACTCAGGCGCCTCAGTCCGCTGGTCGAGCCGGCGACGGGAAGCGAGACGCTAATCTGCCTGCAGACCCCGGATGCGGGAATCTTCCTGGATGCGGAAGCGCCACCGACGTGGGGCGTGTACTAGAAAGCAGTGGATCAACCGCTCGTGCGGGGACGGAAAAGGTGTCGCTCCGGGCCCTGTTCGGCCCCGACGCGGTCGGTCCTGCCAAGCCGCGCGCAACGAGGGACGCCGTTGACGCAGAACCTCCCGCGCAGTCACGCACCGGGATGCGCCGGAAACACGGGTGCGCGCGACATCACGCACGCGCTGGTCCCAGGATCCGCTCGTACAGGTCGCAGCCCGCCTGGTAGCACCCGCAGGACGCGGCTTCGAGTCCGGCGCGCCCGATGACCGTGATCGTCCCGCGGTGATAACGGATCAGCTTCCGCCTCTGCAATCCTCCCGCTGCCTTGGTCACCCCGACTCGACGCACGCCGAGCATCTCGGCCAGGAGCTCGTGCGTCAACCGGAACTCATCCGCACGGGCCCGGTCGTGGGTCATCAGGAGCCAACGCGCGAGGCGCGCCTCCAGCAGATGAAAGTGCGTGCACGCCGCGGTCTGCGCGAGCTGCGCGATGAATACGTACAGGTAGGCGTTCAGTTCGTGCCGCAGGGCGGCGCTGCGCGCCAGCTCGCGGCGGAACACGGCTGCGTCCACGCGCATCGCGACGCCCGCGCCCTGCACCAGCGCGCGCAGGGGAGAAACGTCCACGCCCGGCATGAGGGTGATGCCGAGCATGCCCTCCCGGCCGACCAGCCCGACCTCCAGGCTCGCGCAGTGGTCGCGCGGCGTCAGCAGCGAGATGAAGCCCTCGTCGGGGAAATAGACGTGCCGGATCCGGTCCCCGGGTTCGTACAGCACGTCGGCGAACGCGAGCTCGACCCGCTCGCCGACCGCGAGCAGACGCTCGCGGTCCGGTCGGGGTAACGCCGCGATGAGGCGATTGGTCGCGCGGTAACGGCGCTTGGAAGACACCGCGGTCTCCTGCAAGGTTCGGGAGCCGCGACCGGGGGGGCCCAACGTCCGCTTACCGTGGGCGCTCGAGCGGTGCGCTCGGACCGACCGGATAGCGCTCGGCCAGAGCGCCCGCGCGCGTCGCCGCTGCGCTCAGGGCCTGCAGCGCTGCGGCGCTCCCGTCTCCGGGCACCAGACGCAACAGCCGCAGGTCGTTCACCAGCATCCACGCTTCGCCGCTGCCCGGAGACTGCATCCTGCCCGCGGCCGTGACGAGAACGGCGGTCGCGTCGTCCACGTGCCGGCGCGCAGCCGCGGAGTCCCCGGCCACATAGCTCGCCCTGGCCCGCTGAAGCGCGGGCACGCCGAAATCGAAGGGCTCGTCCGCCGCGACCAGGGTGCAAGGAACGGCCAGCACAATGGCCACGACGACAGCTGCATACCGGGAAGCTCGCCACATGGTCGCCCATTGTGCGCATGCGACGCCCCGCATTCCGTGCGTCAGCGCACATACGCGCGCACAGGCGGCGCGCTCAACGAGCGTCGGGCATCAGGCGCTCGCATTCCTGTCGAACGACCGCATAGCACTCGCATGCCTGCGCTTCCAGGGCGGGCCGGTCGAGGACCACGATATGGCCGCGGCTGTAGCGGATGATGCCCGCGGCCTGCAGCTTGCCCGCGGCCTCGGTGACGCCTTCGCGGCGCACGCCCAGCATGTTCGAGATCAGCTCCTGCGTCATCTTCAGTTCGTTCGACGCCAGCCGATCGAGGCTGAGCAGCAACCAGCGGCACAGCTGCTGATCGACGGAATGATGGCGATTGCACACCGCCGTCTGCGCCATCTGCGTCAGCAGCGCCTGCGTGTAGCGCAGCAGCAGGTTCTGCATCCTGCCGCCGCGGCGGAACTCCTCCTTCAGTGCCTTGCCCGCCAGCCGGAAGGCGACTCCGGCGCTCTGCACGACGGCGCGGCTCGGGGTCGTCTCTCCTCCCATGAACAGCGCGACCCCGACCATCCCGTCGTTGCCGACGACCGCGATCTCGGCCGACGCCCCATCGGCCATGACGTACAGCAGCGACACGATGGCATTTGCCGGGAAGTACACGTGGTCCAGCCGGCTGCCGGATTCGTAGAGGACCTTCCCGAGCGGCATCTGCACCAGTTCCAGCAGCGGGTAGACCCGCTCGCACTCCGCGGCGGGAAGCGCCGCAAGGATGCGGTTCTGCGCGGGATCAGCGATGCCTGCGGACATCGGCCTGCGGCCGTGGGTGTGGGTTCGGCGCGCGGTTCTCCGCGCGTTCGGCACTGCACGCATGGCGCCGCAGCCGCCCCGCGCGCGGCGAGTCGCGCGTCAGCCCTTCCTGCCGGAGCCCTGGCCCGCCGGCCTTGCCGGTGTCCCCGCGAAAGGAGTCATCGCCGGGGCGACAGGCTTCTTGGGTTGCTTGGGCTTCTTGTGCTCGCGGTTGCCTCGAACCTGACCTTTTGCCATCACGCTTCTCCTGAAAGTGGCGATGCCGCGTCCGTACCGTCATCGCGCGGCTTCGCCATCCATCCATACTACGCCCTTGCGGGCATCGGCAAGGAAGGACCCGCGCTACACCGGCGCGCGTTTGGTCATGCCGCCCAGTGCTCGACCGCGAGTCCGGGCTCGAATGCGCCAAGTGCGTCTTCGAGCACGTCTCGACCGGCGGGATGGGGCGGCCTGCATCCGCCCTATACTTCAACGCCAAACGGGCCGCCGTGCGCGGTGATGACCGTCCGAGACAAAGGAGACGCCATGCAGAACAAGATCAATCGCCGCGGGTTCCTCGCGGCATCGGCGGCGGTGGCCGCCGCCCTCGTGACGCCCGGCTTCGTGCGCGCCCAGGCGCTCGAGCGCAAGAAGGTCACCCTCGCCGTGGGCGGGAAGAACCTCCTGTACTACCTGCCGCTGACCATCGCGGAGCAGCTCAAGTTCTTCGAGGCCGAGGGGCTGCAGGTCGACATCGTCGACTTCGCCGGGGGCTCCCGCGCGCTGCAGGCGGTGGTCGGCGGCAGTGCCGACGTGGTCTCCGGCGCGTTCGAGCACACGCTGAACATGCAGTTCAAGGGCCAGCCGATGCGGGCTTTCGTGCTGCAGGGGCGCGCGCCGCAGATCGTGCTGGCGGTCAACGTCAAGACCATGCCGAACTTCAATTCGGTGACCGACCTCAAGGGCAAGAAGATCGGGGTGACCGCGCCCGGCTCGTCGACCAACGTGATGGCCAACTTCGTGCTCGCCAAGGCCGGCCTCAGGCCGAGCGACGTCTCCTTCGTCGGCGTGGGCGCCTCGCAGGGCGCGGTCGCTGCCATGCGCTCGGGGCAGATCGACGCGATGTCGAACCTCGACCCGGTGATCACCATCCTGCAGCGGGCGGGCGACATCCGGATCATCTCCGACACCCGCGACGTGGCCGAGTCCGAGAAGGTCTTCGGCGGCCCGATGCCGGCGGCGTGCCTGTACGCGCCGGTCGCCTTCGTGGAGAAGAACCCGGGCGTGACGCAGGCGCTCACCAATGCGATCGTGCGGGCCAACAAGTGGATCCAGCAGGCCGGCCCCAGCGACATCATCAAGGTCGTGCCGGAGAGCTATCTGCTCGGGGATCGCGCGGTCTACATCGACGCTTTCCTGAAGGCCAGGGGCGCCCTGTCACCCGACGGGATCTTTCCGGAGGCGGGCTCGGCGACGGCGCTGCGCGCGCTGGCGAGCGTGGACCCAGAGATCGGCAAGGCGAAGCTGGATCTCAAGGCCAACTACACCAACGAGTTCGCGAAGAAGGCCAACGCCAGGTACCCGAAAGGCTGATCGCCCTCGGACACTGACGTGGAAACGCCCGCCCTTTCGCTCGATCGCATCACCTGCACCTTCGTCTCGCCCGACAACCCGGGGCAGCGCTACACGGCGGTCCGCGACGTGACGCTGGACGTCGCTCCCGGCGAGTTCGTCAGCGTCGTCGGCCCGACCGGCTGCGGCAAGAGCACCCTGCTCAACGTCGGCGCTGGCCTGCTGGAACCGTCGAGCGGCGAGGTGCGCGTCTTCGGCGAGCGGCTCGCTGGCATCAACCGGCGCGCGGGCTACATGTTCCAGTCCGAGGCGCTCATGCCCTGGCGCACGGCGCTCCAGAACGTCACCGCCGGCCTCGAGTTCCGCGACATGCCCGCCGACGAGGCGCGTCGCCAGGGCGAGGCCTGGCTCCAGCGCGTAGGCCTCGGCGGCTTCGGCGACCGCTATCCGCACCAGCTCTCGGGCGGCATGAGGAAGCGCACGTCGCTCGCGCAGACGCTGGTGCTCGACCCCGACATCATGCTGATGGACGAGCCGTTCTCCGCGCTCGACATCCAGACTCGCCAACTCATGGAGAACGAGGTGCTGGAGCTCTGGGCTGCCAAGCGCAAGGCGGTGCTGTTCATCACCCACGACCTCGACGAGGCGATCGCGATGAGCGACCGCGTGGTCGTGCTGTCGGCCGGACCGGCGTCGCACCCCATCGGCGAGTTCACCATCGATCTGGCGCGCCCGCGCGACGTGGCGGAGGTGCGCGTCACGCAGCGCTTCATCGAGCTGCACAAGGCGATCTGGGACGTGCTGCGCGAGGAGGTGCTGAAGGGCTACCAGCAGCAGAAGAAGGCCGCATGAGGGGCTGACTGCCGATGTGGAGCGCGATCAAGCCGAACCCCAGGAACATCCGCATCTGGCAGGTGCTGGTGCTGGTGGCGCTGTTCGCGTTCTGGCACGCGATGACCGTGCCGGGCCTGATCCCGCCGGTCTTTTTCGAGAACGACCGGCAAGCGGCGTTCTTCTTCGGCGAGCCGCTGAAGATCCTCGGCCGGATCTGGACCTGGTTCGTCGTGGAGCGCGACATCTACGGCCACCTGTGGGTCACGCTGCTCGAGACCGTGTTGGCATTCAGCATCGGCACGGCTGCGGGCCTGGCCGTGGGCATGTGGCTCGCGCTGGCGCCGGTCGCGGCGAGCATCCTCGACCCCTACATCAAGGCCGCCAACTCGATGCCGCGTGTGATCCTCGCGCCGATCTTCGCGGTGTGGTTCGGCCTGGGCATCGCCTCCAAGGTGGCACTGGGCTTCACGCTGGTGTTCTTCATCGTGTTCTTCAATGTCTACCAGGGCGTCAAGGAGGTGAGCCCGACGGTGCTCGCCAATGCGCGCATGCTGGGCGCGAGCCAGCGCCAGCTGCTGCGCCACGTGTACCTGCCGAGCGCCACGAGCTGGGTCTTCTCGTCGCTGCACACGTCGGTCGGCCTCGCGTTCGTCGGCGCGGTGGTCGGCGAGTACCTCGGATCGGCGCGCGGGGTCGGCTACCTGATCCTGCAGGCCGAAGGCACGTTCGACATCAACACGGTGATGGCGGGCATTCTCGTGCTGACGGCGTTCGCGCTGTTCCTCGACTGGGTCGTGGGGCTGGCCGAGCGGCGGCTGATGAAGTGGCAGCCGCGCTCGGGGGAGACCGAGAAGCTGTAGCCCGCATGAAACACGCACTCGTCATCGTCGTCATGCTCGCCGCTGCCGCTGGCGCAGCCTGGCACTACCGCGAGGACCTCGCCGCGTGGTACCGGAGCATGACCGGCGACGTGCAGACCACCACGTCGATCGCCGACATTGTCGCCGCACCCCGGCGCTTCGACGGCCGGGAGGTGACCGTCTCCGGCACGGTGACGGGTACGAGCGAGGTGAGCTTCGGCGGCGGGCCGCCTGCCCGCAGCTACACCCTGCGGGACGGCAAGGCCGAGATCGTGGTCGACGCACGTGGAGCGCTGCCACTGCGCGGCCAGATGCTCAAGGTGACGGGCAAGGCCGCGCGACCACCCGGCACGGGGCTCGCGCCACGGCTGGCCGAGACAAAGCGCGAGTCGGCGAAGTAAGGCTTTCCCTGCGGGCCGGCTGTGGGGCTAGCCCCGCAGGAACGCCAGCACCTTCGCCAGCACCGCGTCGGGCTTCTCCTCGGCGAGATAGTGCCCGGCGCCGGAGACGATCTCGCCCTGCGCGTTCTCGCACAGTCTGCCCATGCCTTCGAGCATCGCGGGCCCCAGCGGCGTGTCCGAGCCGAGCAGCAGGACTGGCGGTTTCAGCTTGCCGCGCGCGGCGTAAGCCTGATTCTGCTTCGCCGTAACCGGCATCTGGCGGTAGAACTCGAAACTCGCGGCCATCGCGCCAGGCGCGGCGTACACCCGCTCGTACTCGTCCAGGTCGCGCTCGGTGATCGCATCGGTCACCACCGAACGGTTGCGGAAGAACCATTCCAGAAAGATTCGCTCGCGACCAGCGGTCAACGCCTCGGCGAGACCGCGTTGCTGGTTGAAGCCGAAATGCCAGAGCTTGGGGTCGGGCGGCGGCGCGTAGAGTCCGGGAATCGCCGCGTCCATCATGACCAGCTTGCGGACCGAGTCGCCGTACTCGTGCGCGAATGGGTAAGCAACCCACATGCCGATGTCGTGCGTGACGAGGTGGAAGCGGGTGAGCCCGAGCGATGCCAGCGCCTCGTGCACGCGTCGCGCGATCGTCGCGCCGTCGTAGCCGGCGTGCGGCTTCTCGGAGTCCCCCAGGCCGGGCAGGTCGAGCGCAATGACATCGAAGCGCTCGGCCAGCGGCCCGATGATGCGATGCCAGGAGTACAGCGACTGCGGCCACCCTGAGAGCAGCACCAGCGGCTCGCCGCGGCCGCCGCGCACGCAATGCAGCGCGACATCCGACGCCCGGACGGTCTCGTGGCGGAACGGGCCTAGCGACCCGAAGTCGAAGCGCGCGGCCACGGCGCGCTAGTGCTTGCGCGCCAGCCAGAGGGACGGCAGGGTCACGCCGTCACCGTCGCCGTGGCCCTCCGCCGCCGCCTTGTCGAAGCTCGCCAGCGCCTGCCTGGTCACCGGCACGTCGTAGCCCAGCGCCTGCGCCTCCTCGATCATGGTCGCGAGATCCTTGCGGATGGAATCGATGTTGAACGTGATCGGCCCGGTCGGCTCGCCCTTGAGCGCCTTCGCCAGCGCGGGACCGCGCGCCTTGAGCACGTTGGGGCCGCCCGAGGTGTCGGAGAAGATGTCGACCAGCCGCTCGGGCGGGACGCCGAGCGACTTCACCAGCGACATCGCCTCGCCGAAGGACTGCCAGAACACCAGCAGCGGCAGGTTGATGGCGAGCTTCATCGCCGCGCCCGCGCCGGAGGGCCCGATGTATTCGACACGCCGGCACATCTGGTCCAGGAGCGGCTTGGCGCGGGCGAAGTCCGCCTCGTCGCCGCCAGCGAAGCCGAACAGCTTGCCGTCGCGCGCCGGCATGATGGTGCCGCCCACCGGGCACTCGACGATCGCCGCGCCCTTGCCCTTCACGGTCATGGCGAGCGACTTCTGCGTCTCCGGCCGCACCGTGCTCATCTCGATGAAGAGCTTGCTCTTGACGTCGCCGGAGAGCAGGCCGTCGGGACCGTTGTAGGTCGCCTCGATGGCCGCGGCGTTGGTGAGGATGGTGATGATCGCCTCGGACCGCGCCGCCAGCTCCGCGGGCGTGGCGGCGACCCTGGCCCCGTTCGCTTCCAGCGCGGCAGCCTTCTCGCGGGTGCGGTTCCAGACCGTCAGCGTATGGCCCTGGTCGATCAGCCGCTGCACGATCGCCGCGCCCATCCGCCCCGTACCGACCAGTCCGATCTGCATGGCTTGCTCCCGATAGTGGTTGTAGGTGCGGTTGTCGATTGCCGCCGTGCACTCTAGCGAGCGCGACGCGCCGGAACAAGCGCCACGCGTCGTTATGACGGCCATGCCGAAATTGTATTGGCCCCTGCGCGAGGGGGGCTTCTAGACTGCGGGTCCCGCCCGAGCGCCACTTGAGCAGACGATAAACAGGGCGGCGGAGGAGGCAGTGATGGCTGCAACCAGGAGCGAGGTGCGCGACGGCATGCGCATCGACTGGGACGTCGGGATCCCGATGAACGACGGCCTTGTCCTGCGCGCCGACGTCTTCCGCCCGAACGCCGACGGAAAGTACCCGGTCATCCTCACCTACGGCCCCTATGCCAAGGGCCTCGCCTTCCAGGACGGGTATCCAAGCGCCTGGCAGCGCATGATCGCCGAGCACCCCGACGTGCCCGCCGGCTCGACCAACAAGTACCAGAGCTGGGAGGTGGTCGATCCGGAGAAGTGGGTGCCGGACGGCTATGTGTGCGTGCGCGTGGACTCGCGGGGCGCCGGCCGCTCGCCGGGCCACATCGACCACTTCGCGCCGCGCGAGACACGCGACTTCCACGACTGCATCGAGTGGGCCGGCGTGCAGCCCTGGTCCAACGGCAAGGTCGGCCTCAACGGAATTTCCTACTACGGCATCAACCAGTGGCACGTGGCGTCGCTGCAGCCGCCCCACCTCGCCGCCATGTGCATCTGGGAGGGCGCGGCCGACTGGTACCGCGACATGACCCATCACGGCGGGATTCTCTCGACGTTCTGGGCCAACTGGTACGACATGCAGGTGAAGACCGTCCAGTACGGCCTTGGCGAGCGCGGACCGCGCAGCCGCGTGACCGGCGACCTGGTCTGCGGCGACGAGACCCTGTCCGACCGCGAGCTCTACGCCAACCGTTGCGACTTCGGCGACGACATCCTCGCCCATCCGCTGGACGACGAATACCACAAGGCCCGCTCGCCGATCTGGGAGAAGGTGACGGTGCCGTTCCTCTCAGCCGCGAACTGGGGCGGGCAGGGCCTGCATCCGCGCGGCAACTTCGAGGGCTACTACCGCGCTGCGTCCAAGGAGAAATGGCTCGAGGCGCACGGCCTGGAGCACTGGACGCATTTCTACACCGACTACGGCGTGCGGCTGCAGAAGCGCTTTTTCGCGAAATTCCTCAAGGGCGAGCGCGGCGACTGGGACCGCCAGCCGCGCGTGCTCCTGCAGGTGCGTCACGTCGACAAGTTCGTCGAGCGCGCCGAGAGCGAGTGGCCGCTGGAACGCACGCAGTGGACGAAGCTGTACCTGCAGCCGGCGGACTACACGCTGGGGGCGGCGGCGCCGGCCGGGACCGCGAAGATCGAGTACGAGGCGCTGGGCGACGGCGTGACCTTCCTGTCGCCGGCGATGGGCGAGGACACCGAGATCACCGGGCCGCTGGCGGCGAAGCTCTGGGTGTCCTCCTCCACCATCGACGCCGACCTCTTCCTCGTGTTCCGCGTGTTCTCGCCGGACCTGCGCGAGGTGACCTTCGTCGGCGCCATCGATCCGCACACCCCGATCGCGCAGGGCTGGCTGCGCGCCTCGCACCGCAAGCTCGATCCGAAGCTCTCCACGCCGTGGCGGCCGTATCACACCCACGACGAGATCCAGCCGCTGGTCCCCGGCCAGCCGGTGGCGCTCGACGTCGAGCTCTGGCCGACCTCCATCGTGGTGCCCAAGGGCTACCGCGTGGCGCTCACCGTCCGCGGCCGGGACTACGAGTGGCAGAAGACCACCGGCGCCAAGCTCTCCAATTTCAAGAACGAGTTGCGCGGATGCGGCCCCTTCCTGCACGATGACCCGCGCGACCGCCCGAAGGCCATCTTCGGCGGCCGGAACGCGCTGCACTTCGGGCCCGGACAGGCGCCCTACGTGCTCGTGCCGATCATTCCCGCCAATTAGGGGTCCTGCATGAAGCTCTACGGATTCTGGCGCTCGCTCGCCGCCTTCCGCGTCCGCATCGCGCTCAAGCTGAAGAACGTGCCGTACGAGGAGGTCTCCATCGACATCCTCACCGGGAAGCAGTTCGAGGAGTCCTACCGCAAGGTCAACCCGCAAAGCCTGGTGCCGGCGCTGGACACCGGCAGCGGCCCGGTGCTGTTCGAATCGCTCGCGATCTGCGAGTACCTCGACGAGCGGTTTCCGAACCCGCCGCTGCTGCCGAAGGACCTCGCGCAGCGCGCCTGGGTGCGCGGCATCGCGCTGATCCACACCGCCGACACGCACCCGCTGATCGTGCCGCGCATGCGCAAGTACCTCGCGACGGAGTACAAGCAGGACGACGCCGGCATCACGCGGTGGGGCCAGCGGTGGTTCAACGAAGGCTCGGCATCCATCGAGCAGCACCTCGTCCAGGACGGCTACACGGGCAGGTTCGCCTGCGGCGACAGCCCGACGCTCGCCGACGTGTGCCTCGCCGCGCACTGGGTCGGCGCGACGGCTTACTTCGGCTGCGACATGACGCCGTACCCGACGTTGAAGCGCGTCGTGGACGAGTGCTGGAAGATCGAGGCGTTCGCGGCCGCGCATCCCGGCAAGCAGCCCGGCGCGCCGGCAGGCCTCGCGCACTGACCTCGAGGCCGCGTGCGCACCGAGCTCGTCAGCATCGAGACCGACGGCCGCCCGCTGGACGGCGCGTTCCACGAGCCCGAGGACGGCGCCACGCGTGGCGCCGTGCTGCTGTTCCACGGCAACACCATGAACTTCTACACCGGCGCGCTGCGGTTCCTGCCCCCGGCGCTGACGGCCATGGGTTACGCGTGCCTCGCGTTCAACCGCCGCGGCCGCGACATCCTCGGCATCCGCGACAGCCGCGCGGCGGAAGGGGCGGCGTTCCAGCTCGTGGCCGAGGCGCTGGAGGACAACCGCGCGGCCGCGCGCTGGCTCGCCGGGCGCGGCTTCGCGCATCCGGTGGTGATCGGGCATTCGAACGGCGGCACGCTCGCGGTACGCCACGTCGCGGATCACCCGCAGACGCCGGCGCTGGTGCTGCTCTCCGCGCACTGCGGCGGGACGAGGATGGTGCCCCTCGCCAGCAAGCGCGGGCTGCTCGGCGCCGACCGCCTGGAGGCGCTCACGGCGCAAGCGCGGGAGAGGTTCGCCGCCGGCCGCGGTCGCGAGCTGATGCTCCTGCCCGGATGGTGGTACGTGGCGAGCGCCGAGAGCTTTCTCGACCTGCAAGCCAACCTGCCCGACGTGCTGGCGCTCGCGCCCCGGATCGCGTGCCCGACGCTGTACCTGTGCGGCGACGAGGAGCCCGAGGACCTCTATCCGGCCCGCGAGTTCGCGCAGCGCGCAGCGGGCGACGTCACGGTGGACATCGTCCCCCGCTGCAACCACTTCTACGCCGGCCGCGAGGACGAGGTGACCGCGCGCGTGTCCGGCTGGCTCGATCGGGCGCTCGCGCGCGGCGCCCCCGACCTGGAGGCGCAGACATGACCACCGTGCAGATCCTCGACCGCTCCTCCATGCTGGAGAAGCTCTACGACGGCCTGGTGATCGATCCGGCCGAGACCGCCATCGTCACCATCGACATGCATCGCGGCCACCTGGACATGGATGTCGCGACCATGCCGACCACGCCCGAGGATGCGCAGCGCGTGATCGGCAACGCGCGCGAGGTGCTGGGGCTCGCGCGCCGCCACGGCATCCCGGTGATCCACGTGATCCTGGTCTATCGCGATATCCCCGGCCTCGGCAGCGAGGGCATGGCGCAACCCTACTGGCGCGCCCTGCACGATCTCACCACCGACGAGAACCGCCTCACCCCGGGCCGGCGCAGCACCTGCAACAACCACAACCTCGAGGGCTCGCCCGGCACCGAGATCATTGCCGAGCTGCGCGCGCCCGACGACTACGTCATCGACAACAAGAAGCGGCTGGACTGCTTCCACGGCACCGATCTCAAGAACCTGCTCGACGTGCTGGGCGTGAAGACCGTGTGCCTGATGGGCATCAACACCAACACCTGCGTGCTGAACACGTCGTTCACCGCGTTCAACTTCAACTATCGCGTCGTCGTGCTGGCCGACTGCGTCGGCAGCATGTATGGCGACGATCTCCACGTGCTCGGGCTGCAGAACGTCGCGCGCTGCCTGGGCTGGGTCGTGGACAATCGCCAGTTCGCCGAAAAGCTCGCCCAGGCGGCGGGACAGAAGACGGTGCCCGCACGGGACGCCGCGCACGCCTGACTCGCTCGTCCACTCAAAGGAGGATCGCATGACCATCGATCGCAGGAAGTTCCTGAAAGGCGCCGCAGGCGCCGGCATCACCGCCGCGGCCGGCGCGCACGCGCCGCTGGTGTTCTCGCAAGGCGGCGAGCCGATCCGCATCGGCCTGCTGACCGTCAAGACCGGTCCGCTCGCCTCGGGCGGCATCGACATGGAGCGCGGCATGGTTATGTACCTGCGCGAGCGCAACAACATGCTCGCCGGGCGCAAGGTCGAGCTGGTGGTTGCGGACACCGGCGGAGTGCCCGCCACCGCGCGCACCAAGACCCAGGAACTGGTCGAGAAGAACCGCGTGCACGTGCTGATCGGCCCGCTGGCCGCGTTCGAGGCGCTCGCCATCGACGACTATATCCGCCAGCAGGCGATCCCGACCCTCTCGGTCGCGGCCGCCGAGGACATGACGCAGCGCAAGCCGAACCCATGGTTCGCCCGCGCGACGTCCACGTCGTCGCAGTGCGCGCATCCGATGGCCGATTACTGCGCCAAGACGCTGAAGTGGAAGCGCATGGCCGTGATCGCCGACGACATCGCCTACGGCCACGAGATGCTCGCGGGCTTCCAGCGCGTGTTCGAGGAGAACGGCGGCAGGGTGGTGCAGAAGTTCTTCCCGCCGCTGACCGTGCCCGACTACGGCACGTTCCTCGCGCAACTGAAGACCAACGTCGACGGCATCTTCCTCGGCTTTGCCGGGTCGAACGGCTTCCGCTACCTGCGGCAGTTCAACGAGTACGGCCTGCTCGGCAAGGTGACTCCGGTGGGAGGCATGACCGCTCTCGACGAGGCGGTCCTGCGCAACATGGGCGACGAGGCGCTCGGCATCCTCACCTCGTGCTGGTACTCGGCCGAGCTGGAGAACCCGGTGAACCGCGCGTTCGCGCCGGCGTTCCGCAAGGAGTTCAAGTACGACCCGGGCTTCTACGCGGCGGCGACCTACACCAACGGCGCGATGCTGGAGACCGCTCTCAACGAGGTGAAGGGCAAGGTCGAGGACAAGCAGGCGTTCATGAAGGCGCTGCGCGGGACCAAGGCGCTGACCTGCCGCGGGCCGGTGCAGTTCGACGAGTACGGCAACGTCGTGGGCAACGTCTACATCCGCCGCGTGGAGCGCAAGGAAGGACGCCTGGTCAACTCGGTGATCTACACCTATCCGGGCGTGAGCCAGTTCTGGACCTACGACCCCAAGGCGTTCCTGGCCAACCCCGTGTACTCGCGCGACTGGCCCCCGGCGAAGCACCTCGAGTCGTAGCGCCCGGCGCGCGGCCACGTGCAGTTCTGGATCATCCAGACGCTGAACAGCCTCGCCCTGGGCGGGCTGCTGTTCCTGCTGTCGTCGGGCTTTTCGCTGATCTTCGGCCTGATGCGCATCGCCAACCTGACGCACGGCGCCCTGTTCATGCTGGGCGCCTACGTCGGGGTGTCGATCCTGAAGGTGATCCCGAACCTGTGGGTGGCGGCGCTGCTCGGCGGCCTCGCCGTGGCCGCCTTCGGCGGGCTGCTGGAGCGCTTCATCCTGCGCAAGCTCGCCGGCAACTCCCTCGGGCAGGTGCTGGTCACGCTGGGCTTCGCGTTCATGATCGCCGACCTGTGCCTGATCATCTGGGGCGGCGATCCCATTCCCGTGCCCACGCCGCCGGAACTGCGCAAGCCGCTGGTGGTGGCCGGCGTGTCGTTCCCGACCTACCGCCTGGTGGTGGTCGTGATCGCCATCGTCGCCGCCATCGGCCTCTACCTGCTCATGGAGCGCACGCGGCTCGGCGCGATGATCCGCGCCGGCGTGGACGACATGCAGATGGCGCGCGCGGTGGGCATCCCGGTGTCGAAGCTCTTCACCATCGTGTTCTGCCTCGGCGCGGGGCTCGCTGGCGCGGGCGGCATCATCGGCGGGCCGATCCTGTCGGCCTACCCGGGCCTGGACGGCGAGATGCTGCCGCTCGCGCTGATCGTCGTCATCCTGGGCGGCGTCGGCAGTCTCGTCGGCGCCTTCGTGGGCAGCTTCATCATCGGATTCATCTACACCTTCGGCATCGCGCTGATGCCCGACCTCGCCTACGTGATCCTCTTCCTGCCGATGATCTTCGTGATCGCGTTCCGGCCGCGCGGGCTGTTCGGACGGATGACCGCGTGAAGGCGCTCGGCTGGATCGCGCTGGCGGCGCTCGCGGCGGGCCTGCCGCTGTACGCGGGCGAGTTCTACGTCAACCTCACCAGCCAGATCCTGATCGCGGCGATCTTCGCGGCGGGGCTGAATCTCCTGGTCGGCTACGGCGGACTCTCGTCGCTCGGCCATGCGTCGTACCTGGGTGTCGCGGCGTACAGCTCGGCGTGGCTGTCGCTGAACCTCGCCATGCCGCACTGGGCGAGCGCACCGATCGCGCTTGCGTTCACCACGCTGATGGCCTGCCTCTTCGGCGTGATCGCGCTGCGCGCCACCGGGCTCGGCTTCCTGATGATCACGCTCGCGCTGTCGCAGGTGCTGTGGGGCCTCGGCTACCGCTGGGTGTCGGTGACCAACGGCGACAACGGCCTCTCGGGCCTCACGCGGCCAGCGCCGTTCGGCATCAACCTCGACGGGGCGACGCCGTTCTACTATTTCTGCCTGGTCGTCACCGTGTTCGCGCTGTGGATGATCGCGCGCCTGGTGCACTCGCCGTTCGGCGCGGGCCTGCGCGGCACGCGGGACCAAGCGCGCCGCATGGCCGCGCTCGGGCACAACGTCGGCCTGGTGCGCTGGCTCACGTTCGTCTACGCCGGCTTCTGGGGCGCGGTCGCGGGCCTGCTGTACGTCTACTACCACAAGTACATCCACCCCACGGCCCTGTCGCTCACCAGCTCCGCCGAAGGCCTGCTCGCGGTGATCGCGGGTGGCTCGGGCACGCTCGCCGGGCCGGTGATCGGCGCGGCGATCGTCGTCCTGCTGAAGAACTACGTGTCGGCCTTCGTGGAGCGCTGGAACTTCCTGCTCGGGCTGGTGTTCGTGCTCATAGTCATCTTCATGCCCGACGGCCTGGTGCCGGGCATGAAGCGCCTGTGGCTGCGCTGGCGCGGGGAGCGCCGATGACGCCGGCGCTGAAGATCGACGGGCTGCGCAAGTCGTTCGGCGGCCTGCCCGCCACCAACAACGTCTCGCTTGAGGTGATGCCCGGCGAGCGGCGGCTCATCATCGGCCCGAACGGCGCGGGCAAGACAACGCTGTTCAACCTGATCACCGGGGACCTGCCCGCCGACGACGGGTCGATCAGGGTGTTCGGCGAGGAAGTACGCGGCATGCTGCCGTCGCAGCGCGCCCACCGCGGCCTCGCGCGCACCTACCAGATCATCACCCTGTTCCCCAAGGACACGCTGGAGCACAACATCGCGCTCTCGCTGCTCGGCCTCTCGAAGACGCGCTGGAATGCATTCAGCCCGCTCGCGCGCTATGGCCATCTGTACGAGGAAGCGCGCCGGGTGCTCGCCCTGGTCGGACTCGACGCGCTGGCGAACCGGCCGGTGTCCGAGGTGTCCTACGGCGACCGGCGGCGGCTGGAGATCGCCATGGCGCTGGCGCAGAAGCCCAGGCTGCTGCTGCTCGACGAGCCATTGGCGGGGCTCTCGCGGGAGGAGCGCGCCAGCGTGAAGCAGCTCGTGAGCAAGATCCCCCGTGAGACCACCGTGGTGATGATCGAGCACGACATGGACACCGCGCTCGACCTCGCCGAGACCATCACCGTCCTGCACTACGGCAGCGTGATCGTCGAGGGCACCCGCGCCGACGTCGTGGCCGACCCCAGGACCCGCGAGGTGTACCTTGGGCACTGAGGCACTCGCGCTCGCCGGGATCGACGCGCTTTACGGCGACAGCCACGTCCTGCACGACGTGTCGTTCGCGCTGGAGGAGGGCCGCGTCCTTGCGCTGCTCGGCCGCAACGGCGCGGGCAAGACCACCTGCATGAACGCCGTGATCGGCTTCCTGCCGCCGCGCAAGGGCGAGATCCGCCTCTTCGGCGAGCCGGTCGCGGGGCTGGTGCCCGAGGTGCTCTCGCGCAAGGGCCTCGGCCTGGTGCCGCAGGGCCGGCGCATCTTCCCGACGCTGACGGTCAAGGAGAACCTGATCGTCGCCCAGCGGGGCCGCGCCGACAGCCGCGATGCCTGGACGCTGGCGCGCGTGTTCGACGTGTTCCCGCGGCTGCAGGAGCGGCAGCAGCAGACGGCCGGATCGCTCTCCGGCGGCGAGCAGCAGATGCTCGCCATCAGCCGCGCGCTGATGGGCAACCCGAAGGTGCTGCTCATGGACGAACCCTCCGAGGGCCTCGCCCCGCTGATCGTCGCGGAGGTCGGCAAGACTATCGCGCGGCTGAAGGCCGAGGGCCAGTCGATCGTGCTGGTGGAGCAGAATCTCAAGCTCGCGCTGGAGCTCGCCGACAGCGTCGCCATCCTCAACACCGGCCGCATTGTCTTCACCGGCAGCGTCGCCGCGCTGCAGGCCGACCAGGAACTGATCACTCAACATCTCGGCGTCTTCTAGCGCGCCGTTCGAAAGGGAGTAACCCGGACCATGATGTTCACGTGCGCCCCCCACTGTACCGATCCCACCCATCGCCACAGCGCCGCCGCCACCCGCAAGACGGGCGCCAAGGTGTCGACACCCGCGGCTGCGCGGACCGTGCGGTCCGGGGCAGGCAAGCAGAAGCGCATCGATATCCACTGCCACTACTTCAATCCCGAGGTGGGCAAGAAGGCGGCGGTACTCAACCCGGCGCAGCAGGAAGTGGGCTGGATCTTCGCCAACCAGCACACGCGCGACGTCAACGTGAAGCAGATGCAGGACCGCGCGCCCAAGCTCTCGAACATCGACGTACGCCTGAAGGACATGGACCGGATGGGCATCGACATCCAGGCGGTGTCGCCCGCGCCCTTCCAGTACTACTACTTCGCGGAACCCGGCTTCGGCGCCGAACTCGCACGCGACGTGAACGACGGCATCGCGGGCATTGTCGCGAAGTGGCCGGATCGTTTCGTCGGCATCGGCACCGTGCCGCTGCAGAACGCCGACCTCGCCGTCGCGGAGCTCGACCGCGCGGTGAAGACGCTCGGCCTGCGCGGCATCGAGATCAACACCCACGTGAACGGGAAGAACCTCACCGACCCGTCGCTCGGCCTGGAGAAGTTCTTCCGCCGCGTGCAGGAGCTCGGCATCGTGCTGTTCATGCATCCCAACGGCTTCACCGACGCGCAGCGACTCACCGACCACTATTTCAACAACGTCATCGGCAATCCGATGGAGACCACCATCGCGGTGAGTCACCTGATCTTCGACGGCGTGATGCAGCGCAACCCCAAGCTGAAGATCGTGCTCGCCCACGGCGGCGGCTACCTCGCGCACTACTGGGCGCGCATGGATCATGCGCATCGCGCGCGGCCCGACTGCCACCGCGTGATCAAGCGGCCGCCGTCGTCGTATCTCTCCCGCTTCTACTTCGACACCATCACGTTCGATCCCGAGATGCTGCGCCACCTGATCGACAAGTGGGGCGTGGACCACGTGGTGCTGGGCACGGACTATCCGTACGACATGGCCGAGGTCGACCCGGTCGGGCTGGTCGAGAGCGTGAAGCGCCTGCCGCGCGCCGAGAAGGACCTGATCATGGGCGGCAACGCGGCGCGGCTGCTGAAAATCAGGGCTTGACCCCGCTGCGAGCAGGGTATTGCGCTGCAGCGGCACGCGCCCTTGACGCACCGGAGCGAACTGGTTAGTTTAGCAGCCGCTAAATAGATTGCGTCGGGGCGCACCATGGAGACTGCCACGCCACCCGCAAGCGCCGCGCTGGACCCGCGCGAGTTCCGCCGCGCGCTGGGAAGCTTCGCCACGGGTGTGACCGTCATCACGACCAGCCGTCCGGGTGGCGAGCCGGTCGGGCTGACCGCCAATTCGTTCAGCTCGGTGTCGCTGGATCCGCCGCTGGTGCTGTGGAGTCTGTCGCTGCGCTCGCCCTCGCTGCAGGCGTTCGAGCAGGCCACCCATTTTGCGGTAAACGTGCTGGCGGAAGACCAGGTCAACGTCTCCAGGCGCTTCGCCACGCCGGCGCCCGACAAGTTCGACGGGGTGACGTGGCATCGCGGCCTGGCCGGGCTGCCGCTGCTCGACGGGACCGTCGCGCGCCTGGAATGCGCCAACGCCGCGCGCCACGTCAGCGGCGACCATGTGATCTTCATCGGCCAGGTGGAGCGCTTCGTCTTCGAGATCCGGCGGCCGTTGGTGTTCTGCCACGGGCGCTACATGGGTGCCACACAACTGCAGGAGTCGTGACGTGCTGAAAGTCGCACTCGTGGGCCTGGGATGGTGGGGCAAGGTGATGCTGCCCCTCCTCAAGACCAGCAGCAAGCTTCAGGTGGTCAAGGCCATCGACGCGAACCCCGCAGCCGCCGACTTCGCGGGGCAGCACGGTGTCGCGTTCGACACGCACTTCGAGGCCGCGCTGGATGATCCAGCCGTGCAGGGCGTCATCCTCTGCACGCCGCACACCACCCACGCCGACCAGATCGTGCGCGCGGCGAACGCGAAGAAGCACGTCTTCTGCGAAAAGCCCCTGTGCATGAACCGCGCCGACGTGCTGCGGGCGGTGGCGGCGGTGAATGCCAACAAGGTCGCGCTGGCGGTCGGGCACGAGCGGCGCTTCGAGCCGCCGGTGATCGAGGCCTATCGAATCGCGCAGAGCGGCGAGATCGGCACCCTGCTGCAGATCGAGGCGAACTTCAGCCAGGACAAGTTCCTCGGCATGGCGCCGGACAACTGGCGCATGTCGCTGAAGGAGGCGCCGGCAGGGCCGATGACCGCGACCGGCATCCACCTCCTGGATCTTTCCGTAGGGCTGCTCGGACCGGCCGACCGCGTGCTAGCCAGCGTGAAGCAACTCGGCAGCGGACTCACCAACGGCGATACGCTGGGCGCGCTGGTGATGTTCAGGAGCGGCGCCAATGCCATGATCAGCGCCATCCTCGCGACGCCGTTCGACGGGCGCTTCGCGGTCTACGGCAACCAGGGCTGGGTCGAGGTGCGCGACAAGGCGCACCCGGAGAAGCCCGAGGGCTGGACGCTCACCAGGCACCTGCGCGGCGGACGTCGCGAGACGGTCGAGTACCCGGTGGCGCAGCCGGTGCTCGCCAACCTCGAGGCGTTCGCGGACGCCGCCGAAGGACGCGCGCCGTATCCGGTCCCGCAGGAGCAGATGGTCGCGAACGTGTCGGCCCTGGAAGCCATTTTCAAATCCGCCGCGAGCGGCGAAATCGTCAAAGTGGAAGGATGACCATGAAACTCGGAATGTTCATGATGCCGCTGCACCCCCCGGGCCGGAACGCCTGGGAGACGCTGGTGGAGGATCGCGAGGCCATCCTGCTGGCCGACAAGCTGGGCTATTGCGAGGCGCTGGTGGGCGAACACGTCACCGACCTCGCGGAGAACGTCACCTCGTGCCTCATGTTCCTCGCGAGCGTGGCGCACGAGACGAAGCAGATCGTGCTGGGCTCGGGGACGGTGAACATGCCCAACTCGCATCCGGCCGCCATCGCCGCGCAGGTGGCGATGCTCGACCACATCCTCAAGGGCCGCTTCATCATGGGCATCAGCCCCGGCGGGCTGATGTCGGATGCGGAGGTCTTCGGCAACTACAAGAAGGACCGCAACGAGATCTTCCTCGAAAGTATCAACATGGTGCTGGAGATCTGGAAGCGCGACGGCCCGTACAACCTCGAGGGCAAGTACTTTCACGTCACGACCCAGAACACGATGATCCCGGACATCGGGCAGGGCACCATCCTGAAGCCCTACCAGCGTCCGCATCCGCCCATCGTCGTCACCGCGGTGGCGCCGCATTCCAAGGGCGTCACCGAGGCCGCCAAGCGCGGCTGGATGCCGATTTCGGCGAACTTCCTGCTGCCCGAGTGGGTGGCGTCGCACTGGCCCAAGTACGTCGACGGGCGCAAGGCGGTCGGCGCGGAGCCGAGCGCGGCCGAGTGGCGCGTCGCCAAGAGCATCTTCGTCGCCGACGACGACAAGGTGGCCAAGCGCTACGGCTACGGCTCCGAGGGGCCGCACCACTTCTACTTCAAGCAGCTCCTGCGCAAGCTGGTCTGGGGCGGCCGGTCCAACCTCTTCAAGCTCGACCAGAATGCGCCCGACCCGACGGTGGAGGAGATCACCAACAAGCTGGTGTTCGCCGGGTCGGTGAACAGCGTGGTGGACCAGATCCTCGCGTTCCGCGAACAGGTGGGCGACTTCGGCACGCTGTACTACCCGTGCCACGACTGGGTCGATCCGGCGCTCGGCAAGCGCTCCATGCAGCTCATGGCCGAGGAAGTGATGCCGCGCGTGAACGCGGCGATCGCCAAGTCCGCGCCGAAGGCTGCGGCGGCGGCCTAGGCTTTCAGCGCGCCGACCGCCACGAGCGGCGGTCGGCGCTCGGCCACCCCTCCTGCGTGACCGCGGGGCGGAAGACGTGCTGCACGCCCTGCACGACGACCGGCCCGCGCTCGCCGGATCAGTCCTCCGAACGAAAGCCGACGCGCGCATGCGAGCCGTCGCAGAGCGGTTTGTCGTTCGAAGCGCCGCACCGGCAGAGCCGTGCCGAGCGCGTACGCAGCACGGTCCGCCCCGTTCCGGCGCAGATCTCGACGTTGCCGCGCAGTTGCAAGGGGCCGTTCGGGACGGGGTTGATCTCCAGCGGCCCACCGCGCTCGGCGAGCGGCGTTGAATCGCGCGTCGCGGGTTCCCCGGTTGCGGCGAAGAAGCCGGCTGCCACATGGCTGCCGTCGCAATAGGGCTTGCGCTTCGACTGTCCGCAGCGGCACAACGTCGCGCGGAACTCGGACGACCCGGGCAGCTCGATCTGCGCATGGACAGCGTAGGGGCCGTTCTCGCGCACCCGCACCACATTCACGCTCGGCGCCGTTTCCTGCGGCCCGGCGTCGTGGCGCTCGTAGGTGATCGCACCGGAGGGGCAGTCGTGCGCGACGCGCACGCAGTGCTCCACCGTCGTCGCTTCCGGATGAATCCAGGCGCCCGGGGTGTTGGCGAGAAAGACCATCGGTGCCTCGAGCACGCAATGGCGCGAGTGGATGCAGCGGCGACCGTCGAAGCGAAGGGTGATGTGCTCCGCATGGACCACTTCGGGTCCGTCGCCGGCCGTCTGGGTGGGCGGCAACTCCGCCGCCGCGGCCGCGGGCGGCGCCGCGGGCACGCTGATGCGCGCGACCCGATCGACCGCTGCGCCGACATGCGCCTCGAAGCGGCGATGCGCCGCGTCGAAGCGCCGCGCGAGCGCGTCGAGATCGTCGGCAACCTCGGCAAGCGGAGCGGCATGCTCCATGCGACGCGCCGCTGCGGCGAGCTCGGCCGCCCTCTCGCCGAGGATCTGCGCGGCGCACTGCTGCACCAGCTGACCCGACGAGCCCGGCAGCTCGAAACTCGGCGCTGCGGTCGCTCCGGGACGCGCTGCATCGGCGGGCAGACGCGTCGCGACCTCCGCCACGCGCCCCATGATCGCCATCAGCGCGGTGGTCGAATTGGCGAGCTCCATGCGCAGCTCGCGCGGCAGCGGTGCCGGCGCAAACACCTGCGACAGGGCCCGGATCATCAGGGCGTAGATGGAGTTGGCGAGATCGACGACCCGCGCCGCCAGCGGCTCCGTGATGCGTGCGCCCTCGTGCGCCACGATCGGGCTGCCAAGAATCGGGTTGCGCACCACGGGCCTCGCAGGCTCGAATCCGGGGCGGGCGGCGCGCAACGCCCCGAGTTCGGCCCGGATCGCCCTGAAGCGCGCGAAGTGCGAGTCTTCGCGATGCGCGGGGGCGCCTTCTCCCTGAAGCACGATCTCCTCGACCGCGCGCTGCGCCGAGGCGAGATCGGTGATCCTGAACAGTCCCGGCAGGCCGAATTCGTCGGCGCCGACCTGCGCCTCGCCGTGGCCGACGAACACGCGCTCTTCGCCGAGCTGCTCCTTCAGCCGCGCGAGTCCCTGCAGGACGCCGTGGTACAGGTGGCCCTGGGTCGCGTAGTCCTGGGGCGAGGGAGCGAGCATGTCGGGGCGCGCGACGCGCCGATAGTGATCCGCATGGCCGAAGCCGGCACCGTCGGCGATCCTGATGTCCTCGGGGCGCTCGATGAACATGAAGTGATCGAGCGTCGCCTCCCCGAAGGGCGAGAGGTTCATCACGACGTCGGCGGGGAAGTGGCCTGGGCGCACGGGGAACGCGGGCCGCCAGAGATGCGGCGCCGCACCAACCGACGCGAGCAGGTTGTTCACCAGCGAGAGGTGCAGCATCTCCTCGAGCGCGACCTGCGCGAGGGAACGTCGCCAGCGCTCGATCGCCGCCATCTCGTCCGGCGTCACGCCCTCGTCGAGGCCGCGCTTCAATGTCCATTGCGCATATAGATACGAGCACATGACGGTGTGCTCGAACTCGGCAGCCTCGCAGAGGAGGTAGATCAGCTCCTCGCGGTCCTGAACGACGATCTGGTTTGGCATGGAAGGGCGACCCAGTGGCGGTGCCCGGTGCTTCCCCGGGTCGCGTCAGCCGGGGCGCGCGGGAGCACGAGGCGCAAGGGTGCACCGCGCGCCGCGCGAATACAAGCGCGCCGGCGTCCCACCTCGAGGTGGTGCGACGCGCGGGCAGCGCGTGCGGCCGGAGGCCTCGCCGCTCCGCCTGTGCGACGGCACGGAGCAGGCTTCGTGATCTAGTTCGACACCGCATCGCGGTTGATCGGGTTCGCCACGAAGAGCATAGGCCGGATGAAGCGCCCCTCTCGTCCCTTGGGTCTGCCAGCCCCGTTCAGTCTTGGGCAGGAAAGGCGGCGGCGCAGGCCCTCGGGTCCGGCCTTGATCGCCGCAATCGCCGCCACCACCGCGTTTCCCCCTCAAGACCGGGCTCGCCGTGGTCGCGATCCGGACCGTGTCGCCTTTTGAGCGCAGCCGATCCCCTGCCAAGGCCTCGAGTCGGCCACAGGAAGAGGGAACGCCGGATTGAAGAGCCAGAATGAGGGACGCACCTCAGCCCAATGGCCGCACGGGCGGTGCCCGGCACGGCGGTGGCCGGGGAGTCTGAGTTAAGGCTGCTTTCGTATCGAGGTGCGCGAGGATCCTCTCAAGTGCCCGATTCGCGTTGTTGGGCGCGAACACGCCGTGGAAGCGAGTGAGATGGACGCGCGGATTGGGTGCCAGCGCGGCCAGCCGGGCGAGGAAATCCAGCGACTCGAAGAGCACGTGCGTGGTGCCGTCGCGGTGCGGGGTCTTGAGCTGGTATCGGACGTGTCCGCCAGCGGTGCGCGACAGGCGCGCCTCCGACACCGGCCGACGACTGATGGAAGAACCTTACCCACCTGGGGCTGGATACGCAGCCGCCACCCAAGGGCCGGGCCGGCGAGCCGAGGCCGCACTTCGCTGGCTAGGCCGCACGCGTCGTCGGACACAAACCGCCACAAACCGCACTGCCGCACGGCAGGCGGAGTGGAGCTGTTGGCCGAGTCGGCACGACGTTGTCGGCATCAGGCTCAACCTTGGGATCGAGACCCATGCACAGTCCTGGGCGTTGCCGAGGGCGTTCAAAGCTCCTATGCTCCCGGCCACTATGCTCGATACCTGGACGCCCGTGTGCGCCGCGACCGGGCGATGCCCGGGATCGCGGGGCGGGTGGTGGTGGGGGGCGGGGGATCCGGGGCCCGCGCTCTTGGATCGCGGACTTCGGCACGGTGACCAAGACCTTCTTCGCGGATGAAAAGCCCAAGACGTACACGGTCGCCGTCGGGCTGGACGACGACGGGGCGCGGTCGTTGCTCGGCCTGACCGTCAGCGGTGCCCCCTCAGCAGCTGATCGCGGGGGACCCCACGCTGCTGCGCTGGTTTGTCGAGCGCTACCTGCGTGACATCTCGCCGCTGCGCAGCCGCATTGGCGCCATGACCGCAAAGCCGAGCGCGGGCCGATGAAAATCGACCGTACCCGCGCCCGCCCCTCGTCGACCACGGTCGACCAGGCCGCCGAACGGCTGGTGAAGCACCTCGAGGGCACAGAAGCGGGCAAGCCCGTCGCGGACCTCAAGGAACATATCGACGACATCCGCGACGGGCTCGACCTGCGCAGGAGCGACCTCGTCGACGCGGCTGTTCTCGCGCTGGCGCAGCTGCAGGAGCCGCAGGCCGTCATCGATGGCGTCATCGCAGAGGTGGCGACCGCGTTGAAGGCCACGCCGCAGAAGATCGCGGACAAGATGAAGGCGCACGTGGCCGACGGGCTGGCCGCGCTCGCGCAGGCGCCGGTGGTCAACGACGCCGCGTTCGACGCGGCGATGGCACGGCCGGTCGACGAGCGGCGCCAGGTGCCCTCGGTCGAGGAGGGGCGCACCGCGCGGCCCTTTGGCGAGCTCAAGGACATACCCGCGGCCGACCACAAGATCGCCGTCGGGAAGCTTGCGGTGGAGATCAAGGAGAAGTGGGGGGACCAGGCGTTCAACGCGCCGGTCGTCGACTACTTCGTCAAGCGCTTCGAGGAGCTGACCGGCGTGCACATCGTGCGGGCCGACACCGTCGCGTCGCTCTTTCGCGACTTCGGCGACGCGCTGCGCTCGCTGTTTGAGCGCGAGATGCCCATCACGATCGTCGCGGGCAGCAACCCCGCGGACCAGAAAGCCGCGCGCGATCTGCTCAAGGGCATCTACGACGAACTTGAGTCTCGTCGCCTGCAGAAGCGCGTCGCGCAGGTGGGCCGCTTTGGCGGCGGCGGTGTGCATGAGGCGGCGTTCACCGTGCTCGAGAATGTCGGAAATGTCGACCGCATCGCGCTCGGCTCCGCGACCCAGGCGACGCTGACGGGGCCGGCGAGCGTCGTCGACAAGGCGCTGCTCTTTGGCAGCACGCTCGGTGAGGAGACCTGGCTGACGCGCGAGTTCGCGCGCCGCGGCGTCGCAATCGTCTTTGGCGGCGACGCGCAATCGCTCGACGAGGCCAAAGACGTGCTCGAGCGCAACCCGAGCCGCACGTTTGTGTGCGGCGGCTTCGCTGACGGCGTCGACAAGCAGCTCGCGGGCAAGGAAGCGACCTTCATCGGCGACGCGCGCACGCGTCCGGTGGAGGCCGGTCACCGCATTGGTAAACAAATCGCCGACGCGATCGAGCGCGAGCAGCGCGACCTGCTGGCAGACCCGCTGATGCAGGTCGCGTTCCAGGGCTCCAAGGGCCAGCTGTCCGACATGGTGACGGCGCTGCAGCAAAATGCGGCGCAGAACCGCATTGTCCGCATCGTCACTGCCGTTGGTGAGCGCCTCGAGCGCGCGGGCGTGCCACAGCAGGAGATCTGGCAGGACGTCGCCCAGCTGAGCCAGAACCTCGCGCGCTACACGCTCGGCGTCGACAACTTCCGCGACAACGACCTGTGGCAGAGGCGTGCCAAGGAGGCGTTCGAGGTTACCGGCGGACGCATCAAGGACATCGTCGACGAGGCCTCGGTCGATGTGTACTTCGCGTCGTGGGGCGGAATCCAGCGAAGGCCCTAGGAGCCTTCGCCTCGCGCGGCTGGCACCGCGCGGCGTCAGGCCGGTCCGCCGCGCATCGCGCTCAGCAGCCCCTGCGAGCCGGCGGCGAGCAGCCGCGCGTCGGAGCCGAGCGTGACGAAGCGGAATCCCTTGGCGATGCGAGAGAGCGCGACGTCGGGCCGGCCGTTGTGGATGCCGGCCACGATGCCATGCGCCTTGGCGCGCGCCACGACGTGGTCGATGGCCTGCGCCACCTTGGGGTCGACGTCGTCGAATACCGGCTTGCAGCCGAGCGCGAGCGAGAGGTCCGACGGGCCGACGTAGATCGCGTCCAGGCCTTCCACCGAGAGGATCGCGTCGAGGTTGTCGAGTGCCTGCGCCGTCTCGATCATCGCGAACACGGTGATCGTGCGGTTGGCGTGCGTCGGGTAGTCGGCGCCGCCGTAATACAGCGCCCGCACCGGCCCGAAGCTGCGCGTGCCCTGCGGCGCGTAGTGCGTCCAGGCGACGAGTCTGGCGGCATCGTCGGCCGTGTTCACCATCGGGCAGATCACGCCGTAGGCGCCGGCATCGAGCGCTTTCATCAGGATGCCGGGCTCGAGCCAGGGCACGCGAACGATCGGCACCGTGGGCGTGGTGCTGATCGCCTGCAGCATGCCCACCATGGCCTGGTAGTCGACCACGCCGTGCTGCAGGTCGATGGTGAGGCTGTCCCAGCCCTGGTGCGCCATCACCTCGGCGCTGAAGCTGTTGGCAAGGGCCAGCCAGCCGTTGATGACCGGCTCGTCGTTCTGCCACAGGGTACGCAGGCGGTTGTCTCTCACGGGGTGGTCCTCCAAGGGGTGGGGGCGTTCTCAGCGCACCAGGCAGGGCTTCTTGGGGTCGAAGCGCCAGCCGGGGACGAGGGCCTGCATCGCCGCGGCGTGTCGGGGTGGGCCGGGGGCGGGCTCGACATATCAGACATCATACAAGTAACGTGGGCTGCGGCGCCTCAAGTCGCGGCAGCAGCCCGGCGCCGGACCGCGGACGCGGCCGTCAACGCTCCCGACCCGGCGGCCGCGGCCGCGGCGCGCCGGCGGCGCTCGCGGCTGTTGGCCAAGTGGGTGCGCATCGCGGCGCGAGCGGCCTCGGGATCCTGGGCCGCGATCGCGTCGAGGATGCTTTCGTGCTCGGCGTTCACGCGCCGGAGGTAGGCGCGGTGCTCGTCATCCAGCGGCGGCGCCGGGTCGAGGCGCGCGCGCGGGATGATCTTCTCGCCGAAGGTGGCGAGCAGGCGCTCGAAGTGGTTGTTGTGCGTGGCGCGCGCCACCTCGCGGTGGAATCGGTAGTCGGCCTCGACCGCGTCGCGCCCGGTCTCGAGAGCGCGTGCGAAGTCGTCGAGCGCGGCGCGCATGCGCGCCAGCTGCTCGGGTGTGCGGCGGCGCGCCGCCAGCGCGGCGGCCTCGGTTTCGACGCCGATGCGCAGTTCGAGCACCGCAATCACGTCGTGCAGCGTCGAGAGCTGGCGCGGCCCGATGCGAAAGCCGCCGCCGCGCTCGCCGGCCACGGCCACGAAGGTGCCGATGCCGTGGCGCGTGTGCACCTGGCCCGCGGCCTGCAGCTGCGATAGCGCCTCGCGCACCACCGTGCGGCTGACGCCGAACTCGGCCGTCAGCGCGGCTTCGGTGGGCAGGCGCGCGCCGGGGGCCAGGCTGCCGCTGCGGATGCGCTCGGCCAGCGCCTCGGCCAGCTCGAGCGGGCGCGGGCGGCGGGGCGGTGGTGTTTTCATCGAAGGCGTTTCGGGGTGCTCGGACAGTCGCTGGAGCCGGGTGGGGGCGGGCGGCCCCCGTTGACAGCCCGTTCAGCCGGTGCGACGATTGCCCAAGTTGTACGATAACATTCCTCCGCGCGCAAGCGCGATCAACCCACAGCCCTGTCGCCCCGGCCCCTCTGCTCTCCGAGATGACCGACACCGCCGCCACCACCCCGCTGCGCTTCGGGCGGCTGCTGCTCACCGGCGCCGCCGGCGGCCTGGGCCGCGTGCTGCGCCCGCGCCTGAAGGCGATGTGCCGGACGCTGCGCGTGAGCGACATCGCCGAACTGGGCACGGCCGCTGCGGGCGAGGAGGTGCAGCGCGTCGACCTGGCCGACAAGGCCGCGGTCATCGCGCTGCTGCAGGGCGTGGACGCGGCCGTGCACCTGGGCGGCGTCTCCACCGAGCATGCGTTCGAGACCGTGCTGCCGGCCAACATCGTCGGCACCTTCCATGTGTACGAGGCGGCGCGCTTGGCGGGCACCAAGCGCGTCGTCTTCGCCAGCTCCAACCACGTCACCGGCTTCTACCGGCAGGACGAGACCATCGCGCCGCAGAGCATGCCTCGGCCCGACGGCTACTACGGCCTGAGCAAGGCCTTCGGTGAGAACTTGGCGCAGTTCTACTTCGACCGCTACGGCCTCGAGACGGTGAGCCTGCGCATCGGATCGAGCTTCCCCGAGCCGAAGGACCGCCGCATGCTCGCCACCTGGCTGAGCTACGACGATCTCGAGCGCCTGGTGGTGGCCGCGCTCACCGCGCCGGCCGTGGGCCACACGGTGATCTACGGCATGAGCGACAACCGCCTCACCTGGTGGGACAACGCCAGCGCGCGCCACGTGGGCTATCGGCCGCGCGACAGTTCCGACGCCTTCCGCGCCACGGTCGAGGCGCGCCAGCAGAGCGTCGACCTGAACGAACCCGCCGCGCTGTACCAGGGCGGGGGCTTCGTCGAGCAGGGCCCGTTCTGAGCGGGCCGCCACGTCACGTACATCACCCGAGGAGATCCACCGATGAAGCGCCGCCACACCCTGGCCACCCCTCTGGCCGCCCTCGCCCTGGTCGTCGCGGCCCCGCTCGCCTGGAGCCAGACCGTGATGAAGGCCGCCGACGTGCACCCCGCCGGCTACCCCACCGTGGTGGCGGTGGAGAACATGGGCAAGAAGCTCGACGCCGCTACCCAGGGCCGCATCAAGTTCCAGATGTTCCCCGGCAGCGTGCTCGGCGGCGAGAAGGAGATGATCGAGCAGACCCAGGTCGGCGCGATCCAGATCCTGCGCACCTCGCTCGGGCCCGTCGGCCCGGTGGTGCCCGAGGTCAACGTGTTCAACATGCCCTTCGTCTTCCGCGACGTCGCGCACATGCGCGCGGTGATCGACGGCCCGATCGGCCAGGAGCTGCTCGACAAGATCAGCGCCAGCCCGGCGCGCATGGTCGGTCTGGCCTGGATGGACGGCGGCAGCCGTAGCCTCTACACCAAGAAGCCGGTGCGCAAGCCCGAGGACCTGAAGGGGCAGAAGATCCGCATGATGGGCAACCCGCTGTTCGTCGACACGATGAACGCGATGGGCGGCAACGGCATCGCGATGGGTTACGGCGAGGTCTTCACCGCGATCCAGACCGGCGTGATCGACGGTGCGGAGAACAACCCGCCGAGCCTGTACACGGCCAACCACTTCAAGGCCGGCGCCAAGTACTACACCCAGACCAACCACCTCATCATCCCGGAGATCCTGGTGATGTCGAAAGTGGCGTGGGACAAGCTCACCCCGGCCGACCAGGCCGCGGTGAAGAAGGCCGCGCGCGAGGCGCAGATGGAGCAGCGCCAGCTCTGGGACGCGGCTGTGGCCGACTACACCGCCAAGCTCAAGGCCGAGGGCGTGGAGTTCATCGCGATGGACAACAAGCCCTTCTTCGATGCCACCGCCCCGGTGCGGGCCAAGTACGGCGCGCAGTTCGCCGACCTGATGAAGCGCATCGAAGCCGTCAAGTAGGCACGACGACTCAGGTTCGGCCATGGACGACCACCCGCTCGCCGGTGCGTTCGACGCGCTCTATCGCGCCTGCATCTGGACCGCCGGCGTCGCGATCACGCTGATGTCGATCATCGTGCCGGTGGGCGTGGTGATGCGCTACGTGTTCGGCGTCGGCGCCCAGTGGCCGGAGCCGATCGCGATCCTGCTGATGGTGGTGTTCACCTTCATCGGGGCCGCGGCGGCCTACCGCGCTGGCGGCCACATCGCGGTGACGATGCTCGTCGACCGCCTGCCGGCGCCGGCGCAGTTCGTGCTGCGCCATATGGTCGACGTGCTCATGCTGGCGGTTTGCGCCTTCGTGCTCTGGTACGGCACCCGGCTGGCCTGGGACACGATGGGCCAGTCGATCGCCGAGCTGCCCTGGCTGCCGGTGGGAGTCACCTACCTCGCGATCCCCCTCGGGTCGCTGGCCACGCTGCTGTTCGTGCTCGAGCGCATCGTCTGGGGGCCGCAGTCGCGGCGCGAGGTGGTGCGCATCGGCGAGGCGAAGTAGGCGCCGGCACGAGCCAACTCCAAAGGCATCCCGATGGACACCCTGGTGCTGCTCGGCAGCTTCTTCGTGCTGATGATCATCGGCGTGCCGGTGGCCTACTCGCTCGGGCTGGCGGCGCTGATCGGCGCGCTGTGGATCGAGCTCCCTCTGGAGGCGGTGATGATCCAGCTCGCCGCCGGAGTCAACAAGTTCAGCCTGCTGGCGATCCCGTTCTTCGTGCTCGCCGGCGCCATCATGGCCGAGGGCGGCATGGCGCATCGGCTGGTGGCCTTCGCCGGCGTGCTGGTGGGCTTCATCCGCGGCGGCCTGTCGCTGGTCAACATCATGGCCAGCACCTTCTTCGGCGCCATCTCGGGCAGTGCGGTGGCCGACACCGCCAGCATCGGCTCGGTGCTGATCCCCGAGATGGAGAAGAAGGGCTACCCGCGGCCCTTCGCCACCGCGGTGACGGTGAGCGGCAGCGTGCAGGCGATCCTGATCCCGCCCAGCCACAACGCGGTGATCTATTCGCTGGCCGCGGGCGGCACCGTGAGCATCGCGGCGCTGTTCATGGCCGGCGTGCTGCCGGGCCTCCTGATGGGCCTGGTGCTGTCGATCCTGTGCCTGATCATCGCGAAGAAGGAGAACTACCCCAAGGGCGAGGTCGTTCCGCTGAAGCAGGCGCTCAAGATCGCGCTCGACGCGATGTGGGGCCTGATGACGATGGTGATCATCCTCGGCGGCATCCTGTCGGGCGTGTTCACGGCCAACGAGTCGGCGGCGATCGCAGTGGTGTGGGCGTTCTTCGTCACGATGTTCATCTACAAGGACTTCGGCTGGCGCGACCTGCCCAGGCTCGTGCACCGCACCGTGAAGACGGTGACGATCGTGATGATCCTGATCGGCTTCGCGGCCTGCTTCGGCTACCTGATGACGCTGATGCAGATCCCGCTCAAGGTGACGGCGTTCTTCACCGGCCTGTCGGACAACCCGGTCGTGATCCTGCTGCTGATCAACCTCATGCTGCTGGTGCTGGGCTGCCTGATGGACATGAGCCCGCTGATCCTGATCCTGACGCCGATCCTCCTGCCGGTGGTCAAGCTGCTGGGCATTGACCCGGTGCACTTCGGCATGATCATGATGGTCAACCTCGGCATCGGCCTCATCACGCCGCCCGTAGGCACGGTGCTGTTCGTCGGCGCCGCGGTGAGCAAGCTGAAGATCGGCGTGGTGACGCGGGCGATGACGCCATTCTTCGTGGCGCTCTTCGTCGTGCTGATGCTGGTGACGTACATTCCGTGGCTGAGCCTGTGGCTGCCGCGCGCCATGGGCCTGTAGACCGCAGGAGCAGCCCATGGACCAAGGCACCCGCATCGAGTTCGCGCCCAGCGCGCGCCTGCCCGACCCGCGCATCGAGATCCTGCACGAGAAGGCGCTCGCGCTGCGGCTGCTGTCGGGCACGGTGGAGCAGCTGGCCACCGGCTTCTACTGGGCCGAGGGGCCGCAGTGGTTCGGCGACGGGCGTTACCTGCTCGTCTCCGACATCCCCAACAACCGCATCCTGCGTTGGGATGACTGTTCGGGCGCGCTCGCGGAGTTCCGCAAGCCGTCGAACCACGCCAACGGCCTGGCGCGCGACCGCCAGGGCCGGCTGCTCGCGTGCGAGCACGGCACGCGGCGCGTGACGCGGACCGAGTACGACGGCCGCGTCACCGTGCTGGCCGACCGTTACCAGGGCAAGCGGCTCAACTCGCCGAACGACATCGTCTGCAAGAGTGACGGCAGCATCTGGTTTACCGACCCGCCGTTCGGCATCCTCGGCTGGTGGGAGGGCGAACCGGCCACGCCCGAGCTGCCGCACGGCGTCTACCGCATCGACCCGGCGAGCGGCGAGCTGGCAATGGTGCTCGATGACCTGCAGGGCTCCAACGGCCTGGCCTTCGGCCACGACGAGCAGGTGATGTACGTGGTCGAGAGCCGGCACCAGCCGCACCGCCGCATCTGGGCCTACGACGTCGACGGCGCCACGCTGCGCAACAAGCGCGTCTACGTCGACGCCGCCGGCCCCGGCGCCTACGACGGCATCGCCGTCGACGCGCTGGGCAACGTCTGGTGCGGCTTCGGCAGCAACGGCGCGATCGGCGCCGACCCGCAAGGGCTCGACGGCGTGCGCGTGTACGACCGCGACGGACTGCCGCTGCTGCATGTGCACCTGCCCGAGCGCTGCGCCAACGTCTGCTTCGGCGGGCCGAAGAACAACCGGCTCTTCATGGCCGCCAGTCATTCGCTCTACGCACTGTACGTCAACGTGCGCGGTGCGGTCTGATTCCTCACGCCGGAGACCGTGACCGTTTCTCATGGAGCATAGGGTATAGGCCGAATAAAGCGCCCTTCCCGTCCCTTGGGGTTTGCCAGCCCGTTCAGCCCTGCGCTGAGAAAGGCGGCGGCGCAGGCCCTCGGGTTCGGCCTCGATCGCCGCAATCGCCGCCACCACCGCATTTGCCCCTGAAGACCGGGCTCGCCGTGGTCGCGATCCGGA